>Ga0185299_10000582_pt1 | contig 93638 bp, 76 predicted proteins | sample PaiPotPPA55metaG_FD_128002 | JGI IMG/M metagenome (GOLD analysis project Ga0185299, IMG submission 128002) | Iron sulfur acid spring bacterial and archeal communities from Banff, Canada, to study Microbial Dark Matter (Phase II) - Paint Pots PPA... ...
TCCTCGCTGTGTCGTTTCCCTGGCATCCCTCCTCCTTCGCTTCCGCCCAGAGAACCACATCCAGCTCGCCAATCTCAACTTCAAAACTGTCTCGTTTTCGGGTTTTGGGTCACGGATTCAACTTCACGGCTGTCTCAAAAAGCGGGGCAGGTCAAGTCACCCAATTAATCGCTTCCTCCGTGTCTCAGCTTAAGGGTGCAGTCCAGAATCATGTTGCTACAAAAAGACGCGGAACCGCAGTTCAAGTTCAGGTCATGGGCATTCCAGGCGTTAATCCAAAGTGCAGCGAGTTTCCAAACCTCGTCTTTCATCAGGGCGTTCTTTTCCGAATGACTCCTATAGATTTTCCGACGAGCGGCATTGTAACAGTCTCAGTTCGGTTGTTGTGCGTGATAGTTGCGTTGTTGGTCGTCGGGTTGCCTTTGGTTTTTGCCCAGCGCATCATGAAAGCCCATGGACGCGCACAGCCTCGGTAAGTCCAGCGCCGCACGCGTCACCGTCAGCCGGCTTGGATTCCTCGTTCTACTCTTTACATTGGCTCTGGTCGTCGTCGTATGGCGTGCACCATTATGGGTCGGAGCGGAAGTCACCCTATTGCGACTGCTCGCCGACGGATTTCATAAGCGCTCGATACTCATCAACGGTTATCACGTTTTTTATCTCGAGGGTGGCCCGGAGAGCGGTGCTCCCGTGGTGCTCATACACGGACTAGGCTCCAAAGCGCAACAGGATTGGGTTGCGCTGGCACCGCATCTGGTAGGCGCCGGATATCACGTGTATGCGATGGACTTGCTGGGGTACGGACGCTCGGCGAAGCCCGCAGAGCTTAGCTACTCCATTCGTGAAGAGGCGAAATTTGTCGAATCATTTCTCGACCAGAACTATCTAACCTCGGTTGCATTGGGCGGCGAATCAATGGGCGGATGGATCGCGGCCACGGTAGCCCTGGACAGGCCCGATCTGGTCAAGCGACTCATGCTGTTTGATAGTGCCGGGATGAAGTTCCAGTTGAGTTTCGATCAGGCCATTTTCACGCCGCAGACCAGCGAGCAGGTGGACCAGTTAATGGCTGAAGTCACACCCAATGCTCCACGCTTGCCGCAATTCGTGAAGGCCGACTATATTCGCAAAACCAAACGCAACGGCTGGGTGACCCGGCGCGCTTTGGCCTCCATGACCACCGGTGCCGATGATCTGGACGAAAAATTTGCCGCGCTGAAAATGCCGCTGTTGCTTGTGTGGGGCAAACAGGACGCCATGACGCCGCTTTCGCTTGGTGAGTCCATGCATCGCGCTGCGCCACAGTCGACGTTGGCGATTTATGATGGCTGCGGACACATCGCGGTGGTGACCTGCATCAATCAAATCGTGCCGACGGTGCTCAGTTTCCTCTCCGGCGCGGGTCCAGAACCTGGTAAGACCATCGAAGCGCCTGCGCGGAAGCACTTCTTGATGCCTTAACGCCAGGAAGGAAATCGTTAGTAAAGAATTGCGGCCCTTCTTCGTAAATTTAGAGATGCGAGCGAGGATGATCAACCCATTAATCCAAAGCGTGACCCGATGCCCGCGCATCCGACGATGTTGCGCATATCGCCGCGGGGCATAACAAGAGAGAAAAGTTCGCCTGCGATCATGATGGCGGCCGCCCAGTAGTAGTTCGGCAATCGGAAGACCCTGGCTATGGGAAGAAAGTGCAACCCGATAACCAGTCCAAAAAGCTGCGGTATCAGATCATAGCGACCGATGCAGGAAAGTAGAAACGTTCCGGTGCCTACGAGCGCCGACTCGATAATGGAATCGATCCACAAAAACTTGCGGAATGATCGCCAGTGCCGCAACTCCGCTTCGGAAGAAATAAGGTGATGAAATGCCAGAATGCGCAGAATGGCCCAAATTTTTAGCGTTATCGCTGGCAAGCTGACCGCGGAGAACCATATGGACGTTGGATGACCGGAGAATACGACGGCCCAATACATCCAGGCGTAGCCAAAGAGCACGCAGACTAGCCCGCCTCGCGCGCTGGCTTTCAGTTGGCCGGCACCGATGTCAGAAAATTTAGAAAGTACGTCCGTTGTTTGAACGACGCACCAATCCTAACCGTTAAGACGCGAGTGTCGCGTACCTAACGCTCTCTGCAGAACTTGTTGTCCACTGGACACGGTTAGCGGACTTCTGTTTAGTAGGATGACGAATGTGTCCGGGTTTTACGAAAAAATGGGCACTGAATGACTTGGCTCCTACGCTCCTAAAGAGGGAACAATGCGCTTGCCTGTACCTGTTCTCGTTGCTCAACTGACATTTGCATTAGCCATTTTGCTGCCTGTAGTGAGCCGGTCGCAGAGCCTTTCTCAGCAATCTCCCGAGCAAAAGAACATGGAGTTGGTGGGCCGCACCGACCTGAATGGCAATGGTGACGGTGGCGAAGGCATGGCCATCCAGCAATGGCCGGATGGCCGGCGCATCCTTTATCTAGCGCACGAAGGCGAAAAGACCTGCCTCAGCATCGTCGACGTTACCCATCCTGAGAAACCGGCGATGATCAGTCAATTGCCGTCGCCACAGCCAGGCGTGACGCGCTGCAATTCTCTGGGGCTTTCAGGGAGCGTGCTGGTGGTAGCGAATCAAGCGAAAAAGGTGGGCCAGACTTCCGCGGGCTTGTGGGTGCTGGATGTTTCGGATTTCGCTCGTCTTCAGGCAGCGCGGAAATTGCAGGATATTACGTTTTCCTTCTTCGATACTTCCGGGCCCGCCTCTCCCGGCGCTCACTACGTGTGGTTTGTCGACGGCCAGTTCGCGCATCTCACCACCGGGACGAAAGACTCGCGTCCTACTAATCCCAAGGACAATCAGTTCTACATCATCGTGGACATACGCGATCCGCGAAAGCCTCGCGAGGTTGCGCGCTGGTGGCTGCCTGGCACGCAGCAAGGCGATGCGTGTCTGCCCAACTGCCTCCCAGAACGCCACAAGATAGATGACGGCTACCGCAGTCACACCATAGAAGTGCTTCCAGAACGCCCTGATCGCGCTTACGTGGGCTACATCGACGGCGGCCAATTGATCCTGGATATTTCCGGATTGGACGACGTGCGCTCCGGAGCCGCAACCAACTTCACGCCCAAGTTGGTAAGCCGCCTAAAGTTTTCGCCGCCCTATCCTGCATGGACCCATACCGTCCAGCCAATATTCGACCGCGGCCTGGCGTTCGTCTCTGACGAATCAGTGCAGGAGGCGTGCGCCGACGCGCCCAAACTTGTGTGGTTGGTGGACATTCGCGCCGAAACCAATCCCGTGATCATCGGCACTGCTCCACTAGCTGCTAATACCGGCGAACTTTGCAAGCGCGGCGGGCGTTACGGCTCGCACAACCTAAATCCTAATTTCCCCAGCCCAACCTCCGCGAAATTGAAGAACACCACAGTGGCAACTTTCTTCAACGGCGGAGTCCGCATCTTTCGCCTAGTCGACGTGCCCGGAGTTTCAAACGCCCCTCCCCATATCGAAGAAGTTGGCTACTTCATTCCCCCATCGCCACCCAACAACCCCACCCACGCCATCGCCATCAATCACGCCATCGTCGATGAGCACGGCCTGATTTACGCCGTCGACCGCGAAACCGGCGGCCTCTACATCCTCAAATACACGGGAAGTCCACCACTAGACTAACCACGACTATTTGTTGTCGGCGGAATCCGTAATTTTAGGCTCGTTTGAAAAATCTTGATTGAGCAACTCGACTTGAGGTACATCTTCTTCTCGTACCCACGGTCGGACCCCACCGAGCGCGTTGGACCACATTCTCGTCAGTCAGAAAACACTTAGTGTTGGCGTAGTCGAGCAGGCCTTTTTGCCACCAGCGCTCCGGGCAAATCCCTAAATCGCCGCAGAGCTACGAGCTTCACATCTTCTTCGTGAGCGATTGCCGGTAAATTTTGCCTTTCAAATTGCAAGTCTCGGCGCAAGAACTCCGATTCCAATACGCTCAGCGCGTCTTCAGTAAGATTTTTTTGATCCTGGGCCAATTCAGTGAGCTCTGCGTCACTCTTGGTAGTGTAAAGAGCAGTGAGGCGTTGTTGCTCCTTTTGATGATTTATCTGCACCAGTGGGGAATCATACGCAACGGCTCAGCAGGCGCCAAGCGACGGTTTCTATTTTTCGATGAAGCTGATGGGATATTAGCGACCGTAGGACAAAACTAAACCGGCTTAAGAAAAAATCCAATAGTTTCTAGGCTAGACGCCCCAGCCGTAGCGTTCAGCGTGTTCCAGGGAGCGCAGCATTTCTTCGCGCAGCAATTCTGTGAAGACCGAGCCGCCGATGGCGCGTTGGCCGGGTTCCGCGATGTCTGGAGTGCGATAGCCGCCACCCAGTACACGCAGCAGTGATTGCTCCACCCACTCAGCTTCCAGCGAAAGACCAAACGCGTCACGCAACATCATCGTAGCGCTCAGGATCGATCCAATAGGATTCGCGGCATCCTTGCCAACCAACTGCGGCGCTGAGCCGTGGATAGGCTCAAACAATGGCGCGCCGGATCCAAAGCTGGCCGAAGGCACAAGGCCGATCGAGCCCACCAAGGCCGCGGCAGCGTCACTCAAAATGTCCCCAAACATGTTGGAGCTGAGGATCACATCGAACTGCGTCGGCTTCAGCGTCAGCTGCATCGCGGCGTTGTCCACGTACATGTGCTCCAGCTTCACGTAGCGATACACCGTGCTCATGGCCGTAACCGTGCGTCGCCAAAGTTGCGAGCTCGTCAGCACATTCGCTTTATCCACCGAGCACAACCGCCGCGAGCGGCTCTCCGCGCGCGAAAACGCAAACGTGGCGATGCGCTCAATTTCCCGGGTGGAATACGACTCCGTATCCCACGCGCGCTCTTCACCTTTTTCCGTAGCGCTGCCGCGTTCGCCGAAGTACATGCCCCCGGCCAACTCACGCACAATTTCGATATCTAGATCGCCGAGGCGTTCCGGCTTCAGGGGCGAAATTCCACGCAGCGGCTCCAGAACTTTAACGGGCCGTACATTGACGTACAGGCCCATCCCTTTGCGCAGTTCGAGCAGCCCGCTCTCAGGCCGCTTCCCCACCGGAAGCGCATCCCATTTCGCGCCGCCCACCGCGCCCAGAAAAACCGCGTCCGCCTTGCGGCAAGCATCGAGCGTTTCTGCCGGCAGCGGCGTACCGTTAGCGTCAATCGCCGCGCCACCGATCGGAAATTCGTGCATCTCGAATTGATGCGAGAATTCGTGCGCGCATTCACGCAAAACCGCCGCCGCGGCCCTGGTCACTTCCGGACCAATGCCGTCACCAGGTAACAATACGATGTTCTTCTTCATCGAAAATTCCGGTCCCGCTGCTTTCTCATATGGTGCCAGGCGCAGTGCCAATGTCGATTATCCTTAAGCCGTACTGGATGCTTCCGCGGCCACCACAGCAGGGCGTCGCCGCAAAACTTCATGCGCGATGGCTACCAGGTCGCGCGGCCGCACATTTTTCGATTTGTCCGCCAGCGCATTCACGCGCTGATAAACTTCCGCCAACTCCGCGTCGCTTGGCTCATATCCTAAATCGCGCAAGCTCATGCGCAAAGCATTTCGTCCGGAGTGCTTCCCAAGCACCATCAGCCGTGAAGGCACGCCCACTGTTTCCGGGGAAATAATTTCGTAGGTCAGCGGATTTTTGATGATGCCGTCCTGATGGATGCCCGCTTCGTGCGCGAAAGCGTTCGCGCCCACCACCGCTTTGTTGGGAGCCACCAGCGCGCCGGTAATTTCCGTGAGCATGCGGCTCGACGGAAATAAATGTTCCAGGCGAATGTTGGTGGTCACGCCAAAACTTTCTTTGCGCACCGCCAGCGCCACCGCGATTTCTTCCAGCGCGGCATTCCCCGCGCGTTCGCCGATACCGTTAACGGTGCATTCGATCTGCCGCACTCCAGCGCGGACCGCCGCCAGCGAGTTCGCCACCGCCATGCCCAAATCATCATGGCAATGCGCGCTCAGCGTAATGCCCTCCACGTCGCCCAGGGACGCGCGCACCTTGCGAAACATCTCGCCGTATTCTTCCGGCACCGCATAGCCCACGGTGTCCGGCAAATTCAAAACAGTCGCGCCGGCTTCCACCGCAACGCGACAAACCTGGCACAAGAAGTCGATGTCCGTGCGCCCGGCGTCTTCCGCGGAGAATTCCACTTCCGAAACGCTATTGCGCCCCAGCCTGATCATCGCGCCAATGGCCTCAAGGGCCTGTTCGCGCATCATGTGCAGCTTTACGCGCAGATGCAAATCCGAAGTGGCCAGAAATATATGCAGCCGCGGAGCCGCCGCGGGTTCGAGCGCCTCAATCGCCGCATTCACGTCGTCTTTACGTGCACGCGCCAGCGCCGCAATCGGCACAGTGCGAACTTCCTGCGCCACTTTGCGCACCGCTTCCAGATCGCCGCGCGAGGAGATAGGGAATCCGGCCTCAATTACGTCCACGCCCAGCGTTGCCAGCTGGTGTGCCATGCGGATTTTCTCCGCGGTGTTCATGGAGAAGCCCGGTGACTGCTCACCATCGCGCAGCGTGGTGTCGAATATGCGCACTACGTCCATAGACACTCCCATGCATAAGTAACGCACCTGGGCCAGCCACTAGTCAAATTTATCTTTATTCTGCTTTTGATAATCAGGGCTTATACTGCTTTCCGAGGATCTTACGTGGATTTAGGTGAACTGCAGGTCTTTCTCACGGTCGCTAAGGAAGGCAGCTTCTCGCGTGCGGCCGAGCGCCTCTATCGCACCCAACCCGCCGTCAGCCTCGCTATTCGCAAACTCGAAGATGGCCTCGGCCAGCCGCTGTTCGTGCGCGGCTCCCGCCCCGTACGCATGACCGACGCGGGAACCCTATTAAAAGACTACGCCGAGCGCCTGATCAACTTGCGCGATGAAGTCAAAAAAGGCCTCACCGAGCTCGAGGGCCTGCAGCGCGGCGAACTTTCCCTGGGCGTTAACGAAAGCTCCATCCACGCCTTGCTCCCGGCTCTGGCCATCTTTCGCGAAAAACATCCTGGCGTGCAAGTACGCGTGCATCGCATGTTTTCGCGCGACATTCCTCATGAAGTTCTCAACTATCGCTTGGACCTTGGCGCGGTCTCCTATGTGCCGCGCGAGCCGCAATTGCAAGCCACCGAAATTCTTAAAGATGAGCTAAGTCTGGTCGTTCCTCCCAAGCATCCGCTAGCCCGCAAGCGAGAAGTCGACATCGCCGACCTCGGCCGCGAAGTGTTCATCGCACACATCGTCGAATCGCCTTTCCGCCGCCGTGTCATCGAGCTCTTCGCGCGCAATCACACCGAGCTCAACATGCCCATCGAGATGCCCACCATCGAAAGCATCAAGCGCTTCGTGCAAATGGGCATGGGCGTGGCCATCGTGCCGCGTATGTGCGTGCAGTGGGAAATCGAACGCGGCTGGATGAAAGAAGTAAAAGTAAAACAGCTCAACATCCCACGCCATGTCTATCTCGTCGGTCGCCGCGGCGCACGCCTTCCTCACGCCGCCGCCGAACTCATGCGCATCCTCCGCGACGGCCACGAGTTCGACCAGTAGTCCGTTTTCTGCTCAACAAGACATCTAAGCTATGCTTAAATACGGAGGCGCCCACCGGCACGAGCGGCGGCGTCCGCAAAATAAAAGCCTGACGAAGCAAATCATGACCAACGGCCTCGCTATTCTGACCATCGGGTTCCTACTTGGTATGCGCCACGCAACCGATCCCGATCACGTAATCGCGGTGTCCACCATCGTCAGCCGCGAGCGCTCCATAGTGAAGGCCGCGCTCATTGGCATCCTCTGGGGCTGCGGCCACACCATCACCATCGTCGCCGTAGGCGCCGCCATAATCCTATTCGGAATGTCGATTCCGAATCGCGTTGGCCTCACCATGGAATTTTCCGTCGGCTTGATGCTGATCCTGCTAGGAGTATTGAACCTTACCGGCGCGATGCACTGGCTGACACAGAAATTTTCGCCGTCGCACCCCAAAGTGACCGGCGATCACGCGCATCTTCACGAACACAATTCACATCTCCATCTGCATTGGCATTCGCACGGCCCTGCCGGTGAGCATCACGGTGAAAGCGTTGCTCCGCCGGCACGGCTTCGTGCCCCGTTTGCACGGCTTGGCGTATTCCATACCCTGCGTCCGTTGTTTGTCGGCATCGTCCATGGACTGGCAGGCTCCGCCGCCGTGGCGCTATTGGTGCTTAGCACGATTCGCGACCCACGATGGGCTGTCCTTTATTTGTTGGTTTTTGGCGGGGGCACGATAGCGGGCATGATGCTCATCACCGCCGCCATCGCGCTGCCTTTTTCCTTCGCGGGATACGAATTCGCGTGGCTCAATCGCGGACTCATTACCGCTTCCGGCTTGGTGAGTCTGGCCTTCGGACTGTTTATCTGCTATCACATCGGCTTGGTTGACGGCCTGTTCACCAGTCATCCCACCTGGACGCCCAGCTAGACTTACTCGCGAGCGTTGACCGCCGCTTCCACCGTCGGATATGTGGGGATCAGTTTCAGGATCCCCGACACTTGCAACACAGCGACCGCCTGCTTCGTCAAACTCGCCAGCGCCATTGCTTTTCCAGCGTGCTTACGCGTTAGAAACAACGAAACCAGCGCGCCCACTCCCGACGAATCCAGGAAAATGAGTCCGCTCATATCCAGCACCAGACGTTTCGCTTGCTCTTGCCGCATGGTCTGGAGAAAGGCATTCACCGACTCGAGACTCAGCTTTCCATCGAGCCTCGTGGCCACGGTCCCATTCCCATTATCTTTGCCGTGTTGCAGCTCAAGTTTTGCGCTTTCCATAAGTTTTCGAACACCTCGCGACGCGCTTGAATTGCCGTTGAAGGGGCTCATCTACTCTTTCTCCGGAGAGATTCTTCTATACGTTTCCAAGACAGCCTCGGGCAATCGGCCTCTATTGGCAAGATCGTCCAGGCGTTTGTATAAGTCGGTTTGGTGCTCCTTATTTTTCTTCCCAGTTCGACCACCGAAACAACTCTAACATCTTCAAATACCCGGTAAACGATCCGGTAGTTCCTGTAGTGAAAGCTTCGATAGTGCCCAAGGATACCTGACAACTCCTCTGAGCAGCTGAATGGGTCGACATGGATCTTTCTTTCAAACTCTTTCTTGAGAGCATTGCGAACGTTCTTAGGGAGTCTTTTTACGTCGCTCCGAACACCGCTTCGCGCCGTTCGCCGCCTTCAACCGTGTTACCAGGTGCGTTCGCCGCTGCACTTAGCGTTCTGTTTTTTATTTTGGTTTTGCGTTTCTATCGCGAATGGGGCGGATCGACTTACGCCGATGGTTTGAATGCATCGCGATGGAAAATCGCTTACGCCGTCGCGGCGGTGGCGATTTTCGTTCCTCTTTTAACTGTAGCGGACGGCTGCGGAGGTGCGGCCACTATTCCTGCAGCTCAGAAATCTTCCATAGTGACACCCAGCGGCACTTCCACTCTGGTCATCACACCAGCGCTTCAGGAAAAGCGCTGCAGCTGACGCTGGTAGTTAACTAACGCAAGACCTGCAAAATCGCCGTCGCAAATATTTCAATCTCAATATTATTTCGCTACCGAAATCCGATAAACGGTTCCGGCCATATCGTCGGACACCAGTAACGATCCATCGGTCGTCACCACCACTCCCACCGGACGTCCGTACACTTCGCTCTTGTTGGGGTCAGGCACCAGCCCCGTCAAGAATGGCGTGGGATCCCCGCTGGGTTTCCCGTCCTTGAACGGCACGAACACCACCTGGTATCCAGCGCGCGGCGAACGGTTCCACGAACCGTGCTCGGCTACGAACGCACCGCCATGATAGCTAGCCGGAAATTGGTTCCCGGTATAAAACGCAAACTGCAGAGGCGCGCGATGCGCACCCAGTAACACGTCCGGCACGGTTGCTTTTGCGACCAGCTCCGGCTTCTGCGGCTTCACTCGCGGGTCCACGTTGTTTCCGATGTAGCTATACGGCCATCCGAAAAATGCTCCGTCTTTTACAGACGTAAAGTAATCGGGCGGCAGATCGTTACCCATCCCGTCGCGCTCGTTCACGCTAGTCCACAAGACTTTGGTCTTTGGCTCGAGCGCAATGCCGGTCGGATTCCGGATTCCGGTCGCGTATAGCCGTGCATTCTTGCCGTCGAAATCACAAACGGTAATCGCCCCGCGCCGCGAGTCGCTCTCAATACCTATGTTCGAGGCTGATCCGATGCCCACCAGGAGATGCTCTCCGTCAGGCGTAAGCGACAACGAGCGCGTCGAGTGTCCGCCGGTCGGCAAGTCCATCAAGTGCTCCGCTTCGCCCTGCCGCTTGGAAGTCTTCGCATCATATTTGAAGCGCAACAAAGCATCCGTATCGCCTACGTACACATAGTCGTCGTGAAAAACAATGCCGTATGGCTCTCGCAGCCCACTTGCAAACACTTCATTTTGCTGCGCGCTGCCGGTATGTTCCGGATCGCGCAGCACCACAACTTTGCCTCCCCCCGTATCGGCCAAAAAAATATCGCCATTGGGCGCAATGACCATCCATCGCGGCCCTTTAAAATCCGCAGCGAAAATATTTATTTTAAATCCCTCCGGCACAGTAGGCAGAAATCCCTGCGGCAGCTTCCCCTCCTGCGCCGGATTCGTCGCGGACTTGGACGCAAACGGTGGGGGAAGCTCCGGCTTCTTGCCGTCGGTTACCTGCGCGCGCAACCCCGGTGCCGTGATCAGTCCCAACAGCAAGCTGGCAGCCGGCGCGATCCGCAGAGTCAGTCGTGCCGCCCTCTTACTTTTCCGAGAACTCGCCTCGACGTTTCTTGTCATGTGTGCCTCCTCCTGAATGTTGTGCCCTGATCTTGTGATGTCACCACGTCTGCTCAGGTTCTATTCGTACATCGTGTATATTCGTTCCTCTGCAAATCTCGCCTGTCACAATGTAACCCACTCGGACGTCAACAACGAAAAAGCTCATCCACAGCGCGCACGCAACCCGCCCCCTTGCTTGGGAAGTCTCGCTCAACGGGTCTTCCCTTTATTCCGGTACGCGCATCCAATCATCAAGGTTTATCGTAGAGTTAGAAGAAAGGTCCCGCCATCATGGAAAGACCGTACCTTGGCAAGATACTGGCAACTGCTGTAATCGTAATTTTCTTCGCCTGGACCGCCATCCGCGCCCTCGGTGCCCGGCCCGCCGAAACGCCCAGCGCCACGCTGTTTCCCAAGCCCACCATCGACGCTCCGCTAACCGCCTCCTCGCAGTCCCAGTTTGCTGTCTTTGCCGGCGGTTGCTTTTGGGGTGTGCAAGCCGTTTTTGAGCACGTCAAAGGTGTGAAGTCTGCGACCTCCGGCTATTCTGGCGGCCGGGTGAAATCGCCCTCGTACGAAGTAGTCAGCATGGGTGTCACCGGACACGCCGAATCCGTCCAAGTCACCTTCGACCCTTCGCAAATCACTTACGGCCAGCTGTTGATGATTTATTTTTCCGTGGCGCACGATCCCACGCAGTTGAATCGTCAGGGACCTGACACCGGGTCGCAATACCGCTCGTCAATTTTTTACGCAAGTGACGAACAGAAACGCATCGCCGAAGATTACATCGCCCAGCTGAATTCCTCCGCGGTCTATTCGCATCCGATCGTCACCAAGGTTGTGCCCTTCGAAGCGTTCTATCCTGCAGAGGACTATCATCAGGATTACCTGAAGAAAAATCCCGGCAATCCCTACATCGTCTTCAACGATTTACCTAAACTGAAACGTCTGCAAAAAGAATTTCCGGCTCTCTACCGCGCCGATTAGTTTCGCTGCTTCCAGCCTTGTGCGGCCCAGCCTCCAGCCCAGGCCACGTATTTTTACCGCCTGGCAAGAGACCCTGTTAGAATTCCAATTAATAAACCTGTCTAGGAAACCTCGCGGCACCACATTTGAAGGAGACTAAAATGAAAACCTTTGCGTTGACAGGATCGTTCTTTCTGGCCGCAGCCGCATTTGTCACACCGCAAGCCCGTAGCCAATCGAAGCCAATTTTAGTGAATTTGAAGAATGCGGAAGGCCAGAGCGTCGGCACCGCGACGCTTACCTCCGCCGAGCATGGTGTAAAAATCAAGCTCGACATCAAGGATTTGCCCCCAGGCGAACATTCCATTCACATCCATCAAGTAGGCAAATGCGAGCCACCCGATTTCAAATCCGCTGGTCCACACTTCGGTGGTGCGACGGCCGATCACCAGCACGCCACCGTACCCGCCGGCGACATCCCGAATTTTTCGTTGATCGTCGCGGCAGACCACACTTCGCATGTTAGCGTCGTGGCTCCCAACGTCAGCCTGGGGAGCGGTGACAATTCGGTATTCAGCAACGGTGGGACCGCCATCGTGATTCACGCCGTCACTGATACTTCCTCGGCCAGCGCTCCTGCACGCATCGCCTGTGGCGTAATCGCCAAGCCGGAATAAACCGCCAGAGAATTACTTTTTCTCTGGTCGCTCGGTCACAGCTTTGTCGCTGCCGACCGGCAAGGAGGATTTTCTGCCGCCGGCCGATTCTCCCGCGAAGAGTGACGAAAGATTCGGGTACGCGTAAATTGTCGGCGCATGATTCTGCATCAGCCCGCCGGTATCCGCTGTCGGCCCATAGTTGCTGTGCAGGGCGTAGCCAAACATCCTGAGCATCGCCATTTGCTGGCCGCGATGATGAGCGCTGTGCGCAATCCTGCGCGTCATCACCCACGCGCGCGAACGCGGCACGTCGAAGAATTGGATCTCGCCGGACCACCACGATTCGTCTTTCGTGCGCAAAATTGCCAGCCGCTTTTCACTGTCTTCCGCGTAGCGTTTCATGAATTCCAGCCGCGTCTCTTTTTCCGGCAATGGCGGAGCGCTTACATCAATGCCAAGCATGTTGCGGAACCACAGGTCTTCGCTCACGCACTGATGCACCATCTGTTCATGCACGCTGCGTCCGCGGGGATCGCCGTCGCGCGACCGCCGATGCATATCTTCGTCACGGAATTCGCTCCACATGCTAACAATTTTGACCCGTTCTGTTTCGTAGGTTTCCACCAAAAAGTCGTAGGTCATGGCGTGCCTCACAATCTACCAGTGGGTTCAGCCAGTCGCAATCACCGCCGAAGCCGGGAGGCATATTCAAAAAAAATAGGGAGGGCAAAATGCCCTCCCTCTCTTATTCAATTAAACTGGAAATTAACTTATCGCCTGCAACTTTCGCTGACCATGCTTACGTCCGTCACGTTCAAATGACCATGCTCAGTCGCATTGGGATTGGTTTCGTCCTTGGCCTTTTCCTTCGCGCCGTGCATGCCTGCGTGCCACACCCGACCATTCACCGTTACGGTATGGCCCACATGTTCGCCCAACTTGGCGGTCTTCGAGTTCAACACCCAGGTGCTGCCGTCTTCTGCTATCAAATTGTATTCGCCTGATTTATCGCCCGTTGAAAGGCAACCGGTCAATGTTCGTGTCGAGTCGCTCTTTTTTTGCTCGTCTTGAGTTGCAAAACTCGGTTTTGGAACCATCGCCAAGCTGGATAGCGCGAGAAAACTCAGTACTAACTTTGCTTTCATCGAATGCCTCCTGAGATTCATTTCTATGGGCCAGCTGGGCACTGCCGCTCAATCACCAACGATTCTTTCATTGCGACAGCCGGGCGGCCATACCGGGAAATACTGACAATTGTAAAAGCCTAAAAATCTCGGATGCTCTTGTGGACTCAGGGCTTGCAACGCCAAAACGGGCGACCAAGTTTATTTTGGCTCGCGCACTCGCTCAAAAAGACAAACTCCCGACCACGGCCGCGACCCTTGTGGGCCTTTTTTTTCAGGAAGCAAAGAAACCAAACGCAAAGCAAATGGAGGGCGTTTAAAACGCGCGGCCGTTTTCAGCAAACCTTGTACGTCAACGGTCCGCCATCCGAATGGCTCAAAAAATTGTGGACCTTCCGCGGGCCCGAACTTAAATGGTGCGCCAACCTGGCTAAGTTGTTTCCCGGTCGTGCGCTGCATCCTACGCAGCAGCCCCGGCGAATGCATGTCCAAAATCCAGCTCTGAAACTGTGGATGTCCGGCAAGATCCTGGGCAAGCACGACTACTTGACTGGGCTCCAGATAGATAAGCAATCCTTCGGTGAGCACCAAAATTTTTTGGGCTTGCCCGGCAAGTTCTGCAAAGACCGGCTTGCGGGCCTCCACGTCGGAAAGGTCCAGCCGGATACGTTCGAGCCGGCAAGTTGGTTTTTCTCCGCCAAGAATTCCTTCTTTATACGCCAGGATTTCCGGCAAATCGATTTCCACCCATCGCAGCAAGGCCGGCAACTGCATCCGATATGGCCGGGCATCCAGACCGGCGGCCAGATTTATCACCATGTCCGCGCCTTGCTGAATTTCGCGCAAAATAAATTGATCGAAGAGATAGGTGCGAGCTACCCACGCCCACGCGTAACTGTTTCCCTCCGGCAGCGTGTTCGCGATATCCACGCCAAGCGCACCCGCAAGCCGCGCCGCGTAGGGATCATGGAACAATGCATCAGCACGAAGTGTTTCGTTCGCGCGAAACACCGCGGCCCATCGCGCGGTGTCTGAAATATGGCGAACTACCATGGCAGGCTCGGACATAGTTGAATAAGATGGAATCGCGAACGCAATTTGCAGTTCGCGCTACGTGATTATACCGTGCCGCTCTTGGCCATAACTGTTATTAATATTTCAGGGAAACAATGCCCGCAAAAACTAGCGCTGGATTGCTCATGTACCGGGAACGAGACGGCCAGATCGAAGTGCTGTTGGTACATCTCGGCGGCCCATTTTGGAAAAACCAGGATCGCGGAGCCTGGTTCGTCCCCAAGGGAGAAATTAATCCCGGTGAAGATTTACTCGATGCGGCGAAACGCGAATTTCAGGAAGAGACCGGGCTAATTCCGCGAGGCGATTTTGTATCTCTCGACAGCGTGAAGCACAAGGGCGGCAAAACTGTGCACGCCTGGGCGTTTGCAGGTGATTGCGACCCTTCCTCTTTGAAGAGCAACACATTTGAAATGGAATGGCCGCCAAAATCCGGAAGGATGGCCACATTCCCAGAAATTGATCGAGCCAATTTCTTCACGCTCGAAGCCGCGAGGGACAAAATGCATCCGGCCGAGTTTGAATTTCTGTCCAGACTTAAAAAAATCTTTTCAGGATAACAGCCAGCGGGCCGGATTTGACTTGAACAATCGTGCGGAAAACATTTGTAGCCCTCAGGTTTCACCTTCCAGGGTTACAAATTTTGCCGGTTGACTTCGACGATGCAGTTCGGTATTACCAGCAGACGCGTCCTTTTGATAAGTGGGGCGCCAACCGTTAGGAGAAGCTTAAGGAGGATTTATGGCAAACAACGTTCGGGCGATCCCCGAAGGCTATCACACAATTACTCCCGCACTAACTTGCAGAGACGCCGCCAAGGCCATCGATTTTTACAAGAAGGCGTTGGGAGCAAAGGAAATCGCCCGCATGGAAGGACCAGGCGGAAAGATTGGGCACGCTGAAATGCAGATCGGCGACTCAAAATTCATGCTAAGCGACGAATTTCCGTCGATGGCGTCCGCGCCTGATCCAAATTCAAAGTCGGCACCGACCAGCTATCTATTCATCTACAGCAGCGATGTGGACACTGACTTCAACAAAGCGGTTTCCGCGGGCTGCAAGGTCACCATGCCGCTGCAGAATCAATTCTGGGGCGATCGCTATGGCAGACTGGTTGATCCCTTCGGCCATCATTGGGGCCTGGCACAACATGTGGAAGATGTTGCGCCGGCAGAGATGGAGCGCCGCGCAAAGGAATGGCAGGAAAAAATGGCCAAGTCCGCCGGCGCTCATAATTGAGTCTTAAACAATTCGTATTTTGATAAGACTCAGTACCAAAGTTAGTTTGTTCGGGAATGCGCCCAACGTTTTGTGGGCCAATCGATCGCGCTCTTTGTTATTAATTTCGCGGTGGCCGGTTCATCTATCGCCGCTTCGTTCGATGCGAAATGTAAAGCAGCCGGCAGTCGTGCTGTTCACCTGCAAATAATCGACTTCGCGGTTTGAAAACAGCCGCTCGATAGCAGCCTCGAATGCGCCATCATAAATATATTCCTGCGCGATGAACTGTCGGCCCCGCGCATAAGCCTCAAGCGTGCGTGGACTCCCTCGAAGTTCTTCGGGGAAATCGCCCTGCTCGTCGTATCGGGAACATTTTCTTGCGTGCACGTAAACCGGCCCAGGCTGAGGCAATTTTTCCACGCCAGTGAATCGGTCATAGGTGAACAGGATGGCCTCGTCCACTCGCGGCGTAATCAGGAGCAAGCAATGACGGCATGGCGCCGCGTCGGTTGCCAGCTCCTTATGCGCCGGAAATCCATATACCGGCGCGCGCATGGTGCGGCGAACTGTCTCGGCGACTTCGGTAGAGATGGCGACAATTTTATTTGGCATCACGATTCCTTGATTGCTGGACTGTGATCTCGATTCCGGTCTGATCTATTTGAGACTAATCGCGTGTGCCGTTCTATCCGGTTTCCGCGTTCAAAGAAGAAAGAACCAAGCAGGGTATTTATTTACTTTTCAGTCCGACCATCAGAAAGCCACGGCGATTTTAGCAGCACGCAAAACTCACGCCATCGCGGCGGTTTCGCCAGGAACGCGCGCTGCCGGCGCGGCGACGCGCACGATGCGGATAATGTTAACGACCGCGACCACCGCTCCTAGAATTACAGCTAACGGGAACATCCTTCCCATCCAGAGATTGATCGGCGCCAACAGTTGAACAGCCTTTTCCGAGGGGATATTTGCGCCGGAAAATTCGGCTAGGATATTGGCTTTCAAAAGCCAGCAGAAAAATATGGAACCTGCCATATCGTTAACAAGTCGAATCGCGGCGCGGGGGACCGTCCAGTAGGGCCGCGCAAGGTTGGCGATAGCAAGGCCGATGTTGCCGAGTGCGATGATCAAAAACCCCCAAAAGAAATAGCGCCAGGGAGCCGAAGCTAACGCAATTCGTAAATTCACTTGGTTCAGCACCACACCTGTGGACATATTTGCCGTCCACCAGAGGCAGAAGATCATGTTGGCGGCCAATTCAACAATGGAATTGAAGCGCGAAATTACGTTGGGATTGTTTACTGGTGGCAGCTTGCGCGGGTTCCATTCTTCCAAAAAGTGAGACTTACGCTGCACTCTTTCAAGGATGGCGAAGACCAGCGTCACTGTACCGACCGCTAGGAACGCTGTGCCCCATAGCTGCGCCCACAACGATCCCAATATCTCAAACCAGGAGTGACCAGCGAATTTCGCGGCGTGCCCGGAATTGAAAATTAACAAGACGATCCATGTCACTGTCCAGGGCACCAGATAACACACAGCGACGATTTTTAGCACCAGGCGATAAATAGGAAACAGCACTGGTCCGATCAATTGCTCCTGTGGCAAATAGCGGTTGGCCACCATTATCGGCCGACCCCGCTGTTTAAGAATGGCCTCCAGTTCGACTTCATTCAGTTTGCGCCCCAGCTCAGCTTCCTTCTCATCGATTTGAGCATGGATGTCCTCCGACAGCTCCGCGATGATGTCTTCCTTCTGTTCCTTCGGCAGCCAGAATTTAACGGCTTGCAGATACCGTTCGAGAAGTTGCATGGCCATACTCCTTCAAGATCGAATTTATTGAGGAATCCATATTTCGCCACTCTGTCAGTAACTGCTCCAGAATTTGTTTGCCCGCGACCGTGAGCTGATAAAAACGCTTATTACGCTTTTGTTCTTCGCGCCATTTGCTTTTGAGCAGACCCTGGCTTTCCAAACGCCGAAGCAGGGGATACAACGTCCCTTCGTCAATCTCCATGCCATGCTCAGCCATGATTTTTCGCAGCGTGTAGCCGTACTGTTCCGAGTGCAGAGCCGCCAGGACCGCGACTGCCAGGCCTCCGCGCCGCAGTTCGAGACGGAGATTGTCAAAGTTTTCTGAGCTCATCGATGTACAATGCGCGGCATAGGATGTGCCATATACTATGTTTCACACAGTATATTGTCAAGTTCTTTCTTAAACAACTTCGCGCAGTTGTTAGCGACGCTTGCGGGATTTTAAATGCGGAGGCTTGGAACGATGCGGCGTCGAGAGAGAATGTCGGGTCTTTTTAGGAAGCTTGGCAACGATGATGTCGTAAGAATCCCGCACGAGTACGGACAGCTCCGCGGAAGAAAGCGCGTCTTTCGTTTCGAGTGCGATCCATTGTGCTCGAGCGAGGTAAGGCGCTGGAATAATACCCGGCCGTTCAGTTAAGTCATAGAAGTTTTCCGGAGTAGCTTTGAATGACAGCCACACCGGAGCCGGCTCTAGAACCGTGTGAGCGAACATCTTACCTGCTACCTTGAAAGTCAGATCACTGCCCCAGATCACATGTTCCGTGACGGCCGGAAAAGAAAGGCAAAGGTCGCGGATCCAAATGGCATCCATAACGCGAATCTAAAAGAAAACCCGGCGAGCGACAACAATTTGTTTATTTCGTCAGGATTCTGTATTGCGCCGAAGTGAGCGGGACGACGGAGAGCCGGCCTTGCCGTATCAGTGGCGAATCCTCGAACAGCGTATCGGCTTTCATCTCCGCCAAGGAAACCGGACGTTTGATAGGTGACCCTGCCTTGAGGGTGATGATGGGATTTTTAGGATCGTCATTATTAACAGACACTACTGTGGCCGTCCCTACGGCGCTCTTGACGTCGCCGGTTTCGTAAATGATTAATTTTGTTCCTGGCTTCATCTCGCGGAGATTTCTTAGCGCCACGGGATTGGACACACCGTCCCATTCCGTGACGGAGTCGCGTTGCAAATCCGCGAACGAATATCCAGTAGGTTCTGTTTTTAGCAGGTAAAACTCGGAAGCCATCAGCTCTAACCTCTGTTTCAGACGGACTATTCTAGCGATTCCTCAATAATCTACGATAAAAAATCTTTGGGCGTCCATCAACCAGATGCCAGGAACATTACACCGTCGCGTCCGGTCCGAACAGCTTGGCGGCTAACGCAGTTCGCGAATAATTTCGCGCGCAGCGTTCGCTCCTGACGCTCCGGTAAGGCCATTGCCCGGATGCGTTCCAGAGCCACACAAGAATAAGCCGCCCATCGGAGTTTTATAGCGCGCCCAATCCAGAACCGGGCGCATTGTGAATAGTTGATCGAGCGCCAGTTCGCCATGGAAAATCTGCCCGCCGGTGAAACCATACGTGGTCTCCAGGTCCTGCGGCGTAATAACCTGCGTGGCTTCCACACGATCGGCAAAATTTGGCGAGTATGTTGCGATCGTTTTGATCACCGTCTCGCTCAGATCATTGCGCCGTGCATCCCAATTTCCATTTTTCAAGTTGTACGGTGCGAACTGCACGTACGCCGACAGAACATGCTTGCCCTCAGGCGCAAGAGAAGGATCGAGAAGCGTCGGAATTGTGAGATCGAGATAAGGAACGTCTGAAAATTCGCCATACTTGGAAGCGTCGAAGGCCCGCTCGAGATAATCGATTTCCGGTCCAATATGAATGCGCCCGGAGAGCGCCTGACGAAAACCGTCCGCTCCGACGGCGCGGGCGAGCGAAGGAAAAATTGGCAAATCATTGAGGGCCAAATTTACTTTAGCAGCCGTGCCGTTAGCGCGTATATTGCGGATGCGCAAAGCGAAAGTCGGATCGAGTTGCGACGGATCCATGAGCTTGAAAAATGTGCGTTTGGGATCAACACCGGACACGATTGCGTCGACGCTAATTTCATCACCATCAGCGAGCACCACGCCGGCAACAGCGCCATTTTTTATACGGATGTGAAGCACTTCCGCGTTGGTTCGAATTTCCGCTCCGGCCTGCTTGGCAGCTTCGGCTAGCGCGTGCGTGAAGGTTCCCAGCCCCCCGCGAGAAAACGCCGCAGAACCAACCGGATGTGCGTCCGCTGCGGCGCGTAGCAGCAGTACCGCCGTAGAGCCCGCAGACCACGGTCCCAAAGCTGTTCCAAAAATTCCGCGAGCGGCGATCACTGCGCGTAATAACTCTGTCTCGAAGAATTCCGCGACAAAATCCGCCACGGCCATCGGTCCCCAGCGCAACAAATCGAAAATACCGTGCTTGCCCAAACCGCGAACGCCACGTCCGGTCTTCAGCAGGTTCCACAGATCTTCCGCGGAAGGCTTGTCGATAGACGGCGGAGTGATATTAGACAGTTGCGCAAAGACGTTGGAAATTTTCTCGAGCGAAGTAGCGAACTCCGTGTATTTCGCGGCGTCTTTCGCCGACCAGCGCGCGATGCCGCCGGCAGTCTTGGCGTGATCATCGTAGAACAGCAGCGATTCGCCATTGAGTGCCGGGGCGAAGACACGCGGATCGGGGCGAAGAATCTCGCAATTAAAGCTTTCAACTTTTAAGTCGCGGGCGACATCCGGCCGCAACGGACCGAGCGTGTGAGCTAATGTCGAAGCGCGGTACCCGGGATGAAACTCTTCGGTGACGGCGCCGCCGCCTACAATTTCGCGCCGCTCCAGGATCACCGGCTTGAATCCGCCCCGGGCCAGATAAAACGCGGCGATAAGCGCATTGTGGCCGCCACCGATGAAGGCTACGCGCTGTCCGATGGGCATGTCAGTTGTGCTCTTTGGCAGAACGCGCGGCTGATGCTACCGGCTCGGTCGAAGACTGCGCGCCTTTTGTCACGCCATTTCTTGGCTGGCGTGGCACGGCGGGCTTTTTCCATTCTTTTAGAATGACTTGGCTGGCAATGCGGCCATTGGCGCCCATGATGCCGCCGCCCGGATGCGTTGCCGAACCGCACATATAAAGGTTATCAACCGGGGTGCGGTAATAAGCCCAACCGGCTACCGGGCGCAGAAAAAACAATTGCTCAAGCGAGAGCTCGCCCTGAAAAATATTTCCTTGGGTCAGACCAAATTCGCGTTCCAGATCGAGCGGCGTGAGGATCTGACGCCCGACGATAAGGTCTTTAATATTGGGCGCGTATTCAGCGATCGTGTCGATCACGTTGTCACCGAAAGTTTCGCGTTGCTCGTCCCACGTCCCTTCCGCGAGTTTGTAAGGAGCATATTGCACAAAACAGGAGAGAACATGTTTGCCGGGAGGCGCAACGCTGGGGTCGGTCAAACTCGGAATCACCATGTCGATGTAAGGACGGCGCGAATAGTGACCATACTTGGCGTCGTCGTAGGCGCGCTCCATGTATTCCATGCTGGGAGAAATGGAAATCGCGCCGCGGAGATGCGCTCCATCGCCGGGCAGAGATTTAAATTCCGGTAGCCCATCGAGCGCGATGTTTACTTTGCCGGATGAGCCGCGGAATTTGTAGCGCCGCACGCCTTCCAGAAAATCGGCGGGCAACTCCGAAGGTTCCAGAAATTTTTCGAAAGTGAGATGCGGATCCACGCTGGAAGATATTACGTTGGCGGCAATCTCTTCACCGGATTGCAGCACGACTCCGGCCGCTCGGCCATCTTTTACCAAAATTTTTCCCACCGGAGCTTTGGCGCGAATTTCGACCCCGGCCTCGCGCGCCGCTGCGGCTATGGCGTTGGAAATCGCGCCCGTTCCTCCACGGCTGAATCCCCAGGAACGAAACGCTCCGTCAATCTCACCCATGTAGTGATGCAGCAGGACATATGCGGTCCCCGGCGAGCGAATGCCCAGAAAAGTGCCGATAATTCCGGACGCAGACATGGTGGCCTTGAGCACGTCCGTTTCGAACCACTGGTCCAGAAAATCCGCGGAACTCATGGTCATCAGCTGAATCAGCGTGTAGCGTTCATCGGAAGACAGTTCGCGAAAACGTTGCATCAGAAAGTTCAGTTGTTTCAGATCACGCGGATTCAGCGTCGTCGGATCGGGCGGTACCATGGAAAGCAGGGGCTTCACGAAGCGGCACATCGGCGTCATCATCTTCGAAAATTCGTCGTACGCTTCGGCGTCGACGCGCGAGTGCCGCCGAATTTCCCGAATGGATTTGGCGTGATCGTTCATGCGCCACAGATGATTGCCATCAGGCATGGGAGAAAACGTGCCATCCAACGGAAGAATTTCAAGACCATGGCGAGGAAGATCAAGCTCACGAATAATTTCGGGGCGCAAGAGTGAGACTACGTAGGAACATTCCGAGAAAAGAAACCCCGGAATGATTTCCTCGGTAACCGCGGCCCCGCCGAGCACGTGCCGTCGTTCCAGAACCAAAACTTTTTTCCCCGCCTTCGCTAGATAGGCAGCGTTGACCAAGCCGTTGTGACCGCCGCCAATGACGATCACGTCGTAATGCTGCGTCATTTTGTTAAGGCTCCGTCAACATAGAGCGCGAGGAATCGACAAATGGCGCGATTCGCAATGCGCGCCAGTGAATGTAAGAAGGCTGAGGAAAGCAAAAGGCATTCTACTGGCAGCGGCCAATGCGGCACAAGTCACGCGATAACATTCCACTGAACTTCATGCCACAGGTCATCGCGTATACTGTAAGCATCACCGTTGCGGCGCACACTCAGGCAAGTATCTCGTGAGCAAAATAATCTCGGTAAATGTTGGGTTGCCGCACACCGTCGTCTGGCACGGCCGTGAGGTCCTTACCGGCATATTCAAAGATTCCGTTGAGGGGCGCGTTTTTTTGCGCAAGCTAGATCTTGATGGCGATCGCCAAGCCGACCTCACCGTGCACGGCGGCGAGCACAAAGCCGTATATTGCTATCCATTGGAGCACTATGAGTATTGGGGGCAGGAGCTGCCCGGACATAATTTGACGAAGGGAAATTTTGGAGAGAACTTTACTACCGAAGGCCTGCTTGAAGATGCTGTCCATCTCGGCGATCGATTTTCTATTGGCTCAGCAGAAGTAGTGGTGACGCAGCCCCGCTTGCCCTGCTACAAGTTGGGCATCAGATTTCAGTCGGACGCCATGGTCAAGCGTTTTCTGGCGAGCAAACGCTCAGGCTTTTATTTTGCCGTGGCGCGCGAGGGCGAAGTTGGAGCGGGTGATGAAATCAAGGAAGTTTGGCGCGACCCCAACCGGGTTTCAATTTCAGACATAAATCGTTTGTACTTCGCGCACCAGTACAACGATGCAGATATTGAAGTGGTGCGCCGCGCCTTGCGCGTTACAGTTTTCCCTGAGAGTTGGAAGGAAGATTTTCGCGCCAGGTTGGCGGATTGAACTCCGCTAGCGATTAAAGACGAATTGCGAGATAAAAACCCACGTGCGCGAGCGCCTTGCGGCTGTGCTGAACCACCACCTATAATTCACCAGTTTCGTAAGACGCAATGTCTTTTGCAGCGCCGTATAATCGCGCCGCGTTGATTGGAGGCCTTGTGCCGGTTGGTACTGCGTTTCACGAGAGAACGCTCGCGCTGTGCGAGAGCCTGAATTACCGCGAATGGTCCGGCTACTACACGGTCAGCGTTTATGAAATGCATCACGAGCACGAGTACAACGCCATCCGCAATTCCGCGGCGTTAATCGATATCTCTCCGCTGTTCAAATACAAAGTAACCGGCAAAGACGCGACGAAGTTCGTGAATCGCGTGATTTCGCGGGATATCAATAAAGTCGCCATCGATCAGGTAATTTATTGCTGCTGGTGCGATCCCGAAGGCAAAGTCATCGATGACGGCACCATTACGCGACTGGCCGAAAATGAATATCGCTGGACGGCTGCGGATCCCAGTTTGCGATGGTTTCAGCAAAATGCTCTGGGCCTTAATGTAAAAATCGAGGACATTACCGAACAGGTGGCCGCACTTGCACTGCAAGGACCCACGTCCGGAAGATTGCTAAACGCCGTGGCCGAAGCGAATATTACCAACCTAAAATATTTTCGCGTGACCCACGGAAAAATCGCCGGCGTAAGCGTGGACATTTCGCGGACTGGATATACCGGAGACCTGGGATTCGAAATCTGGATGCCCTGGCGCGACGCGGTCAAAGTTTGGGACGAAGTAAATTCCAGGGGTAAGGCATTTGACATTCATCCAGCCGGAATGATTGCGCTGGATATCGCGCGCATCGAAGCAGGTCTGATTCTGATTGAAGTCGACTATACCTCCAGCAAGAAAGCGTTGATCGATGCGCAGAAATTTTCTCCCGCGGAGATTGGACTGGGCAAGTTAGTGGACTTGAGGAAAGAGACTTTCGTCGGCCGCGAAGCGCTGCTGCGCGAGGCGAAGAAAGGCACGGATCGCGCGCTGGTCGGACTCGAATTTAATTGGAATGAAGTGGAATCGCTATACGACAAAGTCGGCATGGCGCCGCAGGTGCCGAGCGTCGCCTCTCGCACAGCAGTGCCGGTGTATCGCGGCGGGCGAGTCGTTGGCAAGGCCACATCCACAACGTGGTCGCCTACGCTTAAGAAAATGATTGCGCTGGCGTGCGTCAATCGCGAGAACTCGTCCGGGGGTACGACGCTGAATATCGAGATCACCGTCGAAGCCGTGCGGCACACCGTGTCGGCAAAAATCGTGCCGCTGCCATTTTTTAATCCCGCGCGTAAAACGGCGGTGCCAGTGATTTGACTCTAACGCGTTTAAGTCCGGCATCCTCGCAAATATTCTTAATCCCTCAGTCACTCGTTCAGCCGATTGTATTTCTTTAATACCGCGCGCAGGCGCTCATGCGGCAGCGCGATCACGTTGTGATTTTCGATGCCCGTCATGGTTTCGGCTGCGACCATTGCATTGATAATGGCTTCTTCGGTGGCTTGCACGGTAGCAGCGAAGATCGGCTCAATTTTTTCGTTGGGCAACATCTTCAAATCCACAACATGGTCGGCAAAAGCCGCGCCAGGATTGGCGGTTGAAAACGCGATAAAAATATCGCCGGAACCGTTGCCGGAAATACTTCCATCGCGTCCCAGCCCCAGCGTAACGCGGCGAGCCACTCGTTTCAACTGATGAGCCACCAGAGGCGCATCCGTGGCGACCACCACGATAATGGATCCGCGATCCAGTTCATTAAACGTGGTCGAAGCGTAGGCACGATCCTCGGAAATTTCTTTGCCTACCGGGACCCCCGCGATGCGCAGATTCGGGCGCGATCCATAATTGCACTGCACTAGCACGCCGACAAGGTAGCCGCCGAACTTCGCATCAAGCTTTCGCGACGCCGTGCCGATGCCGCCTTTAAATTCGTTGCAAATCATCCCGGTACCGCCGCCAACGTTCCCTTCTGTCACCGGCCCGGACGATGCCGAATCGATCGCGTGAACAGCATCAGTGGGTTTGACATGAAAACCGTTGATGTCATTGAGCCAACCGTCCCACGTTTCCGCGACCACCGGCAGCGACCACCAATACCCCGCGGGATCAGGCCGCCCGTGAGTAACGCGCCATTGAATCACTGCGTCGCGCACAACTCCGACACTGTGGGTGTTGGTGATCATTACCGGACCTTCCAGAAAACCGGATTCCTCCACCCAGGTCGTTCCGGTCATTTCTCCGTTGCCGTTTTCGGTAAACCAGCCGGCGAAAACTGGATTACTCATCGACTCCAGACCGCGCGGCAAAACCGCAGTGACACCGGTGCGCACAGGACCTGTGCCGATCTCCAATTTTCCTTCACCGGAAATAAGTGTGGTGTGACCGACAGTCACGCCGGAGACATCGGTGATGGCGTTGAGCGGACCGGGCGTGCCGTCAAAAGGAACACCAAGATCGCGCGCGCGTGGTTTGCCATGGTTTTTTTCCGGAGTTTTGTCCTGAGCGCGAACCGTGGCAGTAAGCAATAAAATGGAAGCAAACAACGGGATTAGCATTCTGGAATTACGTCGCATGATCAATAGTTGTCTCCGGAAGTGAGAAAACAAAAACGCAGGTTGCAACAATAATGCAACGCCCGATGAAAGAGAAGAAGGATTCCGAGCAAATCTTCTACCAATGGTTGAGTGCAAATTCTGAAACTAAGCGGGAAATACTTTTGCCAGCGCGGATTTAATTGCTTTTGCAATGAGCGTGGATTCTTCGCTCTTCAAAATAAATGGCGGGGCCAAAAGAATGTGATCGCCATTCCGGCCGTCGACACACCCTTGCGTGGGATAGGTAAGCACGTTTTCATCCAGAGCCGCCTGACGAATGCGCTCGGCAATGTTTTGCGAGGGAGGAAAAGGCTCGCGGGATGCTTTTTCTCTCACGAATTCGATGCCGATTAATAAGCCCATCCCTCGAATATCACCGACATTCGGATGTGACCGCAAAGGCTCCAGGTCGCCGAATAGCGTTTTTGAAATTGGCGCCACTCGTTCGAACAATTTGTGGGCTTCCAGGTAGTCAAGCACCGCATTGCCGGCCGCAGTGCACACCGGGTGCGCCTGATACGTAAAACCGTGTTGGAAGATTCCAGAACCGCGTTCGAAGGCTTCGACAACGCGCGCGGAAACCAGAACAGCGCCGAGCGGTGCGTAGCCACTGGCGATTCCCTTCCCCACCAGAATCATGTCTGGTTCCGCGTTCCAGTGTTGAATGGCGAAGGGCTTCGCGGCGCGGCCCATTCCCGACATTATTTCGTCGGCGATTAGTAGAATTTCATTTTCACGGCAAATTTCCGCGATGCGCTCCACATAACCAACGCTCGGTACAGCCGCACCAAGAGTCGCGCCGACCACTGGCTCAAAAATAAAGGCGGCAGAGGAATCGCCGGGTGGGCCTTGTAAAACATTCTCCAGATCGTTAGCGCAAACCAAACCGTAATCCTCGTCCTTCAAACTGCCGGAATGGTGATATGCGAAGCACTCGGACACGTGCCCCCATTCAGAGAGCAGCGGTTGATAAGGAGCGCGGCGCGCCACATTCCCGCTGACAGACATCGCGCCGAGGGTGCTGCCGTGGTAGCTTTGCCGACGCGAAATTACTCCGTGGCGCTGCGGCTGGCCGGACTCCAAATGAAATTGCCTCGCAAGCTTGATGGCTGTCTCGGTGGCTTCCGAGCCGCCGGACGTAAAGTACACGCGGCCGCCATCGAGAAAATTTGAAGGCGCCAGTTGTAAAAGGCGGGCGGCAAGTTTCTCGGCCGGCTCAGAATGGAATTGCGAAGTATGCGCGAATGCGACCTGCGCTGACTGCTCGGCCATGGCTCGGCCTATCTCCGCAACGCCATGCCCGATGTTGACCACCGCGGCTTGGCCGGCGGCGTCCAGAAAACGCCGTCCATCTGAGGAAATGATCCAGCAGCCTTCTCCCCGAACGGCTACGGGATAATCCTTTTTAAAATTTCGCGGGAAGATGCTGGAGCCGCTCGCCATGGTTTGATTGGTACGGAATTGTAGCAGAGCGAAGACGGGACATAAGCCCATGATGATCGCGCGGGGGATATCGTCAGTTGTGCTACGCTGGCGTCGTTTTCAGCGAATTAAAAATAGCGCGCCTCAGTTAATTACAAAACTCTCGGCGATGGAGCGCCATTGATGGCGGAGCCTCCCAGTGGTTTGGTTCGCACTATCGGCCGCTGGAGCCTGGCGGCATTAATCGTAAATTCGGTGGTCGGCGGAGGTATTTTTGGTTTGCCCAGCGTAGTCGCGGTTCGCGTGGGAAAGTATGCTCCTCTCGCGTATCTGCTGGCGGCCGCGGGCATCGCGTTGGTTGTCGCCTGCCTGAGCGAAGTCGCATCGCAATTCAGCGAAACCGGCGGCCCTTATCTTTACGCGCGGATGGCGCTCGGAAGATTCTGGGGAATTCAAATCGCGTGGATGACCTGGTTATCGCGGCTGGCCGCTGCAGCTGGCACCGCCAATCTTTTTGCTACTTATCTTGCGGAATTCATCCCGCGCGCCGTGCAGCCCGTCTATCGCGTAACAATTCTGTCGGCGTTGATCGGAATCCTCGCAATTATCAATTATCGCGGCGTGCACTCAGCAACCCAGGTCAGCGATTTTTTTACCAGCATAAAAATATTTCTTTTGCTGATCTTCATAGGCGCTGGACTGGGATGGTTGATCGCACACGGCCAGGTTGTTCCGGTGCCAATGACTCACGCGGTCACCCTTCGAGACTGGCTAGGCGCTATTTTAGTGCTAGTTTTTGCTTACGGCGGCTTTGAAGCGGTTTTTTTCGCCACCGGAGAAACGCGTGATCCGCGCAAAGATTCCGCGGCGGCGCTTTTGCATGCGCTGGTGGTAGTCACGGCGATTTACACCTTGGTGCAAGTGGTGATCAACGGTACGCTGGCCAATCCTTCCGTCACCGAGCGCCCACTCGCGGAATCGGCGCGGCACATTTTTGGTAACAGCGCTGCTGCAGCGATTGCCTGGGGGGCGTTAGTCTCCATCTACGGATATTTGGGCGCCAATATGCTGCACACTCCGCGATTGACCTTCGCACTGGCAGAGCGTGGAGATTTTCCTCGTTTTTTTGCGGCGGTGCATCCGAAATTTCGCACTCCGCACGTATCTATCGTCGCTTACACGATTTTGCTCCTGGGATTTACGGTGATGGGGAACTTTCGATGGAACGTTACTCTTTCTTCGGTAACCAGGTTGCTAACCTACGCCTCAATCGCCGTGGCCCTACTAGTATTGCGAAAAAAGCGCCCCGAAGCGGATGCCTTTCGCGTTCGTGGTGGTCCTTTCATAGCAATACTGACGTTAGTGTTCTGCGTGGTTCTGTTCATGCAGACGCCGCTCAGCAATTTGCCCATTGTTCTCGGCGTCATCGTAATTGCAGTACTGAACTGGCTGATGGTGCGCAATAACGACGCGAGCCCGCATGCGGACGCCTAGTCCAAATTGGCGAGACTGTTTCTTTGCATCATGAGGTGTCGTGGGGAAGTCTTGCGGCTGTCTTCGTGAGAGGATTCTGTTGTTCGCGCGTCTGCGAAAATCGGAGGGATCTAGTTATGACCATGACGCGTACTGGCGACGCCTGGATGCCGGCCGACGAATATGGCCGAGCATTGCCGAAATTCTCGGTAAACCTACTGGTGCGAGACTTAACCAAATCGCTTTCTTTTTATCAACAGGTGCTGGGAGCCACGGTGCGTTATAGCGATACCGATTTCGCGGCACTGGCGTTGAATGGTGCGGACTTCATGCTGCACGCCGACCACACCTATGACCACCATCCTCTGCATACGCGACTGCAAGGTGGAGGAAAACGCGGCACCGGAGCTGAGCTTCGTGTAATCGGCATCGATCCGGACGGTTTGCAAAAGCGCGCGGAAACGGCAGGCGCAGTCATCCTTCAGCCCGTGGCGGATTTTCCGCACGGATGGCGCGACGTAATTCTGGAAGATCCCGACGGCTACATTTGGGCGGTAGGCGTACCGTTAAAAAAGTAAGCTATGGCGAAGCTGATAAACCCTTTAGACTTGCTGCGGCTTGCGTTACATCTAAACGAGGGTTCAAGAAGGGTTTGTGCCGGTCCCTGGGCATCGGTCATGAATCGTGACACTATCCAAAGCCTTGCAAAGCAAATTCCCAAAGTCACGCATAAGGAGAAACGCATGAAACTGGCGGCGCTGCGGTGCGGATTCCTGGCGGTGGTATTGAGCGGCGCGTGTCTAGCCATATTCGCGCAAGACGCCGCCAGCAAACGGCCCATCACCTTTGACGATCTAAGAAGTATGCATCGCGTCGCAAGCCCAATAGTTTCACCCGACGGAAAATGGATAGCCTATTCCGCCGCGACGCCCGACATGGATGCCAATCGCAGCGCAAGCAATATCTGGATCGTGCCTGCAACTGGAGGCGCGGCAATGCAACTGACGCAAAGCGGCCACGATTCTGCTCCCGCATGGTCGCCAGACAGCAAAATGTTGGCCTTTATTTCTTCACGCGACGGAAATTCCCAAGTTTACGTGCTCTCCATGGAAGGCGGCGAAAGCCACGCGATCACCCATATCGCCGGCGGCGCGGATTTAGTGAAATGGTCGCCTGACGGGTCGACGATTGCTTTTACATCATCAGTTTACGCGGATTGCAAGGACGATGCGTGCAACAGCGCGCGCGACGCGGAAAAAGAAAAAAACAAAGTTAAAGCGCGAGTGTACGAGCAGCTCTTATATCGGCATTGGACGCACTGGTCGGAAGGAAAGCGCAGCCATTTGTTAGTTGCATCAGCAGATGGGAGCGGCACGCCGCGTGATTTGACCGCTGGTGCCAATTACGACGTACCTCCCGACGAACGCGGCGGGCCGGACGATATAAATTTCTCGCCCGACGGAAAAGAGATTTGTTTTACCGCGGTGCCGGACAAGATCGAAGCGCTCAGCACGAATGGAGAACTGTTTATCGTACCTGTCAGCAGCGGCGAACCGAAAAAAATCACCACAAATGCAGGATTCGATGGCAATCCGGTGTACTCGCCAGACGGAAATTACATCGCGTACCACGCGCAGTTGACCCCAGGATACGAGGCCGACCGCTGGCGGGTGATGCTCTACGACCGGCATACGGAAAAAGTCCAAGATTTGACCGAGAAATTTGATCGCAGCGCGGAAGGCCTGGCGTGGGCGCCGGATAGCAAAACGATTTACTTCACCGCCGAAAACGAAACACTTTCCCCGATTTATGCGGTCGAGGCACGCAGTGGAGCAGAACCCAAAAAAATTGTCGCTGAAGGATTTAACACCGCGGTGTCGATCAGCCGCGATGGGAAGATCATGGCCTTCGAACGCACCAGCCTGACCATGCCAGCCGAAATTTTTGTAGCGTCGGGCGAGGGAGCGAATGCCCAGCAAGTAACGCATCACAATGACGCTTTACTGACCCAGCTCGACATGCATGCGCCGGAAACATTCTGGTTTGAAGGCGCCGGAGGTTCGCGCGTACAGGCCATGCTCCTTCGGCCGCCAAAATTTAACGCCACGAAAAAATACCCGCTGCTGGTGTTGCTCCATGGCGGACCGCAAACGATGTGGTCGAATGCCTGGGGCTATCGATGGAATGCACAGGTATTTTCCGCCGCGGGTTACGCGACCCTGATGATCAACCGCCACGGGTCAACCGGCTATGGTCAGAAATTCACGGATGAAATCACGAATGACTGGGGCGGCCAAGCTTACGTGGATGTGATGAAGGGTGTGGATTACGCGATGGCCAATAATAAATTTATCGACGGTTCGCGCATGGCCGCTGCCGGCGGTTCCTACGGTGGATTTATGGCCGACTGGATCGGCACACATTCCGGACGCTTTAAAGCCATCATTAGCCACGCGGGCGTTTACGACCAGGTCTCGATGTACGCTACCGAAGAATTGTGGTTTGCCGAGCACGATATGCAGGGGACGCCGTGGAGCAATCCGGAGAGCTACAAGAAGTGGTCCGCCTCCACGTTCGCGGCGGAATTGGGGAAATACAAAACACCGACGTTGGTCATCGCCGGGGAAAATGATTTTCGTGTGCCGTACACGCAGTCCTTGGAGTTTTTCAATACGCTGCAGCGTGAAGGAGTACCGTCGAAATTAGTAATCTTCCCGGACGAAGGCCACTGGATACTGAAGCCGCAGAATTCGCAATTCTGGTACAAAACTTTCCTCGATTGGCTGGCAATTTATTTAAAGTGAGCTGACCCGCTCAGGCCGTGGACAAGCGATGAAATGCGCGACGCGCGAACCGAAATAGATGGAAGATCAGAAAAGCGGAGAGAATCAACAGTGCGCCGACCACGATTGCAGTGGTCAGTGGATGAGCGCCGGCCATCCAGGTAAGCCACACGGCCAGCAAGTCTTCACCAAAACTTAAAATCCAATTGCTGAACGGTTCAGGACTGGTGTTTACGGCTGCGCGTGTGGACGCTTTTGCGCTATGCGAAGTAAGCGCAACACTACCCGCAAGCAAAGCGGCGGCCCAGCGCCATTCCGGTGATACGTCGCCGACCGATGCATAAGCAAGCAGCGCCGCAGCTGGCGGACGAATAAATGTGTGGATGGCATCCCACACCGTGTCGATATACGGCACTTTGTCGGCGAAGAATTCGACAAAATACAGGAGGGCCGCAATTCCCAAAACCAAAGGATGCGAAAGAATCTCCAGCGATTTGGAGAGATGAATAAAGCCATATCGCTGGAGAAGCCCGAGAGTAAGTATTGTGGCGTAGAGATTCAGACCGGATGAGTATCCGGTTCCCAGCACCGAGCCGAGCGCGTTCAGGATATTCATAGCACGCTTGCCTAAGGCGATTGGAGTTTAGCAAGCAGTATGGAGATGTTGTAGAGGGTCAAGCAAATCCGGCGCCGCTGCAACGCGGACGATACCGTTCGGGCGTGAAATCGTACAAGCTCACGCCGGGGCAAAAAAAAACTGGCCCGATAATCGGGCCAGCTTGATCGACGTCTGCAACACACAACCTACCCGGCAACTAGGCCGATCCAGCACCGCGGCTCTTGTCGCGCCGGGCGTTTTCATCGCGCTGCGCGGCGTTGTCGTCCGAAAAAGAATTACCCCAATCGTTCACTTGCCGTTCCGCTTCGTCCTTGGCAATACCATAACGCTCCTGAATTAACCCAACCAGCTGGTCTTTCTTGCCGCCCAATGTTTGCATATCATTGTCTGTAAGTTTGCCCCACTTAGTCTTGGCTTTGCCTGCATACTGCTTCCACTTGCCTTCGATTTGGTCCCAGTTCATTGAAGCCTCCCTATTAGTTCTTGGCTGATTGATAAAAACAGCAAGCACCTGGTAGAGCAGACCATACCGCTCATAATCAGCAAATACAGCGTTCGGTTGATATGTACAGACCGGCTCTTGTAGGGGTTATTTTGGGCCAAACGGCGCTCCTAAACTTATAATTCGCGATAATTGCTACACGATGCAATCCCTCAGGCTAAAGGTTTCTAGGTATGGAGCCTTAGTTCTAGATAACGTACAAGTAACAGGCTCGGCGAAAACCTCATGATTACTCCGGGGTATACGTGTGAGGAAAGACCGCGGCGGCAGCTGCTAAATATATTAAGACGAAATATATCTGTGCGCTGACTGAAGGACGGTAAATGAACGGACGAATGCTCTTAGGTGTGGCCTTGATCGTGATCGGAATTGTCGCGCTGGTGTATCAGGGTTTCACCTATACGACGCACAAGAAGGTGCTGGACATCGGACCGATACAAGCAACCAAAGAGGAACAGCGGACCATACCGGTTCCCCCTGTAATTGGCGTCATTGCAGTGATAAGCGGAGTTGCGGTTCTAGCCCTGGGGCGCGGCAAGTAAAAATTAAATTTAGGAGGAAACAAATGAAGAAATGGACAATTGCAATGGCGGGAGTGCTGGCGTTTTCAACGCTGGCAATCGCAAGACCGGCGAGTGAAAAAGAAGAAAAAGAACGTATCGCAAACGCCGGACGCGTAATGAAAGAGATTTTGGATGTGCCCGACAATATTCCCCAGGAAGTTCTGGACAAGGCCCGCTGCGTGGTTGTTTTGCCCTCGGTGGTTAAGGCCGCTTTCGTGGTAGGTGGCAGCTACGGTCGAGGCGTTATGGTCTGCCGCAGAGGCCACGAGTACAACGGCCCCTGGGGCGCGCCTGCGATGATGGCGCTGGAAGGCGGCAGCGTGGGATTCCAGATCGGCGGAGAAGCGACCGACTTCGTAATCCTGGTGATGAATGATCGGGGAATGAGTAGCTTGCTGCACAGCAAGGTAAAGCTGGGCGGCGACGCCAGCATAGCGGCGGGCCCCAAGGGCCGCACTGCTTCGGCGGAGTCGGACGTAACCCTGCGTGCGGAGATGTTGAGCTATTCTCGGTCTCGCGGAGCATTCGCCGGTGTATCTCTGGAAGGCTCGACGTTGCGCCCCGACGGCGGAGCGAATGAAAAGCTATACGGCAAGGGTGTAACTGCTGCGGAGATCGTTGAAGAAGGAAAGAGAGAAGGTCCCGAAGAGAGCCGGTTGCTCGTTTCACGTTTGCAACAGGCCTCGCCTCATCTAGAGAAGTAACCGCTACTGTAACAGGCCAGCAGGGCCATGAATGGCGAAAGGGCGGAAAGTTTCCGCCCTTTCGCTTTTTTCCTTAGGCTGCCCAACTTAACGGTGGCCGCTAACAAAAATGCTATCTGTTTGTTAGCCTACAAAATCCTCAGTGGCTGCGTACACGGTCCTCTGTATTGTCCATTTGAAGTCAACCCACTACCTTCAAATTTAAGCTCCGGAAAGCAAGAAGCGGAGAAGTCCTTACTCTCGTAATTTCGACGTCCCCCCTGACCGAGAGTCAAATTTTAGGGGTTGTTCGAGGAGCGGGCTAACATGAAAAACGAAGTGTTATCTTCGGAAGACAAACTGATCGCGATGGCCCGGCGTGGAAACCAAGAAGCCTTCACGGAATTAGTGCAAAAGCACTCCGGCAAAATTTATGGCGTTTCGCTGCGCATGCTGAAGAACCGCGAAGACGCCGAGGACAACGTGCAAAATGTCCTGGTGAAGGCCTATTACAATATCGCCCGCTTCGAAGGCCAGTCACAGTTTTCCACCTGGCTGTTTCGCATCACCATCAACGAAGCACTCATGAAATTACGCCGCCATAAGCCAGAACGGTTTGTGAATCCATCGGATACCGGGCAGGACAGCGGGACCTTTGCGAATTATCCTGAGATTGAAGACCAGCGCCAAAATCACGAACGCGAATACATCAACCGCGAGCTGGCAGGTAAAGCGTTGCAGTGTCTGAATCCTTCCCTTCGCCATACCTTCGTGCTGCAGAAAGCAGAAGGGTGGACAAATCGCGAACTCGCCCGGGCCATGGGCATCACCGTAGAGACTGTGAAATCGCGAGTCTTCCGAGCGCGTACACGCTCGCGACGCCGGCTTGAAATGCTCGCCCGAACGCGGCCCTTAGCGGCGTACAGCGCGTAGGTCATTACTCGGATTCGGAGCCGGCTTTCAGGCGGCGCTGGTTTCCAAAGGTTTCGGCTCGTTGGCACACTGCCCAACCGGGATTGTCGCCCGAACGCCAGTGCCCCGAGCACCCCGCTCAACTTCTAGTGTTCCGTCCAGATCCGCCAAACGCTCTCTCATTCCTGCGAGACCCACGCCGGAAGCCCTGCCGGAACTAAAGCGGCTCAGCACCTCCGCCGAGATCCCGATGCCATCATCAATCACGGAGAGCACTATGTGTCCGGTTGAGCAGGTGAGAATAACTTCTATTGACTTGGCTCCCGCGTGCCGGTGAACGTTGGTCAAAGATTCCTGAAGTACCCGGAACAATGCCAGCTCCACTTCTCTTGGGAAACGGTTGGTAATGGGGTCGAGATGCAGGCTTACTTTTAAAGCGCACCGTTGTGCAAACCCGTCCGCGTACCATCGAATCGCTGATTCAAGCCCGACCTCATCCAGGAGCGGAGGATGAAGTAGATGCGAGATAGTTCTTACTTCCGACATGGAATGCTCGGCCAGGTCGATCGTTTCGGCCAACAGCTTTTCATGTGCGGGAGACAAATTGGCGCGTGTGCCTAGTAACTGCTCCAGATTAATTTTCAGCCCTACCAGATATTGCCCGACGCTGTCGTGCAATTCTCGAGCGATTCTACGCCGCTCTGCATCCTGAAGATCGAGAATACGCGCGCTGAGTGCGCGGGACGAGCGCACGTTCTCGCGCTGGATACGTTCCAAGTCCCGGCTTCTAACGATTTCTCTGCTTAACAAACGAAAGTTGTAGCCAAGAAAGCTGAGTGCCGCGAATAACGCCAGCGTAAGAACCACCGAGGTGCGCCAAAACTCGCGATTCCAGGTGCCCAAACGCTGGCTTAAAAGACTAATTTCCTCTTCGTCCATGCGGCGTATTAAACGATCCACTTGTGATTCTTGCGAATCGAGTTCCTGAATGGCCGCTGATTTGGCGGGCGAGGCGGAATTTGGCTGTACGCCGGGCGCCATGGTCCTTTGCAATTGTGCGATGTAATTCCGCGACAAAGATTCCAGCTCACTCAAACGCTCTTGCTGCCGGGCATTGTCCGCGGTTAGCTTGCGAACATGTTCAGAAGTCTTCTCGATGTAATCGGAATGCTGGAGAAAAAGCTTAAGCTCGCTGCCGTCTCCGGACCCGCTGTACGCCAGGGCACTGCCACGAATTTCAGCTAACTGGGTCCGCAGATTCTGCAACTCACCGCGAACGTCATATGTGTGCAATACCCAATTGGTGCTGTTATTGATCCCGCGCTGGGTGAGGAAAGCCGCCACCGCTATAACTGCAATTAAAAACAAACCTAACAAAACCGGAACCAGAGAAACGGGGCGAGAGGACGTATGCGGCGGAGCTTTTTCGTTCGCAGCTAACCCGAGATTATCTTCAGCCATTGTTCTCCGAGCTGGAGGCAAAACGTAGCTTCATAAAGGCGCGCTACGGCTTTGGTATACCACACGTGGGAACAAAATCGAGCACCGCACCAGCTTTTGCTGGAACTTGCCTGCAGGAAGACCGAGCCGGGAGCGAAGCCTCAATTGACCAAGCTCCCGGCCGACAATTTAATGACGGGATGATGTGGCCTTCTGTCCCTTCACTTCCATTTCGTTGACCACTTGCCTGACGTTGGGCACGCCGTTGGCGACTTGTTCGATGGCCGAACGGCGGTTCTGAGTCCCCGCGTCACCCTTTAGCGTGACCACACCGTTTTTAACATCGTAGTGGACGCCCTTATCCAGTTTTCGTTTTACGAGCGCGGCATCGAGATTCTTGTCGATGGCTTTGTCGAGGTCGGAGTCCACCGCTTTGGCGGCGCTCTCATCTCCCGGAGGGCGAACCGCGATAGTGTTGGCTACTACCAGCCCGCCGGACGCGGCTTTTGCCAGCGATTCGGCTTGCGCCTTGTCGCTCTCAGAGGCCACCGTGCCGGATAGCGTGACCACCCCTTTATCGCGATCCTCACTCACGCTTACATCTTTGTAACCGGACTGGTCCAGCGATCGGCGAACACTGTCCGTGACATCCGGCGATTTAGTAGGGGTGTTCGAGCAGCCCAGCAAACCCCCAACCAACAGCACAGGAACGAAGGTCAACGTTGATCTAAGCGATTTCATATCTCTCCTTGAATTAATTCCTACGCATTCAGCCGAGGTATAACGACGCTTTATTCGCGAATCCGGCTGTGCGCGGTACTGTGACTCGCTCGCGCGCCAGCCTCAATCGGGGATTACACGTAGAATTGCGGGAGACTAAGGGTAAGAAAAATCACGAAAAAAACTAGACCGCGGCCGGGGATAGCTTCCAGACAGGTCAAACTGCAAAGGCCCTGCAGGGCTACCGTGTGCAGTCACTCCCGCGAAGGACACCGGCCAGCGGTATTTCAGTCAATTTGGACGATACCCGCGTCGCATGAAGCATAGAATCCAGTAAAGACCGTAGACCGGACATTTCTTCCTAAGATTCCTTACCGAAACATCGCCGAACAAGTGATCTTCTACCGCGATGTACTGATTGTTCGCAATCGTCCGCTAAGCGATTCTGCTTTTCGTGTTTGAGTTTAAGGAGAAAGTAAATGCCGCGTTTACGCGCCGCAGAACCGAACTGGCCTGGCCCGGAAGAACCTGTGCCGCAAGCTCCACAACCGGAACTACCTCCCAGAAAACCTTCCGAGCCGGAATTGCCATCGCCCGATCCGGGCCGCGCTCCTTTTCCCGGGCCCGGGCCTACTGATCCGGGAGTGCCGCCACCGGTGAGCTATTGAAGGGGAGCGCTTCAGGCAGCGGGGCGTTCACACAAAGACAGCGTGACTCGAAAACAGCCTGCCTGCACGTCAGCGTTGAGAATCGGATGCGCTATAGCTTCGGAGGGTCAATTCCCAATGCCGTGGCCAACGCGATTTGATGATCCTGTTCCTCGATAAGAATCTCGCGGATTAACTCTGCGGTGGCAAACTCGCCGAGTTGTTCGCACTGGCGAATCCGCAGCCGATAATTCTTAATCGTTTCGTTTTCGTTGTTCAGATCTGCGCGCAACATCTCTTTGTTGTCTTCCGTGGACTTTACCGGTTCCGGTTGCACGGTGGGAGTGCCGCCAAGATAATCTATTTGCTTGGCGATGGTAATGGCGTGCTGTAATTCTTCGCCGGCGTGTTTTTCCAGTTCGCCCGCGATGTTCATATATTCAGCGCCTTTCAGTACTTGGGAGTAGACCACGTAGGCGATAATCGCCTGGAACTCACGAGCCAAATCTCCGTTCAAACTCTTGATAAGATCTTCTCGCGTTCCGCTGTCGGCGGGCGCTTTTTGGCTGGTAGGGGGCATCTGAATCCTCCTGAAATTTAGCGAAACGAATTTGGCTCTATTTTGTATGCGCAGAGAAGAAAAGTCCACGAGCCAGACGCTTGTCTCGCATGCAAACGTATTAATTATTGTAAAAGATGGATTCTTTCACCGCGCGCGCATCGATCGCTGGACTTACGTATGTGCCTTCTCCGATCACAACATTCAAGGCTCTCACGAGCTCATTTTCCGCATCCGATTTCAAAACGTAACCTCTCGCTCCCGCGCGGAACGCGCTGCGCACAAATTCCGAAGAAGAATGCAGCGTAAGCAACAGAACTTTAGTTTCCGGAAGCACATCGTGGATAATCCGAGTTGCCTCCAGGCCGTTCATGCCGGGCATGGACACGTCCATAATGACCACCTCGGGCGCAAGCTCACCCGCGAGCCGAATGGCATCTTGCCCGTTATCGGCCTCACCGCACAGGTCCCACTCGGGATAGGTGCTTAGAATTCCCTGGACACCACGGCGTATCACCGCATGGTCATCGACAATCAAAACGCGTGGCATAACTCTCCGTACAAGTATAAATGCAAACTGCAAGCCAGAAATTTTACGCCTCGATAATCTGGTTTCTAACCGCGTAGCGAACTAATTCGCTTACCGAATGCAATTCCAGTTTCCTCATGATATTCGCGCGATGGGTTTCCGCGGTTTTTACACTGATTCCCAACGACACGGCCACTTCTTTGCTGCTTTTCCCTTCCGCAAGCAATTGCACGATCTCGCGTTCCCGCGAAGTTAGGCGATTGCGAATCACTGCGTCGGGATCCGGCGACGCCGCGTGAGGGCGAACAAATCCATCGAGCAACATATCGGCCGCTCGTGCAGTAAAAAAAGGCCGGTGATTCCCGAGCGCCTCGACAGCGGCGACTAAATCACGGTCGGCGTCCGATTTCATGATGTACGCGCGCACGCCAGCCTCGACGATTTCGCGAACCAGCTGGTCGGAAAAATGAAGCGTGAGAATCAGAATTTCCGTCTTGGGAAGACTCTTGCGGATTTTTCGAGCAGCCTCCAATCCATTTAAATCGGGCATGCTGATGTCCATTACCACCACATCAGGTCTCAACTGTTCGGCCAGCATCACCGCCTCACGTCCTGTTTTCGCCTCGGCACATACTTCCCACCCGGAACGTGAGGCCAGCAGTTCTTTGAGACCACGCCTGATAATGTCGTGATCGTCCGCTACCAAAATGCGCAATGTTTTGTCTCCTGTTCGCACGGAAATTAGACCTAGAGCAATTACGGGAGGCGCTTTGCTAAGCGCTCAAACGTCGATGCCACGCGAGAGCACGCAAATAGATAGTTGTCTGCATCTCATTGAAAAGAAATACTGGTTAAGCTGTATTCGGACGAAGATTGTCTACCACGAAAAACCGCCTCGTGGTTCCACAGACAGCCAGTGAGCGATAACTTCGCATGAAATACACACTTACACGGATTGTGCTGTGCCCCCTAAAACGGTCCAATGCCGCACGGAGGCGCACATGATTATTCTTTTGGTGGTGCTTGTAGTTCTCGCACTCGGATCAGCTCCTGCATGGCCATACAGCCGCGGATGGGGCTACTACCCCAGCGGCGGCTTGGGGTTGGTGGTAGTCATTCTGGTGATATTGCTGCTACTCGGCAGAATCTAGTAAAAGAAATTAGCCAAAGGCGTGGACTAGTTTCGCTTGCCGGCGCCGGGTTCAAACTCGCCTCTATAACAGGAGAATCCGGCGTGGCCCAAACCTCAAAATCCACAGTAATCCAAACTCCCGAAAACAAAGTCGAGCTCCAGGCGCGCAGAACAACCGCACCCCCTGCTGACCCAGATTCCTTTGCAGAGAATATGGCTTTCGTCGGACCGGGGTTGGTCACCGGCGCGTCCGACGATGATCCGAGCGGGATTGCTACTTATTCGCAGGCGGGCGCGCAGTTTGGATTTGGAACACTATGGCTGACCCTTTTTTCTTATCCCGTCATGTGCGCGATACAAGAAATCAGCGCGCGCATTGGCCGCGTGACGGGAGTAGGAATCGCGGCCAATATCCGCAAAATGTATCCACGGCCCGTGGTTTACGCCATCGTGGCTATGCTGCTGGTATCCAGCATTTTTAATCTGGGCGCCGATCTGGGAGCCATGGGCGAGTCGGCGCATATGCTGTTCGGAGGCCCCGCGTGGATACACTTGCTGGTGATGGGATTAACTTCCATTCTGCTGCAAATTTTTGTGCCCTATACGCGTTACGTAAAATATTTGAAATTTCTGGTTTTGTCGCTGATGGCTTACGTCGTGACCGCGTTTCTGGTGCACATCGATTGGCCAGCCGCACTGAGAGCCACGATTGTGCCGCCTATAAAAATATTTCACGGTGATTACTTGACCATGGTTGTGGCGGTGTTAGGTACCACAATCAGCCCTTATCTTTTTTTCTGGCAAGCCTCACAGGAAGCCGAGGAGGTACAGGTTCGGCCGGAAGAAAGGCCATTGAAACGTGCCCCGGCACAAGCGCCCACACAATTGCGCAGAATCAGAATTGACACCTACGCCGGCATGGCGGTTTCCAACGCCGTGGCGTTTTTTATTATGTTGACCGCTGCGGCCACCCTGCACGCTCACGGCTATACCAATATTCAAACTGCGACACAGGCGGCCAGCGCGCTGGAACCCCTGGCAGGCCGCTTTGCCTACGCGCTGTTTGCCGCGGGAATTATCGTGACGGGCTTGCTGGCTGTGCCAGTGCTGGGCGGAGCTGCGGCCTATGCTGTTGGCGAAGCCTTGCGTTGGCGGGTTGGGCTGGAAATCAAGCCGGCAAGCGCGACAAAATTTTATCTTACGTTGGGCGCGGCAACCCTGGTGGGTTTGGCATTAAATTTTGTACACTTCGACCCGATCAGATCGCTTTTCATCGCGGCTGTGATCAACGGATTGTTAGCGGCGCCAGTGATGGCTTTGATGATGCTGATGACCCGCAGTCCGAAAATCATGGGGGATTTCACGCTGCCACTGTATTTACAGATCCTTGGATGGATCGGTACCATCGCGATGTTTGGCGCGTCAGCGGCTTTCTTAATATTCGCTCTAAAATAGAAACCGCCGCTGGCTCCGTGGCACAACGGCGGTTTTTTTCTAATTCGGTTTAAAACTTTCTACGATGCTTTTACCGTCAGCTCGTTCTGTACCTTGTCGTTTCCACCGGCGGCTTCCGAGGCCTTTGCTCCGATGGCGTTCTTCTCATCCTCGGTGTGCACCGGGCCCTTCAAGGTAACCATGCCATCCCGTACAATGACCTTGATGTTATGGGCATAGCTGGAAAGTGAAGAATCACTGGCGATGGACTTGCGAATCTTTTTCACAAGTTCGCGATCCGCAGGATTATTCGCCTGCTGGTCGGCAGTAGTTCCACCCTTGCCGTTATCTCCCTTGTTGTTGCGAGTATTGTCCGGCTGAGTTTGTTGGTCTGACTGCCGCGCCAGCGTAGCGATCCCTGGCACTGAAAATCCAGCGATCCCCAAGCCCAGAGCGGCGATTTGCAACTTCTTGTATTTGATTGTCATAATTTTGCCCTCAGTTAAAGAGTTAAGTTAAAGCGATAAAGTGGCCGTGGCAAAAGGTACTTCTGTCGGCCTCGCACCGCCATACACGGTCGTATGTAGTCTCCCGGCTAGTGCAACGTAGAGGGCAGCAGAGTCGGGTAAACCCCCATTTTTTCTGCAGCGAACTCCGTATTGGTTTGCCCCCCACCGCTGCACCACTATGGGTGCGCCCTGAGAGCGGTGAAAAAAGAGCTGCTATTTTTTTTGTGTCAGAAAAAACTTTTAAGGAGAATATAAACATGTCGAAAAACAAATCGGTATTCGGAATTTACTCTAGCCGTAGCGGTATTGAAAACGCAGTCGTTGCACTGAAGGATTCGGGCTTCCAACACTCCGACGTATCTGTTTTACTGCCGGAGAATTTGGGCAACCGCGAACTTTCCACCGAGAAAAACACCAAGGCACCGGAGGGCGCCGCAACTGGAGCAGGCTCCGGAGCAGTAATCGGCGGCACGCTTGGCTGGCTGGTTGGTATCGGCGCACTGGCTATCCCGGGTTTGGGGCCCTTCATTGCGGCTGGTCCGATCATGGCCGCATTAGCGGGTGTCGGAGTTGGTAGCGCGGTTGGCGGAGTTACCGGCGCCCTCGTTGGTATGGGCATTCCGGAATACGAAGCGAAGCGCTATGAGGGACGGCTGCAAAAGGGCGGAATTCTCCTATCCGTGCACTGCGATACGTCCGAAGAAGTGAAACGCGGCAAGGACATTCTTCAGCGCACCGGCGCGGAAGATATTTCCACGGCAGGCGAAGCCTCGGCCGATGTAAAAGACAAAGACGTGCGCGACGTTCCCTCGACTCGCAAAGCCGGAACCGGATATTAAAGACTTCGTTGCGGTTGCTAAGTATTTAAGCTCCAAAGGAGGCCGTATGTTCCTGGTGCTGTTCATCATTTTGCTGCTTCTGTGGCTCGGCGGGTTTCTGGTATTTCACGTTTCCAGTGCGCTGATCCACTTGCTGCTGTTGTTTGCGGTGATTTCGATAATCATTCATTTCTTTCAACGCAGAACAGTGGCATAACCAAGAACGCGGGGAAACTCAAACGAAATAGCGGCTTCTGTTTTTATGGAAGCCGTTATTTTTTTGCGTTGCCTGCAGTGATCTGCGGTAGGACTGCCTCATGGCACATCTGCGCTATCAGTTGGATAGACAGCCGCTATTGCTGAGTGTAAGATTTTTTTGTTTCTGGATGCAAAAATTCTTGCACCGCGAATCCAAACGGTTCCCGATTTTGTTTTTAGCGCGCGCCATAATGGCCGCTATTCTGGCGTGCCAGTTCAGTTTTCATACCGTTCTCGCACGCCAAATGGTGATCGACACACATGGCTCTTCGGACGAGGTGCTCGCGCAAAGCCGTGGCAGAGTATTAGTTTTGATTTTTGTGCGAACGGATTGTCCAATTTCAAATCGCTACGCGCCATTGCTGCAGCAGATGAACAAAAAGTATGGGCAGAAAGCCTCGTTCCGCCTTGTCTTTCCCGATAGAAACGAATCGACCGATAAAATTCGCCGTTATCTTCAGGACTACAACTATCAAGTGACGGCAATTCGCGATCTGGATCACGCTCTCGTAAAAAAAGCCGCGGCCAAAACCACTCCTGAAGCCGCCGTCTTTGATGCCAAAGGCGAGCTTGTCTACCATGGCCGCATCGATAACCTCTACGAACACATCGGGCAGTCCCGTCGCGCCGCCACCACGCATGAATTGGCCTATGCGATCGAAGCCGCGAGCAAAGGTCTCCACCCTCCAGTGTCAACGACCGAAGCCGTCGGATGTTTTATCTCGGACCTTGAATGATCCGGATAGGACTGGCGATTCCCGATGCGGCGCTCCTAACTATTTTCTTGTTGTCTCATTCAGCGCGCGGCCTTGCAGCACCCCAGGCTCCGCAAGACGCCGCCAATACCAATTCGCAAATTACGTTCAACAAGGATATTGCTCCTATATTGTTTCAGCATTGCGCCACGTGCCACCGTCCCGGCGAATCAGGTCCTTTCCCTTTGCTTTCCTATAAAGATGCGAAATCTCATGCCCGTCAAATCGCCGCCGTTACGCGAAGCAGATTCATGCCGCCGTGGCTGCCCGATCCCGGCGATTTTAAATTTGCAGATGAACTTCGACTCTCCGACCCACAAATCACTACGATCGCTCATTGGGTGGAACAAGGTGCTGTCGAAGGCGCGCCTTCCGATCTGCCGCCCACTCCGAAATTTGCAGAAGGCTGGCAGATGGGCACACCTGATTTGGTCATCAAAGCGGAAAAGTCGTATCAACTCCCCTCCAGCGGCACTGATCAATATTGGAATTTTATTTTTCGCACTCCAGTGAATCGAACCCGCTGGCTCAAAGCCATCGAAATAAGGCCAGGCGACAAGCGTGTCGTGCATCATGCGAATGTTCTGGTGGATCGCATGCAGTCGGCTCGCGCGCAGGAATCTTCTCCTGGAGCCGGCTTCGCTGGCATGGAAATTAAAATCGAGTCCGAAGCATTTGATCCCGACAGCCATTTCCTCTTCTGGAAGCCCGGAACCGCGCCTTACACCGAGCCCGACGGCATGGCGCTGCGACTGGATGCGGGCACCGATCTGGTGCTCAACATTCATTTGCAGCCATCAGGAAAAGCGGAATGGATCCAGCCAAGCCTGGGTCTTTATTTCACCGAGCAACCCGCGACACGTTTTCCCATGTTGCTGCAACTCGAAAACGACCGGAAGCTCGATATCCCTCCCGCAGAGAAAAACTTTTTGGTCACCGATGAGTTCACGCTCCCCGAGGACGTGCAACTGCTGGCCATTTACCCTCACGCACATTACGTGGGCAAAGATCTGCAAGCGTTCGCGAAGTTCCCGGATGGCACCCAAAAATCCTTGATTCATATTCCGTCGTGGGATCTGAACTGGCAGGCGGTTTTTCGCTACGAGACCCGCGTGGAGCTCCCGGCGGGAACAGTGATTTCCATGCGCTATCGTTACGACAATTCCGACGAAAACATTCGCAATCCCAATGTGCCGCCGAAACGGGTAGTAGGAGGCAATCGCGCCAGCGATGAAATGGCCCATCTTTGGCTGCAAGTTTTGCCGCGCAGCAATCCGGGCGACACTGGCGACCCACGAAGAATTTTGCAAGAGGCCATGGCCCGGCACAACGTCGACAAGAATCCAGCCGACTTTGAAGCGCACTATAATCTTGGCGCGATGTTGCAGGGACGCGGCGATATAGCCGGCGCGGAAAAACAATACGCCGTGGCGCTAAGCATCCGCCCTGAGGACGCCACCGTGAATAACGCCATCGCGGGAGCGAATCTGGCCGCTGGTCATCCCGATGCGGCTATAACTTATCTGCAGACCGCACTGAGTTCGCGACCGGATTATTTTGACGCGCACTACAATTTGGGAACCGCGCTGGCCATGCAAAATAATTTCGCGGCTGCAGTGGAAGAATTCCGCGCCGCGGTGCGCCTCAATCCGCACGATGCCAATGCGGAAGCAAATCTTGGAGCGGCGCTCGCGGAACTGGGGAACTGGAAAGAAGCCCGCGCCCATTTGGAAAAAGCGCTGGGCATCGATCCCACTCTCGCAAATGCCCGCGACAATCTGGAGCAAGTCAAGCGCGCGTTGCCCAACGACCCCCAATAGCCCTGATTTACGTTACCGATTAGCGCGGCCGATCGATCCGTTGCGCTTGTTTTTCCGCCTTCAGCGCCAATTCCATGGCGTAAAAGCAGTGCTCCTGATTCATGGCCGTGTCGGTACGATCCAGCACATCATTAATAAGCTGTTCGCCATATGGCAGAGCGACGTCCTGGCAGTCGATGTAGCGCGTGCCTTTCTGATCCACCTGAAAAAGAAAGCTCCCAAGATTTCTTCCAGCAATATCCAGGTTCTTCCGAATTTCAAAATAGCCGTCGGCGCCCAGCACAAACAGCCGCCCGTCTCCCCAGGTACCCAGGCCTTCAGGCGTAAACCAGTCGACCCGAATGTAGCCTGTGCCATGATCGCCTCGCAGCATCACATCGCCGAAATCTTCCAGGCCTGGGTACTGCGGATGGTTCAGGTTGCCGATCTGCGAAGCAACAATGTCGGCTTTCGTGGAATTGGTAAAGTAAAGAAATTGGTCGAATTGGTGCGAGCCGATATCGCAGAGGATACCGCCATATCGATCGCGCTCGAAAAACCAAGGAGGGCGTTGCGACGGATTCATGCGATGCGGTCCGGTGCCAATTGTTTGCAGCACGCGGCCGATTGCGCCCGCCCTCATCAATTCCCCGGCACGAACCGTCGCGCGATTCTCAAATCTCTCGCTGTACATGATGGAATAAATCCGCCCGGTCGCCTTCTGTGTGCTCCTCGCTTCAGCAAGTTGCTCGAGCGAAGTCATGCCCGGCTTGTCCACCATGAAGTCTTTTCCATGGCGCATCACTTCGAGGCCCAACGGAGCGCGGTCAGCGGGAATTGAAGCGCTCAAAATCAGCTTGATGGAGGGATCGTCCAGTATTTCTTTTTCACTTCCGGCCAGTTTTACGTCTGGATAATGCTTGCTGAAGGCCGCAGCCAGTTCCGGTTCCCTTGCGTGAAAAGAAACCAGTTCGCCGCCTCCGCGACGTGCAGCTTCGACCTGAGTATAAATATGATCATGGTTGACGCCGATGACCGAAAATTTCAGGGATCGTTTCACACGTGAGTCCGATGTGCTCTGGCTGCTTGTGGCCCGCAAAGCCCGGGCGGCGTTTGCAGAAAGACCAGCGGTCACCATCATACCTGCGGCAGCGTTGCCAGAAGTTTTGATAAATTCCCGCCGGTCGACTGAATTTATTTTCATATGGTTTCCCTCAAAAAACTATGCCGTAAATTCCACCTTCTTAAGTCCCGGCGCCAGTATGCGAATAACCGCCATGGCTATCAAATAGGCAGTCGCGGCCACACCAAAAAGCGTTACATAGCTTTGCGTCAATTGCAGGACCTTTCCAATCGTCACAGAAAAGAGTACCGCACCAACCGAGCCCATCATTCCTCCGATACCCACAACCGCACCCACGGCACTGGGCGGAAACATATCCGAAGGAATGGTGAAGAGATTCGCCGCCCATCCTTGATGTGCCGCCACCGCGAGACTAAGCAATGCCACCGCTCCCCATTCGGATTTCAGGCTGCCGGCTCTAAAAATAGGAAGCACCAGGCACGCACAAATAAACATTGCAGTCAGGCGCGCCCTCGAGGGATTAACCGAAAAGCGAAATAGCGCAGGAAGCCATCCGCCCGCAACACTCCCAATCACCGAAACGTTATAGACGATGATCAGCGGCAAGCCGAGATGCGACAGGTCCAGATTGAATCGTGAATGAAAAAACGAAGGCAGCCAAAAAAGATAAAACCACCAGATTGGATCGGTCAGAAATTTAGCAATTGCGAAAGCCCAGGTTTGTCGGTAGCTGAGAAGTTTAAACCACGGGATTTGTGCTCCACTGTGTTCCCCTGCGCCCCTGGAGATGTGCTGCAACTCCGCGTCAGTCAGTGCAGGATGTTCAGAAGGATTGCGATACTTCTTGAGCCACCACACCATCCAGGGAATGCCCAGAAGTCCCGTGGCCACGAAGGCCACGCGCCAACCGTAGCGTATGGTGATCCACGGAACGGTGGCTGGAGCTAAAATCGCGCCAACGTTGGTGCCGGCGTTCAATATCCCTGTCGCCAGTGATCGTTCGCGTTGCGGGAACCAATTCGCTACAGTCTTGATTGCCGCCGGAAAATTTCCCGCTTCACCCAAGCCCAAAAAAAAACGCGCCACGCCGAAGCCCAGAGCGGAGCCAGCCAGCGCATGGGCAATCGTGGCCACACTCCACACCCCCATAAACAGCGGATAGCCACGCCGCGACCCCAGGCGATCGACCAAACGGCCCGCGCCAATCAGTCCGATGGCATAGGCCAACTGAAACGCGGCGATAATGTAGCCGTAGTTCACTTCCGTGAGGCCGATACTTTGCTGCAGCGTGGGCTTCAGCAGGCCGATCACTTGGCGGTCCATATAATTGATGGAAGTGGCCACGAAGAGCATCGCGCAGATCGTCCAACGAACTCGGCCCAAACCCGGAGTTATCGCCGATTTTGCGTCCTGATACTGGCGCTCGCTGGTGGAAGATTGACTCATGCCATTTGCAATATTCAGAGACTGTAACGGCGCAAAAAGTGTATAACGACAACGCCTTGCACCACTGGAATATCACGCTAGGATCTCAATCGCCCTCATGGAAATCTTGACGATATCCGGACCGGTTATAGTTTTAGCGATCGCGTTGTCCAGCGTATTCGCCGCTGACGATAGAGTCGCTACCGCCACCGAGGCAACGGAGGATGTGGCGCTCGACACAAACCCCGCCACTCCCTTTTGGAGTCAAACGGTTCCCATATATGCGGATCGCGATAAGTCCGATCAACTCCTGCCGGGCTATCGCACTGAGATTCGTTCGCGTTGGACCCCCAGGAATATTTATTTTTTGTTTAGCTGCCCATATGAAGAACTGTTTTTACGCCCGAACCCTGACACCGCGTCGAAAACGAATGAATTGTGGAATTGGGATGTAGCCGAGCTTTTCATCGGGTCGGATTTCAAGAATATCCAACATTATAGAGAATTCGAATTGTCCCCTCAGGGAGAATGGCTCGATCTCGACATCGATTTGGCCAAAGCACATCACGGAGAAGGCTGGAGGTGGAATTCTGGATTTCGGGTTGCGGCGCGCATCGATGAACAAACGAAAATCTGGTACGGCGCCATGAAAATTCCGTGGACGGCATTGGACGAAATTCCTCCATCACCCGGTAAGACATTACGAGTTAACTTTTTCCGCAGCCAAGGCCCACGCTCCAACCGGAAGGAGATTGCCTGGCAGCCAACCCTGAGCGAAACGTTTCACATACCAGAGCGATTTGGCTTGTTGCGATTGGTTGCACGCCGTTGAGGTTAACAACGACAATAGCCACATGTTTATTTTCCGATTCCTTGCGCCGTATAAAAATCGATGAATGCACCTTCCCCAAACTTGCAAGGTAAAATCGCCGTTGTCGTCGGCGGCACGTCCGGCATCGGACGTGGCATATCTCTCGGTCTTGCCGATGCGGGCGCTGCAGTGATTGCTTCTGGAAGAAACAAAGACAAAGTTGACGCCGTCGCCATCGAACTCGAATCCAACAATTCCCGCACGCTGCGCGTAACCTGCGATATTGCCAGTCGCGCCTCCCTGGAAGATTTGCTTCAGCAGGTACTGCAGCGGTTTGGCACACTCGACATCCTCGTTAACTGCGCCGCAAAGATTCGCCGCGCGCCGACACTGACATTTTCGGAAGATGAATGGAACGATATTCTGGATACCAACCTGACCGGCACTTTGCGATCTTGTCAGATTTTTGGCAAGTACATGCTGGAGCGAAAATACGGTCGCATTATAAATATCGCCTCGCTAAATAGTTTTGTTTCCTTATCGGAGGTCGCCGCTTACGCTGCAAGTAAAGCGGCGGTCGTTTCACTGACGAGGTCATTGGCGGTCGAATGGTCGAAACATGGCGTCCTCGTGAATGCCATCGCTCCGGGCGTTTTCCGCACCGAACTGAATACCGCTTTGTTGGACGGCACGGAGCGCGGCCACGAATTGTTGATGCGCACGCCCATGGGGCGTTTCGGTCGAGTCGACGAAGTTGCAGGCGCAGCGGTGTTTCTGGCCTCCGATGCAGCCTCGTTCATCACCGGGCAAACGCTGGTGATTGATGGCGGATTCCTGGCAAGTGGCGTCAACCAGTAGTACCGGCAATTTTGTCCATCAATGCACTAAGATTAAAATCTAGTTGTGCGAGGTGATTAGTGCCGTGGTTTTGGCGCGAAGCGGACGAACTGTCGCGGGCCGAAGTTGATGCGCTGGCCCTTCGACTCCTGGATGAAGCGCGCGTTCGGGTCGGAAAAGAAATTCGCAGAGTGCTTTTGCTCCCGCCCGATCTTACGCGAGCACACAGCGGCTCCGGCAAGATCACCGAGACTCTTTATAATGCGCTCGCGCCGCACTGTGATGTGCACGTCATTCCTACGCTTGGTCAGCATGTTCCTCATACTGCTGAGCAAAATCGCTGGGTCTTCGGCAGCATCCCCAACGAGCGCATACATGTACATGACTGGCTCGCGGGAGTCACCAGAGTAGGCCTTATTCCCGGCGCACTGGTAGCAGAGAGCACTGGCGGTGTCGCCGATTGGAACATTCCAGTTGACCTGAATACGTCGCTAATGAATGAAAAGTGGGACCTGATCATCCACATCGGCCACGTCGTGCCTCACGAGGTCCTTGGTTTTGCCAATCACAATAAAAATTATTTCATCGGACTGGGCGGCAAAGAAACCATCTGCACTTCACACATGGCTGCCGCGATTTATGGCATCGAGAATAACCTGGGAAAACTCGTCACCCCGCTGCGCAGTTGTTTCAACTGGGCGGAGCAAGAATTTTTAGGCCATTTGCCCGACGTTTATTTTCAGGTAGTGATGAAGCGCAGTCCGGACAACCGGCTGGTCACTTGCGGCGTGTACGTGGGAGACGATCTCGAGACTTACTTGATGGCCGCGCGCGCCAGTAAAAACGAAAACATCACCACCGTGGAAAAACCCATCACCAAAGCCGTGGCGGTCATGCAGGCCGATGAATTTCACAGTACCTGGGTGGCCAACAAAGCCGTATACCGCACCCGAATGGCGTTGGCCGATGGCGCCGACCTGTTGATTATCGCCCCGGGATTACGGCGATTCGGAGAGCAGGAATCCGTCGATCACCTCATTCGAAAATATGGATATCGTGGCACTCCTCAAACTCTCAAGGCGTACAAGGAAAATTCGGATTTGCGGGAATTGGCGCACGCCGCGGCACACCTGATACATGGCTCGAGTGAAAGGCGATTCACGATCTCTTATGCTCCAGGTCATTTAACGAAAAATGAAATCGAACAGGTTAACTATCGCTATGTGCCGCTCGATAAAGCAATCGCCAAATATCCGCCGGGGAAAATGAACGAAGGTTGGAATATCATGCCCGATGGCGAAGAGGTCTTTTTTATCAGTACACCTTCTTCAGGACTGTGGGCCACGCAAAGCCGATTGGACTCGCGCGAATAGTCAACGATTTCCTATAACTTTCAGGTTTACGCGTTTTTCGCTACGGCAGGCCTCATAAATTGCTTGCACCAGCACTAAACTTCGGCGTCCTTCCTGCCCATCGCATCGCGGTTTCGTGTTGGTCCGAATGGCGTGCAGGAAATCTTCCAACACCGCCTGATGACCTCGCGCATCGCTGATCGTCGGTGAGGAGGAGCTTGGATTTTTGTCGGCTTCCGATCTTTTCAATAAATCCGCTGACGGATTTTTCAGCTCCGCCGCCAGCAATCGATCCTGCTCGAGGATCAGCGTACCTTCCGAACCGGTAAGCTCGAGTCGGCGCGGAAAGCCCGGAAACACCGAGGTGGCCGCCTGCAATACTCCCAGTGCTCCGTTCGCAAATTCCAACATAGCAATCAACGTGTCCTCTGCTTCGATGGCATGCAACGCGGTCTGGCAGGTAGCTTGAACAGCTTTCACTTCGCCGAATATCCACAACATGAGATCAAGCGTGTGCACCGCTTGATTGATCAGTGCGCCGCCGCCGTCGAGCTCCCAGGTCCCGCGCCACCGCGAGTTGGCATAATAATCCGGCTGGCGATACCACTTCACTCGCGCGTCGGCGAGAATCGGTTTGCCGAGCGCGCCGGCATCCACGGCATTTTTCACCGACACAATATCCGGCTTGCAACGATCCTGAAAGAAAACTCCAAGCTGCACGCCAGCTTTACGTGTTTCAGCGATAAGCGCATCGGCCCGCTCCACTGCAGTATCGATGGGCTTTTCTGTCAGCACGTGCAGGCCATGTCGCGCCGCTGCTATTCCCTGCTCGGCGTGAAGTCCGGACGGGCTGCCTATGGCCACCAACTCCATCGGGTGATGAGCAAAAAACTCATCAAAGTTGCTGTAGGCTTTCCCGCCGTATTCGCGGCACAACCGGCCAACTTTCTCCGCGTTGCTGCCGAAGATGGCTGAGATTTCAATATCCGCAATCGCGCGGGCAGCACGCGCATGGGTCTCGCTGATATTTCCCCCGCCTATCAATCCTATGTGTGTAGTCATTTGCGAAGGCTAAAATCGCAAGCTAAGCGCTGAGCCGCAGCTCTTCCGCCAGATGTTCACTGGCTCGCATGGCCAGCGCCATGATCGTCAACGTGATCGACTTCTCCGGATGCGAAACGAATGCCGCAGCGTCCACTACCAGAAGATTTTTTATATCGTGGCAGCGATTCCATCCATCCAGCACTGACTTTTGCGGGTCGTCTCCCATGCGCGCGCCGCCAGCTTCATGCGTCACACTACCCATTGGGTACGGGTTTCGTTTTTCATAGGGCAGCAACTCCGCACCAGAAGCTCGCAGAATTTCCTCCATTTGCCCGTACATTTCATCGCGTAGCGCAAACGCGTTCTCGTATTCCGCATTGGTATGAAAACGCACTTGCGGGATCCCCAATCGATCCGTCAAGCCGTCGGGATCAATTTCCAGAAAATTCCATTCGAACGGCAGGCCTTCCCCGTATCCGCCGATGCTCACTGCCGCCGGATACAGTTCCTTGATTCGTTTCTTGTACCCTGAACCGAAGCCGGGAAGCACTGCGCCCGGTCCTGGCCCCATGCTGCATCCTGTTTCCACCGTGAAGCGGTATCCGCGCAGGAATTTATTATTTTTTGGGTAGTTGAAGCGCGGGATATAAAGACTATTTGCGCCCGGTCCATCATCATTTGTTGAAGTTCTCCCGGCCAATTCCGGAAAAAATCCCATCAGGTGATTGAACGCCACGTGCTCCATCAAGTAGCGCCCTAGCGTTCCACTCGAGTTGGCCAGGCCCTGCGGAAATTCGCGGTTGCGCGAATTAAACAAAATGCGCAGCGACTCCACCATCGACGCGCCCAGAACCACGGCTTTGCCAAAAACCTCGTACTCCTGATGGTTGACGGTGTCGATAAACGAAACGCCGCGCGCTTTCCCGCTGTTGCGATCCATCAGAACTTTGTTCACCACCGCGTTGGTGCGCAACGTGAAATTCGCCATCTTCTGCATTTTGGGAAACAACACTTCGAGCGTACTGAAACGAGAAGCGGTGTCGCATCCAAAGTTGCAAGCCCCGCAATAATGGCACGCCAGCCGGTTGTCGTAAGCCTTGCTTAGCACCGCCAGCGGCATCGACACCGTTTTCATCCCCAGTTTTGCCGCGCCTTTTTTTATCAGCAATTCTCCGCAGCGCGCGTTGAAAGGCGGCAGCGCGTTTTTGCTGGCAGGCGAATTGTAAATCGCCTCTCCACCGCCCGACATTCCGATCAGTGCTTCGGTCTTGTCGTAATACGGCTCCAGGTCTTCGTAGGTGACCGGCCAGTCCTCGCCAAATCCGTCTTGCATGCTTTTTGGTTTGAAATCCAACGGGCCATATCGTCCGGATTCTCTACCCCATACTAGCGTCCGGCCACCGACGGCGCGCAATCGCGTCCAGGTGAATTTGGCTCCGGGAGCCAACGCATAAGGATCATCGTGCGGAATGGTGAAGAGCTGATCCGTCCACTCATTAATTTTCCATTCCATGCCCTGCGGCAATTTGCCATATTGACCGGGTTTTCCATGGCCGCGGTAGGGCCAACGATAAGGCGGTTTGTGAGTGTGAAAATCCTTGTGCGGTTCGATCATCCGGCCGGCTTCGAGGCACAGGACTTTCAAACCTTTGCTGGCAAGAGTGTATGCGGCCACTCCGCCCGCCGCTCCCGAGCCAACCACGATCACGTCGTAAAGAGTTTGCGTCGCCAAATTCGACTTTTTGTCCTTCTCTGCCACTAGTGATGTTCAGGATGCGTACAGCCGGGAAAGTCCGCCATATAATTCATTCCCTGATAATCCAGGACATCGATCAATCCGATCTTCGAAGTGTAAAAACCCTCCACCGTCATATCCTTTACTAAAGAGAAGAATGCAAAACCTTCATGCTGCGCTTTTGCATCTCGCTCCGGCGCGCTCATATCAGTTAGCAACCTGACGCGATCCGCTTCATCGGCTTCGCGAAATGATTTGCTGAATTGTTTTTTACATTCGCGTTCAACAAAAGCTAGCCCTTCGATCCATTTCCTTTGCAGCAGCGGCTCAAACTCCGCCGCGGAAAAAACAACAAAATCAATGTAATTGGCGACCTGCGCTTCTTTCGCGCCCGGTGCATCATCGGTTGGAATGATCATCGCAGCCAGAATCTCAACGGTGCGAAATTCGTCAGCATTAAAAAATTGTCGAGAATACTTCGTGGCGGGCTCTGGTTCTTGAATTTCGTGATACATGCCGGGGATGGTTGCGGGTTCGCGGTGTTCATCGCTCCGCACCAACCGCATGGGCAGCCAGGATGCCAGGAATTCTCGCCCGGCAGCACTTGCGCTTAACAGCCCCAAATATTTAAGCGCGCTTCTCCTGGAAACTCGTCCTTCATCCTTCACTGTTAACTTATCTCCTGAACACTATTCCTAGCATAACCAGAACCTGTCATTACGACGTTAATCGCAATCACTTTTTGGTACGTAGAGACGGGTCCAGACCTGCTCGTAACTTTGCTTTTCGGTTTGGAATTGACGTTATCGGAGAGGAACCATTTCCTTGCTCCAGATTTCCCATTGGAATTCTTCGGTATCTTGTACGTGATATTCAGTTTATTTGCGGGATGGTTTAGCGCAACACGACATCTGCTCGCTCCGTGTCCCTCCCCACCTACATTCGCGAGTGGATCACCGGAGAACCGCGATAAGTGGGGGCCCAAACTTAATTTACATCACTTTGGTTGGTTGTAACATCACAAACGTGAAAGGAGAAGTTCAATGCCATACCTGACTGTCGGTAAGGAAAACTCCAGCAAGATCGATCTCTATTACGAAGACCACGGCTCTGGTCAGCCCGTTGTCTTGATTCATGGATATCCACTAAGCGGTGCTTCGTGGGAAAAACAGGTGCCGGTCCTTCTGAACGCGGGACACCGCGTCATCACCTACGACCGCAGGGGATTCGGCAAATCCAGCCAGCCAACAACGGGCTATAACTACGACACATTCGCCGAGGATCTGTACAAACTGATCATGCATCTCGAATTACGAGAATTCGTGCTGGTTGGTTTCTCGATGGGCGGCGGCGAAGTGGCGCGCTACCTGGGGAAATACGGATCAAAGGACGTGAGCAAGGCGGTCATTATTTCCGGAGTTCCGCCGTTTCTTTTGAAAACGCCAGACAATCCGGAAGGAGTCGACGGCAGTGTCTTCGAAGGAATACAGAAAGCCGTCGCTGCGGATCGCTACGTGTTCTTCACGGAGTTTTTCAAGAATTTCTACAACACCGACCTTTTGCTCAACAAGCGAGTAAGCGAACAGGTTGTGCAGGCCAGTTGGAATGTGGCCGCCGGTGCTTCAGCCACGGCCAGCCTCGCTTGCGTTCCGACCTGGCATGAAGACTTCCGTAAGGATGTGAACAAGATTGATGTGCCAACACTGGTTATGCACGGGGATGCAGACAGGATTCTACCCATCGCGGCCTCGGGAGCCCGGACTGCCAAGCTGATCAAGGGAGCGCGCCTATCGGTGGTCAAGGACGGGCCGCACTGCATAACCTGGACACACGCGGACGAAGTGAACGCTGAGTTGACCGGCTTTCTTGGGAAAGCCACCGCGAAACGTGCAGTCTAGGTCAGTCAAACTAGAAGGTAGACAACTCGCAAAATTACATCGAATGCCGGCCAAGCAATCAAGAAATCACCGACACCCGAGAACCAAGGAGAGTGAAGGAGAAGCAAGATGACCGATATTCGTAAAGAAACCGATAGCCTCGGCGAAGTAGATGTTGCCGCCGACAAACTGTGGGGCACTCAGACCCAACGCTCGCTTGAGCCGCCGGAGCAATCCCGCCGTAACGCGATACCAGACAACGAATGGAGAAATGTTCTTTGCCAAAGGCACGCCCGATCTCATGCCACGTCTGCCCTGCCTTCCAACGCCACACGTCGCTCTTCTGCACCGCCGAAAGCTCAAACCGTTTCCCCGCCCTCATAAACACCACCTTTGAAAACAACTTTAGATCGTGTTGCATCGACCGTCTGAGCCCGCAGAACTAATCGGTGCCCGTCGTGCCGATTTTACACGTGGGGTTTTGACTTCGTTATGGCGCCCGAAATCCTGTGGCGAGCGGCCGAGCATCGCGGTGACAATCTAGATCATCCCTTCCAGTCGCGCGTAACTCACTTCCATTCCGCGTTCCATACCCGTTGCAAGCATGGCCGCGCGGGTCTGAGCATCAGGGAGAGTCATACGCATGGTCATCAATGTGCCTGTGCCGTCGGGATCGAATCGCGTTTCGATGTGGTTGTCAGGCGTGCGCTCTGGCAAGAACATCCGCTCGACGTGAACGATCTTGCGGTAAGGGACGAGTTCCAGAAATTCACCGGTCAAGTAGAATCCATTTCCTTTGCCGTCTTTCCACTCGTAACGGATCTTTCCGCCCGGCTTTGCCTCGTTGATGCAGACGGGCATCGTCCAGCCTTCGGGACCAAGCATCCATTTCTGGATTAATTTCGGATCGGTGTGCGCGCAGTACACCGCCTCTGGTGGCGCCGCGAAGCGCCTGGTCACAACCACGTGGGTATCACCTTCAGTCTTCAGCGTCAGCTTGCTCATCGCCTTCCTCCTCGTTTCTTCTGCTGTTCCATGCTGGCCAGAACCTCGTCCAGCCGATCGTAGTTTTTCTCCATTGCTTTCCGCAGCATTGCCAGCCATCGATCCATCGCAACAATGCCCGCCTTGGCCAGACGCCGTGGGCGCTTCGTACCTTCGATTCGCTGAACTATGAGTCCTGCATCTTCGAGCAGCCTGAGGTGTTGGGAAATCGCCGGTTGCGTCATCTCGAAAGGCGCTGCCAGTTCCGTGACCGTGGCCTCGCCTTGGGCAAGACGTGCCAGAATCGCCCGCCGGGTCGGATCGGCCAAGGCAGAAAAGGAGGCGTCAAGAATTTCCATAATCATTACCTTATATAAGCATTTGCTTATAGTCAAGGGAATCTTAATTCTTGCTCCGGTGATTGTCACAGACCTAAGCTTTGAAGGGCTTACCTGGCGTCTGCTGCGTCGCAATATTTCTTGAAGGAGTTCCACGTCAGCACGCTGTTGAAGAAAAAGGAATATCCCCGCTATTACAAGAAAAAGGTCGACGGCCCACCCGAAATACGGAATTATCCCGGCTCTACGGACACACCGATGCTGAAGAACGATTCCTGCTGGACTTAAGTCACGTGGACTTTTTTGATCGAGGTCACCAACATCTTGCCTGTCTCGGACGAAGTGCTGAGCTTGTTCGCTGTAGCCGCTTGAAAACAGAACGGTGCGTCAGTGCGCGGCGAAAGCTCCCTGTTTCCAACCCGCCCCCCTCAAAGCGCGACCCGAGGTGACGCCTGTAAGCTTGCCGTTTTCGAATTCCAACTGTCCGTTGACGAAGACATACTTGACGCCCTCGGAAATTTGCGATGGTTGAGAGTAGCTGGCCATATCTTTGATAGTAGCGGGATCGAAAACAGTGATATCCGCGAAGTAGCCCTCCTTGAGCAAACCACGGTCTACGAGCCGCTCACGTTGTGCGGGAAGAGAAGTCATCTTGCGAATACCCTGTTCGAGAGGAAGCAGGTGTTGATCTCGGACGTAACGCCCCAAAAAACGCGGCATCGCGCCAAAAGCGCGTGGGTGCGTGTGCGACTCGTAGAGCGGACCATCGAGCGATGACTCGCCAGCATCCAGACAAAGACTGGTCCACGGCTGTTTCAATCCAAAGACCAGATCGTTCTCATTGGCCATGAAATAAAGCGCGCCCGTCTGACCCTTATCCGCGATGATGAAGTCGAAAAGAGTATCGAGTTGCGATTTCCTTTGGGCTTCCGCGATCTGCGCAATGGTTTTGCCGTCAAACTTTTTTAGTTCCGGATTCACGACCCCGGAAACCATCACCCCGCTGCCTGCTCCGCTGTCGAAGTACAGGTTCTCCCAATTAGGATGATCGGCGGCCATTTCTACTTTTATTTTGGCGCGTATCTTCGGCTCGTGGAGGCGTTCCAGAATTTTTTCCATGCCGCCGTCGGCGACCCAGGGCGGCAGGCTTGAGGCCAATGCCGTGCCCCCGGCGATGTACGGGTACATATCCGCGGTCACATCCTGACCCGCATCGCGCGCGGCTTGGATTTGTCCCACGATTTTAGGCATGTTGCCCCATCGTGTTTTGCCAGAAACTTTCAGATGGAAGATTTCGACGGGCAGATTTGCTTCACGGCCAATGCGCAGAGCTTCGTCGATGGCTTGCGGTTCGCTTTGACCTTCGCTGCGCATATGCGTGGCATAAATACCGCCATATTGGGCGGCAACTTTTGCCAGCTCGATTAATTCTTCAGTCTTGGCATAGTGTCCCGGAGGATAGATAAGCGCAGTGGAAACACCAAAAGCGCCGTCCTGCATGGCTTCGGCGACCAGCGTTTTCATTTTTTCTAGTTCCGCGGCTGTCGGAGCGCGATCAACATCTCCGAGGACCGCTTCCCGAACCTGGCCCAGTCCGACATACGTACCGATGTTAAGCGGCGTGCCAGATTTCTCCAGGCGCTTGAAATAAGCGTCCAGGGTAGTCCAGTCGACCATCAATTTGTAGTGGTCGAGAATCGGTTTCAGGGGTGCCAGCGTCAGATCCGTTTGGGGAGCGATGGACCCACCCTCGCCGGTGATTTCTGTAGTGATTCCCTGGGACACCTTGCTCAGCGACCGATTGTCGATCAGCAGGGATGCTTCCGATTGTCCCAGCATGTCAATGAAGCCGGGCGAGACCACCAGGCCCTTCGCGTCAATCACCCGCTTGCTGTGAACGTTTTCTAGATTGCCGATAGCGGCGACGCGGTCCCCGCGTATGGCGATATCACCAGAGACCCACGGATTACCCGAGCCGTCGATGATGTGGCCGTTCTTGATGACTACATCGAATTCACGATCGGCGAGTGTGCTGGCTGTCGACGGCGGTGGCGATAGTGGGGCATCGTAAGCGGCAGCCGCGATTTCTCCCAGCGCTTCGCCCGCGATTTTTTGCGTGGCTTCCGGGTCCCCTAGTGGAACGGAAACCATGTTGACGTAAAGCGCGAGAACCAGGTGCTGGCCATTGACGGTGTCCATATATCCGGCGAGACCTTTTCCGGTAACCATCAGTTTTTTGTTCAGTGCGTCGTATTGGCCGTATGTGCCGGTTTTTGCGTGCACGTGGCCTGCGGCCGGCGAATTCACTTGAATTTTAACCAGCGTGCCGTCTTTTCCCAGGATCGGCAAGCCGCGATAAAAATCACTGAAGTCTTTCTGTTTAGACATGTAAGAGAGGTAGTGCACCATAAAGTCGGGCGAGAAATACGCGTTGCCACCAGCTCCATCGCTTTGCGACGCGCCGCCAAGATCGAGGCCGGCCTTGGTGAGAAATTCATGCTCAACGTCGAAACCCGCCTGATCGATGCTGGTGTCCTTATGAGCTACGAGTGCGCCGAGCAGATAAGGCATCGAGCTAGCATGAAGATTCTGACTAACCTTCAGCGTGATCTTTACTTCTTCCTTCAATGGTGGCGAGACGTGTTCGGCTACGACGTTTTCCGCTTTGTAGTTCGAGGCCAGTGTCTTGAAATCGATCTGATCTGCGGGAGCGGTGAGAGTGCCGGTGATGCCCTGCTCCTTTAGCGCTTCCAACAATATTGTTGCCGCAAAGCGACTCGGCTCTGGAACAGGATAAGAAGCCATGACAGGCTTACCGTCCAGCGGGAAACTCCCAGTGAGCGTTATGCTTCGCGTGCCATCCGCATTTAGTTTGTCACCGGTGTAGCTAATGGATGGTTTGGAACCGTTTTTTCCTGTAGTGGCCTTATTAACAATGGTCAGGTAGGCCGTTTGTGGTGTGATTTTAAAATTCACGGGAGCATCTTCCGATGCGCCGGGACTGATGATTACGTCTGTAACGTTATCGTTGACCACTATCGGCGAAACGACCACGCTCGTTCCCAATTCCCGATAGCCTTCTGGAAATAGAGAGGCGTCTATCAGTACGCGTCCCTTGATGTGCTTGATTCCTTTGGCGGCCACCTGCTTGGCGAAGTCGCGCATGACCAGCAACGGATCCCCCGACAAGCCCTTACTGTCGGGACCGCCGTAAGAGTGATCTTCATCTTCAAAAGCCAGGGTGTCGTCGGGTTGAATGCGATTGGACAGATCGAGGTCGCCGCTTGCAACCAGCACCAGGTCGCCTTCAAGAGTGCCATTTTTTTTGATGGGTCCAGTGCGGTAAATCCGGGTGTGAAAGCGATAATCACCGCCCAAAACTTCGAGCATGGTGCCCTCGCTGAGCAGTTTGGTGGTGGACCCCGGCACGAACAGTTGCGCCGCATTTAATTCGTAAATTGAATCCCCGGTTTCGGCCGCGATGAATTTCAGACCGAAGCGCGAGTGGGCGAACTCCGGACGGTCCATGATTTTCTTGATGCGTTGCTCTAGGGTGTCCGCGGTCTGCCCAGACAGTGAGCTAGGCCACCAGACCGATGCAACTCCGAGCACACTCAAGATCAAGGTGCGAACAACGGACATCGGGCTCATGCGAGACCTCCAGGGAAAATAAATCGATCGGACTTCCGGCAACCTACCTCGTGGCATTCTTGGCCCTCCAGTTATTACGGCGCACCGTAATCTTTTCGATGAGATCGCGCTTTACGGTGTAACCAAGACCGGGGTTAACAGGAACGCGGATGGCGCCCTTGGCCGACACTTCGACGGCGGGCTCGATAATATCTTCGTTCCAATAACGCTGGCTGGCGGAAACATCTCCCGGAAGCGAGAACCCCGGTAGCGTGGACATCGCGATGTTGTGGGCCCGGCCAATTCCAGATTCCAGCATTCCGCCGCACCACACCGGGATGCCATGCTCGCGGCAGGCTGCTTGCATCAATTTCGCTTCGGTATGCCCGCTGACGCGGCCGAGTTTGATGTTGATAATGCGGCACGATTTCAATTCGATGGCAGCGAGCGCGTGTCGGGTGTTGTAAATGCATTCATCCAGGCATATCGCGGTTTTCACCTGTGCTTGCAATTTGCTGTGGGCGTAGATGTCGTCCCAACTTAGCGGCTGTTCCATCATCAGCAGGCCGAAGTCATCAAAGGTCTTAAGGTGCGCGACTTCGTCGAGGCTATAAGCTGAATTCGCATCCACCGACAGGAGGATGTCGGGGAATTCTTTGCGAACGGCGGCCACGAAGGCGTAATCTTTGCCGGGTTTGATTTTTAGTTTGATTCGCTGGTAGCCGCTGCGCAGTTCCTCTTCGACCCTTTTCGCCAGCGATTGCGGATTTTCTCGTATCCCCAAAGACACACCGCAGACAATTTCATCCTTTGTGCCGCCCAACAGTTTGGAGAGAGAAACACCTTTGATAAGCGCTTCGGCGTGCCATAGGGCATTCTCCACCCCGCTTTTAGCCATTTCATTACCTCGAATGTGCGCCACTAACGGAGAGAACTCCGATGCGGTAAGCAATCTCTTTCCCACCAGGTTCGGGGCAATGAAGTCAGAAATTATCAGCCAGGCGGTGTCCGTAGTTTCAGCGTTGTAGGTAGGGCTCTCGCCCGTGGTCACTTCTCCCCAACCACTGACGCCATCGGCCACGACTTCAACCAGCAGAATGCGACGGTCGTGGGTTATCCCGAAACTTGTTTCAAAGGGAGACTTGAGTCGCATATGTATTTCGCGTAGGACAATGGCTTCAATCTTCATAACGCTCCAGGAGGTAGTTCCCTCGCTGATCTTTGAGTTCAAAACTTACCGCGGCGCGGCCCGCCGCAAAATGAGATTCGAATTGCCGGCGAATGCTTGACTGAATTTCTTCAGCTCGTGACGGATCACCGGCGCAGATTTGGCTAATCGCAACAGGAATGGAAATGAATTCACTGGATTTGGGAATGTCCGCTTCGTTGTTCAGCGCGTCTTGCACGCGCTTTGAGTTGACCCACCATTCGGCCACCAACCGGTCGGTGGGCAAACCGGCATGTAGCGGGCTGGACGTTTGACCGTAGAAATTGGGGAGATAGCGACGAACGACAGCGCCCAGACGCACGAGATTGAAATGCGCGTTCCTCAGTTGCAGTGGATCGAAGGTCCACTCTATGAGATCGATACCGCGCGCGATGGCATCGTCGCGCTGCGCCAGCTTCAACAATCTGCCTACACCTTGATTCTGGAACTCGGGCATAACACCCACCATGTGGGAATGCAGATAAGGTGTTCGGTGATGAATGCCCGCGAAGGCTAAGGCAAATCCCACCGGATCGCCCTTGTGGAAAGCGCCGAGAACTTGCCCGCCACTTTCTTTTGCAACGATGAACATTTGATCGGGAACGGTATCAATCGCGCTGTATCCCCAGATACGGTGCTGCAACTTCACCCCGATGCTCATTTCCTCAACATTCTGAAGCGGGCGAATGAGAATGTTTGGCTCCTCCACTAATGCGATCCCTTCAAACATGAGCGTCGCCTTCTTTGAGCACCACATTCGAGGCCGTGGCGCCAAAATAAATATGCGCAAGCGGCAAGAACGTTGCCATGAAGTTTCTTGTGGTTACTTAAGGTCAAAACCCAAGATTTATCGCTAGTTTTTGCCATTTGTCGGGGCCCAATACCACCGATGATCGGCGCGGTCTTCCTCCTCACTGCGCCGCAACAACGCCAACGTGCGAGCGGTGCGGGTATGCGCGCAAGCCACCAGAATAGTTCCCAGAAGCGCCATCGGCGCTACGTAGGAATTAGCGAAAGAAACGCTATTCACCGGAGTGATGACAACGTTATCGCAAATGCGTGCGATGGGAGTGTCCTCGCTGTCAGTAATACCAAATGTCGGTACGCCCTGTTTCTGAGCCCGCAGAGCAGCTTCGACAGTCTCCCGCAACCCCTGCTTGTAACTGATGGCAATTAACAGATCTTTGGACGTGAGCGCACGGACTCTTTTCTGAATATTTCCGGTGCCCCCTACTGGACCCTCGGCGGCGAATCCCAAACTCATCAAGCCGTAAGACAAATGCCAACTCAGAGACGCGGCAAGGTCAATCCCAACCACTAGAATGCGGCGAGCGCGCTTAACCAGCCGGGAAAGGGCAAGGATGGGTTCGGCGTTGAGCGTGGATCGCAGACTTTGCAAGTTGCGAAGATCGACCTCTAGACTGGTCTGAATGCGGTCATTTAGAGAACGTTTTTGGCGAGAAGCGGCCTTCAGCAGTGCATACGGGGTGATGCGAGTGATGAAATGCGCGCGGAGGTCGGCGGCAAATTCACCGAATTTACTGTAACCCAACGCTTGGATGGTGCGCACGATGGTGGCCGCATCCACTTTGTAACGCTTAGCTAGTTCGCGTGAGGAAAGAAAGAAAGTGTCTTCGAGATTTTCGAGAATCAGACCCAAAAGGCGTTTTCTGCTGGTGCTGAGATTGGCCTGGGAGCGGGCAAACCTGGCCTCCAGCGCGGTGTGTCCTGGCGCAGCCTTCCTTGAGGAAGAAGGCAATGCTGGAGCGATGCGCGAGCTCTTCGCTGATTTCATTTCCATGTGACCTCAGGCGAGCGTGCCAACTGCGCGGTCCAGAATGAACATCAGCATAAGACTCGCACGCATAAAAGCAAAGCTGCGGAACAACCAGAGCCTGCCGAAATGGAAATACAACGAATGTTGCATCCTGTCAAGAATATTCACCGTTCGTTGCACAAATACCTATCACATTTTCTGATGCATGCCATTCGAGACGCAACACGTGTTGCGTTTTACACAACCCGCGCCTGTGACTGTGAAAATGTTGTTGACTTTAGTGGCTCTCGAACCTAGACTCGCGCGCATTATATAACTGTGCAGGTACCCGCAACGTATGTTGCAAAAACAACAAATGATAAAGATGCTGGCGTTTGTTTCTGGCTTTGAATGCCCGGTCTAGACACCAAGGGAGGGCGCATGCATAAGGTAACGCTCATTAATCTGGGAAAAACGAGAACGCGCGTGTGTTGTTATGCGCGAATCGCTTCCGGCTGTATGTTTTTCTTCATGCTTGTGCTCTCTTCCAGCTTGCGAGCGCAGACCACATCAACAATCTCGGGGACCGTTCGAGATAAGCAAGGCCTGGTTGTCAGCGGCGCAGTTATACAAGTCGCCAGCGGTGAACTGGCCATCGATCGCAGCACTACCACCGAAAGCGACGGCGAATATAATCTGGCGGGAATTCCGCCAGGAATTTATGAGATTAAGGCTTCCAAGGATGGTTTTCAGACCGAGGTCTTCAAGAATATCGAACTGACGTTGAATCGGACTCTGACCTACGACATTACGTTGCAAGTGGGCTCCATGGGCCAAACCGTCGAGGTGAATTCCTCCGCGCCTTTGCTGGAGACCACGATTTCTTCCACCGGCGCCACCATCACCACGGAACAAATCGAGGATATGCCCATCAACGGCAGGAATTATCTGGACTTGTTGCAACTGGTCCCGGGAGTGGCGTTAAACCGGCAAAATGATCCCGCGGGAGACAACGCTACACCGATCCTCGGTGAGCGCGGTGGAAACACCCTTTATCTCATCGATGGCATGCCCAATCGCGACAATTTCAACGGCGGCCCTTCGGCGCAATTCAATCAGGATTCTATTCTGGAATTCCAGGTGGTGACTGCGGGATATAAAGCGGAATTTGGCCACGCGTCTGGCGGCATCGTAAACGTGGTGACCCGCGGTGGCACTAACGATTTCCATGGTGGCCTGTCGGTTTTTTATCGTAATAATGTTTTTGATTCCAACGATATTCCTTCGTCCACCCGAGGAGCACCTTTCCTGTCACGTTGGGATCCCACCGTATACCTGGGTGGGCCGATCATCAAAGAAAAGGTTTTTTTCTTTGGTTCAGCGGAAAGAATTCTGGAGAGCCGAGATCTGAATTTCGTTTTCAATCCCAATTTGCCATCCAGCCTGGTCGCTTTCGAAGCCCCCTTCAACAAGCACTCGTTAACTTACGACACCCGCGCCCGTTTTAAGCTCGATGAAAACCTCGGTCACCATCGATTGAGTGAGCAGTTTAATTACACCAACAACCACCTCACCGATTATCTACCCCTGACGGCTTCTTTAAACTTGCCGGATACGCGTTACAACCTCGATGGACGGACGCTGATGCTCGGCTTCTCCGATTTATGGACTCTCGGGAATATGTCAAATCCGTGGATCCTTAACACCTATTTTCAATACCGCAATGATCCGACCCGCCAGAGCCCGTCGCATCCGCAGTCAGGTATCCCAAATAACTTGTTCAATCTTTTCTCTTCCCTTACCAGTGGGGACGAGTTTGGAGATCTTGGCCAGACTTCCTTCGGTCCCGGCTACAACACATTTACGTTTTTTCAGAAATATTACTCGGCCGGAAGCAACATAAGTAAGCAGTTCGGCCGCCATACCATTAAATTTGGTTTGGATTATGAGAAAACCCAAGTGAATGGCACGGAGCCGAATAATTTCTTCACGCAACTGTTCGCCACCGTCGACGACTTCAATACCTTTGGGCCGATTAATTCGGGCATCAACTTGATTACTTTGCAGGGCGGGGCCACCCCGGCGGACAACCTGGTAAAAATAAATAATAATTACACTGGCCTTTTCGTGCAGGACGATTGGCGGATCACCAACAAAATCACGGTGAATGCCGGTTTGCGTTGGGATTATGATTCAACATTTCCGAATAAAACTGATTTCTCGCCGCGCATTGGCGTAGCCTGGGCGCTTAACCCGAAAACGGTGATTAGTGCCAGCTTCGGTATTTTCTACGATCAATTCCGCGAAGGTGTAGCCAGGGACATTCCCGGATTTGGCGGCGCGAATATCCAGCGTCAGAGGCTGTTGTCTTTTCCGCGCTTGTTTTACGGGAATCCCACCACACTGACCAGCCTCTTCCAAACCTTGGGTCGACCAACAGTTTGCGTCTCCAACAACATGACGCAGGCGCAGGTCACGGCAGCAGGAGCGTCGTGTCCCAACGGTTTGGGCACCACACTCTACGGCATTGATTATCTGAACAACGTGGTCGCTCCTGGGCACGCCCCCATTCCAGCGAACACAGTTGTAAACATGTCCAACATTCAGCAGTTAACGGGATACACGCCGGCACAATTCCTCACTGCCGCTGACGCGGCTGTTGCCAACCTCGCCGGAACGGACACCAGTATTACCGTTCCACCCAACTATTGGTCCTACGACCCGTTTGGAAATCTGACCACCATCGGAGGCATCAACGGTACGGCCGGCCAAGTTCCCATCAGCGTGGATCCCGGATTCAAAGTTCCCCGCACTCTCAACTACCATGTGGGCGTCCAGCGGCAAATTGCTTCAGACACCGTCCTGAGTTTTGACTACTACCATAAGGACATCGAAGACATCACCACCGTGCGTGCCACTAATCTTGCCTTTGAAGCGCGCATGCCCGGCTTCGCAAATGAACTCGTCGCCGGGACCGGACCGAAGCGCATTGAAAGTTACGGGCCTTGGGGAGCCGGGACGTATGATGGTTTCACGATCGGCTTTCAAAAACGAATGACCCACCGTTTTACCGTTCAGGCCAGCTACACCTATGCGCATGCCAACGACGACGTTCTGAACTCGACGCTTGGTAGTGAGATTCAGACTGGCGAGGGCGTAAATTTTTTGGCCATCAGCGGCCTTTCTGACAGTTTTGTCGGTAAGGTGCCCACAGTTACGGATGCGAACACCGGGCAATCAAACGCCAGCGGCGCGTTCATCAACAGCAACGGGAATTTTGTTCCCAAAGCCGGAACGTTTTACAACGGGGCCAAACTAGATCAGGGCCCGTCGGACCTGGCGCTGAATCACACTTTCCTGATCAATTCCATTATTCAACTGCCTTGGAAGTTCGAGTTGGCAGGAATATTCCGAGCGCAGAGTGGGTTCCATTACAGCGTGTCCCCTGCGAATGGCGGACCTGACTTTGATGGAGACGGTTTGTTTAATGGGCAGGGGCTGTTCTTCGAAGGCCTGGGAAATCCGTTGTATGCCCGGAATTCGCAAACCGCTCCGCCTTTTGTCAACATGGACCTGCGCATCGCGAAGCGATTCAACATTGGAGAGCGACTGAAGGCGCAAATTCTCTTCGAAATGTTCAATTTATTTAATCGCGACAATCCCGCGGCCGTGCAGCAACTCGAAGGCGGTACGCCACCTCTCGGATCCACATTGCAATATTTGCCAGGCCGCGAAGGCCAAGTCGGAATTCGATTCGACTTCTGAAGCTTGATAACGGTACGCCATTGTTGCTGCTCTTCTCGTCGTTGTTTATTTGTGCGGAAGAGGGAGAGTATCCGTACCTTACTAGCTACTCTGCACGCGGTGGGCCGATGGTGCTTTGAAGTTTTTGGAATTCCTGCGTTTCTTGCTGGGCTTGGCTCAGCTTGCCTTGTTTGCGATGTAATCCTGCAAGGCCGAAATATGCTTGAGCGGCGAGCGAAGTATTCTTTTCCAGTTCGATTACTTTCCGCCAGGATTCCTCGGCGACCGAGCCTTCGCCTACGACGGAGGCGGCTTTGCCCAGGGAGTATAGGGTCTCTGGCATTTCCGGCTTCAGATCGTTGGAACGTTTGAACTCAACAAGCGCGTCATGCGCGTTTCCTTGCTGCAGCAATGCGGTGCCCAGGCGGTAAGCGGCTTCCGCGTTACCAGGCTGCAGTTTTGCTTCGGCGCGAAATTCTGCTTCCGCTTTAGGCCACTGTGCGGAGTTGGTGTAGACCTGGCCCAGTTCCAGATGAAGGCCCGGCAAATCCGGCCGGAGTCGCAGGGCCTCCAGATATTCTTTCTCAGCTTGCGGCAGTTGCCGAAGCACTAAATAATTTTCCCCGAGGGCTTGGTGAGCGCGGGCGGAATCAGGATGATTGGCAATTAACGTGTCGATGGCCGTTTTGGAAAGTAAGCCACTGGAATGGCCCAGGTAAAACAACAGGTCAGGATCATCGGGTTGTTTGGGAAGCGCGGCAGTGAAGTTGGCTACGGCTTCAGTCAGTTGGCCGGTTTGGATTTGCGCAATTCCGAGAGCTTCCTGCGCTCCAGCACGCTCAAGATGCGGGATGGCCTCAGCGGCATACCCCTGCGCGAGCAGGGCGTAACCCAAAAATTGGTGCGCCGGCAGTAAGTCGGGACTTAGTTCTAGCGCTCGCTTGAGAGGAGCGATGGCCGCGCCGTAATCATGTTTCTCCATATAAGCGGCGCCCAGATTCAAGGACGCATCCGCCAACTCAGGGTCGAGCCTTGCAGCTTCGCGAAACTCTGTAATTTCAACTTCGACTTGGTGTTGCTTGCGGGCTTCAAGTCCCGCTTGCAGGTGCTGCATAGCATCCGGTGTGGCGGCTTGGCCTGCGAGCGCTATGAGCAAAACGAAAATCATCCGCGCTCCGGTTCTCGAACTTCGAGAAATTGATCGATTCGAACGTCATTTAAGACTTGTCTGACGCCAGAAGGCCACAAAACTTCTACCGAAGCGCTCTGGGCAGAACCCAGTCCGAAGTGCAGACGTTTGTCGCTCGCGCACACGTAGCTTCCCGCAGATGTCGCGAAACGCGTCTGACCGTTCACGGAAACCTTAGCGCCGTATCCGTCGCGATTGCTGCGTGTGCCATGCAGCGAAATGGACAGCCAATGATTGTGATTATCGCAGCGATTCAACAGCAGCACCGGCGGCCCGCCGAGGGTAGTGATGATGGCGTCCATCCTCCCGTCATTATTAATATCTCCAAAAGCTGCGCCGCGGGCCGCGAGCGGTGTGGTTACGCCCGAATCGGTTTTCTCGAACCTGCCATTATGATTGAGCGCCAACAGCGGCAATTCTTTGTAGCGCAATGAAGCATCAATTTTCTCGACATTCTCGAGGACGTGGCTTTGCGCCACAAAAAGATCCTTCCAGCCATCATTGTCGAAATCTTCCAGCCCGACGCCCCAACCCGAACTTCCGGATGTCATTGCGCCAAGCCCGGTCTTCAGACTGTCATACGTAAATGAGCCGTCTCCATCGTTATGAAACAATGCGTACAATTCGCGCGGTAGCACCGTAGTGATAATGTCCGCGCGTCCGTCGTTGTCATAGTCTTGAAAAGCCGTACCCATCCCCGACAGACCTTTGCCGTCGGAGGTCAGTCCTACTCCGGATTCCAGCGCGCATTCCTTAAACGTGCCATCACCATTGTTGTGGAACAGATACTGCTGCATCCCGTCGTTGGACAAAGAAATATCGGTGAATCCATCGCCATCATAGTCCGCGAACGCAACCCCCAGTGCACGTCCCTTTTTGGCAGTGATTCCTGAACGCTCGCTCACATCCTCAAACGTGCCATCCCCACGATTGTGGTACAGCAAACAAGTTGTCGCGGGGAATGCGCCGGGCGGGCAATAGGTGTGCCATTCTCCGCCACAAATTTTGTTGTGATCGGCGTCCCAGTCCATATAGCGGGTGACAAACAAGTCCAAATGCCCGTCGTTGTCAAAGTCGACGAAACCTGCGGACACGGACCAGCCTCCGCCAGCCACCCCGGCCTTAGCGGTTACATCCGTGAATGTGCCATCTCCATTGTTGTGATAAAGAACGTTTTTTCCGTAGCTAGTGACATACAGATCGGGATACCCATCATTGTCGTAATCACCCACGGCGACCCCCATCCCATAATTACCATTGCCTGCGTTAGCCAAGCCTGCCGCGCGGGTGACGTCGGTAAAGCTGCCGTCGCGATTCTGGCGATACAAACGATTCCAGTAGCGAGGATCGCTGCGATCAAAATTCTCAGGGACGTGCAGCGACTCAGTAATCTTGCCGCCATTCACCAGGAAAATATCAAGCAAGCCGTCGTTGTTGTAATCGAAGAGGGCCACACCGCCGGGCATCGTCTCGATTAGAAATTTTCTTGGCGTCGGGGAATTCTGAAGAATGAAATCGAGGCCGCGCAACGGTTTTACTTCGAAGATAGGCGTCGCGGCAGCCATTGCTGCGTAATTAAGAAAATCGCGGCGCGTAAATCGGCGAACCATGTTTTTTAGAGTCGCCTCCTCGAACTTGCGCCGGACCGGAAACGCGCCGGGATTGTATTTTAGCGCGGAGAAATCGGCTAATAGTAGCGGAGAGATATTGTCAGGAAGAACAGATTCGAGTAAATGCACAGGGACTTGAAAAAAAATTGCCCGGAGCGAGTGCATTCTGCGCATCCGCTCCGGGCGTGTGGTGGGTTAAGTAGCCCCGGGGAGTTTCACCCCGAGGCCCTTCCAGAACCGTACGTGAGCCTCTCGACTCATACGGCTCCCATGGTGAAAACCTGACCACGCTGTCTTTCCCAGAGCGCCAGAAGAGTTGGCTGTCGCTCGATAAGACGAATCAGCCAGCTCCAAGCTCGCACGCGGTGACCGCGCAGCTTCTTGTATTTCCGACATGCCCAGCGAACCAACGATTGGCCGACATGCCGTTCGATGGGCCGTAGCGCTGAAGGGTTGAAATGCCCGTAGTAGGTAAACCATCCACGAAGCTTCGGGTTCAGCATCTTGGCGAGATCTTCGATGGAGCATGCGGTACGTCGATGCAGCTGCCACGTTCTCATCTCGTCCGAGATTTTCTGTACCGCCTTCTTCGAGATGGCTGGACTGAAACTACAGAAGAGCTTTCCCTTACGATTGACGGCTGCCCGAGGGCGAAACGTATACCCCAGAAAGTCGAACTTCTTTCCGTTTGCATCGACACCGAAGGTTCCCACGTTCCGGATAATCGCCTCGCCCAGGATCAGGCCACCTATATGCCGGATACCGTTCCGCCCGTGAACAGGTTTCGTCGGAACTAAGTCCCGCAGCCTTCTAACAAACCGCGGTTTCGATATCGTCTTAGTTATTTTCGACATGAGAAGCGGTGATTTACTTTCGTTCCTCTTCCTGAGAGTCACTTGACGCGATAAACTTCCGGGCCTTTTTCTCTCTCCGTTCACTACCACTTCCCTTAGGAAGCAGCAGCGGAGGGTAGTTTGAAGCCTCCTCCTGTAGGGCGGCTCCGAAGGGCCTCCCTTCATCGATTACACAGCTACGCAAAGCAGTCTTTTGTCGGAGACTGTTTTGCTCGTGGCACACTTAGAAGCTGAACTTCAGACCGAATTGGATCAGCCGTGGGTTTGTGCCAGGGTAGGTGCTGGTTACCTGGCCGAACGTCGAGCTGCCAAACGCGGTATTGGGCGGGGCCCACTGCGAGCGATTGAACAAATTGAAGAATTCAGCTCGGAAGGCGATATTTAAGCGTCCGTCCGGGCCAAATGCGGTCCTCTTGAATAGCGCAAAGTCCCAATTGTTCACTCCCGAAGAGCGTAAATTCGGGTCGGTGCGCGATTCGTTGCCGTAGGTGAAATCGGCTGGGGCGCTGAAACAGGCGGTGTTAAACCACTCGTTCAGTTGTCCGACGCCCGCCGGGGCTGATTTGTTGCAGCCAGACTTGTAGTTCGGTCTTGAACCGCCATTGAACGTAGTTGTGTAGTTGGGATCGGAATTGCTGAAGGCTAGCGGGAAGCCCTTCTGGAAGATGGTCACGCCGTCAATCCCCCAACCGCCGACGATCTTGTCCATGACCCCTTCGGCACCGGAGAAATATCTCCTGCCGTGCCCGAATGGTAGATCGAGGACGTAGCTGATCACCAACCGTTGCGGAACGTCCTGTGAGGACAAGGAACGTTCTGCGCGGTTGTTGTTATTGTCCTGGATGCTTCCGTTCGAAGCCTCAAGCCAATTCGTCAAAGTGTCGGTGTCACTGATCAGTTTCGAGTTCGTGTACGCGACTAATAACGAGCCGGCACTTGCGAATTTGCGTTCTAGTGTCAACTGCAATGAGTTATAGCTGCTGTCGTACGACCCCTGACCTGCCAGGCTTAGCCCTGTGTATTGCGGGTATGGCAGAGATAGTTGCCCAGTGGTCGTCGTGGCCCCCGACAAAGCGAATGACGTACTCGTGGCCGCGTCGAAAAAGGGATTGGGAACACTTTGCAGCAAGTCAACCGATGGCGCCCCTGGTGCGTTGGCCACGCATCGTTTAGACCCCGGGGGCAATCCGGCCGCCGTAATCGCCAATTGCGCAGCGCATTGCGCAGCCGCGGCCGGCAAGAAGCTGTCCGGAAGCTGATTTATTTGCTGAGAATAGGACTGAAGATGGGTTCCCTTTGAGCCGACGTAAGCCGCCGAGAGGAAGAAGTGGCCTGGCAGATCGCGTTGAATGTTCAGGTTCCATTGCTGCACGTAACCCTCAGGATGGTTGTTAAGATCCGCGATAGAGAAGTTCTGCACCACTTGGGTCGCATATTGTTGTGTTCCGAGGGCGCCGAGTGTGCGACCAACCGGGGGAACTACGCCGGTGGCAGGAAAAGGGGTGTTAATGGTATTCACTGGAACCGTTCCGTTGATCGTTCCGGTATAGGAAGTGGTCGCGTCGTTGACCAAATCGTTGTTGGGGTTAAGGCCGAAAGAAACATAGTTGGGAATCCAAAAGATTCCATATCCAGCCCGAATCACCGTCTTCGAGTCAAAACTGTATGCGAATCCGACACGGGGAGCGACTTCGGTTCTGTTTTTTGGAATTGCGGTTCGGGTGTTGGGATTGACAAGGAAAACATCGCCCTTCAACCCTGGCAGACCAGCTACGCCAGCAAGTCCCGCGGCGCTGGGATTGGACAGCCAGTTGGAGGCATTCGGGTCGAAGTAGGAAAGGCGGTTGAAGCGCTCTGACCATGGACCCTGCAAGTCGTAGCGCATTCCCAAATTCAGAGTGAGTTTGTTGGTGACACGGAAAGTGTCGTCTGCATAGAAGGCATTGTAGATTTGTTGACCGGCAATCAAAGCGGGGTCGACAACCTGGCCGAAGAAATGGTTTTCAACATTGTGAGGATTGTCGGCATATCCCAATAGGAAGTCGGCAAATCCATTTCCGGAAAAGCAAGACAGTCCGGAACCGCAAAAGGCGAACGCGCCGCTGGCAACGTTCGTTTGGGCATAATTGTCTCGCCCTACCTCGAGTTGATATCCAACCTTAAGACTATGCTTGCCACGAACGAGTGTGAGGCTGGGTCCTATGTCGAACTGGGTGTTGCGATCCTGGATAAAGCTCTGTCCTTGAGAGCACATAACGTTATCCGCGTAATTAAAAACGCACGGAGTGGGTGGAGTCCGCGCGATGGAGGGAATCACATTGTTAAATTGCGCTGGCCACCCAATTTTGGTCAGGTCAAACCCCGCATTGTTCGGAGCCCGATTGTATGCGAATCGGCTGAGGCTGGCGTTCAAAGATCCGATGGTGTTCGGAGTTATGGTGTAGTTATAACCGATCGCCGCGGCGCTGGTGGCGTACTTCTCAGCGCAGCGGTCCTGGCAAAGACCAGTTCCCAATGGGTCCTGCGGCAAATCCAAGACATTCCAGTACGTGTAACGGAAGAAAATCCGCTGGTTTGCGCCTAGAGTCTGATCCATGCGGCCTACAACCTGATTCTGGTTTCCTCCACTGGCGTACGATTTCGCATAATTGTTTTTGCATCCAATCACGTTGTCTGCCGTGCAAGGGGAATTGGCTGCTGGCCAGAGATTTTCGAGCGCGAGCGACGTGGGGTTGAGCCGGGAAGTCGGAATCACATTTCCCGGAAAAGGTGTTGCCGGGCCAGTGTAACTAGGACAAGCTCCGCTCGTCACCGTTCCGCCACAGGGATCCATAATCGCCGCGATTCCAGGGGCCGAAAAATTCCCGGCCAGCTCCGCGGGCGTTGGCACGGTTGTCAGCACTGGCGGAACACCTTGCCTGAGACGAAACCCTTCCCAGCTGAAGAACCAGAAAGTTTTATCTCGTCCGTCGTAGAGATGCGGGATCCACAGAGGCCCACCAGCATTCGCGCCAAATTGGTTCTGTGTGAATGCGCCCGGCTCGTTTGGCAAGCCTTTGCTTATCTCGGTGGCCTTGTTAAACGGGTCGTTCGCGTCCAGGACTTTATTTCGCAAATACTCATAGGCTTCCCCGTGCAAACTGTTGGTCCCTGATTTCGTGCTGAAATTCAACACGCCGCCGGAAAATTTGCCCCAGTCCGCGCCGGTGTTGCTGGTTTGTACTTTGAACTCCTGGATGGAATCCTGCGTTGGAATGATGACCGGGAGATTGATGTACCCGATATTCAAAGGTTGCCCATCGAGATATTCCGCGCTCTCGTTCCCGAACGAGCCATTGACCTGATAGTTTCCCCAACCAAAAGGATTGACTCCCACCGGAGTGCCGCCGGCGCTACCCTGCGGAACGACAGAGGGTGCCAGAGTGATTAAATTAAAAACGTTGCGGCCGTTAAGAGGCAGTTCCGCGACCTTGCGGCCTTCCACGACCTGTCCCATAGAGGACGTTTCTGACTGGAGCAGCGGAGTTTCACCAGTGACCTCGATCGTTTGAGATGCTTCGCCAACCTGGAGTGTAAGGTCGATGCGAACGGTCTGTTCGACGTCGACGATGACGTCAGTGCGAGAAACCCGCTTGAAGCCCGATTTTTCTGCCTCGATCCGGTACGTACCCGGAATTAAGTTCACGAAATTATAATATCCGTCACTGCCTGTGGGTTGCACCCGCTTCTCGCTCGACGCAATGTTCGTTATGGTCACTTCCGCGTCGCTGACGGCGGCTCCGGACGCATCTATAACCGTGCCAGAAATCGTTCCGTAACTTGTCTGGGCCGCTAGCCGCGCGCCAAAAACGGCAGCCACGACGAGACACAATGCCAACTGCAATACCACTGCAATAGTTACACGCAAGTTCTTCATCCCCCACGCTCCTCGTTCACGATTCGCGACCTGTCGCTACCCTGGAGACACAACAGCACTGCGGCGTCCGTTACTCAAACGGACCCCTACCATACATGTGACTGCCTCGACAAATGTGCGAATCTGATGACTAGTACGAAGACAGTAACGAATGTGTACCAGTGGTACTTTTACTTGACTAAGAAATACTGAAAATTACGGAAGAATTTACAAAAATATGCGCGGGAGCAGTTTTTAGATAGACGAGCCTCGGGGATATGAAGAATTAACGACTGATAGAACTATGGGTGATTGGCTTCGTTGCGGAGCAGGGCATACAAGAAAGGCTTGTTGGTCGGCTTGTGGCTGCCGCCGCGAGGTTCGACAGTGACAAAGACTGCATCGATCTCGGCTAACTTCTTAGGGTCGTCAAACCGCATGACCCATCGGCGATTCGTTTCATTGTCCATGTAGAGAATGCCCAGGTTCATCGGCGATACCTGTTGACCTTGCGGAGCTTCTCGCTGGCCCCAGACTTGGAAGGTGCTGGCGTTGACCACGCCCGGCTCGCGATCAAGATCGAATGCATAAAAAATAAGAGACTTGCCTTGGGTGTAGAAGACTCGCCCGAATGGTTTCTGTGTGCGGCTGCTGCCATCGACATCGAATACGTCTGCGATATAAAGCTTTCTTGCGCCCATCAACTCGCGGATATCCCGATCAGAGCTCAGATATTGATCGGTGTCTTTGAGGCGGCGCTCTTGATCTTTATTCTCGGAGGCGAGTTGGGTAATTTTTGCTTCCAGTGAAGCGGTGCGAATCAGAGTTTTGTCGTGTTCCAGGCGGAGGTTTGCCAGTTCGGTCTTGTCATTCCCGTAAGATTCGGTCATGGATTGGAGTTGAGCGGTTAACGAATCTCGTTCCTGCGACAAGGCCAATAACTGGGCCTCGGACTGGATACTGGCTGCCTGGAGTTTGTTGGAACGGTCCTCGAGAGCGCGAAGGGCGGCTTTCAATTTTCCCAGGTCCTGTTCCTTTTGGGTTCCTTCAGTCTGCAGTTGAGCCAATCTTTTCGCTTGCTCGGCCAAGGCTTCATCGGCTTCTTTTTTTTCTTCGGAAACCTTTTGGACGGGATCGTCGCCGGGCATACGTACGGGGGTTAAGTTGCTGACGTTTCGCGAACGTGTCCGGGTACCGACGTCGTAAGCCGCAAAAGCCACCGCGAAGATAATGCATGCCGTGAGCGCCATACTGGCCATCGAGCGGCCGGGAGTTCGGAGGAACGTGGTGTGCGGAATACTGGCGGACACTCGAAGGGTTTTTGCCGAATTACTGTGTTGCTCAATTTCAATACGTTGCAACAATTGCTCGAACGCAGCCGCATCGTCCCAGCCTGCCTGGCCCCGTCTTTCCGCGTATTCTTCGAGAAGAATGGCGATCCCTTGAGTGGTAAGCACTTGATACTCGCGAAAAACATGGTCGCATTGTTCACAACGGCGGAGGTGAGCATGGAATTCGGTCAATTCCAGGGGGGTTAGGCCGCCGGCTGCAGCCAGGGCGCCGAGCTTCTTGTATTTATCGTGCTCGCTGCACCCGGAATGAATCTTTAGCATCGTTTTTCTTCCCGAAGACTCTGCACAAACGCGCTCTTACGCAGCCGCTCCAGGCCGCGATAGAAATTATGGCGCGTATTTCCTAACGGCTGGTTAAATTTCTCGCTAATTTCTCGCAAGTCCAGCCCTTCAAAGTAAAACAGCTCAAGTGTAACCCGCTGCATGTCTGGGAGCTCCTCAAAAGCTCTTCGGAGCTGAGCTCGATTCATTTTCGAGCCGATTTCCCTATCCAGATCTGTGCGTCCCAATAACGTATCGTCCAGAGAATTGATATTTGTACCAAGATAAAATCCTCTACGAGTCAAATGGGCTTTTCTGTCGAGGGCTCGATGCAGGGCAATTTGTACGATCCAATTTTTGGGTGCGCCCTTTGATCTGTCAAAGAGCAGGGACTTCTTGTACAGATGAAAAAACGCTTCCTGGACCACATCTTCGGCTTCGCCACTGTCGCGTACCACGCCGCGGGCTATTCTGAAAACAAGCCGGGCGTAGCGGTGAAAGAGGGTCTCCAACGCACTCGAATCACCGGACTGCAGACGGGCCATGAGCTCTTCATCGCTGGCGATGCGCTGCTCGGGCACGTCCGGTGGATGGACAGGCTGGGTCCGGGCAGCGTCAGAAACCATGGGAAAAGTAAGCGCGCGTCGTGGCGGCCAAGAACTCATGCGTGCGGTTCTCAATTAGACGGTGTGTTCCACACCCTCAGCGAAACACCCGTTGCATCGACAAGCTTCCCCGGCAAAGTTCCGATGTTGAGGAAACCATACACCAAGCCACGGACAAGTGAAAAGATTTTTTCATAGCGAGCAGCACTTTTATTTCTGCATCCATGCCTGGTACAAAAGCGCTTCATGAACCGTATGTATATACCAATAGTCTCGACCATCCTGCCGCGTAAGTCTAAAAAAACATCTTCAGTCCGAACTGCACCAGTCTCGGATTTGTGCCCGGCGCAGCCGAGGTTACAACGCCAAAGTTCTGATTATTGGCAGCACAGCAGACGGTATTCGGCGGGGCGAATTGGGTTCTGTTAAACAAGTTAAAGAACTCTGTTCGGAATTCGACACCGAAACGCTCGCTGCTCGCGAATCTGGTTCTCTTGAATACCGCAAAATCAAAATTATCGATTCCCTGAGAGCGCAATCGCGAATCTACACGCGATTCATTACCGAACTGAAAATCACCGGGCGCGGCGAAACAGGCGGTGTTAAACCATTGCACCAGGGGCGACGCGATATTTACGGGCCGATAGGCATCGCACCCGGGAATAACGTTAGGACGAGAACCCCCGCCAAACAGCGTCGTGCCGTTAACTTGCCCGTTGGTAAACACCAGCGGAAAGCCTTTCTGGAAAATGGTGACCCCATCAATCCCCCAGCCACCCACGATTTTGTCCAGCATGCCCTCGGCGCCGGAAAGATACTTTCGGCCCTTGCCGAAAGGAACATCGAGAACGTAACTGATCACCAGGCGTTGAGGAACATCTTGCGAGGACAAAGAGCGCTCCCCGCGCAAATTGTTATTGTCTTGAATCGCTCCCAGACCCGGCTCCAGCCATGCCGTGAGTGTATCGGTATCGCTAATAAGTTTCGCGTTGGTGTAAGCGACTGACAAAGAGCCTGCGTCCGCGAAGCGACGTTGGACGGTTAATTGGAAAGAGTGATAGATGCTGTCGTAAGAGCCTTGCCCGGCAAGTTGCACGCTCGCATATTGGGGATAGGGGCGCTGGAGCTGTCCGATAGTAGTGGTAGGCCCAGTGAGGGCCAGCGCCTGACCGCTGATAAAAAACGGATTCGGTGTGGACTGTACCAGCGTCACATTTTGCCGGGGATTTGGAAGTGAAGGATCGACTTGCGAAGCAGCTTGCGCAAGTAAGACATCCGAAATCTGGTTGATTTGCTGGGAATACTGGGCCAGATGAGTTCCCTTTGAGCCAACGTACGCAGCGGAAACAAAGAAGGCTGCTGGGAAATCGCGCTGCACATCAAAGTTCCACTGTTGGACGTAACCTTCCGGATGATTGCCGGGATTGACTTCTGTAATTGACTGCACCACCTGAGTGAGGAATTGTTGCGTACCTTGAACGCCGAGGCTCCTGCCGGGGGGCGCGGAAATTCCCGCGGGAAATGGCAGAGCGATAGTGTTCACCGGATGCGTTCCATCCAGCGTTCCGGTGTAAGTTGTTGCGGCAGCGTTTACCATGTCATTCAACGGGTTTAAGCTGAACGAAACATAGTTGGGAATCCAGAAAATCCCGTAACCGCTGCGGATCACGGTGTTTGGAGTGATGTTGTACGCCAGGCCGAGGCGCGGAGCAAAGTCGGTATGCTCAAGCGGAACATTATTTCGGTTGGTGGGATTTACCAGGAATACGTCCCCTTCAATTGGTGGCGAGCCCGCGGGAAGAAACTGATTGAGGTAGCTTTTTGCGGTCGGATTGAAATACGACAAGCGGTTGAATCGTTCCGACCAAGGGCCCTGAAGGTCATAACGTAGTCCCAGATTCATGGTGAGTTTTCTAGTGGCGTGCCAGGAGTCCTCGAAATAGAAGGCCTGGTATATCTGCTGGCCAGCAGTGAACGCTGGGACCACAGCTTGCGCAAAAAAATGGTTTTCAAAGTTATTGAAATTGTCGGCATATCCGAGCAAGAAATCCGCGAATGATAATCCCGTGCCTGGGACGCCGGGCAGGGCAGTGAAGCACGCTTGGCCAGCCACGCAAAAGTCGAAAGCACCACTGGCGATATTCGATTGAGCGTAGTCATCCCGGCCGACTTCGAACTGAACACCAATGTGGACTTGGTGATGCCCACGCAGCATGGAGATGCTGGGCGATAGATAAAACTGCGTGTCGCGGTCTTGAATGTAACTCTGACCCTGGGTGCACATGATGTTGTCGGCGAAATTCGCAACACAGGGAGTGGGCGGCGTTCGCATTTCGGAAGGAATAACACTGTTATAACTTGCAGGCCAGCCAATGTTGGTTAGATCAAAACCGGCCTTTTTCGGACTGCGGTTATACGTAAACCGCGAAATGCTGGCATTAATTCCAAACACGGTTGTGGGTGTAACGCCGTAGGTGTAGCCGGAAGCCATGGCGTAGCTGTGATAGTCCTCCGCGCAACGATCTGCGCATAAACCACTGCCCAGAGGATCAATGGGCAGGTCCTGAACGCGCCAGTAATTAAAGCGCAAAAAAAGTCTCTGCTTATTGGTGATGTTGTGATCCACGCGGGAGACCACCTGGTTATGGTCTCCACCTGTAGGAGCTGCCGTCGTGAAGTTATTGGCATTGGTGGCTGGATTGGTGGCTGCGGGCCACAGATTCAAGAGTTTTTGCGAAGTCAAATTGATTCGATTCTGCGGAATGATGTCGTTCAAAAAGGGAGTGGGAGTGGCAGTACTCGCTGGACAGGTTCCCTGTGAATTTACAACCCCGCCGCAGGGGTCGTAGATTTGATCTATCACCACTGGCTTGCCGCTGGCATTTACGCCGCGATCGTTGCAGATTCCGGCCGTGAAACCCGTCTTGCATATCTCTGAAAAAATTCCCGCTTTTTCGTTAGCGTCAGGAACGGTAGTGGTGAAGGGCGCCCCTGTCCGCAAACGGAAACCTTCGGAACTAACGAACCAGAATGTTTTATTCCGTCCATTAAGGTGCGGGATATTCAGTGGTCCGCCGGCGTTTGCTCCGAATTGATTCTGTACCCAGGGTGGTCTCGGTTGCCCAACGGAATTGAGAAAGAAATCATTGGCGTTGAAGATTTTATTTCGTAGATATTCGTACGCCTCTCCATGAATGGCGCTTGTTCCGGCCTTGGTGCTGAGGTTGGTCACTCCACCGGAGAATTTCCCCCATTCCGGGCCAAGATTGCTGGTTTGCACTTTGAATTCCTGGATGGAGTCCTGCGTTGGAATCAAGATCGGCAAGTTGATGTAGCCAATGTTTAACGGCTGGCCGTCGAGGTACTCGGCGCTTTCGTTTCCGAAGGATCCGTCGACCTGATAATTTCCCCAACCAAACGGATTCACTCCCACTGGTGTGCCGGTGGAACTTCCTTGCGGAACCACCGAAGCAGCCAGTTCAATTAAGTTGAATACATTGCGTCCGTTCAGAGGCAATTCATTGGCTTTGCGTTGCTCAACGACCGTGCCCATGGTCGAAGATTCGGTATCCAGTAGCGGCGCACCTCCGCGAACAGTGACGCTTTCCGACGCAGAACCCAACACCATTTCAAAATTAACTTCCAGGGCGTCCTGCACGTGAAGAATCACATCGGACTTGAGCACCGCTTTGAAACCAAGTTTTTCAACTTCGATGCGGTAGGTACCCGGCGGCAGATTGGTCACGTAGTAGCTTCCCGTTTCATTGGTGACTGTTTCGTAGCGCACTCGTGTGCCGGTGTTAATCGCAGTGACTTTCGCATCTGGAGTAACCGCTTTGCTCGAGTCGGTGATGCGCCCGGTCAGAGACGCATTCGACGATTGCGCCATGACCGACTGCGCGGAGAACATCATCAATTCGGCAAGCGCAATGATACGAATCAAAATGAGCCAACGCAGCAGAGAATTTTGCCAAACTACACGCGGAATTTCAGCGGGTGTGCCGTCATCGAAGCAAACTTCGTCGGCAAGGTCAAGAGAATTGGTGACGAACTGTCGACGATCCATTCTCCGAACCCCCGGCAAGTGCAGCAAAGGACCTCAGTAGTAGCAGGCGGTCGGACTGCAGGTCAACGCGATTCTGGAGAAATTGTTCAGCCGTTGTCGGCAGGTATGACCCGATAGCCAACACAGTCTCTATCGTTCGCGATCCCACTACCGTGGGGTAGCTCGGTTGTTTGGGGTAACTCCGTGGTGTGGGGCAACTCAGTGGTTTGTGGTAACTCCGGCTCAGAAGGCGCCCAATAAACCGGAAACTACGCATAATTAACGGGTGAGTGAATCGGTGCCGCTCATATCATCAGCCGGCGGCACCATACACGAAGGCACTGTTCATTCTCAGCGTGGGCGTCACAAAACCATCCATCGCACGTATACCGGCTTTGGCTGTATATGTTGTATATATAGATGTGACCTTCCTGCGGCACCTCGTAAAGCTCTCTCGCAGCTCCAAGCTCCGCCAGTCTCCAGGGCCCCGAGTGGCGAATTGCGCTTTTGCGACGGTGCAAGCGCCCATCGCTTTGCTGCTGTTGTTGTCGCTGGTGCAGCCATCGCGGGCCTTCGCGGCGAATGGTGACCAGGACGCTGCGCTGACTGGCTCGCGCCAGCGTATTGAGAAATTGGATTACCGCATGGCCGGGCGACTCACGCGGGTGGAAGGCAATGGCAAGCGCACGAGCTACAAGTTTGTCGCCAAGGCTCACTGGTTTCCCGATGGTTTGCGTCTGCTATGCGAGATCTCAGGGCCTGGCTCAGAGAAAACGAGCCTCCTCTTGCATATGACCGTGACTGGGCACGTGACCATCGAGGCGATACTTCCTGGCGAGAAGACCGCTAGTGAGTTGCCATTCGAACGTTGGAATGACCGACTCGTGGGGACTGACTTCTCCTATGAAGACATGGTAGAGAACCAGTTCTTCTGGAAGAATCAGGAAGTCCTGCCGCCGGAGAAATACGGCGCACGCGATTGCTTTGTCCTAAAGAGCAAGTCCGGCTCTCAAGACCGGACAAACTATGATTCGGTAACATCGTGGATTGACCGCGGCATTTTGTACCCTGTGCATGTGGTCAAGAGGCTTCGCGGGACCGGACAGCAGAAGGAATTCTTCTACTATGGATTGCGGCAAGTTCGCGGCGTTTGGTCTGCGACGCAAGTAGAGGCAAAGTTGCAAGGTAAACCTGGCTCCTCGATTCTTGTGATCGAAGGGGGCTCAGGAAAGGCAAATCTCGGACCCAAGGACTTTGATCTCACCCAGGTCCGCGCGCAAGGTGAGAAAGCGAAATAAATCGAAGCGCTTAATTAAGCGGTTGCAAGGCGCAGTGCTGTCACTGAAGCATCGAAGCAGTTGCAGTCATGGCATGAGCTTCTTTTCAGACGTTACTGCGGTGCCATATAGACCAAAGGGCCACCAATTCCAGTCGCCGGCAAGTTGCAATAGCGCCGGCCCGACCACCATCCGCACCACTGTCGCATCAATGAACACCGCCACAGCGAGCGTAAACCCGAGCATTTGGACCACCAGGAAGCTTCCCACGGTGAATGCGGTGAAAATGACAATCATAATTGCCGCGGCGCTCGTGATCAGCCCAGCCGTCCGCGCCAGACCCTCGATTACTGCTGATCTTTCGGATAGACCTGCCCGTCGTTCTTCGAGGACTCGGGCCACCAGGAAGACCTCATAGTCCATGCTCAATCCAAAGACGATCGCAAACGAGAGAATCGGCACGATCGGATATACAGTGCCGGTTGGACCGTCGAGCCCAAAGAGTTTGCTACCGTGGCCTTCCTGAAAAACGACCACTAACGCACCGAAGGAAGCGCCGACGGAAAGCAAATTGAGCAGAATTGCTTTAACAGCCGCAAACAAGGAACGCAACCCGATCAACAGCGCCACCAAGCTCCCCAATACCACACCAAGGACCACACTCGGCAACCGCTTTTTTACTACCGAGTCATAATCTGCGTCGAGCGCCGGAACGCCGCCCACGCGCAGCACTGCACCGGGCACGCCGGTTATCGCCGCGACATCGCAGGAACGCACCTCTCGTACCCATCGTATCTGTTCGTTCGGCGGAAGAGTCGCGGCGGGCAGCAACTCCAGCAACGTAGCTTGCCTATCGCTGCGAAGAAAACTTTCGCGGATTGGCTGCGGCACGTCGTCGACAGCATCCACACTCTCAGACATTCCCGTGAGCGTCGGAAGAGATAAGACCTCTTCCGCTCTAGGATCGCTCTGGAAACGTTCCGTCAAGCGACTGACGGCCAGCCAGCCAGCCGGCGAGAGCGCTGGAGACTGCGGCGGCAACTCCAGGATCACCCGGAGGGACTGCACAATACCCGACCTCCCCATGCCTTGCAGCGTGCGCAATGATCGCACCGACTCGGCTGCGGCCGGGAGCGAGTCGTGATCAGGAATCCCGGGAGAGATTCTTCGCGCCTGGAATGCCAGGAGCAGTAGCGGAACCCCGGCCACCAACAGAGCTGTCCAGGGCCGACGCGTTATGATGCTCCCCCACCGTACCCAGCGCTCACTCGCCGCGCATAAACTTTCCCGCGTTTTAATTTTTTTGCCCGAAAGGCGCACTCTGGTGGAATCGATTCGATGCCCTAGCAGACTAAGCACCCAGGGCAAAATGGATACACACAGTAGGACACTCAAAACCGTTACCAGCAGGCCGGCTATTCCGATGGAGCGCAGTTCGCTGATGGGCACAGTCAGCAGCGCTGAAAATCCGATCGCAACTGTTGTGGCCGAGATGATCAGCGTGCGCCCAGCTTGCCCGGCGGCAATATCGGCAGCGTGGCCTGGATCATATCCCTCGGCCAATGCTTCACGAAACCGGCTGACCATCAGCAGCGCATAGTCTATGCCCAAGCCAAGCCCGAGCATCGTCGCCAGATTCTGTACCAAAATCGACAGGTGCAGATAATGCGACAGCAGCGCAGCCGCACCCAGCGCCGTCGAGATGGAGAGTAATCCAATTCCCAGTGGTAACAACGCGGCCACCAGACTGCCGAAAGCCAGCAACAGCAGCACGAGAGTTACCGGCATCGCTCGTTCCTCGGCATGTTTGACGTCATCGGCGCTGACCTTGCGAAGGTCGAAGGTCAGGGGCATTTCACCGGTAATCCCTAGTTTAATATTCGGGTATTGCGACCTGAGCTGACCTTCCATCCAGTTTGCTTTTGCTCTCAGTATCGGGACCACCGCGTCGACAGTTTTATCGTGCGGGTCCAACCCGACGATGATCAAGGCCCCGCCGTTGTTCCCAGTGAACAGAGGATCTGGCCAATCGACACTCGAGACCGCACCCGACACTCCAGGCACACTACGTAATGAACTCGTTAAGAAGCCCAAGTCATCTGCACTTTCTGCTGAATCCGGATCGGGAATGCCGCTAATCACCACAACCAGGCGGTGGGCGTACGGAGACTGGAAACGCTGCGCCAATTCCAGGTCAACTTTTTCGGCTTCTCCGCCCTTGATGTGAGCAGCTGTCTCCAACCGACGTTCGACTTTGTAGGAAAAGGGCATTAGCGCAAGCGCCATGACAAACCCCGAAATCGCCAACCAAAATCGCCGGCGAGCGCTATCACGGCCAGTCTTCACGCCTGGCATTAACATAGAAGATCCCATGTTGTTTCCTGGTTCGTCTGAGAGCATTGAAGCGACTTCGCTGATTCGGGCACACTATAATATAGGATCAAACTGGATATTCACTGGGGTTCCCGCTCGAGCTTAGTTAACGATAGATCACGGACTAATCAATTGCACTTTTTGTGCGTGCGCCACGATCACTTCGTGTCCCAGTTCCGTTGTTGCAGCAGCTGCGCAATCCATTCCGCATCTTTCTGGTCGGTCTTGCGACCTGGCACATTCTTGATGTGCTGTGCATTCACCAGAACAATGGTGAATTGTCCCTCTAAAATGTTCCAGACCGGTTTCCAATAAACGCCGCTGGACTCCATCGCTACCTGCGTCGGCTCGAACTGCCTGAGCCTATTTGCGAGCTCCTGCAGGTCTTGGGTCATCGCACCAAAACGACCTTGATGCTTCTGCACTCGCCCCGCTTCCTGTACCAAAATGCAAGCAGAAATCGAGTTCTTATGTACATCTAGACCGCAACATCTCGGATGCAGCACGTCCATGATCAAACCTCCGGTGACGTGCGATCCAGGACGCGCCGATTGAGTGACTCTCCCTCTCGTGCTCTCCTCTCACGAGGAGGCTACAGTCCGTTGTGCCGAGGCGCGTCCCGAGTCAAACTCATCCACGGGCTCTAAAGCACCGGTAAGGCTGAAGACCTCTGGACCACACGTTTTAGCAAAGCTTAGTTAAACTCGATCCCGTTTTCATAGATCGTTGTGGCGCCAGAGGCGACATGCAGAACTCATCCCATGTGATTAACGAAAATCGGATATGTGACCTTCATTGAAGATTTTTCATAATAATGATGTCACGTATAGTACTAAGCACAAGTAACCACTAGTTTGATTTACGACCAAGTGAATATGGGTTAGTTTTACCTGTCCAGCCCGGTATGCACATAGGCCCCTTCACTTCCTTTCTAGATTCCCGGACTGCTTACGTCCATCTGCGCCCCCGGGCGGGTCTGCTCGTCGGCATTTTTCTTGTTATTTTCGTGGCTGCCTCTGCATGTGTACCCCTCGCCGTCAGTCACGCAGACCAAACCAAAACCTCCCGCATTCAGAGCGCTGCGGTCGACCTTAGTCGTGCCCCCAAATACAAGCCGGACAAGGTACTGGTGCGCTTTCGCCCGGGCGTGCAGCGCAGTGAGATGGAAGCCGCTCACCAGCAGAGTGGCGCCAAAATATTGAGTGAGCCTGCAATTGTCCACGGGCTGCATATCGTGCAGCTGGGCGTGGGGGTCTCGTTAGAGAGTGCACTGAAGAATTATCGCGGCAATAAGAGCGTACTGTATGCCGAACCGGACTACCTGGTGCATGCGTCGGGAGCACCGAACGACCCGCAGTTCCCCGCACAGTGGAACCTGCAAAACACAGGGCAGAACGGTGGAACTCTTGGGGCCGACATCCGTGCGGTGCAAGCATGGGGTATTACTACGGGAAGTCCGAACACCTTTGTGGCAGTGCTGGATACGGGAATTGACTATACGCACCAGGACTTGGCGGCAAACGTCTGGTCGGCGGCTAGCGCATTTTCTATCCCGGATCAGAACGGGAACATCATTACGTGTGCAGCGAGCAGTCACGGCTTGAACGCCGTTGCCGGTACTTGTGATCCGCAGGATGACAACGGACACGGAAGCCACGTCTCGGGAATTATCGGTGCAGTCGGGAACAACAACATCGGTGTTGCGGGCGTTAACTGGCAAGTACGGATTCTGCCGTGCAAGATTTTGGACGCAACAGGGGCTGGCGATCTGGCGTCCGTCATCGTATGCCTGGACCTGGTGAAGCAGTTGAAAGACGGTGGTCTAAATATCGTGGCCACTAACAATAGTTGGGGTGGTTCTGATTTTTCGCAGGCCCTGCAAGACGCGATCGCGGCGCACTTTTCAGACGGAATTCTTTTCATCGCGGCGGCGGGGAATGATTTTTCTGACAACGACGAGATACCGACATATCCGGCAAACGTCGCACTTCCCAATGTCATATCGGTGAGTGCGATGAATCGATTTGATGCTGTTGCGACATTTTCGAATGTGGGACGGCGCACGGTACATTTGGGGGCGCCGGGCGAAGAGATCCTCAGCACTACGCCGAACAACACCTACAGTGTTTTCAGTGGAACTTCCATGGCAGCTCCTCATGTGACTGGCGTCGCCGCTTTGCTTAAAGCGCAAGACCCAAGCCGCGATTGGAGAGCGATTAAGAATCTGATTCTTGCCGGTGGGGATTCCATTGCTTCACTCGGGCAGACGATTACGCAGAGGCGCCTGAATGCTTATGGGGCGATGACCTGTACGAATTCACGGGTCCAGTCCCGGGTGTTGCCGGTTGCTGACGTCGTCTCGGGAAGTATCGGGAGTCCAATTACGCTTTCGTTTCTGAATATCAATTGCAGCCAACCCGCCGGCAATGTAACTGTGCAGATTTCCCCGGGCGGACAAACCGTGACTTTGACAGATGATGGAACCGCACCGGACCAGGCTGCGGGAGACGGTCTTTATTCGGGTCAATGGACGCCCGCGGCTTTTGGAAATTACTCTCTCACGTTCCCTGACGGAAGCGTCCTTAACATAGGGGTGTTGGCGGCGTACGGCTTCGTCCAGACGCCATATAGCTACACGACTATCACCGGAACGAATCTGAACCTGGGGGACGATTCCGTGGCCGCCGTGAGTTCGCCTTTTCCAATTCAGTTTGGCGGCGGGAATTTTTCGCAGATGTTTGTGAGCAGTAACGGGACGATCAGTTTTACCGACGCATACGCCGGTTACAACAATGTTCTGCTGAGCCCTGACGGATTCCCGAGTTACGTCCAACAGCCTACGACGCTGATAGCTCCTTTCTGGATGGACCTCTTCCCGGTAAAGGGAACCTCGGAAAACGTGTTCTGGCAGGTAACCGGAACCGCGCCGAATAGACAGTTGGTAGTGGAGTGGCGCAACGTGCGCAGCTTCTTGTGCCGTTCTGATAATTCTGCAACGGTCACGTTTGAGGTTGTTTTCCGTGAGGGTAGCAGCGATATTTTATTCAATTACCTCGATACCATTTTCGGCGACAGTTGCGCGTCCCAGGATGACGGACAGACGGCGACAATCGGCGTGCAGCCGTCCCCGACCAGTGGGGTGGATTGGGTCTTTGACTTTGGAATCTTCACGAGCGGCGGCACGTCGATACTTTGGCAAAGCCCTCCTCCCGCGCGGCCAAACAACCCCGTCCCCGTACTGGCATCAATTTTTCCGAGCAGCGCTCCCTTTCTGAGTCCCGATCTGACCCTCACGGTAACAGGATCAGGTTTCATGTTTGGGTCATTTGTCCAGTGGGACCGCGCGAGTTTGCCGACCACCTACATAAGCAGTACGCAGCTGACGGCGACGGCTCCCGCTACGGTGTTTATGTTTGGTTCGCCTTATACATTCACGGGAACTGCGAACGTAGCAGTTCTTAATCCTGCGCCTGCTGGCGGCGTATCGAACAGTTTGCCTTTCGTTCTCTTGGCGGGGACGCCATCGATCATTAGCATTTCACCCTCTTCGGCAAGCGCCGGCGGTTTAAGCTTTGTGCTCGATGTGAAGGGCAACAACCTTAATCAGGCGAACATTTATTGGAATAGCCGACTGCTGCAATCCTTTACGATGTCAAATAATGAGGTCACCGCGGCGGTTCCCTTCGGACTGATTGGAACGCCTGGAACAACTGCAAAAATCTCTGCGGTAGTTAACGGGCCTGGAGGCGGCACTTCCAATATTGCGACCTTTACAATCGGGCCGGCTGCTGCAGTGGTGGCTGCGAACGCGGGCTCTATCACGCACCAAAGCGTGGACTCTACCGGGAAGACAGGCATAAGCCCGCAAGTTCGCGCCCCCATGCGTTTTCTTGGATGGAATTACGGCGCGAAACAGGGTGGCCCCGCTTATCTGAAGTATTTTTCGCGCCCTTACGGGCCTAGTCCTCCGGTTCCAAGAGCACTCACGCCGCAGAAATCAGTCAGGAAGAGTTTTCAAACCGCGGCTTCCAATTCGGTGCCCAGCCTTTCGCAGCCTCAGAGTCTGCCAGGTTTTGCATTTCAGCCGACTTTGCCCGCTGGATTTCTGCCCAGCAGTGTGACTACTGGAGATTTTAATCGCGATGGAAAAATGGACTGGGTGGTCAGCAATGGAGGAAGCAACGACCTTTGGCTGTACTCAGGAAATGGCGATGGCGCCGCGCAGTTGCCGGTGATAATCCCGCTGGCCGGAGCTTCGCCGCTTCAAGTTGTTGCTGCAGACCTACGGGGCATTGGGATTCTGGACTTGGTAGTCGCAGAGGCCGACAGCGGTACGGTGGGGATTTTGCTTGGCAACGGTAACGGCACGTTCGCGCCAGAGGTTTTGTATAACTTTCCCGCGCCGGTTCTCTGTGTCGCTGTCGCAGACATAAACGGGGATGGAAAACTGGACCTTATTGCCGGGTTGGTTGGGGATCAATTTACCGGTCCGGTCGCGACGTTGTTAGGTGACGGAAGCGGTAAATTCGCCACTTTCCACGCATCGCCGACCGACAATTTGCTTGGGTCTTTTGTTACAACGTCCATTGTGGCGAGGGATTTGAATGGAGATGGCCTGCCAGATTTGGTGCTCGTCGACCAAAGCTTGTTAGAGAATGGCGTTCATTCGTATTTGAATCGTGGCGATGGCACTTTTAAATACGCTCAATTTATCGCTGGGAGCGGGGGTTCTAGCACCGTCGCCCTCGGCGATGTGGATGAGGACGGTTGCGTGGATGCCGCGACGACGGGCGGGTCCAGCTTGCTATTGGTTTTCAAAGGAAATTGCGATGGCAGCTTCCAGACTTTACCGAACACTTTCCCTATAGCCGGAGCGGGCGAAGCACCTGTAAGCATAGCTTTGTCGGACATGAACGGCGATGGTCACCTTGATGTGGTGACCGCAGGTGGATTCTTCAACGTGGATCCGATCTTCGGGTTCGAGGCCACTAACCTCGTCACGGTTTTGCTTGGCGATGGAAAAGGCAATTTTAGCCTGCCCAAAGTATATCGAAACCAACCCTCGATGTATGGCTTAGGGCTGGCTGACCTGAACGGCGACGGCCGGCCTGACGTTATAGCCGCCAGCCAGGATGACGATAGTGTGACCGTCCTTTTAAATGACAGCCATGGAGGTTTACAAGGTCCTTCGGGTGGATATATCGGTTACATCGCAAATGGTCAGCAAGGGAGCAGCAATGCGCCTTATTCCAATCCATTTGTGCAGGATCTTGACGGGGATGGGAAACCAGACTTATCTCTCATCGAAACCCCGCGATACTATTATGATCCCTGGGAATTCACGGTCACGCTGAACGATGGCACCGGGCATTTTGGACCGCCGATCCGTTCGCCGGTGGCCGACGGCACGGACAACCCGTCCGGCTATGTGCTAGGTGACTTCCGGAATATCGGCCGTCCCGATCTGCTGGTGTACGAATACAGTGGGGTCAACGAGGGAAATCCCGCGCTGGTTTATTCTGCGAATTTGGGCGGCGGTAGTTTCGGTCCGCCAAAAACCACGGTGCTGGATACCTCAAATTTTGGATATTTGGGAATTCTAGCCGTTGGCGACTTCAATCACGACGGGAAGCTCGATTTCCTGGTCAGTTCGGTACTGCCCTCCAATTCTTCGTCAGCAAGCCAGGGAAGCCAGGGATTAACCGTTTTTCTGGGTAATGGAGATGGCACTTTTCGGCAAGGTTCGACGATGGGTTTTGGCGGTACTGTCCCCAACAATGAACGTCCGGCATCAATTTTTGTCGGTGACTTCAACAATGACGGAAAATTGGATGCCCTAGTGTGGGTCTATGATAACCAAGTCGGAAGCCTGCACCACAACCTTTACGAGTTTCTGGGGAATGGCGATGGAACGTTTGCCGCGGCGAAACTGATACTGCCTGACTTCGGCTTTTTCACAGTAGCGGATCTCAATCATGACGGCTTGCCGGATATCGTTGAATACAATGAGCCGCTCACGACAGAAAATTACCTGCAACCTGCTGGAGTGTCGATTTATTTAGGGCAGCCGGACGGTACGTTCAAACTCACCCAAACTTACCAGCCCTACGCTGGCGTCTCGCTGGTTACCTATTTGTTCGGCAACGGCTCGCCGGATCAGACTGTGTCGCCACTGGTCGCGGACTTCAACGGCGATGGAAACCTTGACATCGGGGTGTATCAACTGAATGTGTCGTTCCCCAATCTGACATCTTATCTGCAAATTTTGGTGGGCAACGGCGACGGAACATTCACGCCAACCTACAACGCCACGGAATTCCACAAGCAGGGGATTCCCCGTGCCGCCGCCGACGTCAATGGTGACGGGCGCGCCGACCTGATCGAAATTGATGGCTGGCCGTCGTCTTATCATGTGATTCTTGGCGCGCTCGGTCCGGCGATAGGACTCCAACTTCTTGGGCACCCCACCGTCGGATTGGCCGGCACAGTGGTTGTCAGCTTGAGTGTGCTCTCCAATACTTCGACGACTGTTAACCTCACAACCAGCGATCCAAACATAAGCATCGCTCCAAGTGTAACTATTCCCGCCGGCAGCCTCAGTACGGATGCGCCTTTCACGATTTCTTCCAGCTACAATGCCGCCAAGGTTTTTTCCCTGTCCGCGCAATTGGGATCGCAAACGGCGACGGTGTACTCGTACGAAACCAGTCGCTCTCTCGCAGGTTTCCGCCTGTTCACAAACTATGCCAAGGAAACCACGGCGCCCAGCGGTATCACGGCTGACTATCAAGTCGGCGTGATTTCCATGGGCGGATACAGCACGACGGTTCAATTTGCTTGCCAGGGATTGCCGGCAGGAGCGACGTGTAACTTCGGACTTAGTCCCCGGAGCATCGGAGCGGGTCAGCAGGCGCTTACTTCACTCGCGATTCAGACTAGCGCGAATACCCCGATGGGTTCTTATCCAGTGGTCGTGACCGCCAATGACGGCTCTATAAGCGACCAGATAACAATAACGCTGCAGGTTTCAGACTTCAGCATGAATGTGTCTGCGCCTTCTTCGACGATCGCTCCTGGCGGCAGCTTGAATCTGGGGTTAACAGTGGTGCCGATTGGCGGTTGGACTGATTCAGTATATGTGAGCTGCCAAATGACGCCTTCGGTGCCGGGAGGATGCAATGATCTAGGGTCCTTCCCGCCCGGGGTTTCCTCTGTCACTTTTTTTGCCACCAACATGCCTGTCGGAAATTACTCTGTAACGTTTTCCGGAACTGCAGACGGCGTGTCCCGCAGTGCGCCCGCAGTGACCATCCATGTTGGCGGAGCCAATGGATCTGTAGCTCCGAGCGCGGCGACAATTTCGGTAGGCGGCTCGGCGAATTTCAATGTGACGTTGAGCTCCCAAAATGGATATAGCGAGCAATTTATTTTCAGTTGTCCGACCGCCGCAGCCGGAGTGATTTGTAAATTTAGCCCATCCACCGGCTTACTTCCCGCGGGCGGCACACTGATCAGCACGCTTACCGTTAGCGTGACATCCAAACCTGCGTCCACGGGCATCGTTCCTGCATCGCCGTTTTATCGTGGAGATCCGAGCTGTCCGTTCAGGACATTATTTTTACTTTGGGGCGTCCTCTTCGTTTATCTGTATCTACAGAGCAAATCTCCAGGGAGTAGAGGTCGCGCTTATGCGGCCATGGCTTTCGCGAGCGGCTTGGTGCTCGTCGTGTCCATCGTCGCGGCCTGCGGAGGAGGAAGCGCAGTAGGGGTGTCATCCGGACAGCCACCACCGCCTACGCCGCAGTCGGCGACGGTCACGATTTCGGTTCAGGCTTCGTCCGATCATATTAACTCTCCGCTCGGGGTCGTCACAGTCACAGTCCCTTAGTTTTTACCGTTAAGTATCCGGTTATTTGTGCTGAACTTCCAGCACGACACGGCGGGCTACGTGGATATGGGAAAAAATGCGAATGGCGGTAATTTCAGAGTCTCTCACGAATTGAGCAACCATCGCGAAGTCACCAAAAACGTAAATATGCGGGACCTTCTGCTTCTCAGACAGTGGATTTCTGCTTCAAGATTGCTGAATAGACAGACCTTATATTACGGTGGCAAGCCCCGTTTTACTTCCGTTGCACTTTGAGGAGTCCGGGAAGCGATTGTCCCTCTGCGCCGCAGCGGGGCGCAGCGGAGAGCGAGCGCCAAAAAGCTTATTTGTTCTTCAGGTAGTCTCCTACAGCTTTCTGGCCTGCATCGCATTTTGCCTCCCGCGTTAACGTTAGGTAACTGCATACTTGTGTCGCAAAGCAACGCTCAGGAGCAAGCACTCTAATGTCCTGCTCGCCGCTACCGGGATGCGAATCTCCGAGGCCCTGGCTTTGCAGACAAAGCATTTCATTAACGGTGGCCGAACGATCCAAGTCTGCCAACAAGTTGACCGGGACAAACCGCGTATCGTGGAATATCTCAAAACAGATGCCGGCTCTCGAGAAGTTGATTTGTCAACTCAAGTCGCAGAGTACCTACGAGCATTTATGAAGAGCAAGAATGGATTGCTTTTCGCGACCCGAAACGGCACACCTTACTTGTACAACGGCCTTCAGCAACGTTGGCTGACGCCTCGACTTCAGGCTATGCAGCTTGGAGCGTCGCCTCGCGGAACCTGAAATATCGGCGTTGGATTCTACAGTTCCAACCTCGGAAATTGATCCAAATGCTCCAAATTGCTCGAAGTGCTCCAAGATTTCGGACCAATCGGTTGTCGAATTAGTGTTACAACTTTAGTAAAATCAACCAGTAGTCCAAAGTGCGCCCGTAGCTCAGCTGGATAGAGCGTCTGCCTTCTAAGCAGAGGGTCGGGAGTTCGAGCCTCCCCGGGCGCGCCATTATTTTCAGGGTCCGGCCCGGAGACATGGGTTACACAA
>Ga0185299_10000583_pt1 | contig 93551 bp, 85 predicted proteins | sample PaiPotPPA55metaG_FD_128002 | JGI IMG/M metagenome (GOLD analysis project Ga0185299, IMG submission 128002) | Iron sulfur acid spring bacterial and archeal communities from Banff, Canada, to study Microbial Dark Matter (Phase II) - Paint Pots PPA... ...
GTCAGCGGATCGATGATCTTCATCTGTTCGATGATCGAGCCGGGCCATCCGTGCGTAACGATCAGCGGCAACGCATTTTCGTGTTTTGAACGGACGTGAATGAAGTGAATGTCCAGCCCGTCGATCTGGGTGACGAACTGCGGCAGGGCGTTGAGCCGCGACTCCACCTTCCGCCAGTCGTACTCTGTCTCCCAATAACGCGCGAGTGCCTGAATCGTTGCGAGCTGTACGCCTTGCGTTGCATCCGCGACCGTTTCCCGTTCCGGCCACTTTGTTGCGTTGATGCGCCTGCGCAAATCGGTGAGCTCCAATTCCGGAACATTCACATGAAACGGACGAATCGCATTCTTGTCAATTCCCTGCTTGTTGCCCTGTTGTGTAGTACTGGTTGGGGTCATGGTGTCCTCCTTTTCGAGTAGTTTTGGATTTTTGTGCTCTATAAACAAACGTGTCGCGATTTTCTGCTGATAGCGACGCGATTCTTTACCGCTGGATTCGTTCGGCCCAGGCTCGAATAGCCGTAAGACAGAGATTTGTTCGCGTCGGTTTGCTACCAGACGAGGTGAGGGTTGGAAACAGCTCCTTGCACAGCGATCAAATTGTGCTCTCGTAGCCTTTCATGAGTCAAGAGGAAATCCGGGAGATAAGTCCGGCGATGCGGTAGAGATTTTTTACTTACCTTCGTCGCCGGCATGTTCCTGCGCGGGCAATCCTTGGAAGCTCCACCCGAACGAGACACAGTCGATCCTTCTCGGTTCAGTGATTTTGCCTGCCTTTGCACTTGCGATGTTTCGACTTCGGTACGACAGGGTGTTTTGGGGCCGCAAACTACTGAATTCGACGTTCGCAACTCGTCTCAGGCGCTGAACGAGGATTCCCCAACGGCTCCGCCTAACGCTGTCCCCACTTGAGCTTGCTGCTCAGTACCTCGAAGAAGGTCCCCCGGGTGTGCAGAAGCTTCACCTGATATTCGGATTTCCGGCAATAAATGTGATCGCCGTCGAACACCGGCATTCCTGCCTGGCCGTCGATACTCAGGTAGGCTTCTTCGTCTCCGGTCATAACTACGACTTCAATCTCCGAAGTATCGCGCACTACCAGCGGGCGATGCGTTAACGAATGCGCAGACACCGGCGTGATGACGAAGCTTTCAACGTCGGGCATGAGGATAGGGCCGCCTGCGGCCAGCGAATAGGCGGTCGAACCAGTTGGACTGGAGACAATCAAGCTGTCGGCCTGATAACGGGAAACGAAGACTTTGTCGATGTAAACATCGCAGTGATTCAATCGCGCGATAGTTCCCTTCCCCACAACCACGTCGTTCAGCGCCTCATAACTCGCGACCGTCGAGCGCTGGCGAATCACTTCGCAGTGGACCATTGAGCGGACATCGATATCACTCGAACTCTTGATGATTCTCTCCAGCATTGGATAGAGATCGTCAATCGGAATTTCAGTGAGAAAGCCGAGCGCGCCCAGGTTTACGCCGACGATCGGAATTCCCGCCGGAGCAACGGCGCGCGCGGCGGAGAGCAGGGTGCCGTCGCCGCCAAGCACGATCACAAACTCGAGCTTCCGCGAAGCCATCTCGACTCGGGGCAGGACTTCCGCCTCGGGTGCGAAGGGGGCAGTTTCAGGATCGACAACAAACGAATAACCGCGGCTCTTGAGCCACTCCTTCAAGCCGGGAACTATCTGCGCAACTTCAGGCTTATTGGGTTTTGAAACAATGCCGACGGTTTTGGGAGACGAAGTTTTGCTGGTCATCTGGAAAGTGAAATTGTACAGAAACAGAAGGACGGGCGGGTGCGCCAGCTAAAACTTGCCATACAAGAGAAACTCGCGGTTGCCTTCGGCTCCGAGGATGGGTGATTCGATTACGTCGATCGAGCTCGCCCCAAGCGCTTGCACCGCCACTTTGATTTTTTCGACCGCCTGCTGTTGCGCTGCGGCGTCGCGAACGATTCCGCCTTTGCCGACAAGCTTGCGTCCCACTTCGAATTGCGGTTTTACCAGCGCGATAAATTCACGTCCGGCGCGGGCACCCGTATCTTGCGGAAACGCAGCAGAGACTACCGCCGGCAGAACGAGTGTCGCCGAGATGAAAGAAACGTCCACGGCGATGAAATCCGCGATTTCGCCAACCTGTTCGCGGGTGAGATAACGCGCATTCGTCTTTTCCAGCAGGCGGACCCGCGGATCCGCGCGCAATTGAAACGCGATTTGCCCCCGGCCGGTATCGATGGCAATCACCCGAGCGGCACCGTGCTGCAGCAGGCAATCGGTGAAACCGCCAGTGGACGCGCCGACATCCAGGCAGACGCGGCCGCGCACATCGATCTGCCAGTGCTGCAGCGCGTGTTCCAGTTTCAACCCGCCTCGGCTTACGTATTTCAGATCATCGCCGAGCAGTCGAATCTCGGAAGCGGGATCCACCGACGCGCCCGGCTTTTCAATTTTTTGTTCGTTGACCAGCACTTTCCCGGCGAGTATCAGCGCTTGTGCGCGTTCCCGGGACGGAAGAAGGCCGCGATCGCACAGTAATTTATCGAGTCGTAATTTGGTCGTCGATGCCTTCAATCAAAAAAAGTTTCAGGAGCGCACTCACATGTGTGCAACCTGTATAAATTTTTCTTAACAAAGCGCTTAAGCAAGTACTTGCTATGATTTCCACAATATTATCCACAAGAATGTTGAAATTTATCCGAGATTTAACGACTGCACCGTATTGACAAAGGACAGCGTTGTGCACGGCGAAAACATTTTCGCCCACGGTTGCCGCTTGGACGAACGAGTCAGCGGGCCACACGCCGCATCCAGAAGCTCGAAGGCCATACGCGGTTGCCATCAGGCGTAGGAATGAAGCGGCGTTTAGACGGTGGGATGTTGGCGTAGCTGTTCCCCCAGTTGGGAAAGCACTGGTCGAGAAGACGGGCATGAGACAGCTGCATCGCGCTTGCGGACCACAGGACCTCGAACTCGGGATTAAAAGACAGGAAGGCTTGCAGCAAGTATTGCTCCGACCAGAACCACAAATTATCCAGGACTGCGTTCCGAGGATAGTCGGACGGCAAGAAGATGTCGTGAACGTGCACCAATACGCCCGGTTTCAGCCGCGGCAATATCTGCAGATATTCTCGGACAACGTCACTACCAATTGAGACCACGTGACTCGAATCGATAAACAGAATGTCATCAGCACGCAAACTTTCGAAGAGACTGAGATCCAGCCGCTGCACCCGCTCGGGGACAACAGTGATGTGGCTTCGTAAGCCATTCCCTGGAAGGCGCTCCGGACAAGGATCTACTGTGATCAATTCTCCGGCTACGTCGTCCTTTTCCCGATTAGCTCGCAATGCTTCCGCCATTGCCCGAGTACTGAAACCTGAGCCGATTTCAATGATCCGGCGCGGCTTCCACTCGCGCACCATGCAGTAAGCCACCTCCGCGTCGCAGCACTCGAAGTAGCCGTTGTTGTAGTGAAAAGACTCGTCGGTCGGCCGGGAATCCCACTCCAGCTCGGGAATGTAACGAGAACCGAAGTAGCGCGCCAGATCCAACTGGTCGCGCATTCGGAAATCGCATCCGGGAGGAGCTGGATAGATCGGCCACTCACGTTCCGCCAGCTCTGCTACGTCTGGTACGGGCCAATAAAAATGATTTGGCGTGAGATTCACACCTATCCTTTGCAGCGCCCGGAATCCGCGGACGATTACCGGAAAGAACAAGGGGTTCTCTTTTATGCGGCGCGCGGCATTCGTTACCAGGCGTTTAGCCCACGGGTCACGTCTCCGGCTCGGAACGTGTTTAGTCGCGCGCAAGTCGATAATGACAGAAGGTTCAGAACGCGAAGAGTTTGTGATCGGAGTGGCCATACCCAGTCTCTGATGAGTGGGCGCCAAGAAAGGTGCATAGAAGATCAGCTTTAACTTTGCTTTGTTAGTTGCTGATTCCAGAAGCGTTCGCCAGACGTCGACCAAGGTGCTGGCACGCCGGAGGTTGCCCGGATTACGAAATAATCCTCAGGAGAATTGGAAGTTAGCCGGCAGCCACTTCTTCCAACAATTTCTGGTCGATGTCGAAATTTGAGTGCACGTTCTGCACATCGTCATGCTCTTCGAAGGCTTCGACTAGGCGGATCATCTGTGTTGCCTGCGAACCCTCGAGCTTGATGTAGTTTTGCGGAATCATGGCGACCTCTGCGGTGGTCGGCTGAATGCCGGCCTTCTTTACTGCTTCGACGACAGCTTCGAATACGGATGGATCGGTCAGGACTTCCCAGTTCTCGCCATCGTCGCGAAGATCGTCGGCTCCAGCTTCGAGCACGATGCCCATTAGGTCGTCTTCTTTGGCGGCGGTTTTGGGAATGACGATGTCGCCTTTCTTGTGGAACAGATATGCGACGGCGCCGGCCGCGGCCATGTTGCCGCCATTTTTGCCGAAGGCGTGGCGAATTTCGCTGACCGTGCGATTGCGATTGTCAGTGTTGATGTCGAGCAAAATCGCGACGCCGCCAGGACCATAGCCTTCGAGCGAAAATTCTTCGTAATTTACTCCGGGCAGTTCGCCGGTGCCGCGCTGGATGGCGCGCTTGATATTGTCGGCAGGCATGTTCTCGGCCTTGGCAGCGGCGATAGCGGTGCGAAGGCGCGGATTGGTATCCGGATCGCCGCCATTTTTTGCGGCAATGCTGATTTCCTTGATGAGGCGCGTGAAAATCTTGCCACGCTTGGCGTCGAGCGCGCCCTTTTTGTGTTTAATTGTGGCCCATTTTGAGTGGCCAGACATAGCGATACCTCGTGTTCAGTACAGCGAATTTTGCTGATTCGTGATCAGGACTTGCCCGTTAAAGGGGATCACGTCATTGCCTCGAAACCAAGCAGGCGAAAAACGGATTATAGCATAGGAGTGGAGGCACCACGTATGCAGGTCGAATGCCTCTAGGCGTAGCGAGCGCGTTAGAATTCCTACATGGAACAATCAACCGCACAGAAAAATATTCCCAGCCTCTATGAGTGGATCGGAGGACCGGACGCTCTGCACCGCCTGACGGAAAGGTTTTACGAGAAGGTGCTGAAAGACGAACTACTGCGGCCACTCTTTGAGGGAATGGCTGCCGGCCATCCTCGTCACGTGGCGGATTTTCTCGGCGAGGTGCTCGGAGGGCCCGCAGCTTATACCGCTTCTCAAGGCGGACATGCGCACATGATATCGCGTCACCTTGGGCGCAATATTTCTCAGGCGCAACGCCGCCAATGGGTAGCGCTGCTGCTCGAAACTGCCGATGAACTCAAGCTTCCTGACGATCCAGAATTCCGATCGGCTTTCGTTGCTTATCTCGAATGGGGATCCAGGCTCGCGGTAATTAACTCACAATTGCCCGCCGACACCAGTGTTGACGAATCGGCAAGCATGCCGAAGTGGGGGTGGGGAGTACCGAGTGGTCCTTACATCCCTGATGCTCCCGCTAATAGCGAAGAATAGGGCCCCCCCTTCGACTTCTCTCAATGCGGGCGCTTTCGCAACTTCGCGACAAGGATGGGGCACCCGGCCGCCCGGTACAGGTTTGTATCAGGGCACGGCTTTAGCCATGCCGAACCAGTCTCCGTTCCCCTGTCATTCCGAGCGAAGAAGATCATTCGCTCTGCGAATGATCTTCACCGTCGAGAGCCTGCCCTGAGCGACCGACCGTGGAACGGAGGGAGTCGAATGGGAATCTGCTTCTCTCTGTGCAACCGTGGTCGCTCCTTCGTCGCGTTTTGTTGAGTTACTCTACAACGGCATGCCTTTAGCCGTGCCCCCGATACACCCCTGGGGAATGTGAATAATTACGCGCCAAGGATCGACAGCTCCTGCTACTCTGAATTCACCGAGGAGAAAAACTCATGGCACGCAAGATAATTTACTGGGTAACCACCGGCGTGATCGCGGCATTCATGTGTTTTGCGGCATTCAGTTACTTGTCGGGAAGCCCGCAGGCGGTGCAGGGATTCGCGATGGTCGGATATCCACAGCAACTGCGTATCATTCTGGGGATCGCGAAACCGCTGGGTGCGATTGCGCTGCTGGTGCCAGGATTTCTCAGGCTTAAAGAATGGGCGTATGCGGGATTCACCTTTGCGTGGATTTGCGCATTTTTCGCACACTATTTGGCGGGCCAGAAGACGGAAGCTATTGTTCCGGTAGTGTCGCTAGCGCTGTTATTCGTATCGTATATGACGCGGCCACCGAATAGGACATGGCGGCCGACGCCGGCGCTGTAAGTCAAGGGCCGGGCGGTGCGGACATTCTTGTCCGGCGAACCAAAACCACTACTGGCGACCGTGCCCCAACCGCCACATTTGTGTCCGTGTGGTGCGGACATTCTTGTCCGGCGAAATGGCTCGGGCAGACGACGGCTCCGCCATTTAGAAGGACGGTTCCGACTGTCGTGGTTCCTGCCACTCCAACTCTTATGAGACGCGGGTCTCCACCGTCTCGCCCTTTTCCACGAAGGCCTGCATCCAGCCCAAAACGCGCTTCCATCCTTCTCCGTGGCCTTGAGCAGCAGGGATGTCGCCGGCGAATCCGGAGTGGCGAATTTTAACTATGGTTCCAGTGCCGACGCGATGCGGACCGTGATGCTGCAGCCCGTGAACGTCGCGAGGCTCGAGCTCCCAGCGCACGATAGTTTTCTGAAAGCCGGAATAGCTCGACACCCAGGTGTGAACGAGCAGGCGCGGAGGATCGATTTCCAGGTATTCGCCTTCCACGCTGAAGGGCTTGCCGTCTACGCTCTCGCCCTCGTTCCGGTATTTGCCGCCTACGCGAAAATCGGCCTGCGTTGAGGTCAGGCGGTACATCCCCTTCTGTCCCCACCATTGTGAAGCTTGCTTGGGATCACTGATGGCTTCGAACACTCGGGCAGGCGGCGCGGCGATAAATATTTCCGCGGTGACAACATCGTTATCCGGAGTGACTTGTGCGGTAGCCATTCAATTCCTCATTTCAAAAGTTTCGCCCTTTTCGATGAAGGCCTTCAGCCAATCCATAGACGCGCCCCAGCCGTTCTGGTGGCTCTTGGCTTGCTCGAGATGACCGGCAAAACCGGAGTGACGCACTCGCACCATTGTGCCAGTGCCCACTTTGTGCGTACCGCTGGCGTGCAGCCCGTGAACTTCATGCGGCTCGAGTTCCCAGCGCACGACGGTCGGAATGTTCTCGACGAAATTCGCAACCCGAGTGTGGACCAGGAGACGGGGCGGATCTATCTCCAGATACTCGCCTTCGAGTCGAAAGGGCCTGCCGTCGTCTGTGGAACCAACTTCATACCATTTGCCGCCGGGACGAAGGTCGGAGTGATACTCAGTGACGCGGAACAAGCCTTTCATTCCCCACCATTGCGAACGTTGCTTTAGATCGGTGATGGCTTCGAAGACGCGGGCTGGCGGAGCCGCGATGAATATCTCCGCCAGGACCACGTCGTTGTCGGTAGTGAGAGTCGCGGTAGTCAATTCAGCTCCTGAAATCACCGAGCTCGCCTCTTTCGGCGAAAGCTTGCAGCCAGGTGAAGAGCAGCGACCAGCCATGGCTGTGGCCCTTGGTCTGATCGACGTTGCCGGCGAATCCGCTGTGCGTGAGCCGGACCAGCGTGCCGTTGCTTTGGGAGTCGAACTCCCACAGCACTTTGGTGACAGCGGGCATCCAGCTGGAACTCCAAGTGTATGCGAGGCGGCTGGGAGGATCGACTTCGAGAAACTCGCCGTGGACCGCGAGATCGCCTCGCTTAGGCGACGTCCCGGTTGTGGACCATTTTCCGCCGACGCGTACGTCCATGTCGAAGTGGTTGAAGTAGTACTGGTCTTTGCGGCCCCACCATTGAGCAGCCTGCTCAGGATCGGTGATGGCCTGGAAGATGCGCTCGCGAGGAGCCGCGATGAAAATTTCTAAAGTGACAACATCGTTGTCAGGAGTGACGTGCGATGTGGGAGCGATGCTCATTGTTGCCATAATATTTGACCTCTTATATATAAGTTCAGTTTGTTGCAGGAGGACAGCCGAAAGCGGCTGTCCCCACGAGAACAATTCGTAGTTAGGCTTTCTTGGGTTTCCAAAGACCCAGACACGCGCCGGTCGGATCAGTAATGATGCTGAGCCAGCCATAATCCTGCACCGGGGTGACGTCTTTCATGATCTGTGCGCCGAGCGACTTGGCTTTCTTGGTCGCTGCCTCGATGTCGTCAACCGCGACATACGAGAGCCAGAACGAAGGCGCGCCAGGAATTGGGTTCTTCATCAGCCCGCCGCCAGTTCCCTCTCCGACGCCAATCATGGTGTAACCGCCGCCGGGTGACGGTATGTCTTCGAGCTTCCAGTCGAAAAGTTTTCCATAAAAATCTTTGGCTTTCTTGACATCGTTAGTGTTGAGTTCGACATGACAAAATGGGTTAGACACAGGGCTCTCCTTAAGAATTGAAATTATTTCTTCAAACGTCGCGTCGTGGTAAGTCGTGAGCATAAATCTCTCGTCCTTGGGCGATTGGTTAGCGGCACCTCAATTGCCGCTTTCAACAAACTGCTTAATGGCCGCCAGCAGGCCGGGCCAGCCACCAGCGTATCCTTTGCGCTCGGCGGGCATTTGAGCCAAGCCGCTGTGGGTAACTTTAACTTGCGTGCCGCCAGGGACCGGCGACAGATCCCAGCGAACGACGGTCTCTTGCAATTGATTCGAATGCCAGCTGGCGTACCAGGTGTATTCGAGCAGCCGAGGCGGTTCTAATCTCAGAATTTCGCCGTGATGCGGTATCCCGCTCGTGCTCTCCTTATTGGAACGGTCTTTTGAAACGAACGACCATTTCCCGCCGACACGTGCATCCATCTCCCATTCAGTCATGGTGAATCGCGGACCGTCTCCCCACTTCAGCGCCTGTTCACGATCGATCAAAGCTTTGAACACGCGCTCTGGGGGAGCGGAGATAAATATTTCGGTGACTATGGCGTCGTTTTCTTTCTGCTGACCGATAGGCGTTGTGGCCATTGTCTGCGTCATGTCGTTCTTCTCTCTCAAAACCTTTCCTAATCAGTCTTCCTCAACCATTGGTTCTCAATCAGATCGCTTAGCTTTTCTTTTGCAGGTCGAAGCGCATGATCTGCGTTTTGCCGTGATCGAGGTAATGCCATTCCTCCAAGTGGTGGTTGGCATCGATGAAAGTGAAAATTACGCCTTGCATGTGGCCGGCGTCGGGACTGGATAGATTGGTCGCGTCAACGAACTCGAAGGTAATGCTCTTTCCATCCGGCGATGCTGACGCCTGCATGCGCGGCTGATTGCCGGTCGGGCAATAATGAGTGAGCAGCAGCCGAGTGCCATCCATGTGGATCATGCTCACCATATCCTCGGCGTGCCCCTGCGCGGGATTTTGTATCTCGCTCATGAGTACAGATCCGTTGGCGGTAACACGAAACGACACCTGAACGGTATCGCCCATGCTGCTCTTCCCTTCCCAGTTACCGGCCAGTGCTTTCATCGCGTCGAAGGATTTCTGCCCGGCAGATTGAGCGACTGCGGACAGCGCGTAAAGAAATACAAATGTGGGAACGGCCAGGTTTGTGCGCTTCATAAGTCTTTCCTCCTTGGGTGAAGATGAGGTTTATTTTCAGACAAGTCTTTGGCGCGAATTTCCTTTTCGTATTCGGACTCGACAAACGATTTCAGATTTTCCAGGCTCGCCGTCCAGAAGCGGCGATACTCTTCCAGCCACGAATCGACTGACTTCAGCGGCTCGGGATTAAGCTGATAAAGACGGTGCCGTCCTTCGCGGCGCTCGTCCACTAAATGTGCGCGACGCAGGATTTTGAGGTGCTTCGAGATCGCCGGCCGCGAGATAGGAAATGCGCGAGCAATTTCTCCGGCGGGACGAGTTCCCGCACGCAGCAGATCGAGCACGGCGCGGCGGGTAGGATCGGCCAAGGCGTTAAAGGCCGCGTCGCGTCCTGGCGCCCCTCGTGGACCGGAGCCGGAATACGTAACTGATCGGTGACGCATAATGTGTAACCATACAGTTACACGATGAGGATGTCAAGAGGGTGGGGAAAATAAATTTGGGGCTATTTAGATGGCGTTATCGAGGCGAATAAAAAGCGACAGGTGTTGTATGATGCGAGAAAGGCATGTCTGGATCTGTTACGTCACCGACCTCGTCGCCCCCTGCAGCACCTCCCGCCGCTTTAGTGATTCCTCCAAATCCCGGCGAGACGATCACAAGTGAGCTTACCCGCAATAGATACACAATGGGTGAAAAGCTCGGCGAAGGATTTTTCGGCCTTGTGTTTGGTTGCGTGGACGTTTGGAATAACCAGCTCGCGGTAAAGGTGTTGAAAGGAACAGCGCCTTACCACGTCATCGAAGCTGCGGCGCAAGAAGAGTTTGGAAAGTTGGTGCTTCTACGCCATCCGTACATCACATACGTTTTCGACGCCTTTCACTTGGGGGAGACCATTTACATCGTGACGGAACGGTGTTATTGCCCTTTGTCCCGGTTGTTCGCGGAAGTGAAAGATTTTGATGGTAAGTTCTGGATAAAAGCGGTTGCGCGGTGCTTGCTACAGGCGGTTCACTATATCCACTTGAAGGGCTATGTGCATCAAGACATTCACATTAACAATGTGTTCGCAGCTTTTGCACGCGATGAAATACTTGATGAGTCGAAAGCCCTGCATTTTAAGCTAGGTGACCTGGGTGTTGCGAAGCTATTTAGCGAAATAGATGCGACTAACACAAGAGCACAGTGGATGCTTCCACCGGAAGTTATCGACACAAAAGAGTTCGGCCCGATGGACTATAGAATTGACATTTATCACTGCGGCTTGTTGTTCCTGCATTTGCTGAATGGTGGCGAGCTTAAGTTCACCACTGAAGAAGTCCTCGCTGGCATACCGCGACAATTAGCTCTACAACTTCCCGCGCCTTACAACGTCGCACTTGAGAAGGCTCTGCGGAGGCATGTGGCCGCGCGGACAGCAAGTGCAATCGAGTTATGGCAGGACCTGAACTCCTCTCCTGCATTGCCAGAGTCAACAGAGCCGGAGCAAATGGCGCTTCCGACTACACCACAAGTCCCCGACGGCCAAGATGCAAGCGAAGGTAATTAAATATGAACCTCTCAACGTTTACGCTCTCTGAAATTGAATCCGCGTTGAAGCAATACGGTGATGCCGTGTTAGCTAGTGACTTGAGCGCGACTTCTCAGGGCATATACATAGATCACGCGACGAACTTTGCGCGATGGATTAAGGGCGAGTTCCAACCTGGCGCTCGCAAGAATCCGTATCCTCTGAAGCGAAAGCCGGATCTAGTTATTCATGGCTTCAATCCCGCACCGACGGACAGACGCCGTTAAAGCCGCGTGGATGGACTGTTATGAATATCTACTGTGACACTAGCTCGCTGTTCAGCAACATTAACCGCCACCAAAATGCCAAAGCACAGCAAGAAGCCGCAGCAGTCTTCAACCTGCTTAGAGTGCATCGCCAAGGCAAGATACATTTGCTTCGGTCGAATATTATCCGACATGAAGTCGAGAGGACTCGCAGTGCAGCACAGAAAGATGCGTTGATCGGCGACTTTCTAGAACTCGTTCCGGTCGCGAATGACGAGAAGGTCTTGGGCTTCCACACTCAGCAGACTGATCCCTATGGCGGGAGTGTGACAAACCCACTTGTGTCGGACGTTCAGGACGAGCGTCTGGCTGAGAGGCTCCAAAACAATCTAAAGTTGCCTAAGCCCGACGCTCAACATTTAGCACAAGCAATTTCAAACGGCGCTGATATTTTTCTTACACGCGACGAGGAGCATTTCCTCAACCAGCGTCAGACCATCGAAGCTCAATTCAAGATCAAGATTCGTCTCCCATCGGAGGCGCTCGCGGAAATTTGATACACCTCGTCACATGGGCGGGTGACCCAGGTCCGGAATCCCTAACAAGCGAAGATGGACTGGCCCACTTCCCGCAAAGGCGGCGAGAACTGGCGCCGTCCATCTTCCCGACTCGCAGCTTCCCTTTTCGAGCTGAAGCTCGCTTTGTCGAGTTGGTTGCTGAACGCGGCGCTGAAGCGCCGCCCTACCGGATCGCTTCGCTAACGGCGCGGCCATGAATGGCCGCTCTTCCACGGTAGCGCAAGAGAATCAAAATTGTCGGACAAGAATGTCTGACCCACACGTTTCGCTATCCGACACTTCGAACAAAATTCGGAGAGTCGGCCACCACTTGTTCTTATCCAACGCAACTCGTTCCCTCCGGTTTAGTCTTCAACTGCGGGCGCTGTCATTTCCTGTACAGGTTCTCCTCCGACCATTTGCTGAGCGATGATGAGCCGGCGAGCTTCGCCCCGAATCTTCGGCAATCGCAAGCCGAAGATCGCTGCTCCTCCAAGGCAAGCGACGCTACCGATGATCAGCGCCAAAGGTGCTCCCATGCGGTCGGCTATCGCTCCAGCAAAGAGAGCGCCGAATGGGGCCATGCCCATGAACATCATCGAGTAAACCGACAGGACGCGTCCGCGAAGTTCATCAGGCACCATAGCTTGAATCAGCGTATTGGAAGCCGACATTTGCAACATCATGCAGTAGCCAACCGGGACCAACAGCGCCGTCGACAACCAGAAGTTGCGTGACAGAGCAAACCCCATCAGGCTGATCGCAAATCCTGCGCAGGCCAGTGTGATCCAGCGTCCGAGGCCTTGGACCCCAGTACGTGTGGCGAGAGTAAGCGCGCCCAGCAGCGCACCGACGCCGGTTGCGCCCATTAGAATTCCCAGCCGCACCGCTCCGGGATGGCTCGACCCGATCAGCACCGCAAGCTGTTCCCCTCCTCCGCGAAGAATGCGGTCCGCAAAGATAGGCATCAGCACGGTGTAAGGCATCGCCACCAGACTTACCAGTCCGAGCAAGAGCAGCAGTGCGCGAATCGGCGCAGTGTCCCGCACCCAACGAAATCCTTCAATTATGTGAGCGAGCGGAGACCCGTGCGGCCGGCTAGCGCGCGGCGGGACATGCATCATGAGCAGCCCGATGATCACCGCGATGTAACTCACCGCGTTGGCAAAGAAGCACCATCCTTCGCCGATCTTCGCCACCAGGATCCCGGCGATCGCAGGCCCGATAATGCGCGCGCCATTGAACATGGAAGAGTTCAAGGCGATGGCGTTCATCAAGTCTTCCTTGCCGACCATCTCCACTAAGAATGCCTGGCGGCCAGGAATATCGAACGCGTTCACGATGCCGAGCAGCGCTGCCAGAACAAAGATCTCTGGAATCGTCACTCTATGCGTGAGCGTCAGGGCGGCAAGGATGAATGCCAGGATCATCGACGATATCTGAGTCGCAATCACTACTCGATGGCGGTTGTGGCGGTCGGCGATAATCCCGCCTAGGGGAGAAGCCAGAAAAACGGGAAACTGGCTGGCGAATCCGACTGAACCAAGCAGCAGCGAGGAACCGGTAAGTCGATAAACTAGCCAAGCCTGTGCAACATTTTGCATCCAGGTGCCGATCAGGGATATTAGTTGGCCGCTGAAAAAGAGCTGAAAATTACGGTGCTTTAAGGCCCGCAGAGTTACAGGCAAGCCGCGAGAACTCGATTTTGCGGCTGATTTGGATGTTGAGGAATCAGAGGCTGGCACAGGGCTCACATTCCATAATGCGGTGTTCTGACATTCCGATGCAAATCGGAACATTATGGTCTGTGAATTGCTCTTTTCACTTCCCCGGAAGGCCGGGTTGCGCTAGAGTGTTTGACGATGACGGGCCCTGACCAGAACCGAGTTGAACGTCGATGCGGACAGCGCTTTCCCTATCAGGTGCCGGTTACGCTGCGAGTGCCCGGCGATACCCACACCGGCACGGGATTTACTCAGGACCTCAGTTCACGCGGCGCAATGCTGTGGACCGATCTATCTCTCTCAGAAGGTCAGCTGGTTGAGATGACGCTGGTCATGCCGTCGGAGATCACGCTGGTCGATGACATGAACGTTTGCTGCCGCGCGCGGGTCGTCCGACGTGACCAGGTGAATGGCGGCAAGCCGGCGGTCGCGGTGCACATTGAACGCTACGATTTCCCGCGCCAGGAAACGCCAGCTATGGAAGAGCACGCTGCGAAAGACATGCCGCTGGTGCGGCCCTAAGCCCTACTCACTTCTTCAATCGTTAATTTTTCCCACGCAAATAAAAAGGACGAGGTGCGACCTCGTCCGGCTTAAAAATATCGGGATAGCACGGGCGGGGACGCCCGTGCCTCCGCTTCCGTTGTGTGAACTTTAAAGACGAGCGCACACCGCCTTAGTCTGCGTGTAGTTGTTCAGGACCTCGTGGCCCATCTCGCGTCCCCAGCCGGACTGCTTGTAGCCTCCGAACGGCAGGGCGGCGTCGAAGATGTTGTAGCAGTTGATCCACACGGTCCCCGCCTGGAAAGCTTCGGCCATGCGATGGGCTTTGCTGATATCGCGCGTCCAGATGCCGGCCGCGAGACCGTACACATTGTCATTGGCGCGCGGCACGATTTCTTCGGCACTCGAGAATGGCATGGCTACGACCACGGGACCGAAGATTTCTTCCTGCACCACTTTCATGTCTTCAGTTGTATTGACGAGCACGGTGGGCTCGACAAAGTAGCCCTTGTCGCCCTTCTTCTGCCCGCCAGCTATTGCTTTCGCTCCCTCCGACAATCCTGACTCCAGGTATCCGCAGACGCGCTTCAGTTGCTCTTCAGAAACCAGAGGCCCCATTTGCGTTTTCGGTTCGAGTCCGGAGCCGACGCGAATTTTCTTCGCGTTCTCCGCAATGCCGTCAACGACTTTGTCAAAAACATCTTTCTCAATGTAAAGTCGCGAACCTGCGCAGCAGCACTGGCCGTGGTTGAAAAAGATCGCGCCGGCAGCGCCGGGAATAGCGACGTCCATGTCGGCGTCTTTGAAAATCACGTTGGGAGATTTTCCGCCCAGCTCGAGGGAAACTCGTTTCAAATTTCCCGTAGCGGCATGCACGATCAGCTTGCCGACTTCAGTGGAGCCGGTGAAGGCAATTTTGTCCACGTCCATGTGGGCGGCCAAAGCGGCGCCCGCGGTTTCTCCATATCCGGGAACGACATTAACCACCCCTTCGGGAAATCCGGCTTCGAGGATCAACTCTCCCAAACGCAATGCTGAAAGCGGCGTTTGCTCGGCAGGCTTTAAAACAATGGTGCAACCCGTCGCCAGGGCCGGCCCCAGCTTCCAGGCAGCCATTAGCAGCGGAAAATTCCACGGAATAATTTGCCCGACCACACCTACCGGCTCGCGCAGCGTGTAGCTCAAATACTTCGCGCCCGGGGTATATGGAACCGAAAGCGGAATGGTATTGCCTTCAATCTTTGTGGCCCATCCTGCCATGTAGCGAAACAGTTCTGCAGCCAGCGGGACATCGGCTGCGCGCGCGATGGTCAGCGGCTTGCCGTTATCAAGTGATTCGAGATATGCAAACTCCTCGAGATGGGCCTCGAGAAGATCGGCGAGTTTCCAGATGAGGCGGCCGCGTTCAGAAGGCGTCATCTTGCGCCAGGGGCCGTTATCAAACGCTTTTCGGGCGGCTTTGACTGCAAGGTCAATATCAGCGCGGTCGCCTTCGGCAACCTGCGCCAGAACCTCTCCGGTTGAAGGATCATACGTGGGGAAAGTCTTTCCGGAAACGGCGTCAACCCACTTGCCGTTGATGAGCATTTTTCGTGGCTTCTCAATGAAGCTGAGTACGCGGGGATCGATTTGTGTCGTGGAAACTGTAGCCATGGAAACCTCCTGAATTTAGTGCTGAAAAGAAGTTTTTGTGAGCGCGCGATGGCAGCGACCTCAATGCTAGTCCTGCTATGGGTCGAAATCAACTGCGCAAACTTGGCCGGAACCTGCCCCATTGCTCAATACACATAAATGTGATATATATACACATTGAGGATTGTGGCATGCGGACCAACATCGACATCGACGATCGGCTAATGACCCAAGCTATGCGCCGTAGCGGCGCACGGACGAAGAAAGCCGCTGTCGAAGCCGGATTAAGACTGTTGGCGCAAACCCACGCCCAAGGCTCCATCCGCCGGCTCCGGGGTAAGGTGCAATGGGAGGGCGAGCTTGCCCAGTCCCGCCTGAGCCGAACTTAAACCTCCACACAAGACATGGTGATCGTTGACACTACGGTGTGGATTGATTACCTGCGCGGCACGAATAATCCGGAAACTATCTGGCTTGACCAGGAGCTGACCCGTCAGCGGCTCGGGCTTACCGATCTAATTCTTTGCGAGGTCCTGCAGGGTATTCGCGACACCGCACAGTTTGCGCAGGTCCGGGACGAATTGCTTACCTTTCATTTATTCGAAACCGGCGGAAAAGAATTGGCGATAGCGTCCGCCCTGAACTATCGGAAGTTACGCGATCAGGGTTACACCGTGCGACGAACGATCGACTGCTTGATCGCAACTTTCTGCCTGCAGACCGGTCATGAGCTGCTGCATCGTGATCGCGACTTCGATGTTTTTGAAAAAGCGCTGGGGCTTCGGGTAATTCATCCCTGAGATAACGACCTCGCGGCCCTAACCCGCACATTCCATTTTTCCCCTTTGCATATTGCTGAAAACAAGCCAAATCCACCGCTTGACATACTATTACATATTGCGATATTAATATCGCGTATTGAGATATGAGACTTGCCGAGAAAATTCGCTACCTGCGCGAGGTGGAGGGATCGCTTCGCGGGCTCGACCGGCCCATGACGCAGCAGGAGGTGGTAAACGCAGTCCGCAAGGAACTGGGCAAGGGCATCAGCCAGTCCTATATCTCGCAGATCGAAGGCGGGTCGCGTCGCCATATGACGCAAGCTTCGCGTTCCCTGCTGGCAAAGTTTTTTAAGGTGCATCCGGGATTTTTGGTGGACGATCCTGATGGCTATCACACCGAGCTGACTTCAGATTTGCGCACCACCGAGGGCCGGCTGGATGTTTGGTTGTTGCATGCTTCCGAGCGCTTTGCCGGAGATCCGGAGTTGTGCAACATCTTCATTAAGCTGGCACGTGAGAAAGACACGCGAAAGGCGTTCTTGCTGCTGGGCGCGATTCTCGACACACCGGGGCTAGCAGATCGGTTGCTCGAAGCGCTACATCCATCCGCAGGCGCGAACTCGCACGGCAAAAAAGGAGGAAGGCTATGACCTGGGCAGATTTTTATCTCGTCTGTTTTGTCGTGGGGTTCTTTCTGAGCTTGCTGATGTTCTTGGCCGGAGGCCTGCATCTTCACATTCCGAATTTTCATTTTCATGCGCCGGCGGCTCACATTCACCTTGCCGGACACGCGCCCTCTCCCCACGGAGCGAGTGCCGGACCGCGGGGCAGTCAGGTTTCGCCTTTCAACCTGATCACGCTTACCGCCTTTCTGGCTTGGTTTGGCGGTACGGGATTCTTGCTGACCCGGCATTCGATGATCTGGTTCTGGGCGGCGCTGGGAATTTCGCTGTTGAGCGGGACCGGGGGCGCAGCCATTATTTATCTGTTTCTGAGTCGCGTTCTCAGTTCTCCTGATGAAGCGCTCGACCCGGCCGATTACGAAATGGTTGGCGTTCTCGGGCGGCTTTCCATGCCCATTCGTGAAGGCGGAACCGGAGAGTTGGTCTATTCGCAAGCCGGGACGCGCCGAGTGTGCGGAGCGCGAGCAGAAGATGGGTCGGCGATTTCAAAGACCACCGAAGTCGTGGTCACGCGTTACGAGCGAGGCATTGCTTACGTTCGCCCCTGGTCGGAGATGGCCGGAGAAGAAAGCGAATTTGGCGAGTCAGTAAACGAAATAGATCGGAGCCGGCAATGACAACCGAAATTGAACAGTCCGGTTCCCGCCGATATCTCACCGCTTTCACAGCGCTGATGTGGCTCGCAGTTCCAGTCATGGCTGGGTTATATGCGGTGTCCTGGGCGGAATTGCCGGCGCGCCTGGCCACGCATTTTGATTTGAATAACCACCCCAACGGCTGGATGTCGCGCGAGGCATCGCTGACCTTTTCACTGGTGATGGGAATTTTCATTGCCGGAGTCGCGACTTTGATCTTGTCCCGCGTGAAGAAGGCCGATCCCGCGGCTTGGGCGCTCTTGGCCTTTTTCTACGTGATTATCGGAACCCTTCTGTGGGCGGAAGATCAGGTCATCGCCTTTAACGTTCACAGAGAGCCGGTGAATGTTGTCCCTGTGCTCTTTCTGGGAATGACCGCGGCGATAGTTGTTGTAGTCATCGCTCTCGGGACGCGGCGCGGCGTTCAGCTTCCACCAAGCCAAGTTGTGGCAGTTGAGGGGCACGGTTCAGCAATGCTGGCGTTGCTGTTGGGCGCCGGTGCGCTTGCAATGATAGCCGTAGCTTCGGCTATTTCCGTCGCTGGCGCTCGCGTTGCTCTGGGATTCGGCGTCGTCCTCATGCTGGCGGGAGCGGCGGCCGCATGGGAAGGCTTTCGCTACGTATTCAGTCCCTCGGGACTTGAAATCCGCACGCTTGGTTTTCGCCTGCGATCAATTCCGTCTGCTGACATTAAAAGTTACGCCATCGACCGGTGGAACATGCTTGGCGGATACGGCATTCGCGGCGTCGGCGATAAGCGCGCCTATGTGTGGGGCAATCGCGGGGTTCGTATCAAGACTTTTGAAGGCGAGGTATTTCTTGGACACGATCAGCCGGAGAAGATCGTTAGTGATTTGGATCGTATAACTCGCAACCACGAAGCACGCGCTTCGCATGGTTCCTGAATCGGAGCCTGCCCTGAGCGAAGCCGAAGGGCGTTTTTGGTGGTTGATGATTTCTCGCGTTTGCCTGAGGAGGCGTTATGTATTTCGGATTATCAACAGAGGTTTGGATCCTAATTGGGCTAGGGGTTCTGGTTCTCGCATTTCTGATGAGTTCACTTGCGCGCCTGTATCGAAAAGCGGGACCACATGAGGCTTTGATTGTTTACGGATTCCGTAACAAGAGAGTAGTTGTTGGCAGGGGAACGATCGTTTTCCCCATGATGGAAAACTGTCACGAGTTGTCCCTCGAACTGATGTCGTTCGACGTGGCGCCGCAGCAGGACCTCTATACCAAACAAGGCGTGGCAGTCACGGTCGAGGCGGTGGCACAGATCAAAGTCAAATCTGACACCGAATCCATCTGGACCGCGTCGGAGCAGTTCCTGACTAAATCCGACCAGGAACGCGAAGGCCTGATCAAGCTGGTGATGGAAGGCCATCTACGCGGAATCATCGGCCAGCTCACGGTGGAAGAAATTGTGAAGCAGCCGGAGATGGTCGGCGACCGCATGCGCTCTACTTGCGCCGATGACATGAACAAGATGGGGCTGGAAGTGATTTCGTTCACCATCAAGGAAGTTCGCGACAAGAACGAATACATCATCAACATGGGCAAACCGGACGTGGCTCGCATTAAGCGCGACGCAGATGTGGCCACGGCCGAAGCTGATCGCGACACCGCGATTCGTCGAGCTCTGGCCACACGCGAAGCTGCTGTAGCGAAGGCGCAGGCCGACCAGGAACGCGTGCTCGCAGAAACTTTGTCATTGGCGAAACAGGCCGAGGCGCAACGCGATCTTGAAGTGAAGCGCGCGCAATACGTCGAAGTCACCAAACGACAGCAGGCGCAAGCGGACAAAGCGTACGACATTCAGACCAACATCATGCAGCAGCAGGTTATTGCTGAGCAGGTGAAGGTGCAGCAGGTCGAGAAAGAGCAGCAGATCAAAGTTCAGGAAGCGGAAATCAATCGTCGCGAAAAAGAACTAATCGCGACTGTGCTGAAGGGCGCCGAGATCGAGCGCCAGAGGATCGAGACCCTCGCGGCCGCCGAGAAACAACGGCTGATCGCGGAAGCCGAAGGACACGCTTCTTCGATTCGCGCCCAAGGCGAAGCGGAATCGGAAATCATCTTCAAGAAAGGTGATGCCGAAGCTCGCGCCATGAACGTGAAGGCCGAGGCTTACCAGGAGTACAACCAGGCCGCGATTTACGACAAGCTGCTTACCAGCTTGCCGGAAGTCGTCAGGGCGATGGCTGCTCCGCTGGCCAACGTGGACAAGATCACTGTGGTCTCGACGGGAAACGGCGATGCGACGGGGATGAACAAAATCACCGGAGACTTCGCCAAAATGGCGGCACAGGTCCCGGCGTTGTTCGAGTCATTGTCAGGAATGAGCATGACCGAGTTGCTCAGCAAAGTGCGCGGAATTGGCGATAAGGCTCCGAAGCCGGATGCATTGCCGCCGGCCAATGGAGGCAAGAGGTAAGCAAAGTCCGTGTGGGTCGGACATTCTTGTCCGACCTGTCCGGAGTACGGAGCAAACGGTATGAAACGACCATCGATGCAGATCGGATTAGGAATTGCCCTCGGCGCAGGAATCGGGGCAGCGCTCGCCGTGGCCCTGGGCAGCGGAAGCGCATGGCTCGGAATTGGAATCGCGATCGGCGTGGCGATCGGAGCAGCCATGTCGAAGAGAAAAACCGGTCGCGAGTCCGCCCACATGGAGAGGGCCGGTTCAGAATGACAGAGCGTTTTTGGTTTTGATCTGAGCTAGGAGCTAACGGCTAAGAGCTAGCAGCTGATTTTCGAAAGGAGTTCATCATGGCACTACTTGAGCGGGTTTCAACTTTAGTCCGGGCAAATCTCAACGATCTTATCGACAAAGCCGAGGATCCGGAGAAGATGATCAAGCAGGTCATCCTCGACATGCAAAACCAGCTTTTGCAGGTGAAGACGCAGGTGGCAATTGCCATCGCCGACCAGCACCTCCTGGCGAAGAAGCAGAAAGAAAACGAAGAAAAGGTCAGCGAATGGACGCGCAAGGCCGAGCTTGCGGTCAGCAAGAAAGAAGACGACCTGGCGCGGGGTGCGCTGCATCGCGTGGAGAGCTATCGCGAGATGTCGGCGAATTTCGCGCAGCAGGTCGGAGACCAGAAGGCGCAAGTGGAAAACCTCAAGGCCGCATTGCGCAAGCTGGAACAGAAGCTAGATGAAGCGCACGCTAAAGCTGATCTGCTGATTGCGCAGCATCGGCGGGCACGTGCTGTTGGCAAAGCGCACGACGCGCGGACCGCAATCGGCGACGGCTCAAAGAGCGCAGCCTTTGACCGCATGAAGCGCAAAGTTGCGCACAACGAAGCCGTAGGTCAGGCGAAGGCTGAACTGGGCGCTGACGATGTGGAAGACCGCCTGACTGCAATCGAGAAGGAAGACCGCATTGAACAATTGCTGGCGGAGATGAAGAGCAAGCACGCGTAGCAAGCCTGTCATCCTGAGCGGAGTGAGTTCATTCGCTTGCGAATAAACTCACGCAGTCGAAGGATCTCTGCGGTGCGGTTGTTCTCCCACAGACGATGCCAGGCGTTCTCAGGTCGCACCCGGACCATTCTTGGAAATGCCTGGAAAAGTTTGTGGTGGTGCAAGCAGCCGCGGGGTCCTTCGACTTCGCAGAATGATCCGCGAAGCGGATCATTCTGCTTGCGCTCAGGATGACAGGGTTGGGTTAACGCGAAGTTCCTGCTCCGCTCAGGATGACAGAGTCAAGGATAATGACTTATTACGGTAACGCAAACGCAATGACGGAATCGCCTGCGGTCGGATCGTAGAAGCTGCCGCCGGTGGCAGTAAGCACCACGTACTGTTTACCGTTCTTGCCGCGATAGGTCATAGGAACGGTGTAGGAGCCGGTTTCAAGTTTAGTCTCCCACAACTCCTTACCGGTTGCAGCTTCAAACGCGCGAAATATCTGGTCACGCGTGGCCGCGATGAATACCAGTCCGCCTGCGGTTGTCATTGACCCGCCGAAGTTCAAAGTGCCGGTACCGTGAACGCCTTTTGCTTCTAACTCCGGCTCCACGCCGAAAGGAATTTTCCAGGCCACGTCTCCGGTGTTCACATTGATGGCCCACAGTTCTCCCCAAGGAGGCTGCTGGCAGGGCCAGAACTTTTCAGGGTTCCAGAACCGCGCATACATGCCCCATGGGCTGGCGCGATCATAAGGAGGATCGGCGCCCTCATCGGATTTCGCAATTTTTCCGACGTCCGCAAGGTTCACGGTGTTGAGGAACAGATATCCGAGATCAGGGTTGTAGGACATTCCCGGCCAATTGGTGGTGCCCATGCTTCCCGGAAAGACGACAGTGAGCTTCGATCCGTAATGCGTATATGGGCCGCCGCTGGCCATCCCACCTTCGGTTGCCAGCAGATTGGTGCAGAACTGTTTCTGCTCAGGGGTGACGGTGGCAATTTCATCTGGAGTAAAGCTATGGCGCCCAATCGGCCCAGGCTTTAGTGGAAAAGGTTGAGTGGGAAAACTGGGTTCGCCGGGAACATCGCTGGCAGGCACTGGCCGCTCTTCGACTCCGAAGATGGGCTTGCCGTTTCTGCGATCAAGAATAAACAGGAGCCCCAGTTTTCCCGTGAGCGCGACCGCAGGTATTTTTTCTCCGTGTTGGGTGACATCCATCAATATCGGCGCCGACTCCAGATCGTAGTCCCAGGTGTCGTGATGGACTGCTTGAAAATACCAGGCGAGCTTTCCCGTGTCAGCATTCACCGCAACCAGTGAATTGCCAAAAAGATTTTTTCCCTTTCGATCGGCGCCATAAAAATCGGAACTCGGAGAGCCATACGGGAGAAACAAAAGGCCGCGCTCGACATCGACGCTCATGAAGCCCCAGACGTTGGTTCCCGAGCGATTTTTCCAGGCATCGCCTTCCCATGTTTCATTTCCGACTTCACCCGTGTGCGGCACGGAATGAAAGCGCCAAACCAGTTTTCCGGTGTGCACATCCCAAGCCAGCGTATCCCCGGACGCGCCTGCCGCGGGGGCCTCCTGCAACTGGCCGCCGGTGAATACGAGGTCCTTGTAAACCGTAACCGGCGAAGTGATATCGAATTGAGCAGTGGGAATTCCGTTGAGCACCACGGGCTTGATGTCCACCACGCCGTCAACGCCGAAGCCCGCCGTTGGCGTACCCGTTTTTGCATCTATTGACATCAACCGCCCGTCGGAAGTGCCGAACAAAATTGATGCTCGAGTCTTCGCGTCTCCCGGCCAATACGCAACGCCGCGTCCAGCGGGTCGTCCTTTAGGCAGCTTGTATGTCCACACTTCCGTGCCGGTTTCTGGCTCGAGGGCGACAACTGTGCCATAAGGCGTGGGCATGTAAAGCACATCGTTCACCACGATCGGAGTGGCTTGAGACGAACGTCTTCCGCCGCCTCTACTAACGGCTCCCGCAGATAACGGCCGAGGACCGTCCTTTTTCATGTGATAGGTCCAAGCCGCCTGCAAGTTATGAACATTCTTTGTGTTGATCTGATCCAGCGGCGAGAAGCGCGTGCTGGCGTAATCGTGACTGTACATTGGCCAGTCAGACTGAGCGTCGGCCGGTGAAGGGAGGAAAATCAGTAACGCGAGAAAAACGGTGAACACGCCGATTTTCAACTTCGGCCCCCGTGAGTAAAGTTACCCGATGCTGCGTACTTCCCTGCCCGAACCTTTTCTGCGGTTGCCGAAATCTCTTCGGCAGCTTCGTGCTGTTGCTTCACTCCATCCTCTTGCGCGCGTCTTCGAGGATGCGTTTGGCGCGGGCTGGATTGAAAACGCCGCAGGAACAGAATCGCGCCATGTAAGTAACCGCCTCGGCGGGAGTGCGGCGACCCTCTTTTACCCAGTCGATCATTTTTCGAGCCAAGTTCGACGACACCATGCCGTGGCCGCACATCGTCATCAGCTTGAGCACTTGCGTGTTGGGCAATTTTTCAGTGGAGCCTTCGAAGCCCAACGAATAGCCGACGCTGTGGCGGGTAATGCCGACGTAGCGGCAACATTCTTTCGCGCCCTCGACCGACGTCGAAATGTTCACCGACAATCCGAGATCGGCTTCCACCACAGCTTTGAGAAAACCTTCAGCAGCTTCCTGATTATCGAAGATCGCAGCGACTGATGCAGGCGCATCAATGCCGTCGATCACGGCGCGAAAATTCGGTGTCATGTCCCGCTTCCAGTTCGAAAGCGTGGTCAAACTGCGGGACGGCCGTAGCGCACCACCGTGAACCGGATCGCCAAGGTTAACTGGATTAAAGGGGAGGGCCATCTCCAGAAAAGCCTTGAGCCTGGGCACACTGTCGCGGTCATTATTTCCGTTGCTGGGCGTCGCAAAAATAATGTAGTCGTCGTAGAAACTTTCTGAGTCGCCGTAACGATGAAGAGTATTAGTCATCGAATTGAGCCGGGTCCTGCTTCTTTAATCCTTTACTGCAAGTTTAAGTTCTGGCGTCATTTTCCGGTGTAGCTGACGCGCCAAATCGATCCTGAACCATCGTCGCTCACCAGCAGTGAACCGTCGGGCGCGACCGCGACGCCAACCGGCCGTCCCCAAACGTTCTGCTCATCCACGACAAAGCCGGTGAGAAAATCTTCGTACTCGCCGCTTGCGTGTCCGGTTTGATGAAGCGGCACGCGAATCACTTCGTATCCGGCGCGCGGTGAGCGGTTCCATGAGCCGTGCTCTGCGGCGAAAATGTCCCCCGCATATTCGGCGGGAAATTGTTTGCCGTCATAAAACGTCATTTCAAGCGAAGCATTGTGCGGCTGCAAAATTACATCTGGCGTAATAACTTTGTCCTTCAACTCCGGATGTTGCCCGGCCAGCCGTGGGTCCTGGTTGCCGCCCATGTACCACCACGGCCAACCGTAGAACCCACCGTCCTGCACATGCGTGATGTAATCAGGAACCAGATTATTGCCCAAGCCATCGCGCTCGTTCACCGAACACCACAACTCACTAGTTATCGGATTAATAGCAATACCGACCGGATTGCGGATTCCAGAGGCATACACACGCAGTCCCGAACCGTCTGGGTTCAGCTCAAGAATGTCGGCGCGATTTTTTTCCGTGGGAGCGTCGTCGAGGTTCTGATCGGAGCCAACCGAAACAAACATCTTCTTGCCATCAGGAGAGAAAACAATATCGCGCGAACGGTGATGCCCCCCGCTGGGAAGATCGAGCAAGCGTTGCGGCGGGCCACTGCTGGTCATGTCGCCATTGTGATAGCGGAAGCGCACGATCGAATCCATGTTGGCGACGTACACCCATTCGGGGTTTGCCCCAAGCGGATAAAATGCGATGCCGAACGGGGTATTCAAACCGGTGGCAAAAACTTTCACCTGCTCCGGTTTGGCATCGGCGGTAATTCCGCGAAAAACTTTAATGTCACCGGCGCTGGTTTCGGCGAGAAAAATATCTCCGTTGGGAGCGATGCGCGTGATTCGCGGATTGGTCAGACCGGTCGCGTACAAGTCGACTTTGAAACCCGGCAGCGCCTTCGGCCACGCATTCGGCGGGCGGGCAACGAGTTTCGGCCCATTGCTGGCGGACTCAGTTGCATACGGTTGCGGCAGATCTTTGAGCGTGATGTGACGAACTGTGCCCGGACTTTCGTAGCGGTAGTCAGTAAATGGCGGCGTGGGTGGAGGCACATTCGATACAGAACCGGCAGGCTCGCTCGTTGACACGGAACTTGCCGCCGCAGAAGCTGCAGCCGCCGAGGACCCACTCCCAAGCGACTTTATGTAACTCACAACCTGCCATCGTTGTTCTTCCGGTAAGTTCTTCCACGACGGCATTCCGTTCTCGATATCGCCTCGGGTGATGTACCAGAAGATTTCGCCGTCGGAGGCGGTCTGTGCTGTCGGTTGCGTAAGGGGTGGTACGTTGCCGGTGCCCTGACCCGCGGGTCCGTGGCACGTTATGCAGGTATTGGAATAGATAGCTTTCCCGGCGGTTACGGCATCAGTCTGTCCAACGTAAGGATTTGTTTGTGCCTTCGCGCTGGCTGGCGCGTTGTGAAATGAGGCATTCTGCGCAAGTAAGGGGGAAGGCGCAAGGCCGGCGCTTAAGGCCAGAAGCAACACCGATAAATAAAATTTGAAGACCAGATCAGCGAAACGATTGAGCCGGACAATCATTCAAAAAATACCCGGGAACAGTTATATCATATGACAATTAGAGCTGTGCACCAAAATTGTTTTCGGCAAACGAGCTCCCCGATCCGAGGCAAAAGCATTTCTCAACGACCCGCAGGCACAAATTTCAAACAAACAGGCGTCTCTGCTTTGATCGCTTTACTCGTCTTCGAAAGCCTGCCGGTGTCGCGGTCAATCGCGAACACGACCACGTTATCGCTGAGTTGATTAGCTGCCAATAAATATCCGCCGGTGGGATCGATGTCGAAAGTTCTCGGCATGATTCCGCCAGAAAGCACTTGCTCTATCGGAGTCAGAACTCCGGTCTTAGCGTCGATGGAGAACACACCAATTGTGTCCGGTCCTCTTACGTCCTCGCCTTGGGTACGGCGGTTCGATTCGTATAGGAATTTCCCGTCCGGCCGCACTTCGATCTCGGCGCTATGATTGTCGCCGAAAAAATCGTGCGGCACAGTATGGACGCGTTGCACTTCGGTCAGACTGCCGGCAGATGAATCCCAGGCGAAGACGTCCACCATCCCGCTCATCTCGCTGAGCTGATATCCGAACTTACCAGCGGGATCAAAAGTGAAATGCCGGGGTCCGCCGCCAGGATACACAGTCGCGAAAGGAGCATTCTGCGGTGAAAGCTTTCCCGTCGTCTCGTCAAAACGAAAAATAAAGATACGGTCAAGACCCAGATCGGAAACGATGACAAATTTATTGTCAGGCGAGACGCCGATCCAGTGGGTATGCGGCTCGGTCTGAATAGATGGATCAACACTGTGCCCAACATCCTGGATGAAAGACGTTAGTTCGCCGAGCGAGCCGTCATTTTTAATATGAATGACCGAAACGCTGCCGCTCCCGAAGTTCGCCATGAATACATACTTCCCGGTCTTGTCGATCGAGATGTAGCACGTGCTGGTTCCGCTGGCAGGAACGGTATTCAGCAGGCGCAATTTGCCGGTCGCAGAATCAATTGCGAAAGCACTCACATATGAGGATTGGTCAAGCGGCGGCCCTAGCGAAAGCGGATCTTCGCTTATGGAATAAAGAAAACGGTGATCGGGCGAAATGGTGAGGAACGATGGATTGGTAATTTCCGCCGCCAGCTCCGGTTCGCCGAGTTCGCCGGTGCCAGCATTGAAGCGGCTGACATAAATTCCCTTGCTGTGGCTTTCTCCGACGCCCCAAGTACGACTGTGATGGACGTATTTGAAACCGGTATAAGTCCCGATATAAACGAAGTAGTCATTACTTTCGGCTGCCGCCCGGCTGACTGCGATAAGCCCGAACGCCAGAGCGAGACAGAAAAGGATCCCATTCAATCTGGTTGTTAATAATGACTTGGATTTAGTTTTTGAATTCATTCCAGTATCTTGGTCCCCCTGGATCGCGCTCAGTTGTGTTCGGGCACAAACACGATGCAGACCGGAACATCTATCTTCACTTCCCGGTTGGCGGGTGTGAGCCGTCCGCTGTTGCCATCAATTCGAAACAGCACAACATTGCCGCTGAGCTCATTGGCGGCAAATAAATACGATCCTGTCGGATCGATAGCGAAATTCCGCGGCATCGTCCCTCCGGGCTGGACTTGCTCGATTTCCGACAATGTGCCGTTAGTCGGATCGATGGCGAATACGCCAATTGAGTCCGGCCCCCACAGCTCAGGCCCGCGGAAGCGCCGGTTCGATTCATAGAGAAACTTTCCGTTGGGATGAATCCCAATCTCGGCGCTATCATTTGCGCCCACAAAATTGGGCTGGAGCGTTCTGGAATCCTGAACTTTTGTAAAGCTGCTATTCACAGCATCCCAGGCCATTACGGTTACGAATCCGCTCATCTCGTGCAGCGAATATCCAAATTTGCCAGCGGAATCGAAGACAAAATGGCGCGGTCCGCCGCCCCGCTCTGCTTCGATGAATGGAGACTGATCCGGCGAGAGCGCTCCGGTGGATGCGTCGAAGTGATACACGAAGACTTTGTCCACCCCGAGATCCGAAACGATGGCGAAGCGGTTATCCGGGGAAACATCGATCGAATGCGGGTGCGCCTTCGACTGAAACGCAGGGTCTCGGCCGTGCCCGATATGCTTCATGAACGCTGTCTGCTCGCCGACGGAACCGTCGTCATTGATTCGCAACACGGTGACGCTGCTGCTCCCGAAGTTCGCCAACAGAAGATAATGCCCTGTCTTGTCGATCGAGAGATAGCAAGTGCTCGTGCCTCCAGTCGGCAGGCTGTTCAGCCGTGTCAGCTTGCCGGTCGCCTGATCGATAGCGTACGAGGTCACGAAAGATTCGTGATCAAAATCTGGCCCGAGAGAAAGAGGGTCTTCAGTTACGACGTAAAGAAAGTGTCGGTTCGGATGAACCGCGAGGAACGCCGGATTGACGACCTCGGCCGCGAGTTCGGGTTTGCTCAGCCCGCCGGTAGCAGGACGAAAGCGGCTGACGTAAACCCCTTTGCTGTGGCTTCCCCCAGCGGGAAGGCCTTCCTTCATATAAGTGAAGCCGGTGTAAGTACCGAAATAAACGAAATACTCATTCGACTGCGCTGGCGAGCTCCACGCCGACGCAGTTGATAGCAAAATCGAAAGTAGTAAAAGTGCAAAATTATCTTTCATTCTTGAATTTCGCATGAGTGTAAAAAATGTAGCTTTACTTGCGTGCGGGCACCACCGCGTGGGTGTAATTGTCGCCCTCCGGAAATTTTGCAAAGTAAAGAAATTTGATTGGCTTGTCGCCGACATTGATGTTGGAGTGAATGGTAGTAGCATCCGGTGGCAACATATAGGCCATACCCGGCCGTTGGATACGCAGTTCCGTACCCAGAAAGGCAAGACTATCCCCATCGATGGCCGCCCAAATTTCTTCCTGACCTGGCTTGTGCGGATGCGGCTCGCCGAGCGTGAGCGGATTAATTGTCACCGTAATGACGCTCTGTTCAGTTGCAAGTCCGTCTGCGGGCGAGAAAAGTTCTTTCACGATGTGTGCCCAATGTCCCGAAGCGCCTCCCACAATGTATGGATCGCCGCCGGCGGGAGTCCGCTGATGCGCGCCGGCTTCATCCTTCACCGCGATTTTAATCTTGGGATGGAAGTCGGCGGGAGTCGGCTCATTGATCACATACATGGTGAGATCTTCGTCGCCGGTCGCCTTCATTACGAACTCAAGTCCTGCCGGTATCAAAATGGCGATGTCTTTGCGGAGCTTTGCCGTGTCGCCTCCTGCAGTAATTTCTCCATCGCCGCTCAGAATGTAATAGACCTCTTGTTCTCCTTCGAGGCGCGACGGGATGGTGCTGTTCCCCGCAGCAAGCCGGCCAATTGCCAGAAAGTTGGCATAATGCAGCACCGCACCTTTTTGAGGAGGCGCAAAGTTATCGCCGCGAGTCAGAATGTCTCGCAGCACCAGCGAGCCATGCTCGGATCGAGGCATGGACCCTTGCCAGTCACTCAAAAATAAATCTATGCGACGGTCGTTTGGCTCCCGATCCGGCGAGTACCTCACCAGGCCCGGGCCGGGATATGAATTTATCCCGTTGATGGCGTTCTGAGTGCCACTGCTCGGGGGTGAACTGGTTTGCGCAAAGCTGAGAGCTGCGAATGTCGCCACGAAAAAAATCGGCCAGCTAATTGCGCGCCGCATCATTGAGGTCTCCTTTTTCACTCGTGTCATTTCCGGAGATCGTGCGGATGATAACGAGCGAAATAAAAAAACCTCACCTGAGAAGCTTCGTTCTGGTTGATATTGGTATGCGGCGTCTTGTTATCAGGCATGTGGTAGAAGGCCATGCCGGGCGTTTGCTTGCGCAACTGATTTCCCACGAAGGCGATGCTGGTGCCTTCGAGCGCGGTCCACACTTCTTCGATGTCATCGTGATCGGCAATGTGTGGGCGACCGATGGTGAGTGGATCGAGCGCCACGGTCAGAACGCTTTCGAGCGTGGCCAGACCATCACTGGTCACGAACAGAGTTTTTACGATGTGCGCCCAATGACCGTCGCTTGACGTGATCGGGAGTTTGTTTCCGTCGCGAACCAGGATGCTGCTATTTGGACGAAAACCAGCGGGCACTGGCTCGTTAATCAGGTACATGGTCAGCGGCTGATCGCCGGTATTTTTAATCGTGAACTCCAGGTTCGCGGGTACTAGAATCGCGATGTTTCGGAAAAGATCGGATGTTTGGCCAGCGGCAGTCACGGTGCCGTGACCCGACTCAACAAAATAAACTTCCTGTTGACCGTCGAGGCGGGTCGCCTGAGTGGAAGCGTGGGACGCGAGTGCCGCGTAAGCATAGGAGTTAACATAGCGAAGCACGGCGCCTCTTTGCGTTGGCGCCTTGGCGTCACCACGGGTGAAAATGTCGCGGACCTGAAGCGATCCCAGGACAGTGCGCGGCGAGGAAGAGTGCCAGTCAGCGAAGTAAAGATCGATGGTATCGCCAACGCTCTGCGAAAGCGCCGAGGAGCACAAGAGAATCGTAGCGGAAACAGTCAATGCCAGGGACGCGACAAGTCTTCTCTGCATGGAGCGAGTTTCTCCTGGTGGTCCGGCAACGCGCAAAAACTATTCGGGCACCATTCTAATTATTATATGATGATTGTCGAGCAATAAATTTGAGATTGCGGCCGCGCAAAGTCGGGACGCTTCTATGTTGATCTAATCGGCAGGAAGTAGGAATCAGTTTCGCGGGAAATTATCGGGGGGGATCCGAAGATGAAACTCATTCGTTTTGGAGAGCCGGGGCAGGAAAAACCGGGTGTGATTCTGAAAGATGGCAGCCGCATTGATACATCTGCAATCGGTTCGGACTACGATGAAGCCTTTTTCCGCGATGATGGTCTAAAAAAACTGGAAACCTGGCTGAAGAAAAATTCAGCTTCAGCGCCAAAGGTTGGAGGGAATGTAAGGCTCGGCCCTCCGGTATGCCGCCCAAGCAAAATCGTCTGCATCGGGCTCAACTATCGCGACCACGCCGCAGAGACGAAAGCCGAGCCGCCTAAGGAACCCGTACTCTTCTTTAAGGCGACCACTTCGCTGACTGGGCCAAATGATCCACTGACAATGCCGCGCAATTCGACGAAGGTGGATTGGGAGGTGGAGCTTGCGGTTATCATCGGCAAGCGAGCGCTTTACGTCGACAAGAAAGACGCGCTCGATCATGTCGCGGGTTACGCTCTCCACAATGACTACTCGGAGCGCAGTTTTCAGCTGGAACGCGGCGGGCAATGGGTAAAAGGAAAGAGCGCGGATACCTTTGCTCCCCTCGGTCCATTTCTCGCGACGCGAGATGAAATTCCGAACGTCGGAAATCTGAAAATGTGGCTCATGGTCAATGGGACGTCCCGGCAGAATAGTTCCACTGCCAATATGATCTTCGACGTGCCTACGCTGGTTGCTTATGTCAGTGAGTTCATGACGCTACTCCCCGGCGATGTAATCAGCACTGGAACCCCCGCTGGAGTTGGCCTGGGAATGAACCCGCCGGTATACCTGAAAGCCGGCGACATCGTGGAACTGGGAATCGAGAGCCTGGGCGAATCACGACAACGAGTAATGGCATACCATGGCGCCCCCGCCCGCTGAGGTAATTGAAAACCCGCGAAAAAGCACGATGACCGGCACGCGCAGTCATGTGCGCTGGAACCTCATATTTTGGCTGTTCATATTAAGTGCGGTCGCTTTTCTGGATCGCGTGAATATCTCCGTCGCGGGTGGCTCTCTGGCCGCGGCCTATCACCTGAGCAACGTTCAGCTCGGATGGGTGTTCAGCGCCTTTCTGGCTGGCTATGCGCTTTTTCAAACTCCGGGAGGAAGGCTGGCGGATACACTAGGTCCGCGCCGCGTGCTCGCAGGCGGCGTCATTTGGTGGGGAATTTTCACTGCGTTGACAGCCTCGGTGCCGTCGAAAATTACGGGCGCCCTCTGGATATTCGTCTCAACAAGATTTTTATTAGGCGCCGGCGAGGCCGTGATGTATCCCGCCTCAAACCAGTTCGTAGCGCGTTGGATACCGGTACAGGAACGCGGAATCGCCAACGGCTGGATTTTCGCCGGCGTCGGTGCGGGATCTGTGGTTTCTCTGCCTTTGATCACCTACGTCATGCTGCATTACGGTTGGAGAACATCATTCTGGATTTGCGCTGGGATCGGTCTGGTAGCCGGGCTGGTCTGGTTTATCGCGGCTCGAGACGAGCCTGAACAACATCGTCGAGTCTCAGCTTCCGAACTGGAATTTATCAGGGAGGGAGTTTCTGCCGGAAAGTCCGTCACTAAAGGTCAGCCGCTGGTCGCGTGGAGCTCGATTCTAAAAAGCCGGGACGTTTGGGCCATCACTTTCAGCTATTTCAGTTTTGGCTATGTTGCATGGATATTCTTCAGTTGGTTTTACCTTTATCTGGCTCAGGTCAGAAATTTGAATCTGAAAGCCAGCGCGATATATGGCATGCTGCCGTTTCTGGCGATGGCCGCGTGTTGCCCACTGGGCGGCCTGATCAGCGATCGGCTCACACGCAAATGGGGCGCGCGTGTCGGCCGCTGTTATCTTGCGGCCGCGGTCATTTTAGTGGCGGGCATTTTTCTTGTGCTGGGCGCAAAAGTCGAGAGCGCAAGGCTCGCGAGTGTTGTACTCGCTGGGGGAGCGGGCGCTTTGTATTTGGCGCAAAGCTCCTTCTGGTCGGTGACCGCGGGACTTGCAGGCTCATCCTCCGGCTCAGTGTCCGGATTCATGAATATGGGAGCACAAATAGGCGGCGCGATAACCGCCTCATTGACGCCCGCAATCGCCAGCCGATTCGGCTGGACCGCATCATTTATAGTGGCCGCGGCATTTTGCCTTGTCGGAGCGCTGGCGTGGACCATTGTGAATCCAGAGCGGGCAATTCATGCCAGCCAGCAAGTTGCGGCGAAAATCTAAACGACAGAACAAAAATTCGCCTGCTTATTAATCCGCCCTGCTGAAATCTGGCTTATTGATTAAGAGCTTCTAAGTTCTCTTCGCATTCTGGTGTCGCCTTTACTAAATCGCACTGAATTTTGTGCAACCTCGCACATTTACCTTGGAATTCGCACACTGTTCTCGCGTCCAGTTGTCGATTTCAGCCGCGAAAATGTGCGCGTCGCGAATCGGACCTTCTCAGTAGCCAGAGTGCACTCTAGAGACCTTCACTGATCTCCCGTCGGCGTGCAAACTGAAGGTCTATGAGCTTCCCCCGGCCCATTCAGAAGTACGTCTTTTCCCGGTTTTCCGTGATTCTTCTCTTAACTGCCGGATTGCAATTGTCGGCAGCCGCCGCAACCCAATTTGCATTCAACCCGACCGGTCTGCGGTTTGGCGAAGTTGTAATCGGGCAATCACAAAGTTTGCCGGTCTTCCTCTCCAATACCGGCGCCAGCGGCATCACCATTTCCGCGATGACTGCGACTACCGGTTACAGCGTGAGCCATCCGGCGCTGCCATTGACATTGGCCCCCGGGCAAAGCGTTCCTCTCACGATTGCTTTTCACCCCACAGCTTCAGGATCGCAAGGCGGGAAAATAACCGTCAATAGCAGTATCGCGCTTGACGTTCACGGGACAGGCATAGCAGCCAAATCGCTTGTTCTGAATCCCTCCAGCGTCGCTTTCGGAAGCGTGCAGGACGGAAGCATAGCGAAAGCATTTGTAACTTTGACCAATGGAAAGAGTGTAGCCACGACAGTATCGAATGTGGTGGCCAACGGAACAGGTTTCGCGGTTCAAGGACTGACCTTTCCCGTGACCCTGACGCCGGGACAAAGCTTCACTTTCACGGCTACCTTTGCTCCCCAGACGACTGGTCTAGTTAGTGGCTCGCTACTGATAATGAACGCGAAGAATTCCGCGTCAGCCTGGGTGCCCCTCACTGGCACAGGAACCGCTACCGGGCAATTTAGTCTTTCTCCTGCGAGTGCGTCGTTCGGAAACGTAACCGTTGGATCCACTGCTTCCCGAACTGGAAAGTTGACTGCAACTGGAGCGAGCGTCACCGTCACGTCGGCCGTCAGCAGTAGTTCGGAATTTGTTGTCAGCGGAATATCTTTACCGCTCACCATCGCAGCTGGCCAAAGCGTGCCCTATTCGGTGGCTTTCACACCGCAAAGCAGTGGGACCGCCTCCGCCACTCTCTCATTCGCAAGTAATTCGTCGACTGCCGCCGAGTCTCTCACTGGCGACGGCGTCTCGGTAGTACAACACAGCGTCAGCCTCTATTGGAATCCGAGCACATCTCAGGTCAGTGGTTACAACATTTACCGCGGCAGCACGACCGGCGGTCCTTATGCGAAGTTGAATTCAACGCCGGACGCGAACACCGCGTACACAGACGGCTCTGTTGCCTCGGCGCACACTTACTACTACGTGACCACTGCGGTCAATTCCAGCGGTCAGGAAAGCACTTACTCGAATCAGGTGCAAGTCTCTGTCCCCTGATGCTGGCCTGCAGACCTTGGGGCATCGCAGAAGTTCCGAATCTTTGCGGGTTAAATAAGAACTTGAAAAGGACGCGGTTGCCGGCTCAACGGTGCGATAGTCCGTAAGCGACGGCAAATGCCGAACTGGCTATATTTGCGATCGGCGCCATTCGTTCCAGTTTGTGATGTCCGGATTTATGCAGCAGATAACTGACTGCCACCACGCCAGCGGTCTGACCGACAAAATTGGTTGCTAGTAGGGCCGTGCTGCCAGTAAATGGACGAACCATCGGATTCAGTTCCCTGCCGCCGTTCGCTAAATTCGTATGCGTAACAGCGAAGTCCCCCGCACCGAACATCGCGACAGTCGAAAAAAGGAACTGGTTCTTCGCGTCCCAAAAGCGGTGCTGGATCGGCGCCTCGGGCAGGAATGAATCCGTGCTGGGATTTCGCGCAATAGCTTCGACCCTGTAAGAGGCCAGGGTGAGTTGCGGCGTAGGTTGTTGAGCAGACGCCGTAATGCAAAACAGGCACGCGATAAACATACACGCGATCTTTGCGCCGAACTTTAGGGAGTGGTCTTTGGCTGACATATGAGTAGGCCTTTCGAGACCTTGAGCATGATGGTATTGGCAATCGTTGAGCCAAGCTGCTGTTTGCATAGCTAAATTAAATCACTGATACAAAAGGACTTACAATTACGGTGGTTTTGGTTGATGTGACCGATGTGTAAAAATTTGCGGTTATATTTTGAGTTACGACGGCGTGGTGCTTGTGCTAATGTCGTGTTCGATTCGCAAGTCCCCGGGGAAACCCCTTTATTTTCGTATCATTAACCGACGTTAGGCGGCTTGCCACGCGGCTCCGATTGGCTCTAATATCCAACCAGCCACTCTGATAATAGTCAGCCAGGTTACTAAAGTGCAATTTAATTTGCGCTGTCGGTCATGGCTTTTGGCTCTCTCGACCGCGTCCGATTCAGGCCCGATAATCTGGGTATGGAACGAACACATAGTTCGCGATCGCGTCTTCTCTGCACTCTCCTGGCGCTAGTCTGCGTACTTGGTCTCGCGGGATGCGCGGGAGTATCCGCAGGGTCCAATACCCAACCGCCGCCTCCAACAACGGGGTCGCTGGCGGTATCTCCATCCACGCTGAATTTCGGCAACGTCGCGGTGGGTAATAGCTCATCGTTGACCGGAACTCTGTCCGCTTCGACGGCCGATGTAACTGTTTCCTCCGCGGCGTGGAACGGGTCAGGATATTCGGTAAGCGGAGTGACCTTTCCGATGAGTGTGGCGGCAGGTCAGAGCGCAAAGTACACGGTGACTTTCACCCCGCCTGCGGCTGGGACTTTGCCAGGCAGCATTTCGTTTGTCAGCAATGCTTCCGACTCTTCGTTGAAGCAATCCTTCAGCGGCGCCGGGACGCAAACCACGACGCCACATACCGTTTCGCTGACCTGGAACCCAAGCACCTCAACCGTTTCGGGATATAACCTTTATCGCGGAACGCAGTCCGGCGGCCCTTATTCCACAAGGCTGAATTCGTCTCTGTTGCCGGCCACGAGTTATACCGACTCGAATGTCGTATCCGGTGTCACTTACTATTACGTCTCTACAGCTGTCGATTCGAGTAACGTTGAAAGCGCGTATTCGAATGAAGCGTTAGCTCAGATTCCGTAGCGAATAGTCGCGAGCAAAAGAAATGCCGGACGGTTCGTTAGAACCCGTCCGGCAGATCGGTTCGCAAGCCGTTTAGCTGGTTAGCCGAGGTTGCAAACGGAACAAATTCGCACATCTATTAATGATTCGATTCCGGGTCGGACGAAACACCATCACTGCGCCAAGCATGAGCGCGACCTCTGAGGCCAAGAGGGCCAGCACCGACGGCTCGGGAACGGCAACGGGTTTTCGGTGGTGTTTGTTGGCGTCAAAATCGTCGTGACTTTTGAGGTAGATTCCCGACCCGCTGATCGTGTGGGCATGGGCTGGCTGGGTGAACGCGCAAACTGCAAGCAGCAGAACGACAGCAATTAACTCACATCTGAGGAAGTGACGCAATGCGGACCTTTTTCCTTGGGGGAAACCGCTTAAAATTTGACACTACGCGCAGCATTACTCTAGCCGAACGCTGAAATCTGTCAAGACTGATAATTTCTGCGACTAGTTGCAAGTAGTTGCAACTCGATGGCGTGAGGTAAGTTGTTGCCACTAAGAAAGACGACCCGACCACTCACTCCCCTCCCTGCTCGTCACCGCGCCAGTTCAGGTATTTCGGAAATCTTGAAATTATTGCTCTCTCCTCTTCTCAACCAAGAAACTACCGGAATCAGGACGATCAAGCCTAGCAAGTAAAAGACAATTCCTCCCGAGGTGTGCAGCCATCCGTGCAAGAAGGCCGGGTTCACATATGCGGTTAGCAAGTAAATCGCGACAATCCGCAGTCCGTTTTTAAGGACCAGGATGGGAACTATGGAGACAACGAGGAGCAGTTTTCTCCAGAAGGAGCCCAGCACGAATTCGCCGGCCACAAGCACTGTCACCAGCAGAGCAATGCTCGATCTGATCCCGCTGCACTCCTTCGCCACTTCCAGGTCAAGCCTTGGGAGGCGGAGAGTGAATCCTTCCTTAAGCACAGGCACATTTAGGATTTTCAGCAGTCCGTAAGCTACATCCGAAGACCCCGCCTGAAGAGCAAAAATGACCTTCTCGATCACGACCTCCGGACACGGCACTAGCAGCAACAGAAAGAGCAAAGGAAATCTGGCTCTGGAAAATACTGAAGTCCCAAAACAAAAAACGAACCCTGAGATCCACAACACTACCAGTGAGAGAATTTCGAGCGAGAACTTAACTGTTTGGAGCGCCGAGTAATTGCGGAGCAGCAAAAGGATCAATCCCAAGAAAAGCAAACTGGAACCGGCGGCAACGCTTGCTTTACGTTCCGAATTAGTTTGGGAGGTTGAGAAAATTTCATGCCGTCTCAAAAATACAAGCAAGATGCTTACGGGAGCGATCAGCAGGATGTGGGAACCGTAATCCTGAGAAAATGCGAACTGAATCAGCTGTTCAATTGGTACCAAAAACGCAAGCAATGATGCTATGACGAACAGAAAAAAGAAGAAATGCTGCCGCACCGGTCGCATGGGCGCATTCCGCTTGTCCGAATTTTCCTCAGCTATTCCGATACGAAGAACTCCCTTCGCGAACTGGGGACGATTCGTCAGTTGCTCTTCCCGCAAAACCCGTCGGGGCTAATTTACCTTAGCCGTAAGCCCGGTTGGAGGCTGCGGTGGCTGAGAGGAAGGTGGCGGAGGTGAGCTGCTGTGCCCTTCACAACCGATGGGGCCGCCAGTATCGATGTTCTCGCCAGTCTCGAGCACAACGTTGCCGGAGCGAAGGCTTCCACCCTGATTCCAAAGGTCAGTCGGGCCGCCATAATAAGAAGGCCAAGCGCCTCGATAAAACCACGTGCCCCATTGGCCAACGCAAGCGTCGTAGTAATTGCTCCAGAAGTTGTTGAGGTACTTGACGTCAACAAGACTGTTTCCACCTGCAGCCGAGTTCGCAACGTTTTCGGCAGCCTGACCATTTGGTCCCGAATAGTCCTCGGCGTAGCTCATGAAACCGGGTTGGCCTCCCATGAGATTGTTACTGACAGTAAAATGTCCAGCAACGAGACCGGTGGGTGTCGATTGGTTATAGTCATCCCAAATCGCAATGGCGCTATCGAGGCCGGCACCGGAAACATTCACGTCGTTGGGCGTGCGCAGGATCTTATAGGTGTTGTGTGTGATCGTGCCATTCTGCGCACCTTCAGTCTGGTAGCCGTCAATGTGGCCATTGGCCGCGTTTTCAGTAAAGTCATGAAAATAGCTGTCTTGAATAATAAAGTCGCTACCCGCCCCCGCGTTTTTATCGGAGGACCACCACCAGCTGAAAATTCCGTCGTTTACATCGTGGCAATTGACGTTCTTCGCTAACATGCTGTAGGTCAGCGTGCTGCCTTTTACCCCTTCGTCCCAGATGCAGGCATGCGTATGGTCGAGACCGTTGATTTCGACGTGATCCACAGTGGCGCTCGCTCCGTCATTGATGTTAATCACCCCTGAGCCACCAGCACCGCCACCGTTCATAGACACGATGCTGTTGCTGATCGTGACATTCTGTGCCCTTACGACAATCCCGTTTGTAATGTTTTCGCAGCTGATGGTTGCATTGTCGGTTGTTACCGTGACCGGGCCGGTCACATTCTTAAGCGATCCGCCGCACTGCGCAAGAGTGGGACCGGTATTGGTTGGCCCCGGCCAGCCACAAGCCTCAAGGCTCTGCCAGACATTGTGAGTACAATCGGTGGCAGCGCTTGCAGAAACGGTGAGAGCCACTAACGTTCCTAAAGTGATTATTGTTTTCATCGGGAATGTCATTTTTGTCGATGCACCAAAAATGGCTAAGTCTGAAGCCGAAGTCGTTCGCGTAAGCTCTTGTTCCTGCAACCTTGGGGGCCGTCAAAATTTTACCTTCGGTGGGGAGGGATGTAGAGGTTACTGAGGTACATCTTTTGCTGCTACGGAATAGCGTGGCGAGCGAGATTTCAGACGCAAGACACATGTACCTTCGATTTCTACAAGACCGAAGCGCGAGAGACTGAGCGATCTCCCAACTTACGGTTCGAACTTCTGCAGAATGTGAGCGATTCTCTCCCCGGCATGACCATCCCACAAAGCCGGAATCGACCCTTTTTTCGCTTTTCCTTCCACAATTTTCAATAGCTCGGTACGCAGTTTCCCGCGGTCTTGGCCGACGATCACGTTGGTTCCGATCTCAACTGTGATCGGTCGCTCCGTATTGTTCCGCAATGTGAGACAGGGCACTCCGAGGTAAGTAGTCTCCTCCTGGATACCGCCGGAGTCTGTGATCACTACCGCTGCTCGGCTCTGCAGAGCCAAAAATTCTATGTACGGCAGCGGCTCCGATAAATGCAATTTCCCAGCATTGTGCCCAAACACCGCGATCCGCTGTCGGGTCCGCGGGTGTACAGGAAAAACGACCTCCAGGCTGTCGCTTACTTCGAGCAGGGACTCCAAAATGTTTTTCAGCGTGTCACTGTCATCAACATTGGAGGGACGATGCAACGTGACCAGAGCGAAGCGCTCCGGGAATCCATTCCTTGCTGCATTGGCCGCTACTGGCAAGAGCCGCACCAGAGAGTCGATCATGACATTTCCAACCCGACAGATCTTCTCGGGCGGAACGCCTTCATGCCCGAGGTTCGCGTCAGCATCCTCGGAGGGCGTAAACAGCAGATCGGCAAGCCGATCTGTGACCACCCGGTTAATTTCCTCTGGCATGCTCCAATCAAAAGAACGAAGACCAGCCTCCACGTGTCCGACGCGGACGCCTAATTTTGCGCAGACCAGTGCGGCGGCAACCGTGGAATTCACATCCCCGTAGACCAGAACAAAATCCGGTCGCCTCTCTAAGACGACCGGCTCGAAGCCGGTCATAATGTCCGCTGTTTGCCGCGCGTGACTTCCGGAACCAACCCCGAGATTGACATCCGGCGCCGGAATCTCCAATTGGGAGAAGAAGATGTCTGACATATTGGCGTCATAGTGCTGGCCCGTGTGCACCAGCGTTTGTTTGACACCGAGGTTTCCGAGAGCGCGCACGACCGGAGCAGCTTTCATAAAGTTTGGCCGTGCGCCAACAACATGAAGAATATGCATGATTAAAGTCTCACTGATCTGATGTGGATCTTGTGTCCCACCTGGACCTCAGATAGTTGTGATCCACTCGCCCCGCGGTTCTCAGGACAAAACCGTTCTTTAAACGATTGCGGGAACCCCGGCAGGACGGCCGTGAGCAAATTCCCAGTAGAGTTCTCTCGCACGCTTATAAAGAGGGCCAAACTCGAGTAAGCGTTCCCCGATTCGCGTTACCGGAACAACCTTCGAGTAATTGCCACTCGAGAAAATTTCGTCGGCAGTTTCGAAATCACGATACGTGAGAGTTTTTTCGATGACCGTGACGCCACTCTCGCGCAACAAACTAATGACCCGCGCGCGAGTGATGCCCGCGAGAAACGTACCATTCGGCGCCGGCGTAATGACTACGCCATCTTTCCCAAGAAAGATATTCGAGGTTGCCAACTCCGCGACGTTTCCGAGCATGTCGCATACGATGGCATTGTCAAAACCTCGTGCCTGCGCTTCGAACAGAGCCCGGGCATTATTGGGATAAAGGCAACCAGCCTTGGCATCGACCGGCATGCTTTCAATAGTGGGCCGGCGATAGGGCGATATGGTGGTGGAAAATCCGCGCGGAGGACGCATCGGCGCTTCGTAAATGCTCAAGCACCAGCGAGTACTCTCCGGAACGTGGGCCTGTACCCATGGGCCTTCCTGTTCAGCCCAGTACATAGGTCTGATGTAAAGGGCAGTTGCGCCGTCGAATTTTTTAATACCTTCTTTCGCCAGACCGATCCAGGTCTCGGTGGAAACTGTGGGTTGCAGGAAGAGCTTTCGCGCGGACTCATTTACCCGGGCGCAGTGAAGCTCAAGATCAGGAGTCACTCCTTCAAATGCTCGCGCGCCATCGAACACGACAGAACACAGCCACGCGGCGTGCGTTCGCGGTCCCATGATTGGCACATTGCCGTCGTGCCACTCACCCTCAAAAAAAGTTACCGTTTTTGACCAATTCACTTGAATCAAGATGGGTACTCCTCCAAATACGCTTACAGAAGTTCCGAGATGCAGTGAAATCGCCGGGCCATGCGGCGGGACCCCACGCAATAGAATGCACCGCCCGCGTTCATCCTAATCTCACCATTCATTCAAAACCCAGGACCGCTTTCAACTCGAGGAACTCGTTCAATCCAGCTTCACCCCATTCTCGGCCATTGCCAGACTGCTTGTAACCCCCAAAGCACGAAGCGAAATCCAGGCGGGCATAATTAATATGGATATTCCCGGCGCGGAGACGTTTCGCAACCTGGCGTGCGCGTTCGATTTTCGAGCCGGTCACATAACCGGACAGACCATACTCTGTATCGTTGGCAATGCTGATGGCCTCATTCTCGTCCCCGTAAGGAATAAGGCAAACAACAGGTCCAAATATCTCCTCGCGAGCGACAGTCATATCATTTGTGACGCCCGAGAATACGGTTGGTTTAACGAAATAGCCATTTACGGCCCCTTCCGGGCGCCCTACTCCGCCCGCGACCAATACCGCTCCCTCATCAATCCCGGTTTGTATTAGCCGTTGGACTTTGTCGTATTGCGCCTGGCTGACAAGCGGACCAATATCCGTTGCCTCGCTGAACGGATCACCAACTCTGGTATTTTCCGCCGCCTTCTGTGCAATCACAGCCGCTTGAGCCAGCTTCGACTTCGGGACCAGCATGCGACTTGGCGCATTGCACGATTGACCGCTATTGCGAAAACACGTCTGTACACCTTGGGTTACCGCAGTTTCCAGATCTGCGTCGTCCAATATGATGTTCGCCGACTTACCGCCGAGTTCCTGTGTGACTCGCTTTACGGTAAGGGCGGCCCTTCGCGCAACATCGATTCCAGCTCGAGTGGAGCCGGTGAATGAAACCGTAGCGATCCCGGGATGCGAAGCTATGGCCGCGCCAACAGTTGGTCCATCTCCATTGACCATATTGAAGACCCCTGCTGGCACGCCCGCCTCGTCGAGGATCTCTGCAAACAGGCAAGCCGAAAGCGGCGCAATTTCGCTTGGCTTGAGAACAACCGTGCAGCCGGCTGCCAAAGCTGGCGCCACTTTGCAGGCGATTTGGTTGACGGGCCAGTTCCAAGGCGTAATAAGCCCACAAACACCAATCGGTTCTTTGCGCATCAGGGTCGAGCCCCTGAGTTCTTCGAAGTTGAAGGTCTGCAAAACATCGACCATGGCCGAAAAATGGGCCATTCCCGATGGCGCCTGCGCTGCTCGCGAAAGTGAAATCGGGGCGCCCATCTCCGCCGAAATTGTCTCGGCCATAGTCTTCATATGCGCCCGATAGACTTCAACGATGCGCTTCAGAATCTCCATGCGTTCAGTGATGGTCGTTTCGGAGTAGGATTCGAAAGCTCTGGTCGCGGCTGCAACCGCCTTATCCACATCGGCCGCGCTGCCCAGCGAAATTGTGCCAATCTGTTCCTCTGTAGCAGGATTTATAACTGGATAGTCATTTGCAACAGCCGGGCCAACCCATGTCCCGTCGATATAGAACTGACGAGAATGTCTCAACCCTTCGACAGTAGTTGGCGTAACAACCGTTTCTGTGGCTCCCATTTTATTTTCCTCGTAGAGATTTTTGCGGGTGAGTTTCAAAAGTCGCGGAGTACAACGGAACGGTAATCCTGGAGCTGGCGTCAGTAAGCGCAAGTACCGCATAGGCAGTTGCCGCATCGCTCATAAAATAGCCCACGTTCGAGGACGGACTACGTCGCTTGTTCGGCGAAGTGGACGGCCATGAGCCTCGGTCAGTCTGGTTCCGAGCCAGCCAAGACACCGCCCTCTGCAACTGACGATTATCGACCGGTACGCCCGCTTGCGGCAGCACGAAAGCGATTATCGCCGTCGCGAAACCATCACTATTTCGCGGTGCCAGCGTTCCGTCAGAGCGCAGCCATATGCGGCCGAAAGAAGCTAATGTCCATCCTCTCCATTTCCAGGTCAGCGGAGCTAATTGCCAACCGCCATCAGTTTGTTGCTTTTTTAGGACCTCATCCACGATTGTCTTTTGCTGTTGTGAATTAATAAGTCCCGGCAATTTGGTCGAGGCCCACAGAAGAGCAATATGATTCATTGTGGACTGCTGCGCATATTCGCGGTTCAAGTATTCACGGAGAAGCTTGATCCGATCTTGCACGCTTGGCAAGTTGCGGTAGTCTTCCGGTGCCGTCCCAGAGGCTATCGCTGCAAGACAGGCTCCATAATATTGAGAGTCATCAGCTTCCCACGGCTCCTGATGACCAAACTGAAGCCAAGGCCATGAACCCTGAAGTTTTCCGGTTGCCTCTTGGAGTTCCCACATGTGATCGAAAGCGGTCCGGGTATCAGGGCTGAGCCGGCCGCTTTGCGCATCATGGTTGGCCAGAATAAACGCATTGAGAACGGCCTCTGTCCCGCGGGATTCGCTGGTCTTATATAAGCCGACGTCCTTGTCGCTGTAGTAGGGCCCAATCCCGTCCCAAAGCCGGACTCGCTTCAGCACATCGTCGACAAGAGTCCGTTCTTGTACAGAAGATCCAGGTTCCGAAAGCGCTTTAGCCAGAACCGGACGCGCAAGGGCATAGGGCAAGGCCGTGTGACAGGAAATGCAGAATGTACCATGGTCGCGGGCTGCTCCCGGCCATTGCGACCACTCGGTTTCTCTTTCGTCAAGATAGGCCGCAGCTGCCTTTGGACTCCAAAGCTTCGCCGCAACCGGCCGCTCCTTATGGGAACAGGCGGTAGTGATCGCCGCCAGCAGGCAGATCAATGCCAGCAATATACGGCCTAGCCTGATCGCTGCCTGGCTTACTAACTTAAAGTTCTGCATTAATAATCTTGTTATGGAAACTTAGTCTATTCTAGACTGACTCTGATGGAAGCTAGTCGCGCATATATGGAAACGGACCGCATGATCGAAACTCTTGCTGCGATCTGGCGCCGCTTATTGAAACAGCCTTCCATTGGAATCAACGATAATTTTTTTGACCTGGGCGGCAATCCGGCGCAAGCGGTGGAACTATTCAGTGAAATATCAAGAGCGTATGGTCGGCAACTTCCACCCGTCATGATCTACCAAGCTCCCACCATCCGCGAATTGGCTTACCTGTTAACCGATTCTTCAAGCCCGCGAGAGTGCCCTGCGCTGGTGCTCATGAAGCCGGGAAACGTCGGCACACCGATCTTTCTCGCACCGGGAATGGGTGGAGACGCCCTGCAATTATTTCATCTCGTTAAGCATTTGAACGTAGGCGCCCCGGTATATGTCTTGCAGGCACACGGGATTGATGGATTGAGCGAGCCGCTCGACTGCATTGAAGAAATGGCTGACCGATATACTCAGACGATCGAGAGCGTCCAGCCTCAGGGCCCATACTTCCTTATCGGTTACTCTCTGGGGGGGCTCATTATGATGGAAATTGCCCAACGTGTCTTTAGTCGCGGACAAAAAATTGGGCTTCTTGCGATGATTGATAGTTATCCATACCGGAGCTATTTGTCGCTTGATCAGCAATTTCCACTTGCAGTTCGCGCGGTGGTTCGCCGTATTTACTCTCTTAGAAAGTTACTACGCAGACCCAACCAACAACCTCCTCTTAGTTCGACCGGCGAATTGCACGCACGAATTTATTCCGGCGCAATGACAGCATGGAAACGTTACCGTCCGCGATCTTATTCCGGTAAGATCAATTTCTTAAGAGCTGAGACTGTTTCCTATTTCCCCAAAAACGTGCGCGCGGTTTGGGGCCACTTAGTGGAAGTGCTTGAAGTACGAACCCTTCCTGGCGATCACGGCGCGCTGGTAAACAGGCATTCCAAGGAGGTTACGGACGTGCTCACTACGTTATTGCCGGACACTTTCCTTCAGAACCGCGTGGATCTAAGTTAAGCATGAATGGCGCAGAGAGCCTGGTACGCACGCTGTTAGCCGGCGGGATTAATTGCTGCTTCGCTAATCCGGGCACATCGGAAATCCATATCGTCGCGGCCCTGGACCAGGTTCCGGAAATGCGCTGTGTCCTCTCTCTATTCGAAGGAGTCGTGACGGGCGCGGCTGACGGCTACGGACGTATGGCTGAGAAGCCGGGCTGTACCCTTCTCCACCTGGGACCGGGTCTGGGCAACGGACTGGCGAATCTACACAACGCAAGCCGAGCCCATGTACCTATTGTGAATCTGGTAGGTCAGCACGCTACATACCACCTGAAATATGACACCCCGCTGACCTCTGATGTTGAGGGTATTGCTCGGCCTTATTCAAAATGGATTAAGACTTCGATTGCCGCGCGCGAAATAGGTTCGGATGCTGCGGCAGCGATTGTGGCCGCGCGGACTCCGCCCGGGCAGATCGCAACGTTGATTGTTCCGGCTGATGTTTCCTGGACAGACGGAGGATTAGTTGTAACGACCCCGCCTATCCCGCCCCCACTCCTACCTGACGTAAAGGTCGTTGAGCACGCTGCAAAAATGCTCCGATCAGGGCTTCCGACTGCCATCTTGATGGCTGGAAATGCGCTCTACGGAAAAGGACTACTCGCCGCCGGATGTATCGCCGCCGCAACCGGGGCGAAACTGCTGGCCCCTTATCCAGTTACTCGTCTTCAGCGCGGGGCCGGCATTCCTGCAGTAGAGCGGACCGCTTATGTCCTCGAACAGGCTGTGGAACAGTACAAACAATTTCGTCAACTTATGTTAGTGGGCGCTGACGCGCCGGTCGCCTATTTCGCCTATCCCGGGAAGAACACCGTCATTGCGCCACCTGGGTGCCAGATTTATACATTAGCAACTCCGAGCGAAAACTGTGCAGGAGCGCTCGAAGCGCTAGCGTCAGCTCTGTCGGCGGGCCAATCGATACATAAACGGGAAGAAGACCGACCGGCACTTCCAACGGGTCCGATTACTCTGCCCGGCATAGCTGCGGCCATCGGTGCACTCCTGCCAGAAGACACGATTGTGGTCGACGAATCGATGACCTCGGGCCGAGGACTAATGGCCGCGACAAAGGGATCTCCGGCGCATGACTGGTTGGGTAACACGGGCGGCTCGATTGGCATTGCCCTGCCGTTAGCGGTGGGGGCAGCAGTCGCCTGTCCGGAAAAGCGTGTGCTTTGCCTGACGGCTGATGGCAGCGCCATGTACACCGTCCAAGCTCTTTGGACGATGGCCCGGGAGAACCTGAAGGTTACGACCGTTGTTTTTGCGAACCGCGAATACGCCGTCCTGAAACGCGAGTTCTCCTACTTGGGGGTAGGCGAACCTGGGCCCCGTGCATTGGATCTGTTTGATATAGGCAAACCCGATCTCGACTGGGTCCAGCTTGCCAAAGGAATGGGGGTGGCGGGCACTAGAGTCAATTCCCTGGAAGATTTCACGAGAGCACTTCGGGAAGGGCTACACAGCGCGGGACCGAGGCTGATTGAAGTGCCGCTCTAACTATGACCTTGCAGCACAGTTACTTCGACTGTTTCGTCCACGTGTTGAGTCGGCTCACTTACTTAAGACGTAACCAGCTCTGGATCCTCGCTGATCATTTTTGCCAACTCATTCTTCGCGACTTTTCCTGTCGGAGTCAGAGGCATCGCCGAAACCAGAACAATTTTCGAGGGGCGCTTGTAGGAAGCAAGATATCGCGCGGCGTGTTGCGCCAATTCCATGGTGGTCACCTTTGACCCCGGCACCGCTTCGACGAAAGCCAGGACTTCTTCATCTCCGCGGACCGATCGCCCAATCACTGCCGAACGAGCGACGGTGCTGTGGGCGTTCAGCACGGCCTCAACTTCGACCGGATAGACATTGAATCCGGAGCGGACGATCAACTCTTTCGTCCGGCCGACAACAAAAAGATTTCCGTCTTCCTGTCGGGCGAGGTCGCGAGTATTGAACCACCCATTCGAATCAATCGCCGCTGCTGTCGCCTCCGGAGCCCGATAGTAACCCTTCATGATATTAGGACCGCGTAGCCACAACTCGCCAACTTCACCAAGCGCGACTTCTTCCCCATTCGCACCCAGAAATTTCGATTCGACTCCCGGTAAAAACTCCCCCACTGAGACGTCAGACGGCGGTGTCTCTACCCTGGTTTGAGCAATCGTAGGCGAGCATTCGGTTATGCCGTATCCGTTGTGCAGAGGCATTCCAAACAGTCTTTCTGTTGCTTGTTTGGTTGCAAGGTCAAGAGGCGCGCCAGAGGATGAAATGATTCGCAATGCAGGAAACTGCAAAGACTGCAGCCTTCTCAGCTTGGCATACTGCAGAAACTGACCGAACATGGAAGGCACGCCTAAAAGCACAGTAATTCGGTCTTTCTCAATTACGGTTCGGGCCGTCATCGGATCGAAGCGAGCTGCCAAATACAAAGTGGCGCCACTCAGTAAGGTACCGAGCAGAACGACCGACAAACCCACCGCATGAGACATGGGAAGAATACCGTAAAGACGATCCTCCGGAATCAGGCTTCGAATCCTGGCCGAAACTGCCGCGATGAAGAGCAGGTTCTGGTGGGTCAGCATTACTCCCTTAGGTTGGCCGGTTGTGCCGGACGTGTAAATCATGGCTGCAACCCGATTGTGAATCTCCGCTTCGACTGGTTCGGGATCGGTCGATTCATTGAGAGGTCCCAAGCTGATTTGGCCGAGGCTCCCTAGAGAAACCGGTATGGCGCCGAATCCCTTCGCGTGCTCATTTGCCTGAGGCGAAGACCCAGTCGTATAGACAATACGCCGCGCGCCGCAATGATCTCTGATTTGCTCGATTTCGCGCGGTGAAAGTTGCGCATTAACGAGCACCGGCCAGGCATCCATACTCACGGCGGCCAGCAATATTGCGACGATGGCCCGGCAATTCTCGCAGACGATCATGACGCGGTCGCCCGGGCGCACTCCGGATTCGAGCAGCCAGCCTCGGGTTTCTGCGATGGCACTCCTCAGTTGCGCGTAACTCCACGTAACCTCACCTTCGACGATCGCCGGGTGATCGGGTGAGCCCTCTGTCCCAGGCTTCACAACGTCGCATATGCGCTTGGGAAGGGTCTCTAACAGCTGCCGTATTTGAAAATCAGACATAGAGATTTGCGGTAAATTATGGACGATTTTCGGCAAGCACCTTGGCGCGAAGTTTGCCTTCGACAAAGGTCGCGATGTTCGCGAGAGAATCGAAATTCTCGGGCACGGCAATCTCTTCGTCCTCCACCGTAATACCGAATTGGTCCTGAAGGAAAATGACCAATTCAATGGCTCCGGTCGAGTCAATCACCCCACCTAGTAATACAGCACTATCATTCAAGGCGTCGGCGCGCCCAAACAGAAAATTGTTGATGATAAAACTTCGAATCTCACGCTCAATATCGTTTCGTTCCATCTGCATACTTTATCTAGTTGACGAATTGTGAAGCGAGCAGCTGAGTTGATAACACACCGACTAAGCCCATGTCGTCACGCACGCTGCTGGCCTTGCCGGCATTAAATTTGCTGACGAGAGAGCTGACCGCGGCCGGGTCAAAGATACCGATCTTCTGAACCGCGCATGGCGACAGCAGTTCCTGCACGTAATCCGGCGCACCGGGTTCGAAGAAACATCGAGCGTCAGGTGCGCGATACGGCTGTTTGCGGCGTTGCTGAATTGAATCTGGGACCAGGTCTTTGCACGCTTTTTTCAAAAGGTACTTCTCGTTCAAGGCGCGCATCTTTACCTCGGGCGACAGCTTCGCGGCAAACGTCAGGACGCGGTAATCGAGGAACGGATAACGACCTTCTACCGAGTGTGCCATTGCCATCCGATCGCCTTGGGAAGACAGCAGGTATCCAGCCAGGAAGTATTTGGTTTCAAGATATTCGCCCTGAGTAAAATGCGGCCAGGAGGCGAAATTTGGCGGGAGCGCTGTGGCAAGCTCCCCAACAGCGTCATAGGTTTCAAGCTGAGCGCGAAACTCTGCCGATAACAAAAGCTTGAGTCTGGCAGTCAGTTGCCACCGCGGTAAATGCGAGAAGAAGGGGCTCTCGAGATCTTTGGCCGTGATATGGAAGAAAGCTTTTAAGGTCGCCGGCGACTGACGCTGGAAATCCTGCAGGTACGGATACAAGCGCTTCAACAAAAGTGGGCGCCACTTCGAGTTGAGATTACGCCCCCAGAATCGGCGGATCTTCGCCTCTTTAAAGATGTCGTACCCACCAAGGGCCTCGTCAGCCCCTTCACCGGTCAGTACTACCTTGAAACCACTTTGTCGCACCAGATCTGATAGCAGGAACATTGGAACCGGCGCAGTGCGAACCAGCGGCTGCTCCGCATGGCGAATCACCTCCGGAAATACGCGCGCGATGTCGGCATGCGAGCAAGAAACATTCGAGTGCTGAGTTCCTAGAAACGCACTGGCTTCCTGTTGATACTTGCTTTCATCGAACTCGGCATCATCGAAAGTTATAGAAAAACTACGAAGACGCTCCCCCGCCACGTTATGGATCAAAGCGGTCGTAACGGTTGAGTCGAGCCCACCGCTGAGGTACGCTCCCACCGGCACATCAGACCGCAAGCGAATCCGGGTTGCGTCACCAAGAAGATATAGCAGCTCTTCCGCGAGTGCCCCGACGTTCCCGTTGGAATGTTCTACGCTCTCTGCGTATGGTGGCGACCAGTATTGTTCAACCCGAATGCGGTTGTTTTCTACGATCAGGGAGCAGCCCGGAGGCAGTTGGAAGACATTCTTGAAGACCGTTCTGGGAGGTATGGTAGACCAAAAGGTAAATACTTGATCGATGCCCTGTGGGTCGATCTCCCGTCGAACTTCTGGACACGCAAACAATGCCTTGATCTCAGACGCAAAAATGAAATCCTTTGACGTCTGTGTGTAAAACAATGGCCGCACGCCGACCCTGTCCCTCGACAGGAACAGTTTGTGCTCGGCGGAATCCCACACGGCAAATGCCCATTGTCCGTTGAAGTGATTGACGCAGTCTTCGCCATATTCGCGGTAAGCATTCAAAATAACTTCTGTGTCAGAACGAGTGAGAAAAACGTGCCCCTTAGCGACCAGTTCTTCTCTTAGCTCAATGTAGTTGAAGATTTCGCCATTGAACGTAATCCAGAAACGCGCATCGGCGGTTGACATCGGCTGCTGACCGCACGCCAGATCGATGATGCTCAGCCGGGCATGGGCAAACCCTACCGGCCCGGAGACATGTATCCCGGTTGCGTCTGGGCCACGGTGGCGCACGGCAGCAATCATTTCGCCGAGCTGTTCGCGATCGACTTGGCCAGCGCCTAGTTTCAATATTCCGCTAATGCCGCACATATTTGTGATTGGCCCTAAGACGCCGACCCGAAGCTCCAAAGACTTGTATCTCCGTCAAATGGAGACGCGTACCAGACCATGCCGTCCGAAAGCTTATTGTGCAAAGTGGGATCCGCAGCTTTGTAGTAAAACGGCAACGCCGGATATTTTCTGAGATATGGCTGCCATCGCGAACTTACTTCGCGAATGTTGGTAGGAAATCCGAGGACCTCGAACACATGACTGCCCGCCTGTTTGGATTGCTCATATGCCGCATACCAAAGCGACGTTAAAACCGCCGGATTGTCTTTTTTTGCCAGCATGTCGGCTATCATTGACCGACGCAATCCGTTCGACGAAGTCGGAGCCCCATGACGGACGACAGCATATCCAAGCAATTCTCCCTGGTCGTAACAACACAGCACGCGCACAGAACCTGTGTCGCCTGGAACGGTGAAGTGCCAGCGTAATGTCTCAGGGCTACGGTCTGCCAAGAGCCGCGGCGATTCCATCACTTTTTGCGCCCACAGCGACTGAAAGTCGTCGCCGATTTCGTTGACTCCAATGTCTTCAACGACAAGACGCGCCGATTTCCGCGATGGCCATCGCCGATGCCAAAAGCTGTCCGCCCTTACTGCCAGGGAAGCCAGCGCTCCACCTATGCGCGAAAGAGAAGGCTTGAGCCCCAGTTTCTTCATGAGGACATGAGCAAACGGAGCAGGCTGCAATACCCAAAAGAGCATCGAGTCGTATTCAGCCTGGGGGAGCGGCGCCGATTTAAAAGCCCGGGCTATTTTTCCTACCGCCTCAACTGCTGTCGTAGTGAGATAAAGGTCTATGTTCTTTTGGCGGTAAAAAGCGGCGACCAGACTGACGCTCAGCGAGCGGTACGCAGGTAAAACCGCAAAACCGGAGCCCGTCGCTGCAGTCAATGTCCGGCCACTATATTGATAAATGAGTGAAACGTTCCCCAGATATCCAACTATTTGGCCCTCTGCTTCTAGCACCCAACCCATAGGTGGATCGGATTTCATCAGCCGCAATGCCGGGTTTTGCTGCCAAACTCTTTTCCAATTGTCCCTCGAATCCGGGGCCCATCCGACGCGTTGCCTCAGTTCCATCACACCGTCGAAGTCGGAAAACGTCACTTCCCTAAGCTTGGCACGCGGTGCGGCAGAGAAGCCCCCCACGGACTGGGACACATCGGGCGTCTCGCGCTGAGCGCGAATCTTGTCCAGAATCGCAGATGCTATTTTTTTCCCAACACTCATCAGGTATTCACTCGGAAGTTCGGCTTGCTTCTAGACTGCTGGTTGTTTGCCAGACACGGCACCGCGGAATGCAGGCATAGAAACAAACGGGGCGCGCTCCTCCCTTGCCGACAACACATAACGCAACCAATTTCGGTACACGCTAACAGCAGATGATTTCCATGTGTTATGTAAATCGCCAATCGCCGATTCAGGAAAGGACCCCAGGGCTTCCTCACCCTCAAGCGAGCTCACGCTAAATTGGAATTTCAGCAAGGCCTGAGCGAATTGCTCGTTAAAATAACCCTTTGGCATGGAAGGATATGTTTCCCGTTCGCCGCGCAGGTATCGCTTTATGTCTCTGCGATATTCCTTTAGCAATGTATCTTCGTTGTATTCGGGATGTCCCTGAAAATGCACGAAAAGACTCTGCTTCTGCTTCTTGACGAACAAATCGGCCCCGGCATCTCGAGACTTAGTAATAACCATGTATCCAGCCGAAGTAAGATCGCTTTCGCGGACTTCATTCCAGCGGGAATGCGGAAAACACACCACGTCCGAGACGTGCTCTGTGAGATGGTGACTGTTAGTTTTCTTGGATTGAAACACACCAAACTGCTTATCGGGCAGTCGATGGCGTCGAATCCCGTCGTTTTGCAGAACACTGGCGTGGGCGGCTAGACAGGAAAGAATGGTTGACTTGGTGTTGCGTCCGGCCCAGTCGAACACTTCTGCCAACAACTTCCAGTATGGCTCATCCTGCAAGTTCGGTTGATGCGGCTCAGTACCAGTAATAATCGCGCCGTCGACTCGGCGCAGCCAGAGCTCATCGAAATCGGAATAGAACCTGCCTAAATGATTAAGGCCCCTCTCCGTTCGAGAAATGCCTCTGAGCGAGTACAGTCTGACGTACACGGGCATTTCGCCAGAAGCAAGGTCCAGAAGCTCGAAGAACTGCAACTCGGTGTCTTCGAGGGCGGCATCTGGCATGTTATTGATGAATGCCAGGCTCACTCCTTGCAAAGGCCCGCGCTTATTATCGATTGGAACCGCGGCTCGTGACTTCTCTCTCTCTGCCCACCGCGCCGGTACACGTCCGCCTTCGATAATCACCGACATCTCACACCTCCACAGGCGATATTCGTTTGCATTCGATAATGCTCAATTTCGTGAAGCTTCCAACGATTGCGCGAGATCCTCGAGAATATCGTCGATGTGCTCAATACCAACACTAAGGCGAAGCATTTCTGGAGTTACTCCGACCTTCTCCTGCTCGTCAGGAGTCAATTGCCGGTGGGTCGTAGACGCCGGGTGACAAGCTAACGACTTAGCGTCCCCCATATTCACCATGCGTTTGAACAGGCGCAGAGCATTGAAACATTTCCTGCCGCCTTCATATCCACCCCTGACTCCGAAGGTCAAAAGCGAGCAGCGCTTGGATCCCAAGTACCTTTGAGCCATCGGGTACAGCGGGTTATCTGGAAAACCCGCGTAGTTCACCCAGTCCACCAGCGGATGAGCACGTAAGTACTCCGCAACCTTGCGCGCGTTCTCCACGTGGCGCTCAATCCGTAGCGCCAATGTTTCTATTCCCTGCAGGAACAGAAAACCGTTAAATGGAGATAGCGTGGCGCCAGTATTTCTCTGGCAGACGGTGCGGCAACGCGCGACGAAAGCGGACTCACCAAAGTGATCCACATAGACGACGCCGTGATAAGCAATCTCGGGCCGATTGAACATGTAAAAACGTTCGGGGTATTGACGCCACGGAAACTTACCGCTGTCGACGATGATTCCGCCAATGCTAGTGCCGTGGCCGCCCATGAACTTGGTCATCGAATGCACAATGACGTCGGCGCCATACTCGATCGGCCGCAGAAGGATGGGAGTAGCAATAGTGTTATCGACGATGAGGGGGACGCCATGTTTGTGAGCAACCCGCGCTAGCCCTTCGATATCGACCACGTTCCCGGCCGGGTTGCCGACAGTTTCGCAATACACCGCCCGTGTATCTTCGTTAATCAAGCGCTCGATATCGTTCGGCTGATCGCTTTTTGCAAAAAGCGTACAGATGCCGCGTTTCGGGAAAATATGCGCCAGCAGCGTGTAGGTGGCGCCATAGAGTTGAGGAGTTGAAACGATATTGGTTCCTGCCTCTGCAATATTGATCAGCGAATACTCAATCGCTGCCATTCCCGAACTTACGCTGAGGGCTTCTACTCCGCCTTCGAGCGCGGCGACCCGCTTCTCAAGCACTGTGTTAGTGGGGTTTCCGATCCGTGTGTATATGTTGCCCTTTACGTCCAGATTGAACAGCGCTGCTCCGTGTTCGGCACTATCAAACTCGAACGCGACAGTCTGATAAATGGGGACGGCGACAGCCTTGGTTGTAGGATCCCCATCGTAACCCACGTGAATAGCAATTGTTTCAGGCTTCATGCGTTTTGCGACTCTGAGAGAGGATCATTACTCGGAAGCACTCATCGGCGCTGATGAGGTGAAGGCAACCGAATCACGGGCGACCGATCTCGCCATAGCTTTCGCGACGATGCGCGCGGTAAACTCTGCTCCAAAGGCAAATCTCATTACTGGGCCAAAACTGTTGGCCGCAGCAAGTCCTACGAAATACAGCCCAGGTACCGTGGACTCGAAGTTACGCGACAAAACTGGCGATCCAGCAACGGTCTTAATCTTGAAGCGAGTTTCCGGACCCAGAAACTCTAGTCTTTCAAGATTCACTCTGTAGCCGGTTGCTGAGACAACGTGGTCTGCAATAAGTTCGCACCTCTCACCCTTTTGGTTGACCACAGTAAGGTGGACCTTGCCGTCCTCAATTCGTGCGGCCGCAGGCGTGTATCCAATCAGAGTAGTAACTTTCCCTATCACTTTATCTTTAATGAACGCTCCACCTGAGGGCCCCAACACTCTGCGGACAGCCATTAGACGCAGCGATGCGGGGAAATAACGGAATAGGTTGGGAAAATTAGCAAAGAAGTATGACTTCCAACCTGGCCCCAGTCCCGATGGAGGACGCCGTAGAGTGTCCCACCAGGGGCGAGCCTTATCGCTCTTAGAATGAAATTTCAGGGGCCTGCGGGCGACTAGTTGAACATGGGCCCCGGCTTCTTGCATCAAACCGGCGACATCGAGAGCTGACGCGCCCGCACCAACCACAATGACGCTGCGACCTCGATAACGCTCGACGTCAGAGTGATGGGCACTGTGAGACACAAATTCCAATGGCAAATTAGACAGCGTCTCTGGAACGTATTCAAAGTGCGTAACGCCGACGGCCAGAATGACACGGCGCGTATGGATCATCTCGCCGCTATCGAGACCCACTATGAAGCCCTGCGGCTGCGGCTCTACACTGACTACCTTTTTGTCTTCCAGTCCCGGAACCTTTCGGTCGCAGAAGGCAAGTCCGTAAGCCGCAAAGGTTTTGAGGCTCACGGTAACCCCTTTGTCACCGTACGGTATACCGTTCTCGGCACAAAACTGTCCTAAGGTGTAGTCGCCGATTGGATCGGAGATGTTTGACGCGAAGCCATCGGATTTCAGCATCATGCCTTTTGGCATGTGGGAAATCCAACTATCCATCGGACGGCCAAAAATGCGGAAGGAAATCCCTTTCTGCCGCAGGTGGGCAGCAACGGATAGTCCGTAGGGGCCTGCTCCAACAATCACTGTATTCATCATAAGCCTCTGGGATTTAACAACTTACAAGGTGAAGTTAACGTACAAAACCAAGACAGCTAGAGCTTTGGTCAAAGGGGATAAAGGGGAGGCGTTCGAAACAATTCTACCACGCTGAAAACCGCTCAAGTAGCGTTTTCAACTGACTGGCCTGTTGGTAATCGATTCTTGGTTACCGAGCCATTACCAGGTCGACTTAGCCAAATCTCGCGCCAATACACATATTCCCGGCGAGAGCACCCCCCCAACGCAATATGGGGGCATCCGCAATGCGAGCCTTCGAGGAATACGGTGTTCTTGAGCTTTCGCATTTCTCCGGTCCCATCAACGATCAACTTCTCAATTCGCTTTTCAACTCGCTTTGGCTGGCCGCAAGTCAAGCGCATGTTCGGAGAAAACCAGAGTCCGCGATTACTTGCGTTCTCGTCCAAGGTGTTGGATATGGCCTCGAGACGTTTAACTTGCACCAGATCTCCGGCTTGCAGACCTAGGGTTTCTGTGGGTGTCGCCTTGCTCTTTCCGCGGGCATATTGCCCCAAGAGTAACCGGCGCGCTTTCCAAAAGAAGAAAATTCCGATCCGGCGTGCCATTTCAAATGCAGTGCAGTTCCCTACACGAACTTCGCCAATGCATTTCGAATAGCGCTCGAATTTCGACAAAGTCTTGGTGCTGTGCAACAGTTCGCTTGCTTGACAGAAATAAATGGTTGGACTAACGGCGGTCCTCAGTTTGGACCGAAGGTGCGAGCTATCAGTCGCCTGCACCGGCAAGTCCGGAGTAGAGCCTTCCCCTACTTTCTGCAACCAGGCTTCGCGCCAGAAGATAGTACACGCCTTCTGGCAGCCATCATGGTCCGCCCCGGAGCAGCGCAATCCTTCTAACAGAACAACATCGTCAGGGCTGAATCCTCTTAGGGTCGAACCGGTCTTAGTTCCCGACGAGCAGACAATTGTGACTTTTTGCGAAACTCGAAATCTTTTTCCACAATACTCGATCATTTCAGGCATGAATGGCAAATGGTCTAGAGTTCCTGCATCGTCCAGAGTCGCGGCAATTTCATTCGGACCTTTCACTTCTACAAGGTCGCCTGGCCTAATCCTTCGGTTGGACAATTCCATGAGTGCGCTACTTTTCCCGGTGAACGGCAAGATGAATCGGTTGAATCTGAAGGTACGCAGAGTTTGGATCGGACTATGAGGTCGACAGTGTTGATCGTCTTGATGGCGTAATCTGTTCGACGAATTTATTCCATATCTTCAAGAACCCAGCGAGCGGCCGAGACACAGGATCTTTGAGGACTGCAACCTTTCTAAAGTGGTCGGGATGCCGCCAGACAGACTTGGTTCCTGCGGGAAAAAAAGCCACATCTCCCGGACCATACCGGTGCTCCACGCCTTTCTCGTCCGTCATAAAACCCTCTCCCGATAAAACGATGTAAGCTTCATCTCTGCTGTAATTCCATCTGTAACTTACTGTGCCGCACTCCCAAACCATTGCATAAGCAAGCCGGTCCTCGGTCTTGCCCAGAAGTCTGCTGCGGGTCTGCGGATCTCCACTAAGTAACCATTCGGCCGGAATTCGACCAGGTACGAGCTGCATATTAACAAGGACGGAGGAAAGCATTAACTCATTCATAACACCTCACTAATTAAGTCGGGCATCCGGCGGTGCCGGAACCCTAAGATTCTTCAGCCGACGAAGATGGAACCACGAAGCCAGCCTGAGCTTCTGTTCATTTCGGAGAAACGCAGCGACGTCGTCCGGGACAGATTTCGGTTGTCCGCGAAGGGAGGCCCAGAAGAACGCGCCAAGACGTAGCAACGCGGCCAACAAATACGGCTTCTCTCGCAGGCGTCCGAAACACTTTAGGATTTCGAAAACTGGATCGCTGCCAAATGAGTAATCCAGCCGGCCGAGTCGAATGTGGTTTGCCAGCACGTGACTACCCTCGCCCGTATGGCGGTGATGGAAAATATTCAATTCAGGGAATGCCTGCACCTCCCAACCGTTCATTCGCGCGCAAAGTTGCGCATACCAGTCCTCGCCCCCATACTCCAGAACTGCATATCCGTGAATGTCTTCGTAGCATTCGCGTCTCACTAGTTGAGCTGCATGAGGAACGTTGCGAGCACTATTAACTTTGCGGCTGGCGAACTCACCGTCGGTTTCCTCGTGAACGAATCCGCCGGCGATACCCAACTCAGGATTTTTCTCGAAGCAAGCAATCAGGCTAGCGAAATATTCCGGGCCGACGGAAATGTCGCCATCTATATTCCCAACAAAGTCATATGTAGCGCCTTCCAGCAGCGTGGCGCCCTCATGAAGCGCGAGGACTTTGGAACGGAAACTTCGTCCCTTTGGCCGAGTGACCCGCAGGAATCGAATAAAACCGTAGCGATCAGCGTATTGTTTGATAATTTCGTCGGTGCGATCGCTCGAGTTGTCGCTGACAATCACCCATCGTTGTGGCAACAGCGTCTGCGAAATCATGCTACGAAGGGTTTTCTCGATGTGAAGCTCTTCATTGTAGGCAGCGGTCATGAGTACATACTTCTGCCGCATGGATCCTTTCGTATTCATGACCATAAATTGTGACTCGTTTATAAAATCTGTGTCGGAACTTGAGACCTACGCCTGTGGTTTACGGCTTAGGCTACGCAAAGGATCTCATTCATGAGCGGAAGCTATCCCGCAAACTCTAATTCCAAGGACTTCGCTTCCTGGACTTCGACCTTCGCTGGCGCAGGCTTCTTTACTCTCACCGCGACTGCGGAAATTGCTGCCAGTAAGCAGTACCAGACCACCTGAGTCTGGTCCCAGTAAGAAATGCCAACGAAGGCGACGACATTCGCAAAAAGACAAGCTCCCAGCGCCCAGAAGAAAAGCCGTGTCTTTTTGTCCTTTGCCATTTTTCTGCCAGCTCCTACGTACTTGAAGCCGTACACGATAACAGCGATGAACAAGATAAAAGGAAGAAGCCCAGACCCGTCACAAGTAGCAACGTACTGGTTGGCGGTGTCCCACATATCCCAGCCCCAATCTGCAGTCGATTTCACGCCGATCAGCCACCAATCTCCGAAGTGGCGGATACACTGATCGATAAGCGCGAAGCGGTGGTAAGACGACGATCCTCCCGATATGTCGATCCGGGAGATTAGATGCCACACCGGCGCCTTCATTACTATATGCAGAGAAACCAGCGTGAAAACGACTCCCCAGCGGATCGCGCGCATCCAGTTCCGCAGCGGCCACAGGCACAATGCCAGAATTCCCGCGGCATAAGCTAGTATGCACGTGCTGGAATTCGAGGTCAGCGTGATCACCGTCGCGGAGGCGATTCCCAGCGCAGCCAGTATCCGATTCCTCTTCCCTTCCCTCCACAGCAGGACGAACAATGGGATCAGGATAGCCCCAAACGTCCCCGCAAGAATCGGATGGCCAAAGCAGCCGGTGGCACGAAAACGATCGTCACGCTCCATTAAGTTCGCATACCACGACGCATGCGCTCCCCCGAGCATTGCATAAGGATTATGCCCGGTCGTAAATTCCCACACCATAATGATCCCGATAAAGGAAGCAATAAAGGCGAGCGCACGAACCAGGCGCACAACGTCATCTCTATCGCGGATGAGAACACGCAGCAGAAAATAAAGGCCAAAGCTGGTGTAGAGATTTCCCAGCTGGAAGATGAAAGCTCCCATTTGTCGAAACAGGAGAATTCCCGCCGTGGCAGTAGATAGCGTAAGCAGAATAAGGCCTAAATCAATTCTGTTAATCCCCCCTCCGAAGACTTGTCCCTTTCCAGCGATCTTTTCCCGCACGACCCTGAGTATTCCGAAAAGCGCTAAAAGGCGCATCATGGGAAAGTGCAGGCCGCCGACAACCAGCACCTGGTCGATGGGAATCAAAATCGCCGCCGCAATTAGCGGCGCAATTACGTTGCGGCGCGGTCGGAATAAGATCACCATGCCTACAACAACAACTACGAACAGAACAATGGGGTTGAGGACCGTCTCTGCTACTCCACCGCCGAATTTGAGATGCTCAGGAGGCATCGTGCACTAAAAATCGCTGAGGTTACGAGGCATGCACCGCAGAATTCAACGACGTAATTTAGACAACTTTTCTTAGTCTATTCCGGGACGATGGTCTGCAAGGGCCTTGTTTGCCTGAGCAGCATCACGCAGCCCACACTGTAAGCTAGTACACAACCCAGGACGCCGAACCCAATACTCGAAAGCGGGCGAGACGGCAACACCGCGAGCCGACTTATAACCCATACCATCACCACTCCAACCGAGAGCCCGCAACCTCTAGCAAACATCTTCCAATATTCTGCAATTCTGAAAGCCGTTATTCGGTGTATTCGCTCCGCCTGAATGGCGAATCCAATGCTGACGGCGATCAGGTTTGCTACTTGAGCTCCCAGGGGCCCCATCCACTTCGACAGAGGATAAATGAGAATAACCATCACAATCGCCATGACAGCGATACAACGGCGGTGTAGACCTGGAGTACCCAAAGCATAAAAGACACCTGTGATTTGGGCATTTACCATCCCAATGAGCACGGCCGCTGACGCTACGAACAAGGGTGCAGCAGAGGCCGCATAGGACTGGCCATACACCACAGTAAGAAGTGGGCCTCCGCAGAAATATACGAAACAGAGCGCTGGCATGCCGAAAAGGACAATTACCGAGCTGACTTGGACAATAACCCGGTTTGTGCGCGACTTATCTTCTCGGATTTGCGAGAAAGCCGGCACAAATATCTGATAGAGGAGGTTCAGGAGAAATCCTGAAGGAACCTGTGCTAGAGCAATCCCCATCGAGTACACGCCGAGTTGGGCGGCAGGGATCAACTTGCCAAGTACGAAAACATCCATGCGCATATAAATAAGACTCATCAACGGAAGCCCGAACAAACCTTTCGAGTACTGCAGGAGTTCCCGAAACGATTCCTTATCAAAATTGAGCGAGGGTATAAACGGACAAATTACATACGAGAGGACACACCGCACGGCGCTCTCTGACGCGGTCCCGATGACCAGCGCCCACACATCGCGAAGAAAGAAACTCAAAACTACTGTAATTAACACTCCTAATATCCCGCCTCCATGCATGATCATCGCCCAGCGGGAAAACTTCATTTCTTTTAGTGCAACGTAGGATCTCGCACTCATCGCGCCTTCCAGCAACAATCCAGATACGGCAACTCTCAGGAAAGAACTGAGCTGTGGGTTGCCATAGAATCCGGCCACCCACGGCGCCACCATCAGCACGCAAAGATAAGCAGACAGGGCTCGCAGGAACGCCATCCACCAGGCGGCATTAACATAGCTTGGTTCCCCGCCGCGAGAATTTTGAATCACGGCCTCGCGAATACCAATCTCAGTGAACGCCTGCAGGATGGCTCCGGTAGACATCACAATCGCCATGGTTCCGAAAGCTGATGGAGCCAGCAGGCGCACTAGGATCATATTTCGAACGAAGCGGCTTCCCTGCTCCGCAACACTTCCGGTTCCGAGCCACGCGCCGCCGCGAAATGCTTTGGCCTTAAGCGTCTGGCCTTTCAGAATCGCCGTACTGGCAATTCTGAACCTGCCGGCAAGGCTGGGCATAACCGCGTCTTCAAGAGATGTTGTCATCGATTGGAGGTCGTAGAAAAGATTGGAGGTTTTAAAAAACGTCAACTTAGCGTGATGTCGCGGTCGCAATCGATTGCTCTGTTTCAGCAGGGCAGAATTTGTTGCTGAGGAGGGGAAATCCTTCGACTGCAATCCATGATTTGATAAATGGGCCCAATCGCTCTTGAAGTAGCGTCGCGTTTGGAAATATTTCCTGCAGGTCTCTTCGACTTAATAAGCGAATCTCCTGCACAGCATTTCTCGCCGCCATGGCGTCTGGACACGGACCACGCCAACCGCATCGCCAGCGCCGGATAATGGCTATACGCACTTCTATCGGCAGCCATTGCCACGCTGGCACATGGAAATGGGGTTCGATGGGGAACCAGAAGTTCGGGGTTTGTACCCAGTAGGCTTTGCCTACCCGCTGGATTTCGGAGGCCATCTTGCGTTGGTTCTCATACGTGAAAAGGTGCTCGATGACTGAGTTGCTGAACGCCACGTCGAAACTGCGGTCGCCAAACTCTCGCAAACTAGTGGCATCACCAGCAATGGGATGAATATTCGCGTGCTTCCGCTCTTCAGCAACAAGGTTAAGGCTGTATATTTGGACGTCGCTACGTCCCGCCCAGCCGCGATTCTCCCAAAATTCGTTGGTCCCTCCAATGTCCAAAATCCGCATAGGCCTGGTCAACGATGATATTAAATTCTCGAAACGCCTAAACCGGGCGGAGCGCATGCGGTTCGAGAAGGAGTTAGGGTCTGGTCCACTCGCTAAGCGCCGCAGCGTTGGAATTGAAATTTCTTTCATGTGGAATAACCGATTTGAGTATTTGTGCGCAGCTAACCCGAAGACGATTCCGGATTAGCTGTACGATGAGCGCGAATGAAGGGAGTAGAAAATTCTATTGCACGGTCGCAACTAAAGCACTTGGCGGATTGGGTGGGGTACCACCGCCAGTAGTCGAACAAGAAGTATTTCCATTGTAATCAGTCGCACTGGAAATGGCGCCGGTCGGGACCCAGTACTGACCATTTATTGAAGATGCCGGGTGCCAACCATCCCCGTCCGTCCAGTTAGTGCCGGAGCGAAAACTTAACTTGTTACACGCCCATACAGTGTTGCTGCCGGCACTAAAATTGTTGCCATAAAGTGGGCCCCACACAGGTTCAATGTCGGTCCCAAACACGTTGTTCTTGATGCTCGAATTGGTGAGGTGTGTATTGCCGGGCTCTCCGGGGGCAGTCGTGTACCCAAATCCGGAGAAATAGTTGCCAAGGATCTGTATATTGTTGTACCCCGAGGTAGCTGCCTGGAACGCGAGACCGTTGGTGTTCCCAAGCGATGCGATGGTGTTGCCCTGGACAAGGACGTTGCTGGGTCCAGCTCCACCATTGAGGTAGCCCGGACCGTCGGTGTGATAGCCTTGCGGGCCCGCGGTGGCCGCATCATGAATCCAGTTATTGGTAATCGTCATCTGGGCGGTAGTTGAATAGAAGACGATGGCATTCCCGAATCCCCAGAAGTCGCTGTGATCGATGGTGACGGGACCGCCCGAGGTTATGTTAATACCGTACTCGTACCCGTCATTTCCATTGATCGCATTAACATCGGGCGTCTGCGTGGTTGTATTCTGCCCTGCACCCCCTGACGGCCATATTGAGCCGGGAGGCGATATATAGAAAGAAGCGAGCGGCGTGAAGCTGCTGTACGAAAACGTAATGTTCGATCCATTTGTCTGCACGTTGTAATACTGAATGGCGTTTGATTGAAAACGGCTGCCGACGAAGCTGATGTTGGAGCCTGAAACGCTCACCCCGCCGCTTCCGGAATTGAAATCGCAGCTAACAAATTTGATATAGGAGCCGGAGATTGATTGAGGGCCGCTAAAAACATACCCCGTATACACGGTGGGGTTTGCCGCCGTTCCGCTCTGGAAACTTCCACCGGGCCAGGGCGTTGTCCCAAGAGGTGCGTATGCGGCGTAACCTACAGGATTTCCAGACTGTCCCGGCCATGTTCCTCCGGTTGTCGACCCGTGCGCCGCGTCAATCACACAAAGACCGGCGATCAAAACTGCTAAAAGGAACAATCGAGCTTGGGGGGTCTTGCGGCTCATTTGAGCTCCTATGTTGAATCCGAGGTCCGTAAACACTGGCCTCGAATGTCCATGTTAGGGCTCCACGTTCACTTCGCCAAGTCTCACTAGGACCGTATCAGCAGTACATGTGGACGATGGCCTTCGGCGTACGCCCAGTCGAACTGCTCATGGCGGCTTAAGTAGCTCATATTGAGGTTTTTACAGGCACACAGCCGAGATTCGCCTGCGGGTTCAGGGTTGCACGGGTGTCTCCCGGAATTGCGGCTCCCAACTCGGACAACACCTGGGCGACCGTGATGATCCGGCAGCCGCTACGTGCCGCTTCGGATACGGCGAATTCGAACAGCTCCGGCGTGCAGCCGTACTCTGAGGGATTGGGTCGCACGTCGTGAGTGTAGAAAATCAGCCAGCTCTTCCGCTTCGCATTTTCCTGAATCAAGTCGGCCACTTCCGATCTTTGGTCAACATCACCATACAAGCGGTTGGCCCGCAGCAGATTCAGGTCAATGTCTGGTCCGTTGAAACCGGAGATGATGCTCCGCGAGCTCGTGAGTTGTGGCCCAAGCCGCCGCTTGCTACGAAGAGTGACGTGGCCATACGGATAGGCAAAACTGGTTGAGTTGTGGCCAACAATGTTATCGATTGCCTGCTTGCCGTGTTGAACGTCATTGCAAAAATCATTCAATGAGAGTAGCCGGCAAGAACTGTGCCGGAAGGTCTGAGTGCCAAGTTCGTGGCCTTTTTCGAGTGCCGAATAGAGGTCCTCAGCGTGAAAGAGCTCTCCAAGCTCACTCGAGGTGTCCCTCAAGCCGCTGGCCACGTAGTAGGTGCCACGCGCCCCAAACTGCTCCAGGATAGGACCAGCCACTTGATAGGCAGATCGCGGAAAGTCATCGAACGTGAATGACACCAAGGGGCCGAGGCCGTTCAATGCCACCGTTCGCCGGTAAAACTGGCAATGCATGGCGCGCCGCGCCGGTGATAGCCAGGAACGAAGATTTTTAATGGCGTGCAATCCTTTAGACCACCGAGGATGAATCCTGACCTTCGAAAGCCACAGCCATTTCCAAAGGACGGCGGTGGAGCTGAAACAGCCATTTGAGGCACACCAGGCTTCGGCGGATCTTATCGCGAGTTTCGGAACGGCTGGCCGGCGTGCGAAGATATTTCCAACCGCAGCCCAGGACACGAACACTATGGTGCATTATCAGAAAAGTGATAAAAAACAATCGGCTGACCCGGCCGTAGTGTTTTCTCCAGTACTGCCATTCCGAGTAGCACTTTTCGAGATAGAAACGAAGAGGCGCATTCGAGGAACTCGCGCCGCCATAATGAACGGCCTCAGCATCCGCAAAGAAGACAACTTTCTCCCCGCACTGATGAAAGCGGTAGCACCAATCGACGTCCTCACCGTAAATGAAAAATTGCGGATCGAGTAACCCGACTCGATTGATTGCGCTCCGGCGAGCAACCACAAACCAACCGACGAGCACCTCCACGGCTCTTGTGGAGAGGTGATTGAATTCTGACATCTCCAGCCCGCCAAACAGACGGGATTTCTTGAATAGAAGATGCAGACCGAGGGCGCGGCAAAAATTGTTCCATACGGTGGGAAAGCGCATTGTGGAGCGCCTGACTTCTCCATTCGGCCACAAGCTCTGTGGTCCGAGCATTGAGGCCTCGGGATGCTCCGCAAAGTATTCGAGCATCGGGCTGAAACAGTCGCTGGTGAACTTCACGTCTGAATTTACCAGGCAGACGTACTCTCCTGTAGTGTGCTGAATGCCAATGTTGTTAGCTTTGGCGAACCCGAGGTTTTCGGTATTACGGATTATCGTAAATTCAGGAAAGCGACGTTCAATCAACTCAGGAGTGCCGTCGGTTGAAGCGTTGTCTACGATAATGACTTCTGTATAAGCCCCCGAACAGTGCTGTATCAGCGATTCTAAGCACTCAAGGACGTATGCTTTAGCGTTCCAAACCACAATCACAACGGAGACGGACCCCAGCTTAGACTGAGGACTTGGAACAAGCATCTCTAATCTGGAGCTCCCCGATGAATCGGCGCTCGAATACGCACTTTGTGAAAATTGAGCTAATGCCATTTGTTTGTCGAGCCCTGTCTTACCAGTTGTTCTCAGTAATGAAGCGGTTGCTGGAGTTTTTATTGCAAGATGAAGGTGCCGCTTGCAGGCGACCTGCGAACGCATACAGCAGCCAACCTAACTCATAAGGCCGACATTCGAACAGGACTCTTAATTCTCCGTGCTGCTCGTGCTCAACTGGATCCATATACCGGCCCAACCTGGCCTTCAGATAATGCATACCGGAGCGGCGAGAGCGGAAGATGCAGCGCCAGATGATATTTAACGACGCATCTTCCATCTCGAAACGGAGTGCGTTGTTAGAGTTTATCCAGCGCAGGCCGTTGTAAATCCAAGGATCGAAATCGTGACCAGTGGCTTCTCCGAGCGCGAATAGCGTCATCGGCGCCATAGCGTGCTGGTGAACGGAAAAGACTGGATACCCATCTGTAACTTGCCCGGAAACCGAATCATAATGCCACCACCACTGTCCTGACGGGCCTTGAGCTTCGCAGATTCCCCGAGCGCACTTCATCGCACGTTTCACGGCTTCTTCGGATTGATACGCACGAAAGAATTGAGTAAACGCGTAGATGGGGTACACCTGATCGGCGAAGCTGCCAACACGGCCACGTACCAGTCCCATAAGACTTTGCGACGTGGATAAGTGTCCAAAAAAACCGCGTTCACCTTGGTTTTTTATCAGCATTCGGTAGGTCTCAAATGCAAGAGGTTTGAGGGAAGCCAGTTTTTCCGGGTGCGCAAGGCCCCAGTAACAAACGCCTGTAAGGAACCAAGCTAGCTCCATCGTGACGCCATCTTTCGCACCGCGATAGCGTTCTAAGGCGCTCTCAATTTTCAGCTGAGATTCGATTTCAGGCAGCCGCTCAGGACAAACCGTAGCGCACAGCCAAAGCAGTACTCCGACATCACCGATATTGTCGGCCCAGGCGAGATCCGAGAGAAGGCTCTGCAGAATCCGCTGCGTATTAAAAGGATGTGCCGTGCCCGCGTTCTCCAAACGATGAAGTCCCAGGAGGGTCATCATGGTGTAGCGGTGCGACAGGCCTTCCCGTATCATGCCCTGTTCGCTTTTCTTCAGCTTGTAGCAGAACAATTGACGATCTTCATCGAGCATCGGTTCCAGTCCACGAACCGCTAGCGCAATCAACCGACTGACCGCAGCTTGATCTTGTTTGGGTGAAGGCATCGCAATGGACGCTGCGTAGTTCATCGAGGCAATCGCTCCAGGGCTATTCATTGAACTCATTCAATCGTTTCTTGAAATTATTAGGCTATGTGCGGGTATAGCAGTTCGCCAACCTTTGCAACCAGGGAATAAGGCAAATGTGACACAGCGTACTTCGCGGCCCTGGCTTTCCACTTGGCCGTTGGCAAATCGAAAAAATGTGTTGACGATCCGGCTGCCGAGTAACGCGAATAGGTCAACGAAGATTGCTTGGCGCCCCAGCGATTTTTGAAAGTGATAAGTCCGTTTTGGTGGGCGTCAGTGCGGCCGAAATCAAATTGCCGCAAGCCGAGCATCTTCGCTTCCTGGATTGCTTTCCAGTACAGAAGATGCATAGCGCCGAACCGGTGGAATTCAGGGTCAGAAGCCCCGTACTTGTACGTCAGCGTGTCTTTGTACCGGATGGTAAGCATCGCCGCAACCGCACGATTGTTCTTATATGCCACGCGGATCTTCAATGCATCTCCGAAGCTCCGCATGAGATTAGCAAACCATTGCCGCGGAGGTGGCGGAATTCGATGACGTTTGCGCGTTTGCTGAAAGAGAGCGTAAAACTGATCGAGCAGCGTGTCAGTTGTGCCTTCGCCGTACGTCAGCATTTCAGTTTGCGCCTTACGGATCTTTCGCTGAACTGAACTCTTGTGGAACTTCCGAAAAATCGCATCGATGTCGAGCGTCAAATCGAGTTGATGAAACACGTACGGTATGGCGGTCCGTGGCCGTCGGTTGACCAACTTAAGCGGCTCTAAGGGACGAATTTCCACATACCCTCGCGCCTTCCGGTCGAATTCCGCTTTTAAAATCTGAGCGACCATCGCCGCGGCGTTTTCGCCGCTGACCAGGGGTTCGCAATGGTCGGAAAAGGGCAAAGAAACCAGTCTCGGACCGGTCAACCAACTCTTCACCCGGCAAAATACAAGAGCATTTTCCAGTTCCTGCGTATCTGGAGAGGTTGTGTACGCGACCACTTCGTACCCGTATGTTCTATTAAGGGCCTCGAGCCACGGGGAGGAATGAAATACCGACGCATTCGGATGAGCTTGCAAGAAAACATCCCAACGAGCATCAGTAAGAGGCTGAAAGCGATGAACGGATTTACAGGCCACGTTTGCGGTAGCCAGTTTCCAGTCCAAGGTTTCAGCAGCTATAGCGACGGCCATATTCCTCCCGAATGTGTTTGCCAGAGCTGACATAATCTCTAGTTAGTGAATAGGCTGGAGAACTAGGATTGCAATACTCTCGGCCGTGTCGGGGCAATCTCCGACTCTGTGTTTGCAGGCATTGGCGATTGCGAGTACTGGCGCCGCTCTGCCGGCTCCAGCACTGCCATAATGCTATTGACGATACATTGAAGTGCTTGACGGTTACCCGCTTGGGGCTGCGAAGGTCGATTCCAGCGGGATACTTTGATCTTCTTCCGCACGTCCGCAACATTCTCGATCAGAGTTAAACGGCCGTGTTCTGCGAGATAGCGATCCACGGCGCCGATTTTTCCGCGGAAAATACTATAGACCGGGACGCCCAAAGCGGCAGCTTCGCGATTCATCGTCCCCCCTCCACTCACCACAAAATCAGAAAACCAGATGAGATTGAGGCCGTCGACAGCAGAGCTAGGAATTAGCATCCGACCGTCCGCAATAAGTTCGCTCCAAGCGGCTTGGAGTTCTTTACTCTGCCTCCCGTTCCGCGGCAGAGTAACCGCCCGTAGTTTCGGTATGGACGCCAGGAAACGCATCGTCTCAGCGAAAAGAACATCGCTCTCAGGATTGTGATAATGGGCTTCGGTCGCCGGTGGACGAACCACGACCACCAGCTCCTCCGGAGAAATTCCCAGGTTTTGCAGAATAGACGGATCAGGTCGAAAACGCGGGACGTATACATCCTCTTTGAGACCCGGATATCGTAATGTTCGATTGGTTTTCCGAGTCATCGCTCCTTGAGGGATGACATCGGGCATCACCGTCCAGTCCGGCTCCAGGAACCCCGTCTTAGTCGAATGTTCGTAATCGTGCAGCATCATCGTCGGAATGCGCAACGACTTTGAAATCAGCATCTGCGCCCGGGATCCGTGCGAAATCGCCAGATCTGGGCGCCTCATGGTGGCCGTAGGCACCAATTGCACGGCTCTGATGCAGTTACACAGTACTTTCAGGAACTTGTTCCTGCCGAAATGGCTGCCGATAACGTTGCAGCGCAATTTGAAGAAATCAAGCAGTTCGCACACCTGATACATATTCCGAGCTGTCAGGATCAGCTCAATACCATTCTTTCTTAGTTCCTCAATGATCGGAATAAAAAAAGGCACATGCGGAGAATTGTCGATATCGATCCACACTCTTTTTTGAGGAGCATGTGTTGCTGACGTTCTTTTAATCATGAGATTAGTAAGCGATGAAAACCAGGTTTGGTGTTAGGTAACTTGTGAGTACGCCTCGCTAGAACGCGTCGTTTCCGAGCAGAACGGCTGCCGGTGTTCGCAACAGAATTTGAATATCCAGCCAGAGCGACCAGCTGCGGACATACTGCAAGTCGAGGCGTACCATGTCGTCAAATCGGACACGGCTGCGGCCACGGACCTGCCAGAGACCCGTGATCCCCGGCTTGACTTCGAGCACGCGCCGGCGATGCCAGATGTCGTACTCCTGGCACTCATATGCCAGAGGCGGACGAGGCCCAACTAATGACATGTCCCCTTTTAAGACATTTAAAAACTGCGGAAGCTCGTCGAGGCTGGTACGTCTGATGAAGCGCCCTACGCGTGTCACCCGGGGGTCGTTGGTCATTTTGTAGACCTTCTTGTTCTCCCCTTCGACATGGCCGTCATGACTCCCGCTGATGACTTGCTTCATAAACGCCTGGTGAATTTCGGGGTTGTTGTTCACGTACATCGATCGAAATTTTAAGAACGTGAACGGTTTGCCAAATTGTCCGAGACGTTCTTGTTTGAACAGTATTGGGCCCTTGGAGCTCAACTTAACCAGCAGGGCGACAGCAAAAAACAGCGGTGACAAGAAGAACAGCCCGACTAAACTGCCTAGAATGTCCATCGCTCTCTTAATTGCCAGAACACCGCGATGAGCGGTCTCGCGTTGTTCCAGGTCGGGATAAAAGGCGGGATTGCCCGGCGACGTTTCGTGAAGCCATGACTGCGGGAAAACGTGCATCGAAATGCTGATCTGACTGAACCTTTCAAGAGTCAGATTATTTCGCATGGTTTGGCTGACCCGGTGCATCATGGTGCCAAGAATCTCTCCATGATCGTCGATACTGATATCGGTAAACATTACTCCCACAACCGACTGATTCTTATACCAGCCGGTCACGTCCGTGTCCCTTGTCGACAACGACAATGCGGAGAGAATGTTACTCAGTACTCGGCCGCCCTTATCGAAGGGCAAACATTTCCCTGCGTGCAGCAACATAAGCAACATCGGCTTGCGCGAGCGTTCGGTTCGCTTTCGTTCAAGAGTGATCGTGTTGCGAAACGAGACTTCATCCAGGATCACGTTGTCCCGCGGCTTCCCCTCTTCCGGCGTAATCAGTGAGTCATTCCAACGATTGAACTCTGTCTGTTGATCCCTGGCCCTGATTCTCCGCTTGTTTTCAATCGGCGCCTTTGCTGCATCAGACGTTCGGCTTGTTCTCGCCACTACTCCCTGCCGCGCTCCAGAATTGAGCCCCACAGCGCTCATTTGAAGCGCCTGATGTGTAGTGCTCAGTGCGGTACCGATGTATTCCTTGGCTACCACAAAAGAGATGCTGCACTCAGAGGAACGCTGTCCAGTAGCGATTACTTCCACCTTCTGTTGTTTCAGTTCTTCCAATGCGTCTCCCACGATGCCCCTTACTGCGTCCAAATCCTGACCGACCACAGTAAGAATGCCGACTTGGAGAGCAGCATTGATCCCCTCAATCTTCCCGGACCTTAGCTCGGACTCAAACTCCCGTCGCAGGGCACTTGCTGTTGGTTGCGCAAATTGGGCCGCTACCACAAGAAGAACTTGGTTTTCCCGGGCCGATTCAGAAATCATGAGAACGTCCGTGCGAAGAGATTTGGTGGTCGCTAACGTTCTCTTGACCACATCTTGTGTATTCCCTGCACCGGACAGGCGGATGTCTATCATTGTGGCTTCGGTGATCGCGGTCAGCGCCTTTACGCCGGCGTCGGCTTTCCCGTCTTTAGCGGTAATTTTTGTTCCTGGCTTTTCCGGCGCAAAAGTATTACGGATCCAAACCGGAATGCCCTGTCGAGTAACTGGATCGAGTGTCTTCGGATGCAGTACCTTTGCGCCGAAATAGGCTAGCTCCGCAGCTTCCCGGTATGAAATCTCAGAAATTGCGGTCGCATCATTTACCAGTCGCGGGTCCGCCGTAAGTATTCCGTCCACGTCCGTCCAGATGATCACCTCGTCCGCGCCGATAGCGGCCCCGACAATAGTGGCCGAATAATCCGAGCCACCGCGACCCAGGGTGGTCAGTGCGCCCTCTGCAGTTGCTCCGATGAACCCTGTAATGATAGGTATGACGCCCTTCTGAAGCGTTGAACGCAAGCGTGTTTCGCAACGATCGCGCGTCGGGTGCATTACCGGATCGGCCGCTCCATGGAACGAAGTCGTTACTATCAACTCGGTAGCTTCGATCGCTTCAGCGGCAATACCTTCTGCAGCAAGTGCTGTAGCCAATAAGGGAGCGCTAAGCCGCTCACCGAGGCCTGAGATCAAGTCGCGAGCAGATGGAGTCAGTTCCCCGATTCGGGCCGTGTTGTCGCACCAGGCCTTACACTGTTCAAGAAGATAGCCGATGTTGCATGAAAGCTGCTCGCGCGCCACATTGCCGTCGATTAATGCGTTCAGGGCCGCATGATGCTGGACGGACAAATTTTCAAGGATCAATATGGCTTCAGACAGGCGGCCCGACTGCGAGTAAGTGGCTGCCTGAATGAGTTTGTTGGTGACACCGCCCATCGCCGAGACCACCACCACCACGTCGCCCTCCCGCGATTCAGCGCGGATAATTCCAATCACTTTTCGAATGCATGCAGCATCGCCAACCGAAGTCCCGCCGAACTTCAGAACACGGACCGGCCTGCGGTTCTTCCGCTGCCCCAGGTGAGAGGTTCGGTAGGCGCTAGGGCGGTCTAGCAAGGCTTCCCGGGTTGCCGTGGATTTCCGGTTGGCTCGTTCGCTATTCATATCCCGAGTCTCCAGACTGGGCGAGGGACTTCGGCGCCATTCTTGTGTCAATCGGCAATAACTGAGGCGCCGGGGATTGCACGCGATTCTGGCGAGCGGTTAACGAATGATATTTTCGGGCATGTCGAACGCAGACTTGAAGCAACTCAGCCTCTGCCCACGGAACATCGTGATACCCGGAACGCAGATATGAACTAGAAGGTTCCCGCATCCATTCCTGGGGAAATAGCGTGATGATGTCCTTATCTGTGACTTTTGGTGTTGGTTGAATCGCGCATCCCGACATAGCTGCAACGAGCGCTGCGGAAAGATCGCGGCCAGGCCCGAGTGCCAGGTGTCCTACCTGGGTAATTCTCGGATTGATTTCGATCAGATATGCCTTCCCGGTACTGGCTTCCAGCATAAAATCGAACCCATGCACTCCGGAAAGCTTGAGACGACGAACGATTTTTTCGACAGCGTATGACACATCAGGGTGGTCGATGAGGCGCATAACTGTGGCTGGCCCTGCCTGATGTCTCTTATTAATGACCTCAAAATGTAGTGAGCCAATCACTGCACCTTGCCAGCAGGCGACAGTGCTCGTCGCTTCGCGTCCGCTAACGAACACCTGACCACTTACCACACGGCGACGCCGCAGCAGAGAAGGCCACACTAACGTCTTGTCGTAATCCACCAAGGCGCGCTTGGCTGCGCGCGCAAGCTGAGTTGGAGCTTGCAGTTTGCGGTAAGCGCTCTCAGCCTCTTCGATGGTTTGAACAATCCTCACCCCGTCCCCACCAGAAGTACCATCAGCCTTTAGAACTAACGGAAAGCCTACTTTGGCGGCCCATTCTCTGAGCTGATTGACACTAGCTATAACCGCGCTTTGCGGTACTCGAACTCCGTCTTCCTGAGCAAGCCTCATGAGAGTGGCCCGCTCGTATACCACCGGGAAGCTCTCCGGCGAGCCTAAGGACCGCTCAATAAGACAGCAGACCTGCGCTCCATTTTCCCCTCTGAGTAATTCGCGCCTATGCAGATGGTGCAGCTGATGGGCGGCGAGGTCGTCGCCAGGAATGATCAACTGGGGCTTTGCTGCGCGAATTGCAGCAGAAAACGAGCGTACAGGCGCCAGACCGTTATAGCGGTAGGTTCGAGATACCGCGCGGATCTTACCGAGAGGATGGCCGACTGGACAAACACCTTCAACGATGCACCCAGCGTCAGCCATGGCCATGGCTAGCCGCGCCGCAGGGAACCAGTGTGAAGTTGCCGCAACTAAGATTGTAGGTTTCATCGTTGTTCAGAGCTCGACGAAATCACATGTGACCTCATCAAAGCTTCTTTCTGGGAGAGGAATCCACGGGAATGAAAAGCAAATTACAACGATGACTCGGCAACAATCGTCGAAATCGAACTTTTCGCGTACACCGGAGAGAAAGATTCGCGTACGACGGCGGCGTCATTCTTTGGTTCGGGAAGAAGTTGAAACTCTATACGGAGCTGAAGTAACTGTTGCGTACTCAGAGTGCGTTTCAGCATTTCATGCACTCGAGACAGCATGGTTGGAGGAATTGAATTGTGGTCGTCAAACGTGATCTCAGTGAACATTACTCCGACGACGAGGTTTTCTTTGTACCAGCCGGCAATGTCCGTTTCTCTGGTAATCCCAGGCATTACTGACAACATTCTTTGCAGGCAAGTTCTGCTATCGCTGGCCGTGGAACGTTGACCCATGTCAAGCAACATGAGTAGGAAGGAAGTGTTAGAACGGCTAGTTCTGCGTCGTTCGAGCGAAATCATGCGGTGGAAATCCATTTCACCCAAGCCAATGTGATCGGCAGATGCGGTGGAATGAATGCTGCCATTCATTGCCATACGGGGTTGGTATAAATAATTCACAATTTTTCTCCTGAAATTGGTGGGTGTCCTGAATTGAAGAATGAGGGAGCTAGTCAGGGGAGGTGAGTTTACTTGTCTTGGTGCCTGTCCAACGGTTCGGCAGGATTACTGTTCGTATATTGATAGTAGTAATTACTCTGGGCGACATTTTCAGAGGAGTTTAGCACCGCGCCAAGTAGCTTCTTCTGATCGATGGCCTCGACGCCTCGCTTTAATTGGTCTTTTTGCGTCGCTCCCTGGCGGGCTACCAGCAGGATTGCATCAGCCTGCCTCATCCATATGCTTGTGTCTGCGAGTGGAAGCACCGGAGGCGAATCAATGACGATCCAATCGAACCAGGTGGTCAACTGCTCCATCAAGGCTGAAAGTCGCCCGGCTTGCATCAGCTCCAAAGGGTTTCTTGGCGTGTCACCCGCTGGCAACACCCATAAACCTGGCTCGTCAAGGTGATAGATACTGGTCATCGGACCACGCTCCCCTTGCAACCATTCAGCTATTCCAGAAATCTTGCCCAAGCCGAATAATTTCGCTACCGAAGGCCTGCGCAGATCTCCGTCCATGAGCAAAGTTTTCTGCTGTGTTCTCTGCGCCAGTGCACAAGCAAGGTTTGCGGCGACGGTGCTTTTGCCTTCCTGTGGAATGGTGCTTGTGATCAACAATTTCTTCAGCGGCCGGTTCTGCTGAAGGTGACGCAAACGAACGCTGAGGAAGCGGAATTTCTCGGCGGCGAGACTATCCTTGTCGGTAACGCAAACCACCCGGCTTTGCGGCGGCACCAATACTTTCAAAGTTTGGAACTGGCTGAACTGATCCACAGCCGGTTGGCTTGAGGGCGACTCGGTTGTGGCCGGGGGTTCAGCTGCTATGCCGTGCGATAAAGCGGCGTCCAACGACTCCCTCAGTCCCGCAATGACTGACATCTCAGTCGGGAGCAATGGCTCGCCGAGAATGGCAGTATTTGCGCGCGCCGCCGCTGTCCTGCGCTCGGTTGCTTCCAGCAGCTGGGTGGCCAGCAGTGCTGAGGGAAGCTCTAGATCGGTGTCTTCGCTAGCCGATTTTTGTAAAGCGTCAAATATGTGGCTCATGCTTGTCGAACTCGAGTTGCCAAGGGCGAGTGAGTGTCCATATCGCGGGTGAGGGGCTTTTGCATCGAACCGTACAGGTCCAGCAGAATCCTCGCCGCGCGCTGAAGATCTATTTCATCAAAGCCGCCGACTTTCTCGACTTCCGCGGGGCGGACCATGTTGAGACGAAAGTCACGGGCAACTTCATCGATGACTTCCGGCGTGACGCTGGTCAACTGCTTTGCGTAGCCGGACAGAAGCGCGTTTTCGCAGATCGTATTGATCAGGCGCGGAATGCCGCGCGAGTGGCGATATACAGCGGCGATAGTTTTTGCAGGGAAAAGAACTTCGGCGTGCGAATTGGCCCCGACCAACCGAAGGCGACTCTCGATGTAGCCCTTTGTATCTTCGTGATCCAACGGCTCAAGGTGCGAACGGATTGCGATCCGCTGCTTTAACTGCGTTAGCTCTACCGAGTCCAGCTTGTCGTCCAGTTCAGGCTGACCGACCAGTACGATCTGCAGAAGTTTGTGCTCGGCGGTTTCCAGGTTGGTAAGTAATCGAACTTCTTCCAGGGCTTCAACGGAGAGGTGATGAGCTTCGTCCACGATTAGAACTGTGGTGAGCCCCTTCAGGCCGCGATTGACCACGAAGTTACACAGATCGAACAGCAGCTCGCCTTTGTTCTTCCCGGCTGACGGAAGGCCGAAGTCGCTAACAATGTACTGCAGAAATTCCGTAGGTGAAAGCCGGCTGCTGAACAGGTATGCATACGCAACATCTTTGCTCTGCTTTAGCAAACTTAACAAGCAGCGAAGCAACAGAGTCTTGCCAGTGCCGACTTGCCCAGTCAGAACGACAAAGCCCTTGCGCCAACGCACTCCGTAGTAGAGAGCAGCCAGGGCCTCATTATGTCGTTTGGTCGAAAACAGAAACGAGGGGTCGGGCGTTATATCGAACGGACCGCGTTTCAGGTTATAGAAGCTTTCGTACATTAATTTGACCTAGCCGCGCAAAAAGCTGAATGCGGAACCTGCGAGAATGCTGAACACCACGACCGCGGCCGTGGCCCATCCCAGAAGGCTTTTCTTCTTCTTGCTCTGTTCATCCATTGCGTTGACAATTGCAGGAATCTCCAAAATGACCGGCACAGGGATCAACTCTTTGATTTCCTTTTCAACGTACAGTCGATCGTCCATCATTTCGAATGCGCCGACGACAATGGCACCCAACGCCAGTCCAACGCCTATACCAATCCCGCAAAATTTCAGGCGGTTCGGGAAGTCAGGCTTAAGGGGCAGGCTGGGAGGATCGACAATTCGAAAGCGTTCGCCCTGCTGCAGCAGTTCCATGCTGGTAGCCATGGCAGATTCATTCTTCTTTTTCAGAAGATCGTCATAATTTGTTTTCGATTGGTCGTACCCGCGGGTCAAGTCCGCCAATTGTTGCTCGCGCACCGGCTCCTGATTGAGACGACCTTGGTAATCATTAATCTTCTGTTGCAGAGCTGTGACTGTCTGCTGACGGTTCTTGCTTTCAATTTCGTTCGCTTGTAGTTGGCTCTGCAGTTGGGCAACAGGAGTTGCCTGAGCCAGACTGATCCCGGATTGTGGCGCGGTATCGTCCCCCTCTGACTGCGGGCTATTACGCTTGTTTTTCAGGTCTGCTAATAGCTGATCTCGGATCCTTTCAGTCTTCGCAATTTGCTCTTTTAATTTTCGGACATCGGGATGGCGTTCTGTGTAGCGGGAACTTAGGTCTGCTAGCCCGGATTTCAATCTGTCGAGTTCCTGGTCGATGGCCGGCAGGCCTACCTGCGTGCCTTCTGAGTTGGTAGTAGGCGACTGAAGGCTTCGGTACTGACCTAACAAAGTCTGCAAATAGACATGCTGCTGTTGGGCAGCGCTTAAAGCATCTTCCTCCGTCTGCAACTGCGCCTGGACGCCAGCTAATATTTGCAAGTTACTAGCTTGCTGAGTCGGTAGCTCTTGCAGGTGTTGACCTTTAAATTCACGGATCTTTTCTTCCTGCGTTGCCAGATTCTGGCGGGCCGTTTCTAACTGGCCTTCGAGAAACTTAGTAGTGTCTTCCGATTGCTGCTGGCGGACCTCAAGGTTTTCATTGATAAAAAGGTTGGTCAGTTCGCTGGTGACCTGCTGTGCAACCTGTGCATTACGCGATGAGTAGTAAACATTGAAAGCTGTGACCCGCTCTTGGGCGTCGCGCACCAGCTGGATATCAATATCCTTTCGCATGCGCTCGACTTTCTCCTCGGGATTGTTAAGTCCGTGTTCCCCGGCGTACAGGTTCAGCTCATCAATAATATGGAGAAGACGAGTGCGGCTTAGAATCTGCTGAGTAATGCTTTGCAGCCGTTCTTGCAAGTCGTCGGTCACATTGGGGGTGACGTAGTCTTTGGGCATGGTCGGCTGTTCGACCAGAATCAAGGTGCCGGACTTGTACCGAGCAGGCAATATCCAGCTTGCTCCCCAAATCGCAATCCATCCCAGAAACATCGGCAGTAGGAAATGCAGGTGGCGGCGCCGAACGATTCCGAGATAGTGCTGGAGGTCGAAGCTTTTTGACTGTTGTTCTTCTAGCTGCTCTGCCATTGGCTATCTTCCTAAAGGCTTAGCGAACTGATACGAGATCGAAATAAACTCGCGATTGGTATTTGGCGCGCCAGATATTACAGCTATCTCACCAAAGCTCTGATGCAAACGGGTGTATCCGGCTTCGGCATTGAAATGCTCACCGATCTGGTGCTGCAGCGAGACGCTGCCGGAAATGCTGTGCCCTCCGGGATTACCCGAAGTTAGAAGCGGCGTTATGTTCTTGTAGATCGCGTAACTTGCTGCCGATCCGATGCTCCAGGTGCGCCGCATCTGCCAGCGAGCGGTTGCGTTTGCGGCGTTTGAAGTGAACGCTCCAACGAGGCCGCCGCCCCCAGTGACGCTGCGCGAATAACCACCTGCAATACTCGTTCGGCGTCCCTGCCAGCCCAGGCTCGCAGTGGCGGTCGGCGACCATGATCGAGAGGCAAAAAGAGAAGACTGTGTCGCTTCATAATGTTGCGGGCCAGCCGCAAACGATAATGAAAGATCAGGTCTTAGATACACCGTATAAAAAAGAAGCGCACTGTGGGTCTGGGTTTCGAACAGCGGACCAACTGGAAACGCCGCAATTCTTGAATATTGGTACAGCAGGCCAGCGTAATGTTTTTTCGAAATGCGATAGCTATAGAAGGCCGACCCTCCGCGCGAATTCGAATCATAAAGACCAGGCACCTGGGATGGATTGGGGTAGTGCAGATTGCTAAAGGTTCCGCTGCCGCCAATCATCCCGGTCGCACTGAACTGGTAAGTGAGGCCCGCAGCCCCTGTGTTCGAGAGCCGGTCTGCGACCGGCGATATGACCGCGGCCGTCGGTACTTGCCCAGATCCATAAACCGCTCCCGCTGAAAGCAGGTCGGGCTGGTTAAAGACGTTTGAGCTCCTCTGGAACGAATCGCGGAAACTGGCGGTCACGTGCGGACTCAAGCGATATTGGAGATCAATAGTCGCGTTCTGGTCGGTTTCGTCGCGACCGCTGGTGCGCTGATAAAAAGTGAAACCAGGAGCGTAAGTTAGCAATGAATGCAAGCGTGTAGTGCTCTGGTCAAGTGTGATGGTCGGCCAAATCGAATAATCAACGTCGCTGACTGGATTTCGACTGACCCCTCCGAGCACGTTGTCGCTATAGGCGCCGTTAACGGTCACTCCCGCCCGCAGATAATTAGAGCGCGCTTCCGAAGCCGGAGCGATCGGGTAAGCTTCACCGCTTATAGCTGGTGGGATCAGCATCCGAGCATCATCAGAGCTGGTCGTAATCTCGGCAGTAGGAGCCGCATTGGCAGTCACCGCCACGGCGGCATCATCTTGCGACCACATCGGGACCGCCGCCAGCAAAGTCAGAGCGAATATAGATGTTCGAGTAATCATGACGACCTACGGAACAACAATGGTGTCGTTCGGCTGAAGTTTCACATTTTGATCGGAGTTCTTTCCCTTCACGACATCCTTGTAGTTAAAAGGCAGCCGCGACTCCGTACCGCTAGGGTTGTGGCGAAGAACGTAGATCGACTTTTGCTTAGCAAAATCGCGGAACCCACCCGCGACCGCAATCGCGTCCAACACTGTCGAAGAATTGGTGAGGGAATATGACCCTGGCTTGCTTACCATGCCGAGGATATTGAATTTCTGACTATTGATTTGCTGAACGATCACGGTGACTTCCGGCTCGGAAATGTAGCTCTGCAACTTACTCGCGATATCCTGCTCCAACTTCAAGGGCGTCAATCCCGCGGCTTGCACCTCCCCGGCCAGGGGGAGCGAGATCTTCCCATCAGAACGAACAGGAACGGAACGAGAAATATCAGGCTCCTTCCACACGTTGATCGCGAGCACGTCAGTCGCGCCAATCACAAAACTGTCATCATGCGGCTTGCTGACCGGGGCATTCACAGGCTGGTCAAGCGAGGCCACGGTTACCGGCGCATCGGCCTTGGTACTTGCCGGCGGAGGATTTTGCGCCCACATCAAACCAGGAGCCGCGATACTAATAAGGAGGGCAAACTGTCTGAAGGCGCTTCTAGGATTGGATTTCATAAATACTCCTGAATTATTCGGCCGCGTTTACAGCCGCTTTCCGATTAGTTGGCTTTGTCTTTGAGAGGATTGCCATTTCCCTTGAGCCCGCTCCCGTTAACAAAAGGAAGCGAGAAAGGATCAGAAGAGCTCATCCGATATTGCTCGATTTTGTACAACATAGTCCGGTAACTGACCTTGAGCAGACGCGCTGCTGCTTTTCGGTTCCAGCCAGTTCTTTCGAGCGCTGCGGCAATGGCATTTCGTTCCGCCTGAGATTTCACATCGCGAATCAGCGACTTCAGAGATTTGCTGCCGGATTCCTCGTACTCATCTTTCGTCCCGCCCATTCCATTGCTCGGGGTCATTCGCGCTGAAGCTTTTCCCGAACCGTGCTCGCCAGAGCCCGAAAGGTTGAGCTCTTCGTCGCCAATCATCAGGTAACGCTTCACAAAATTCTCCAGCTCGCTTACGTTACCGGGCCAGGAATAGTGTTGACACTCATTCAGCACCGTGGCTGAAAATTCACGCGCGGGAAGCCCGTAATGCCTGGCCAGCTTGTGCATGAAATGTTGCAGCAGTATGTGAATCTCATCCCGTCGCTGACGCAATGCCGGCACATGGACCGTGAACGCACTCAGCCGGTAATAAAGGTCTTCGCGCATTCTGTTTTCCGAGGGAGCACGCTCGATGTTGATATCGCTCGAGACCAGCACTCGCACATCAACCTCGACATAACTGGCGGTGCCTGGTTTCAGAAATTGCTTTTCCTGCAGGACCTGCAGCAGTTTTTCCTGTAGACCAATCGGCATCTCGAGAATTTCATCCAGGAAGATCGTGCCTTTGTCGCAGAGTTCCATCTTGCCGACCACCGAAGGTTCGCCCCTCGTGGCGAGACGTCCTCCGTAGCCGAACAATTCCTTTTCAAGGAGATCGCCCGGCAATGCCGCGCAATTTACTTTGAGGAACCTGGAGCCGGAGCGCACCGATAATTTGTGGATCAACCGCGCAGTTGTCTCCCGGCCGGTTCCAGGTTCGCCAACAATGAGAACAGGCACATCCGCCTGAGACAACAACTCGGCCTGAGCGCGAAGCTTTTGCATGACTGGACTCGCGCCAACGAAGAACGCCTCTTCGCCAAGCTCTTCCACGTCTTCGCTTGCGCAGTCACGAACTACGAGATCGCGAGGTGACGAAAGATGTCGGCGAATTGCGGTTTCCAATTGCTGTTCGTCAAAGGGTCGAACCAGAAAATCCTGAGCGCCGAGCCGCACCGCTTCTTTTTCGCGGGCAACATCTTCTGCATATGCGAGCAAAATAATCGGCAGTTCAGGACGCAACCGGCGCAACCACCGCAAGACGTGCAGAGCGTCGGCGTCACCGCGCAGCAAATCCAGCAACAGCAAGTCGGGAACGGCCCCGGACTGGATGCGCTCGAGCGCTTCCCAACCGCTGCCAGCGGTTTCCAGATGCCACGAATTAGACTCGCCAACTGACCAGAGAGGCCGGAGCACGGCAGGCTCTCTACTTACAACCAGCAGGCGAACAGTTGCAGTCGCGTTTTCGTTCACGTGATTACCAGGTTTTAAAAAGTTAAGCTGAGGAAAGCTGGCTAAACCGGTTCGACGTCATAGCCCTCGATGCGGACGGCTAACGATCTTTGAAGTGCATCGACGGATACGACCAGCGTTGACTCGCCACTTCGAGCGGTGAGAATACCCTCGACTCCATCCAGGGCGCCGCTGCGGATACGCACGCGCTGGCCGATTTTCAGAAATGGATGAGAGTGCCACTCTAAATGCTCTTCTGTAATTCGCCGCACGGCATCAATCTGCTCGTCAGGAATCGGAGTGCCTTCTCCGCGAGTTCCGACCAGGCTGTAGACGCCGTCGATCCGCAAGGCCTTTAAGCGTCCTTCATTAGTTGGACACAACTTCGCGAACACGTAACAACTGAAGAGAGGGAACTCAACCAGCTTCTTGCGATCGCTCCAGCGACGCTCCTGCGTAACGGTCGGAAGGAAAGATGGCACGCCAGCCTCTCCCAGCCGATGGGCGACAATTTTTTCGTGACGAGCGCGAGTAAGCAGCGCGTACCAGCTTTGCTCCTCAGATGTAGATCCGAGCGCCGGAGCTTCGATCTGCCACGATTGAGTGAGTGTGCTCATAGCTTCGCCCTCTGGGTCACAGCGCCTGCTTGACCCTTAAGATCACAGAACTTTGCCCAAACGCCATAATGGCGAGAATCAGGGGGATGTTTAGGAGACGGATGCGGTTAAGCAGTCCGGCAAACCTTCTAACTAATCACTGAGCAAGGGGGATAGGAACTCCGAGGAGTTTGTTGCTCGCGATGAATGGAGATTATCCGCGAGTGCAGTTCGCTGCAAGAGGTACAAACCCTCCTTGGTCATCTTCTCAGGTAACCGAGAGTAGAACGTCGCGACGACCCAGAAGCTCACACCGGAGTAGATCTTCTCTAGCGGTAGAGAGGAACGGGCGGGTTCGGGAAGACGAAATTGACGTAATTTGTCAATATCAGCGGACTAAGAATGATGGGATCGTAATCTCTTGAAAACGCACTATCAACAGGTGGCCGAATAGGGCCATGGGAGGGCACTTTAGTGCCATTGTGCGGTTACCCGAGTTTACTTACTCTCCCGTTCACGCAGTTGCAAGTGCTTGCACTGGGCTGCAAGAGGGCGCCAACAATTAAGCAAATTGTAAATCGCTCCTTGCCTAGGTACAATGGTTGCTGTAGACTGCATACCGTAACCACTGTAGGAATTCCGTCAAGTTCGGCTTCTTCAAAGTATCCGTCTGGCCTCCCCCAAGTGCTCGGATGTGTTGCTAAAAAGACAATCGAGCTCCGGTCTGTTTAGACCACAGCGTCGGTAGTCTTTTTAACTGACTTCGCTTGGAGGCGATAATGGATCGCGGCGAGACCACTGCAAAACCGATTCACGTCTTAGTTCTCGACAGTTCCGCCATTCACACCCAGTTACTCGCGGAGGCGCTGCGTCGCGACCGGGCTTTAGATGTAGCCAGCCTGGATTCAGCGCAAGCAGTGGTCAAGACTGCCACTGAGTCCGCAATTGATGTGCTTGTGATCGGGGCGAACCTCGATGAGCACACCAACCGTGGTCTGGAGATATTGCGCGAACTGCGCGCCTCGCGTCCCAATATGCGCGCGGTGGTCCTACTGAACTCGTGCAAACCGCAGGTGGTTCTCGACGCCTTCCGTGCCGGAGCCAGAGGAGTGTTCAGCCGGTCTGAGTCGATCGACAAATTGAGTAAATGCATTCGATGTGTGCACGAAGGGCAGATCTGGGCCAACAGCCGCGAGATGTCGCTTGCCTTGGAAGCCCTGGCCTCCGCGCCCGCTGTTAATGCGGTCGATTCGAATGGCCTCAACTTGCTCTCCAAGCGCGAGAAAGAAATCGTTCACAGCCTGGCAGAGGGACTGACTAACCGCGAGATCGCTGAACGTTTGAGCTTGAGCCAGCACACGGTCAAGAATTATTTGTTTCGAATATTCGACAAACTTGGTGTGTCCAGCCGCGTTGAGCTTTTGTTCATGACTTTAAGTCAGGACAACAGTTCACAGTCAGTGTTCAGTTACTTTTTGAAAAACTGTGTCGATGGAAGCCTGCAGGATGATTCCATGCTGACTGCGTGCCAGAAAGCGGCGGAGGAAGGTTCACCAATTGCGCAACTCGTACTTTCCCACATGTACCGAATGCGAAAGACCAGCCCAACGGATGTACTGCTGTCTTACAAGTGGTGTCTGATCGCCAGCGCGCAGATCTCACGTGCCAGCAAGAGCATCAGCAAAACAATGTCGATGGAGCAATTACTCTACGCAGAAAAAATGGCGGCGGATTGGTTACGAAAAACGCAGAAACTCACTGCCGCGCCAATTGTCGATATTAGCGATCGACCTGTGGCCATCGGACTGGGCGCGGCTTCGGACTAGCGTCCCTTATTCTGCAGAGACGCTGAGCTGCATTTCCAGTGGTTCCTCCGCAGAGATAACGGGAACTTTCTTTTCGCCCATGCCTGAATGAAATTCCTGCGGCACGGGAATTCCAAGACTATCTCCTAGGCTGCGGAAAAGTTGAAGCCAAGTGTCACTCGGAGGCTCCGGCTTCAAATGCGTGATCTCCTTCATCAACTCGTAATAAGTGTTTTGGGCTTGCCACAGACCTCCAGGTTTGAGTGGCGCCGCCCGAAAAAGTGGTATCAGCCGCTCCACTTCGCTCAGCTTTTGCAGTGCGAACGGGTCCTTAGACCAATGATCCATCGTGCGGTCCAGTCGCTCACGTAGAGCTGACTTCACAGAATCGTCGAGAGCGATCCCAGTTTGCGTGGCCGTTTTCATCAAAAGTCGCAAACGCTCGAAGTCGATCTCTTCGCTCCTTAGGCAGCGGCAAATTGCGTTATTGAGCACGAACTCAGACGAGACCCGCAGGATCGGCGGCAACGGCATCGCCAGTTCCCGGAGAAAGCCAATCAGCGTCACATTGTGCTCGTACACGTCACCATAGAGCTTGTCGATATCCGCGAGTGTGCTATCGATAATTTGCGTGATAATGCGCCGCCGCTCATCACGAAACAATGATTTCAGCGAGTAGGTCTCCGCGCCAAAATAGTGATCGAAAGCTTGGGCGCAACCACTGAAACCCGAGTTGGATAAGCACAGGCGAGCTTCCTTGGGGAATTGCGAAAACTCGTTGTGCGCTTCGCAGACGCCGGCCCGCAGGTTATGACCTCCGGCGTGGAGCACGGCAAAGTTGAAGTCCAGTTGCGCGTGAGTGATGCACGACCTGATCTCGACGGTACCGGCTGCGAGTTTGAGTTTGTCGTGTTCGATGACGCTCACGTCACGCAGACGAGCCTGATACGAGTAGATGGAATCGGATTGATCGTAGCCTTCAAAAAAAGAACTGATGGCGTAGTGGGCTGCAACCCCGGAAAGATCCAGCATGGCGGGGCGGACGAAGCGCTCGTAAATGTCCCGGCCATTTCCGAATTCAGGGATGTTGCTACGAACCGCTTCGAGTTTTTTTAGAAACTGTTCTTCGCGGTTGCCTCCGAAAAGTTGCTGACTCAATTGGACTCCGCGGGCTGCGTACTGCAGCACCTGCACCGTTTCCGGCCCGGTAGGCTCATCAAAGAACCACCCGCAACTTGTGTACATCAGCATCAAGTGCCTCTGCATCTCGAGCAGACGTAGAACGCGAACCTCCTCACCGGCCGACAAGCGGTGGGTGGAATGCTGCGCCAAAAAGCTCTCGACGCTCGCCGGAGACCTATCAAGAACAGCCGCAATATAATCGTCTCTTGCTGACCAGGGATCCTTCAGCAGCTTCTTTGCGTTCAGTTCGTAATCGGCGAGCAGATCATCCCGCAGACAATCGAAAGCTTCACGTAGCGGGCGGCGCCATTCCTGGGTCCATCCCGGGCGGCCTCCGGAATTGCAACCGCAGTTGTCTTCCCACCGGGCAATGCCATGTGCACAACTCCACGAGGTTTTCTCTTTTATCCGGATTTCCTGCGTAGGCGAATGCATGGCGAAGTATTCGCCATAATTTGTTATGCGAGCGAGTTTATTTTGCTCAATGTATTGGAGGACGTAGGCGAGTGCCATATCGCCATGCGAATGATGATGTCCGTAGGTTTCGCCATCAGTGGCGACATGCATTAATTGCGCGGAATCGCCCTCGGGATCGAAATGGCTAAGCAATCGCCGCGCGAAATTCTCTCCGCTGAACAATAATTTCTCAAACGCGACGGCAGTTGCGAGCGCGCCATCATAAAAAAACAACCCAATCGTGCGTCCGGAGGCCAAGTTGCACGCGTACGAATGTCGCGAATCTGCACCGTACTCGAGATCTATCCATGGTGAATCTTGATCAACACGCAGCTGTGCCGCCTGGCGTGGCGCCAGTATCGTGAACTTGATGCCCTCGGCGGAAAGAATTTCAAGGGTCTCCAAATCGACAGCCGTCTCCGGCAACCACATGCCCTCGGGATCGCGCGCAAAACGGCGCTGAAAATCCTTAATGCCCCAAAGAATCTGCGTGCGCTTATCGCGAGAGTTCGAGAGCGGAAGGATAGTGTGGTTGTAAGCCTGGGCCAACGCGGCGCCATGTCCCGAGAAAAGTTTTTGACTTTCGCGATCGCCGTCAAGAATACGTTGGTAGCCTTCGGGGGCGCGCTCTTCCATCCACGAGAGCAGAGTCGGGCCGAAGTTGAAGCTGATCTTGGAATAATTGTTGACGATCTTCGCGATGCGGTGATCGGAGTCGAGTATGCGCGAAGCGCCATTGGGAAGATAGCACTCCCTCGCTATGCGCTCGTTCCAGTCGTGATAAGGACTTGCGGAATCCTGTGACTCAACCGTTTCCAGCCACGGATTTTCCCTTGGCGGCTGATAAAAATGACAATGAATGCAGACAAAACACTCCATTCGTGGCGCTCCGATACCGATTTATAAATTCGAACATTATTATTGTGCGCAAATACGTTCTCCCTGCCAGACCCCAAAGATGTAATGTACTCTGTCCGTCAAGAAAAAAGCAGATGCTCAAAAGGTTCGCCCGTGCGCGCCAGCAGGCGGAACTTGCGAGTGTTGCATCTCGGTCTTAATCACAAAAACCGTAAATTAGCTATCCCTTTCGAAACAGCTCTGCCGGACGATGGCGTGTAGGCTACGTGTGTCAAAATATCGCCCCTGAATAAGGAGAATTATGAACCGAACTTTGCGCGGCTTTGCGGTACTTCTTCTAGCAGGGGCTATTTGCCCCCACTTCCTGACGGCGGAGACTGATGCTGCGAGCTTATTCAAAGCGAAGTGTGCCTTATGCCACGGGGAAGACGGCAGCGGTAATACTCCGACGGGAAAGGCTCAGAAAGCGAAAGATCTCAGATCTGAAGAGACGCAGAAGAAGTCGGACACTGAAATCGCCGAAGTTATTACCAAGGGGCGAAACAAGATGCCGGCATTCGCCCAGAAGCTGAAGCCGGAACAGATTCAGCAACTGGTCGCGTATATCCGCCAGCTACCCAAGAAATGACTTCGTCCTAACGGTCGAATTGAACACAAATGCCGCAAGTCGAATCCATAACCCAAAAGCAATCGGATGATCCAAATCGGCGCTCGTTTCTCGCCGGCCTGCTGGTTGCCGGAAGCGCGACCGTGGGCGCACTGCTTGCTATTCCGCTGGCGCGCTTTACTTTGCATCCCGTGTTTGCACGAACCACAGAGAAATCCTGGTCAGACGTTGGGAAAGTGGAGGATCTTAAAAATCTCGACGCGCCGGTCAAAAAGCTGGTCACCATCGAGCGGCGCGACGGCTGGCGCAGAACTGTGACGGAAAAGCCCGTCTATGTGAGCAAAGACGCACAAGGTCAGTTGATCGTGTTGTCGGCGGTTTGCACTCACCTGGGATGTTCGGTGCCATTTGTCGAGAAAGAAAAGAGGTTCATCTGCCCATGCCATCTCGGCAATTTCGCCGCGGATGGGACACTGTTGAGCGGTCCGCCTCCGCGCAGCATGGACCGCCTGGAAATAAAAATTGAAGATGGAATCCTGAAGACGCAATACCAGTTCTTCCGCCAGCTTACGCGTACTAAGGAGGAACTGGCGTGAGCACGGACGGCAAAGAGTCGAAGTCTGGCTTCCGCGCATGGCTGGACCACCGCACCGGCCTCGATTCCCTTCTCCGCCATACACTCGACGAGCCGATTCCGGGCGGAGCAAAGATCGCGTATGTATTCGGCTCGGCCCTGCTCTTTCTTTTTCTCTCGCAAATTGTGACTGGCGTGTTTCTCGCCATGTATTACGTGCCTTCGGCTGACCACGCGCATACGACGGTTGCCTACATCACTAAGGAAGTGACCGGCGGATCGTTTTTGCGGAGCATTCATGCTTATGGGTCGAGCGCAATCATTATTGTGCTCTTGCTGCACATGACCCAAACCTTCCTTTACGGCTCATATAAAGGACGGCGCGAGCTGGTGTGGGTTGCGGGATGCGTGCTGCTCGCGCTGATGCTGGGCATGGCCTTTACCGGCTACCTTTTACCCTGGGACCAGAAGGCATTCTTCGCGACTACGGTGGGAACGAACATTCTCAGCGAAATTCCGTGGGTGGGAAATGGGCTGAAGGAGCTGCTCCGGGGCGGCACTGAGATGGGGACGCTTACGGTGTCGCGGTTTTTTGTCCTGCACGTGTTTGTGATTCCGGCATGCATTTTTGCCTTTGTAGCGATCCATGTTTATTCGTTCCGAAAAGCCGGCGCTGCTGGACCCGTCAGAGAAGATCCGGTCAGTCCCAAACTTCCGGCGGAAACTTTTTATCCCAAGCAGCTGGTGATGGACATGGGCTTCGCCACATTGATCATTGTGCTGTTGGGGCTGGTCGCATACTTCTGGCCGATGGACCTCGGGCCCAGAGCGGACCCGGCGGACACGCAATTTATGCCCCGGCCGGAGTGGTACTACGTTCCTGTATTTCAGTATTTGAAGTACTGGCACGGCTCGACGGCACTGCTGGGGATCTTGGTGATTCCGGGAATCGTAGGTTTGTTGCTGGTTGGACTGCCGTTCTTTGATCGCAGTCTTGAGAGGCGGCCGTGGAAGCGGCCCATTAGCGTGGGACTGTTCACCGCTGTTCTGCTTGGACTTGCCGGACTTGGACTCATCAGTCATCGCCAGGACATGCGCAATCCCGGCGTGGCTGCGCAATTGAAAGCTCAGCGTGAGGCCACAAAAGAGTTCATGAACGCGAAATTCGAACCCGAACTTTCTGGCAGTTCGTTAAGCGCGCAAAACGTGGCATTGTCTAACCCTGAGGCGGCCAAGGGCAAAGAAATCTTCGAAGCACAGAGTTGCAATGCCTGTCACGGAGATAACGGCATCGGAACCGCTGCCGCGCCGAAGCTGGTGGGCGTGGGAGCGAAATACGGTGCGGCCAAGATTGAGGCAATGCTACATACTCCCACTGCAAAAATGACCGCAGGCGGAATGCCGCCTGTCCAACTTAAAGATGACGAGATGAAGCCGTTAATTGCGTATCTTCAAAGTTTGAAGTAAGCGCATCGATCAGCGACGCGCATTCACTCGGCGGAAGAACCGGTGTTGCGCGTACACTCTTTGAAGGAACGCGTACCTTCGTCGTATCAGCGCGTCTGACGTTTCGGAAACATTTCCAAAGGCAGCCGCATTGATTATGATCGAGGTATACGTCCGATCAGGCTGCTTAGAGTTACGCTGTGACTGCACTGCTGCTGCATCGCATCCATTTCGGCTTCACTATCACCTATCACTATTTGTTCCCACAATTGACCGTGGGATTGGCGTTGCTGATCGTGGTGTTAAAAACCATCGCGCTCCGCAGCAAAGACGAGCGCTATAACCAGGCCGCGCGATTCTGGGCGAGGATCTTCGCTATTAATTTCCTGCTCGGCGTCGTGACCGGCATTCCGATGGAATTTCAGTTTGGCACGAACTGGTCGCAGTTTGCGCGCGTAACTGGAGGCGTTATCGGCCAGCCATTGGCCATGGAAGGTGTCTTTTCATTTTTTCTGGAGTCTGCATTTCTGGGCCTGTTCCTGTTTGGCGAGAGACGTCTTTCACCCTTCGCGCACTGGGCTTCCGCGTTCCTCGTTTTCCTGGGCTCATGGATTTCGGGCTTCTTTATTATCGTGACGAATGCCTGGATGCAGCACCCGGTCGCGTATCGTGTTCTTCCAAATGGCCAGTATGAAGTTACAAGTTTTTGGGGACTGCTTACCAATCCCTGGGCGCTGATTCAGTATGCGCACAATATGTCCGGCGCGGTGATCACAGGCGCGTTCGCGATGTGCGCAGTTGGCGCATTCTACGTGCTCGAAGAGCGGTTTTCTGAATCGGGCAAAATCTTTCTTCGCGTAGGTGTTGTCACTGGGGTGATTGCGTGCGTAGCTCAAATCTTTCCGACCGGCGACATGCATGGAAAATATATGGCCAAACATCAGCCAGCGGCGGTGGCGGCGATGGAAGGACTATTTCATACTGAACGCGGCGCCGGGATCGTGCTGCTGGGTCAGCCCAATGAACAAAAGCAAACCATTGACAACCCACTGATCGTGAACGACGTCCTGAGTTTCCTGATCTATGGCACTCCGAAAGCCGTAGTCGAAGGTCTTGACCGGGTCCCGCGCGATCAGTGGCCCGAACCGCTGCCGTTGCTCTACTACGCGTATCACATCATGGCCGGGCTCGGGACCTACTTTGCTTTGCTGATGGCCGTAGCTGCCTTTCTGCTGTGGCGCGGAAAATTGTTCGCGACGCGGTGGGCGCTGTGGCCGCTGATGCTGAGTTTCCCGTTGCCATACATCGCGAATACGGCGGGTTGGATAACGGCTGAGATCGGCCGCCAGCCGTGGGTTGTGTACGGACTGATTCGCACCAGCGCAGGCTATTCCAAGAACGTGTCTGCGGGAAATGGGTTGTTCACCTTGCTCGGCTTCATGGGCATGTACAGCGCGCTCTCTATTCTGTTCGTGATATTGGTCTATCACATTATCGCGAACGGGCCGGAGCGGGCCGCGTCTGCGCAAGTTGCCGAACCATTCACCGTCGCTTAGGAATCGCTTTTTAACGAAAGCAGTTTAGAGAGTGTTTGACACAGTGGTTTAGAGATTGTCTTTAGAGAAAACGGATGGGATTCATTTGGTTTTGGCTGGTCGCGGGGATGATAGTCGCCTACGCCGTGCTCGACGGGTTTGATATTGGTGTAGGTATTCTGCATCCGATTCTGGCGCGCACCGAGGAAGAACGGCAAATATCTGTGCGCACGATCGGCCCGGTCTGGGACGGCAACGAAGTCTGGCTGATCGCGGCCGGAGGCACGCTGTTCTTTGCGTTCCCTCTGCTTTACGCATCGGCTTTCAGTGGTTTTTATCTCGCGCTGATGATCGTGCTCTGGCTCCTGATCATGCGCGCTCTCGGCATCGAATTGCGCATGCACATGGAAATCCACGTCTGGCGCGCGTTTTTTGACGGTCTATTTTTTATTTCGAGCTTGCTTCTAGCAGTCCTTTACGGAGCGGCGCTGGCGAATGTGATTCGCGGGGTCCCTCTTGGCGAAGACGGCTACTTTTTCCTGCCGTTGTGGACCAACGGGCGCCTCGGTCCCGAGCCGGGGATTCTGGACTGGTACACGCTCATCGGCGGGGTGCTGGCCCTGGTTGCGCTCGCTCTTCATGGCGCGCTTTATCTGGCAGTGAAGACAGAAGCGAATCTGCAACTGCGGGCGAGGGCCGCGGCGACGTATTTGTCTGTCGCATTATTGGCGATCACTGTAGTAAGTTTGCCGGCGACGATTGCTGCGAGGCGCGACGGGCTGGACAACTATTGGGCGCACCCTGTCGCCTTCGTAGTTCCCGCCGCCATTTTCGCTGCGCTTGCGGGAATCATGTTTTTCTCCCGTAAGCAAGATGATCGCAAGGCTTTCGCCTGTTCTTGCGTGTATCTCGCGATGATGTTAGTTGGGGCGGCGGTTGCGTTGTATCCTAGGCTGCTGCCATCTAGCAACGATTCCGCCAATGACATCACGATCCAGAAGGCGATCTCCGGTCCTCACACGCTTCACGTTGGCTTGGTGTGGTGGGCTTTTGGCATGGCTCTGGCCATAATGTATTTCGTCATTGTGTACCGCATGTTCCGGGGCAAGGTTTCGCTAGAGCATGGCGGTTATGGACATTAACAACGTGCGACACGGCGAACTTCCCCGCCCTTTCGGCAAGTCCTGCTGATCTCCTGATGTTTTGATCTCCTGCCAGGTTGACGCGGCCGGAAGCCTGATAGCGACACAGTCCTTTTATAATTCTTTACACTCCACGGCTTGGTTTATTGAATCTACACTGGAATGTCCCGGTCTTGTCGTTACTCAACCTTGGCCGCACGACTGACATCCATTCTTTATGCGAACTTGACCGGCGCGACTGACGCCGTGCAATGCTGGAAAATCCATTTGCAATGATCAAATCGGTTTTTGCATCCAACTCTGGTTTAACGCTCTGTAGACATCCTTCAGATGAGAGGAATTTGCCCATGTCCGGCTTAAAAGCCATCGCTTCCACACTTTCTGTTTGTGTTCTTCTGGGTACATTCGGCGCGAACAGCTGGTCGCAGCAGACGCCTCCTGCACAACCTCAGGTACAGGAACCGCTGCCGGCAGCGCCACAAGCGGAAAAAACTCCGCCGACCCATGCCTATGTCACCCATGATTATTCCAAGTCGGTGAAGCCATTTCCGAACGTGTTGGCTCCTTACAAGGCGCGCCCGGTGCCCGACCCCGACTTGGCCAACACACCTCGAATTGACCAGCTCATGCGCGACGGCAAAATTTATCTCTCCATGGATGACGCGGTCGCGCTTGCGCTCGAGAACAATCTCGACCTAGATCTGGCACGGTACAACCTGAATATCGCCGACACGGACATGCTCCGGGCAAAGGCAGGATCGAATATTTTGGGCGTCAACACGGGCATTATCCAGAACACACCGGGTGGCGGCGTTGGAGGTCTGAGCGGCAACGTAGGTTCAGGCGCGGGCGGGACAAGCGTTGCGGCTGGCGGCGTTGGCACCGGCACCAACGGATTGGTCAGCTCAACTCTGGGTATCGGCTCGCCCATCACCAGTTTCGATCCTTCGATTACCAGCACACTGCAGATGGACCGCGCTTTTGTACTCTCAAGCAGCGCATTGAGCGGACGGGCCGTGACCAACAACAACACCGGCATCGCGGATGTTTCCTATCAGCAGGGATTTCATACCGGCACCAACCTGCTGGTCGGATTCAACAATACTCACCTTACTAGCGACAATCCGCTCAGCGCGCTCAGTCCGACCATCAGTTCGAACTTCCAATTTAGAGTGACCCAGGAGCTGCTTCAGGGCTTTGGCTTTTTGCCGAATACTCGCTTCATCCGCATTGCGAAAAACAATCGCGAAATTTCTGACGTTGCGTTTCGCCTGCAGGTGATCACAACGGTTGACCAGATCGAGAATCTCTACTGGAACCTGGTTTACGCCTTTGAGAACGTGCGGGTACAGCAGGAGGCGCTGACCTTTGCCGAAAAGACGCTCAGCGATAATCAGAAAGCCGTGCAGGTCGGCACGCTTCCGCCGATCCAGGTAGTGAGCGCGCAAAGCACAGTTGCCAGTAATCGCCAGCTGCTGACGGTGGCGCAGACCAACCTTGAGCTACAGGAATTGCTCATGAAGAATGCGCTGAGCAGAAACTTGCAGAATCCGCAGCTTGGAGGCGCACAGGTGATTCCAACTTCGACCATCCAATTGCCCGAGCAGGAGCCGGTTTCGCCCACCGAAGACCTGATCAATGACGCGTTGCAACATCGGGCCGAGCTGGCAGAGTCGCGCATTGATCTGAACAGCCGCGACCTGAACGTTAAATCCGTGCACAACGCCATGCTGCCTTCGCTTGGTCTGTATGCCTATTACGGAGGAAGCGGTCTTGGTGGGAGCCTGAGTCAGAATGCTATTTTCTGTCCGTCCGCCTCAGGAATCTGCATTAATCGCAACCGCATCCCTTCGCAGTTCCTAACGGGCCCGGTCGGCTACAGCGACACACTTAGTCAGTTGGTCGACTCCAGAGCGCCCGATAAGGGCGTCGGAATCAGCTTGAACGTGCCTATCTTGAACCGCACGGCCCAGGCCAATCAGGTGCGCTCCGAACTCGAATTCAGGCAGGCGCAAGTGCGTTTGCAGCAGCTCGAAAATCAGGTACGCATTGAAGTTCGAAACGCGCAATTCGATGTGCAGCAAAATCGCGCCAGCGTCGACGCAGCGCAAGCGGCTGTGAACCTGGCTCGGCAAACGCTCGATTCGGAACAGAAGAAACTGGAGGCGGGAGTGTCGAATCCGACGAATGTTCTGCAAATGCAGTCTGGACTGACAAGCACGGAATCAACTCTAGTTTCTGCGTTGGCCGCGTATGAAAAATCGCGCGTGGAACTGGATCGCGCGACCGGGCTGCTGCTCGAAAACTGCGGCATCCTGTTGCAGGACGCGGAGCGGGCTCAGGTTACTCACATGCCCAAAGTGCCATTCGTGGCGCCCCGGACGGACGTGCAGACGCAAGCGCCGGACGCTCAAACGCCGCCGTCGCAACTTCCGCAACCGCAGCCATGAGTTTGTTGGAACTGCCGGATTTAATGAAAGTTCGCGGGCCTACTCCGCTCGCGAACTGCTCCTCACGTCTTCGCTCAGGACGATCGCCTCAGCGATCTCCTTCATAGTTTTACGTTTTTGCCGGCTCTGGCGCTGAAT
>Ga0185299_10000584_pt1 | contig 93529 bp, 87 predicted proteins | sample PaiPotPPA55metaG_FD_128002 | JGI IMG/M metagenome (GOLD analysis project Ga0185299, IMG submission 128002) | Iron sulfur acid spring bacterial and archeal communities from Banff, Canada, to study Microbial Dark Matter (Phase II) - Paint Pots PPA... ...
CGTCCGGTGTGACGAGGGGGGAACGGCTCGCTGGGCAGGGCATGCGGCTAATGAGACACGCACGGGGAAACCCTGACACGGACTATGCCGAAGCCTACACTCTGTCTATCCGCTCTTCTACTCTACCATTCTTGGAAAAACCTGGCAAATTCCGGCGGGAGGCTGCGGAATGCCCTTGTCCCAGGAGCAGCTCAGCCGCTTGCGGAAGAAACTACAATCCGAACCCGCCGGCCGCCAGCGCAAGCCGCGGCGAAAAAAACTGACTTCGGTCGCCGCACTTCTTGCCCATGCAAATTTGCTACCTGACTACGGACTATTGACTGCAGGTGACCGCAACATCGACAGGCGTTATCGGCGGAAGCTTGACTCCATCCTGCGCGCTGCTTATTCTTTGGTAGAGGCATGCCATGGTGAGAATCCAGTTTTGCACGGACCAGGAGCGCGTGAGGGGCAACTACCTACTGGCCACGCACGGCGTGGTGCGCCGGCTTCGCGGCCAAATCTTCGAACTCGCGGAGCGCGACCTGAAGCTTCTGGATGAACATCAGCTTCATTACACGCTGGTTCCGATTCCTGACCCGTCCGGCTCGGACCAAGAGGTTCGAAATCCTCTTACCGTTGAACTATAACGACGGTACCGAAATCGAAGCCGAGAAATTCGACCAGACCGCCGAGGAGTTGTGTGACCGCTTTGGCGGCGTCACCGAGGACACGGTTCGCGTGTCCGGCACCTGGAAATACGGCGGCACGCGCTATCGTGACGTGCTCTTCCGCATACGCGTGGATACGACCGACCGCTCTGCCCCGGCTTACTTCCAGGGCCAGAAAGAAGTCTGGAAGGCCCGCTTTCGACAGCTGGATATTTGGATCACCGCGCACGACATCGACGTGATTTAAAGAAAACAACCCCGGCATGGCCTCACCTGAGCAATGGCTGGGCAAGCTGGTCCGTCTGAAAGTCGATAAGGCACGCGGCGACCCGGCGCCGCACAAGCCGCTCTTGTTGCTGGTGGTCCTGGAGCTGGCCGAGCAAGGGCCGTCCTTTGGCGACATCCTGGCCCTGACGCCGGAGCTGGCGTTTCGCTTTTGCACTTACTGGAGCATTGTCGCCCATCGCCGCGGATAAGGGGACAGGACTCTTGGTTTTTGCATTTTAGGAGTCCTGTCAGTCCTCAGCCCGCTGCCGCAGAAAGCGGCTTGCCGAGCCGGGTGCGCTTTTCGTAGAGGAACTTCATGTGGTGGTCCAGGTGGTCGATATATCCGTTGACCATGCTCCCCAGGGTCATGGGGCCACGCCGGTTGTGCGTGCCGGCGCGCTGGAAGGCAGCCTCGGGCAGGGCCCGCAGAACCCGGCCGAATTGACGGCGGCCGACCTCGAACAGCGTCAAGGCGTCGTCGAGCGCTTGCTGGTGCGAGAAGAGCCGCTCCACGTAGGCCGTCTCGTCGGCGTAGAGCAGAGGCGGGTTCTCCTCGGTCAGGATCCGCTTCATGCGATCGATGGCAATGGCGTCGCTGTCGGCCAGGTGGAGGACCAGCTCGAGGATGGACCACTGGCCTGGTCCCGGCCGCGCGGTGAGGTCTTCGTTGCTCAATCCGGCCACCGCCTGGCGCAGCTTCGGTCCGCCGGCAACGAATTGTTCGATCAGCTCCCTGTCCATTCATGATCTCCTTGAAAGCTGGGAAAGCTAGCAGCCTGTTGAAAAAGGTGTCTGGAACCTTGCGGGTACAATAAATCTCCGGGTTTTCGCACGCCTTGGAAGGTTCCAGACACCTTTTTCAACAGGCTGCTAGGCGCTGGCGCCCTCTGCGGGACAGGACCGTCCGAAAAGGGAACAGGTTCACCGCGTTCAACACATAAATCACAAGAACATCGATTCCGGCCCGAGCCGTAAAAAGGAGAATTCTCATTAATATGTCCGCCAGATGACCTGGCGCTCTCTGGCGGTCTTGGAAAAAGTTGTCGAATTCTTGCGGAAAGTCTCAAAGTGCTCTTGATGGTTTGCGCGCTTTATGCATCGACCCGAACCAAGATGGCCACGCGCGGCCATCCTGGCATCCGCTGCCACCACGGTCGGCCGCTCTCCCGGCGCCTGGTCCGCCACGCTGCCTTGCGCGGCTTCATCTGATAACCGTTATCAGATGCGCCTTTGCGAACCTTGCTGACAGCTGCGTGTTTTCCAGGCTCACGAACAGCGGCAGCGCGCCAGCTGCGGGCCTACGACACCAGGTCCGGCAAGGAAAGCTTCATCGCCCTGGCAAACTTGGGAAGTATGGAGGCGCCGGATGTGCGCTATCCGTTTTATCATCTGAAATCGGACGGCTTCTGGTCGCCTCTTGGCGAGGACGGCAAGCCGGCTCCCGACCGCCTCCTGGTCCGCTACGCTTCCTTTCCGGTGGATTTCGTCGCCTTCGCCAGAGACCCGGCCCGTCGCGACCAGGCCCGGATAAGGGGACAGGACTCTTGGCTTGGCGTGGTTTTAGGAGTCCTGTCCCCTTATCCGAACCAACCCGCCGAGCGGGCCGCCCTCTATGACCTGGTCGGGCTCCCCATTCCGAGCGCCGACCAGATTGCCCGTGACGCGGCCTACAACTCGCCCGATGAAGTCGCCAGGCAAGGCCGGATGCCGCCAACCCTTGCACACTCACCGGACAAGAACCACTGCCTTGCAGAAGCCCCGTCAGCCCGTTACAATCCGCGGCCATGGCCCCCAACCCCTTCGATCAGGGTGCACGCTACACCGCCAAACAAGGCGGAGGGCAACCGGCTATCATAGAACGTTGGAAGGAACTGGCGCAGGCCGAACCGGAGGCGCGTCGGCGCGCGGACTATGCGGGGTTAGCCCTGGTGTTCGCCGAATTGGCGGACTGCCGGCCGGCGTGGCAACAAGCCTTGGAGGGATGGAACGTGGAACAGTCCTTGCAAGTTCTGGAGTGGCAGGCGGAGGCAGAGAAAAGAGGTCTGGCACGCGGCAAGGCCGAAGCCAAGGCCGAAGCCAAGGTGGAAGCCCTGCTACGCGTGCTGCACAAGCGCTTTCCCGCCGCAGCCTCTGGCGACCTGGAACAAGTGATCCGGGCAACGAGCGACCTGGATCAGCTCGACCATTGGCTAGATGCTGCTGCGAGCGCTTCCACCCTCGCGCAATTTCGCCGCCTGGCCGGCCTGGAGCCGCAAAATGGCGGCCGGCAACGCAGAAGCAAAACACGACGTTCCCCCGGCCGGCGAAAACGCTCGTAGAGGCGTGCCCCGCCGAGCGGGCCGCCCTTTATGACCTGGTCGGGCTCCCCATTCCGAGTGCGGACCGGATCGCCCGTGATGCGGCGTACAAGTCGCCCGATGAAGTCGCCAAGCAAGGCCGGGAAGCCCTCCGGATAAGGGGACAGGACTCTTGGCTTTTGCGTGGTTTTAGGAGTCCTGTTTCGGCTGAACATCGTCGCGGCCTATAACTATACGTGTGCGCTCACGCGCTATCGGTTGACCACCATCGCCGGCGGCAGCATCGTCGATGCCGCACACATCCACCAGTTCTCGGACTCGTGCAACAACGATCCGCGGAATGGTCTGGCCCTGTGCAAGAATGCGCACTGGCTCTTCGACAACGGCCTCTGGACGTTGACCGACGATTACAAAGTCATCGTTGCCGAAGGGCGCTTTGCCGAGGATGGGCCGGAACAGAAACAACTCCTGTGCGAATTCCACGGGCAGAAGATCCACTTGCCCGACAGCCCGGCCCATTGGCCGAGTCCGGTGCATGTGGCTTGGCATAGGAAGAATCGGTTCAAGGGAGCTTAATCGCCATTGGCGAAATACACGTGATTGACAGCCATCCGCCGGTGATCTTCTCCACGTGTTTCCCGTACATCCATAGGAAACGGGGTCGTCGTGCCAACCAGAATGTTGCCGACCTGCTTAAAGGAACTGGAGATGAACGGCCGCAGCGCCGACTCATTGCCCATAAACACTTCGTTCGTAATCGATTATGCCCCAGCCATCGTCTGGCCGCCGTTTTGCCGCGCTTTGCACAACCATCACGAACACCGCTGCACCGCTTAATTAAACAGAATTGGGACGCGCTGTACTCTTGGCAAATCATGCTAAACAAGAAAAGCGGGCGCCAAGTATTGACCGTTTAGATTCCAGACGTAAGATAGCGGCGTGGTTTCGTAGCGATTAAAATGAGACCGTCCAAAACGGGAGGTGCCGGATGCAGACTGAACAGGTTGAAAAGGAAGCAGAAGTCGATGCTGACTCCACCACAGTTGATAACCCGACAAGCAACAGTGGTGATCGGGCGAAAGAACCGCGAAACAGAAAACCCCGCGGCAAGAGGGTCCTGTACATCGGTTTACGGGAGTCGGATGAAGCCCTCCGCAAGATCGATCAGCACGCCAAGCACATGTCAAAGGTTGGCTTTGCGCGCGCTCTAGGCCACGGGGAAGCCCAAGGGCGCTTCGGGCTCAAAGTAGACGCGCTTAAGCAATTCGGGCTAATTGAAGAAGAGGACGACGACCTCAGATTAAGTCCGCTGGCTGTTGACATGCTCTATGGCGCCAGCGATTCAGCTCGCAACAAAGCCAGGGTCGCTGCATTCTTAAATTGCGACGAATTCAAGCGTACCTTTGTAGAATGTCCCAAAAACCAGGATCACCCGCTGACTTACATTCGCGACTTCGCGATGGGCAAACTTGGCGTCATTAATGAGGTCGATCGGTTCATTAGGCTTTTTCTTGAGTCAGCACATTTTGCTGGCCTTCTCGATGGACAACCAGAATCTACGACCGACATGATCCGTTTGCGTCAAGGCCCACCAGAATCCTCGGGGAAGCCAACTCCTGCGACATCTGGGCGCTCGCAAACGGAAGTCGATACCTTCCATCCTTTGCCTTTCGAACAACTAGACGCGGTTCTCGACGATTTGGGACTGCTGGAATTCAAGGATCGGAGCGCCGTCCTCCAAAGCGAATTATTTCGGGTGAAGCTAACCGCTGATTCCGGCTCGATCAATATCGAGTTTGCCAGTCCAATGCGAGTTAGCATCAGCACGTCTGACGTGCTGGGCGACCTGGCGACTATTGTCGCTAGGCTGAAGGAGAAGGGGCATCAAGCCTAACGGCGAGACGCACTGACGGGCCAGGATTAATGCAGAAATAGCTAACGGGGGGATGGCGTCACCGCCGCTCCGGCCCCGAGGATGCGGATCGGTAGGATGAGACAAAGTTTTCAAGGCATTCGGCGCGGCCAACGCGCCGCCCGCATTTTGCGTTGAAGATGCTTCGAGCCGGATCGAATCTGGCCCCCGCGAGAAAGGACCAGCCGATGGCAGCCCCACAAAACATCGTCGCTGTCATCTTCGACTTTGACGATACTCTTACGGATGATTCGACGACTAAACTGCTTGAGGCTCACGGGATCAGTCCGGGAGACTTTTGGCAGACAAGAATCGTCGATCTTGTAAGATCAGGATGGGACCCCACACTGGCATATCTTAAGCTGATCTTGGACGAGGTCGGGCAATCAAAACGATTCGGTAGTCTTACGAACCAGGCCCTGCGCTCGTTTGGCGCTGGCCTAACGTTCTACCAAGGAATACCCGAACTTTTCGACGATCTGCGGGCGCTAGTAAGCGCGCACCACGCTTCAAGGCCAGCCGTTGAGTTCTACATTATTAGCGGTGGGCTTGAAGAGATTATCCGAGGCAGTAATATTGCATCCTGGTTCAGCGGAATCTGGGGATGCCGATTTGCCGAAGCAGATGGCGCGATACGCCATGTCATGAACACCGTGTCCTTTACCGAGAAGACCAAGTATATTTACGCCATCAACAAAGGATTAATCGAGTCTAAGGATATTAGGGATCATCCTTATTCTGTAAACGAGCACGTCGATGACAGCGACCGGCGCATTCCGTTTGAGAACATGATTTATATTGGCGATGGCTTAACCGATGTTCCCTGCTTTTCGCTTCTGACGAAGACGCACAAGGGCAAGGCGTTCGGAGTATTCGACCCCCTGAAAGAGGGTTCCCCAAAGAAAGCCTGGGAGAAACTTGTCGCGCCGAGGCGAGTGACCACCATGAACTCCCCACGCTACGGGAAAACGGACGATTTGGGGGCGCTACTGCGAATCGCAGTCAAGGAGATTTGTCTGAAGATGGATGGGCGGACGGGGGCTGCACTCGTTGATTGACGCTTTCTGTACCTATTCGCGACTCGCGAGCCTTATTGAGATTGGCGACGAGTTCGGTGGTTGATTCCAGCGCTAGATTCACCATCTCTGCGATCGTTTCGGGTTGTTTGCCCTTTTTGCGGGCTTCTTTATCTTCCATGTACTTCGTCTCCTCGGGTGGCGGCTCGTTGAGTGGTGGGGACGTTAACACTCATCGGCCAGTCTGTCAACAAGCTTTTCCTCAATTCTACAGATTCGGGTCAATCCCGACAGCAGTGGGAAGGAAAGCACGCCAGAAGCGGTATTGCGGAACAGTCGCCAGCCGGTTGTGAGCGGTTGTCAAGCGAGAATAAGAATCCGCTGTTGGCGTTCGACGGGAACTGCCGCTAGGTGTAAAATGCCCCGATATTCGCGAAAGGAAACGGAGATCGTCATGCCGAGGAAGGATGAACAAGCATGCTGGAATCAGCGGTCAAGCAGAAGCTCCTCGAGAAACTTCAGCAATTGAACAATGACGGGAAGCTACTGTCCCGACCGCAGTTGGAACAGTTCTACGTAACCTTTCGCAACCAGTTCGGCCCGGAAAAACTGGCAAGTCTCGACGGCACGGCCCTGCTGGAGACCATGCACGCCCACGGGAATAAAGACAGCCTCGTTTACTGGCTTGAGTTCAAGAACGACGATGAGTTCCCGGCCCGCTTTGGCAGCATTTCTGGCGGCAGTGCGTTCAAGTTCGGCATCTTCCGCCGCAAAGAAGCCGGCACGTGGGTCACGAGTGACGAGGGGAATAATCCCAAGGACCTGACCATAGAAGAGGCAGTCGTCATCGCCCGAAAGCACCGCGATCAGTTGCTCAAAGGGGTAGAGTTGCTTAAACAGGTTCCCCTAAGAGGAAGCGACGATGACTATCGAAGGCTGCAAGAGCGTCTTGACCGCGAAGCTCCAGATGTCAGCGACCTCGCGTGGGGGCACAAGTATTTTCACCTGCTCTTTCCCGACAAGCTCGAAGACTTCCACAGCCCGGAGTTGCAGCGATTCCAGTTGTTGAAGATGCTCCAGCAGCCCCCTGAAGGGAAGGGTCGGTATCTCTGCGCGGGACGGCTGGTAGCTGCCGCGACCGAGCTTGAAGTCCCGATGAACAACCTAACCGACGTCCTTATGTCACTCAATGGGAACAAGCATAGGTATTGGCGCATCGGCACCAGCGACGGCATGGCCCCTCGAAACCGCTGGGCTCTTATGCGGGACGAGAACTGCGTGGCGATTGGATGGGACGCCCTCGGCGACCTCTCAAATCTGGAAGCGACAAAAGAGTCCCGGGAAAAGCTCCAACAGCTTGTCGCCGAGAAATACCCGTCCACTCCGCAGGCGATAGGTCGCGCCCGCAGCCAGATCTCGAGCTTCGTGCTCACGATTGCCGAAGGCGATTATGTGCTGGCTTCAGACGGTGGCACAGTGCTCGGGGTTGGTCGGGTTACGGGACCATACCTGCACGACGCATCTTCGGGTTCTTCGGGTTTCCCTCATCGACGCCCCGTCCAATGGCTTTCGCTGGACGAGTGGAAGATGCCCGAACCTGAGGGCCTACAAACCACCGTCCACGAGATGAGGAAGCACTCCTTGAACATCTTGGAAACTGAGCGGAAAGTGCAGGCAGCGCCGCCACTGGCCCAGCGGTTCGTACAGCCAATCTCAACTGGCGAGACTGTCGCGCGCCCGTCAGGTCAACAAGTGCCCCGGCTCAAAGGTGTGCCGGGGCGAATTCAGGCCGTGCTCGAACGCAAGAGTCAAGTCATCATCTATGGCCCTCCGGGGACCGGGAAGACCTTTTGGGCGCAACGAGCCGCGCACGACCTTGCTGCACACTCGACTTTCGGAAGACCGTTCGACCAATTGGCCGAAGAGGAACAGCGTGAGGTGAACGGCGGCGACACGAGCGGCGGCCTGGTTCGGCTATGTTGCTTCCACCCAGCCTACGGCTACGAGGACTTCATCGAGGGCTATCGCCCGGAGACGACGTCGAGCGGCCAGATCGTCTTCCGCCTTCGTGATGGTGCGTTTAAGCGGCTGGCGAAAGATGCGGCCAAAACTCCTGAGCGCAGGTTCTTCTTGATCGTAGACGAGATCAACCGGGGCGATATCCCGAGGATCTTTGGTGAACTCCTCACCGTGCTGGAGAAGGATAAGCGGGGCAAGTCCATCGTGCTGCCCGTCAGCGGAGAGGTATTCCGGGTGCCGTCGAACGTATGCTTGATCGGCACCATGAACACGGCAGATCGGTCAATCTCACTGCTCGACGCGGCCCTGCGGAGGCGGTTCGGCTTTATCGAGCTCATGCCCGATACCACGGTCCTCAGCGATCACGCCATCTCGGGCGTTCCGCTGGGACCGTGGTTGGAGTCGTTGAACCGAAGGATCTGCGAGTATGTGGGACGGGACGCCCGTAATCTTCAGATTGGTCACTCATACCTGCTGCAAGGTGAACGCCCGCTGAAGGATTTGGCAGCTTTCAAGCGCGTGTTACGCGACGACATCATCCCGCTCCTCGAAGAATACTGCTACGAGGACTATTCGGCACTTCAGAATATTCTGGGTAACGGTCTCCTCAATGCGGACAAGAAGCGCATCCGAAGTGAACTCTTTGAAGATGGACGGGAGCCCGAACTTGTGCAGGCGCTCATGGAGCCATGCCCGGAGATCCTGACTTCTCCGCAGGCGTTGTCGTCCGAAAAGAAGGAAACGCAGGTGTCAAGTGAGGACGAAAGTAGCGAGGACGGGACCGAACAGTGACCGATACGTGTATCAACTTCACGATGAAGGAATGGGAGACCCTGCGGCCCGAGCCCGGCAGTGGCTTGGAGGTACGCACGCTCAGCAGCAAGGAAGATCGACTCCTTGCCGCAGATCTGGCAGAAGCAGGGCTATTGGAGGTTACGGAACTGCGAACCGGCCTGTTGATCCGGTCGTTTTCGCACGTGGGCAGGGTGCGTCTTGGGGACATTGAGATCACGGTGCTGCCGAAGCTGGACCAGACTTCCCTGTTGAATCTTCTGCGATATGCCTATGGATTTCGCAAGCTGAAACTGCTCCCTGCTTCTGCATTACGACTCGATCAATCGGGATTTGCGGACTTACTCGTCAGTCAGTTGATTGCCGAGGTCCGCGAACTGGTCGCTCGTGGCCTGCACCGCTCATACATCCCGAGACGTGACTGGCTTTCCTCACCCAAAGGCCGAATCGACATCGGACGCTTGGCGGCGCAAGGCGGTATTCTTACCGTCAGTCTGCCGTGCACCCATCACCCGAGGATCGAGGATACGTTGCTGAACCAGATCCTTTACTCAGGATTGGGAGTGGCTGGGACGGTCGCGAGCGATCTTCAGCTACGCCGCGAAACGAGACATCTGGCGACCATGTTCGAGGAACAAGTTTCGCCGATCCGACTCAACGGAATGATTTTGGAGTGCGGTATTCAGCGAGTGAACCGCCTGACACATGCTTACGAGCCCGCCCTGACCATCATTCGGCTTCTTTGGGAGTCCCAGGCCGTTGTCCTTGACGACACGGAATTGTCGGTGAGGCTGCGTGGTTTCCTTTTCGACATGAACCACTTCTTCCAGTCGCTCCTGTCCCGCTTCTTGCGCGATAATCTTGCTGACTATTCGATTCGGGACGAGTTCCGCGTTAGAAGGATGATGCAGTTTGTTCCTGGTTTCAATCCTCGAAATCGTCGGGCTCCCACTCCGCGCCCTGATTTTGTGGTCCTTCATGGCACGCAACAGGTCGCGATCCTTGACGCTAAATACCGTGACCTCTGGGAGAGGGCGCTACCGAGGGAGATGCTCTATCAACTGGCGATTTATGCCGTGAGCCACGAAAAGCGGTCGGCGACGATTCTCTATCCCACAACCGCGAGCGCGGCGCGCGAGGCACGAATCACTGTCGCCGACCCACTGTTTGGAAAGCAGATCGCCTTGATTTGTCTACGGCCTGTTGACATGGAAATCCTCGAAAAGTTCGTGATCTCGGATGGTTCAGCAAGCGTGCAAAGAAAACGCAGGGCCTATGCCGAGGGGCTTGCGTTTGGTTCGCCGCCATCGTAGCGCGCCAAGCCACTACAGCAGTCGTTGCGCGAATGGACCAGACGTGTGAATTTTGTCAGCTGGTGAATTGCCACTAGCCCTGGTTCCCGATTTCGTGGAACGGATCGCGCGCCAGGACGAAGCCGAAGTCCAGGCCGGCGAAACCGCGGTCGTCAATGGACTGCTCGCCAAGCGCGACAAGCAGATCTTGAAGGTTCTTCGTGCTGCGAAGGCATCGAAAGATGTTGTCCAGGCGATGCAAGAGTACCTGGACGAGGATCGCCGGGCGAGGGAGCCGGCCGATGCCATTGCACACCGCTTGGCCTTGTCGCCGGGAAGCCGTTCCGTCTTGCGTTACTTATTGGACCGCCGGCTAGATGAGCTATGTCGCGAGACCAAGGCGGTCCTGCAACAAGTGGGTGAACACAGCCGGGAGCGCGAGGATCTGGAACATCCACTGGCCGCCACGCCTGCCGAGGACGACATCAAGAAGTTCGTCGAGCGTTTGCAAGAGGCGACCGGTGCGCGAGCACGCCTTGAACAACGCGCGAAGCAACTGGACGCCGACCTGGGCGCCAAGAAACTGGAACTGACCAACTGCCAGACGAAGCTGAGCCGGATCCTGGAGAGCCGGCTCGCCAGGAAACCGAGAACGAAGACCGCCAGCGGATGTTACGGCTCGCCGGCCGCACGCGCGAAACCATGGGGGAGTTTCTGGAACGGGCCACACACCAGAAAATCGACCGCCTCTCGGCCTTGATCACGGAATCGTTCCGCTTCCTGCTGCGCAAACAGACGCTGGTCGAGCGCGTCCTCATCCACCCGTCCACGTTTGCGGTCACGCTCTACGATAGCGAAGGCCAGGCGATCCCCCGGCAACGGCTGTCCGAGGGGGAGAAACAACTCTTCGCCGTCTCCATGCTCTGGGGACTGGCCCAGGCATCGGCCAGGCCGTTGCCGGCCGTCATCGATACGCCCATGGCCCGGCTCGATTCCGCCCACCGCCAGAACCTCGTCGAACGTTACTTCCCCCATGCCAGCCATGATGAAGGGGACAGGACTCCTAAATTCAAGAGTCCTGTGCCCCTTTCAGTCCGCCCATCCCGCACCGCAAGCTGCCAACGCTCTCTTCTTATAACCGCGCCAGTATCAATTCTGCCATCTCTCTCGCGTCCGGGTTCGTCGTCTCTCGCAACACCTGCTCGACTGCTTCCCGGACAACGGGACCTAGATGGACCAGAGCCCAGCCAGCGTCCGAGCGCACGCTCCACCAGGGGTCATGAATGGCTTTCATCAATGCCGGGATCGTCTTGGGATCCTGGAGCTGATCCAACGTCCAAGCCGCCGCAGCCCGGACCTCTGTATTGCGGTCCTTCTCCAACAGAGTGACGACCACCTCGGTAAGTTCCGCTATGCGATGGACCGCGATCTTCCTGAGGGCCATGCAACGGGTTTTCGGATTTGCATCGCTCAGACCGGCGAGCATTTTCTCTACCCTCTGCGCTCTGTGGGCGGGCGGAAGTGATACAGGTCCCTTCAGACGCTCGAACCAACCATCCAGGGACTTCAGCAAGCGATCGACGTCGCGATGGAAATCGGGGTCGGGGCGGACGGGAATTCCGTTGCGGAAGACAAGGCCCTGCAGGCTGGGAGGCAGCTGGTCGGGCCGCGGCATGGTTGTGCCGTGAATCAAAAGCGGGATCACCGGGGTGTCGCATTGGAGAGCGGCTTCAATCTCCAGGCGCACGAAATCACTGGGATCGTCCAGCCGGCGCATGCCGGCCTGGTTGGCGACCTCCAGCCAGTGACGGCCGATCACCGCCAACAGCACGGCGCATCGCCTGACTTCGTCGGAGATGAACCGGCGGAAATCCACGCCCAGCGGGATGGCATCCACGTCCTTGAAGACCTGGTCCTGGCCATACCGGAGGATAAGCCGGTCGTACATGCGCCCGGTGACGTCGGCGCTATCATCGCGGCGATAGGAGATGAAGATCTTGCTCATTGGCAGGCCCTTGGCCGGGGCATACCGCAGGCAAGGGTGCTACCTCGGCAGAGCAACAACGGTCGTGCTCCCATGATAGACAACGCCTCGTCACCATGCCAGAAGAATGCCTTGGGGCGAAGTTTGTCTCTTGTAGAGTCCATGCGCTAGGTCGTAAAATCTTCTCGGTTGAGTCGCCCCCCCGGCCAAATGCCCGAGGCCAAGGAGACGTCATGATTACATCAGCTTCTCATGAGCCCAACCAAGATTCTGGCTCGTCGGTGCCCCTCCTTATTGAGGAGGTCTCAGACGCGGCAGAAATCGCCCGCTGCCAGGCCCAACACGAGCGCGCCCAACGGAATACGGAGTGGCTTCAGGCCCACTGGGCTGACCTGCTTCCCCAGGCGCGCGGCAAGTTCCTGGCCGTGGCTGGACAGGAAGCGTTTCTCGCCGACTCGGCCGGTGCCGCCTGGGCGTGGGTCGAAGCCAGGCATCCGGAGGATGATGGCGCCATCGTTTGCTACGTCCGTCCCCAGCGAGGACCCCGCATTTATGAAAGTCGTGGGCAAATGGTTCTTATGCGATGATGGTGTTACGCGGCCTTCTGTGGAAGTCCACGTTTTTGACGTGGACAACAAAGCCAACCATGAAATACTGCTGGTCGACAGCCTCGCCGATCGTACCGTTCTGACCGCGACGCTCTTGACCAAGCTCCGCCTGCCGACGCGCAGCCTCGGTCCAGGGTTGGCGCTCGTTGGCATCGGTGGCCAACAAGAGGCGGTCATCGTCACGACCAAGCTCGAGTTCGTGCGCGACGACGGCACGCCCGTTGCCGTATCGGGCGATTTTACCGCGTTCGTCGATCCCGCTGCCGCCGACATGAGTGTCCTCGGCCGGGACGTACTCAACAACTTCGACGTGATTCTCAGCTGGCGCAGGAGAGAAGTTCTGTTGCTAGCGCCCAACCACCACTACTCTGTCAGCCCGTGACTTCATGCTGAAATTCTTTACGCGGTGCAATAATTCACGGGACTTGGCCGGCCCCCGTGACCCGTGGCAAACTGGCAAACATGCCTTAGTGGATTTCGCAAGCTATCTGCCGGTAAGGCTTTACAACGCAAAACATGTTTGCCAACCGTGGCCACGAACTTGGCAAACTGGCAAACTTCTTGGGCTATCTGGAGCCCGGCTCCAGATGCGCCCTCGGGAAGTCCCGTGCCCGTTGCAGAAGGACTGATGTGAACATGAGCGTCAAGCAAATCAAACTGTCGTCGCAAGCCAAGGACCAGCTGATCCGGCTGAAGACAAAGACGGGAGAATCGGATAAGGGGACAGGCGGGTTGCAATGGAGAATCAACTCGTTCCCAAACTCTGTTTGGGAACGCACGGCGGCGAACTCTGTTTCGCGTCGGCCCTGTCCATCCGCAAGCTCTGGCACCTAAAGCACCTCGACCGCCGCGATGGAGCAGCCGGCCGACCGGACGGCCTGGACGCCTCTCAGCGCGTGTCCTTTTTGAGGCGTAACCAGGGCCGGAGCACGCGATGCAGCGGCACGGCCGTGGCGTGGGCACGGGAAGTAGCGATCAGTTGCCGGCTCTGAAGATGTGCCAGGGCGCTCTGGACAGCGCTGCGCGAGAGGCCGGTGGCCGAAGCGATCGACTGATGGGACATGCGCACCGACCAGTTGGCCTGCTGCGCTGCTTGACGATAGAGGTAGAGGTAGATGACGAAAGATGACAGCCGCCGGTCGTGACCCACCAGGTCCGGCAAAAGACAGTCGATCACGTAGGCGTCAAGGGCTACCTGTATCATTCACTGCTATAGTAGCAGACAGTATAGTAAGAAACAACGCGAGTCCGACAAAATGCAGCCGTGCGCCTTTCCGGCCGGGGTAGTCCGCCCGTATAGTTTGAGGCAATACGTTTCACGGCACATGCAAACTCCACAACGAAAGGCGAGCCATGATCCGCAAGATCAAATTCACCAGCATTCCGGTGCGGGACCAGGACCGAGCCCTGGAGTTCTACGTCGGCACACTCGGCTTTACTGTGCTCACCGATCAGCCGATGGGGCCAGGACAGCGTTGGATCGAGGTGCGCCCGCCCAGGGGAGAGTCGGGAGTCGCCCTGTTCACCCCTCCCGGCCAGGAGGACCGGATCGGGACTTTCACCGGCATATCCATGGAGTGCGACGACGTGCAGAAAACGTACGACGAATTAAGCGCCCGGGGAGTTGTGTTCGCAAAGCCCCCAAAGTCGGAACCGTGGGGCATGATGGCGATCTTGCAGGACTCGGAAGGAAATCAGATCGTGCTGTCGAGTGCGCGGTGACCTGACCATTGAGAAAAGGTGGAAGGGGCTCCGGGCAACGCGTCCAACTTGGACGCGACCTTCGCGGACCTGGGAAGATCGCGTCCCGTTGTTTGGAAGATCCGTCACCCGATTCGGACCGCGAAGCCCAGCTGGCGGTAATGGGCGGCGAGGCGAACCGCAGCGGGGCGGTCGCAGAACGTGCCCCCGATGACCCAGCCGGGCCGGCAAGGGTCACGGTAGTAAACGCAGAAGACGCGCTCGTGCCGGTACTCGTGATGAATGCCACGATGCTCACGATGGACTTCATGGGCGGATGCGGTGCTGGAAATGGCCAGCGGCGACAGTAGGCCGGCGCACGAGACTGATGCCAACATCAACTTGCGAAACATGGGGACCTCCTTTGTAGCATTGCCTGCTTCTCTGCCCCTTACCTGCGAGGGGCTCCACTCTGCGAACGACCCGCGCAGACGACCTTGCGCACGCGCGGCATGCAGGTCTCATAGCTCTTTCATTTATGTCTTGGAAAAGCCGCGGGGGCGCCGTCAGGTTGCTCCGGAAGAACCCCAGCTTCACAGGCTGGGATACTCCCTCGCCACTCTGCGCGGCCAGCGGTAGAATCGGGGGCATGCGCTGGCTGCTGAAACGCTGGTGGTGCATTTTACTATGCCGTCAAAGAATTCATTTCTCGCTCTCTTAGTCCCAGATTTGCTGGTGCTTGCGCCGGGAGCGCCACTCCACGTTGCGGCTTTTCGGCCAAAGTTGTAGTTTGAAGATAGAGTTGAGTGAAGGGCATGCTTTATGCGTCGCGGGCGATGTTTTCTATCAGGGGAGGTTCCATGAAAGAGACAACGCCGATTGTGGAGTATGGCCAGGCCATCGATCCCAACGTGATGGTCGAGCCGCCGGATGCCACGGCGCTGGAACTCGAAGCCGGGCACCCCGGACTGGGCGACGCCGCTTATGTGCAACGGCGTCAGGAGCTTTTTGCCCTGTGCCGGCAGCATCGGCTGGACAAACTGGGCCCCCCCCTGATCGACTACACCGCCGAAGAGACACGCATCTGGCGCGAGGTCAGTCCCAAGCTCGACGAATTGCACCGCAAGCACGCCAGCCGCATCTATTTGCAGGCCAAGCGGACGCTCGGCATCAGCCAGCAGGAGATTCCGCAGTTACGGCTGCTCAGCCAACGGGTCGAGCGCGAAACCCGGATGCATCTGGTGCCGGCGGAAGGCCCCCTGCCCTATCGCACGTTTTACCAGTACATCGGCGAACGTGGCTTTCCGGTAACCCAGTTTATTCGGCACGGCTCGCACCCGGAGTTCACGCCGGAGCCCGACATGATTCATGACTGCCTGGGCCATGTGCCGCCGCTCATGAATCAGGATTACGCCGAGCTCTTGACGCTCATCGGTAAAGCCGCCTCGACCACGCCACACGGCGAGCAGGTGCTGGCGCTCAAGCGCTTTAGCTGGTTTAGCATCGAGTTCGGCTTGATCGAAGAAGAGGGCGAAACAAAAATCTTCGGGGCCGGCATTCTTTCTTCCACCGGGGAAATTCCCTTCTCCTTGTCCAACGACGTCGAGCACCGTCCCTTCGTGACCAACGACGTCATCAAGACCGACTACGACCCGTCGCGCATGCAGGATTTGCTGTACATCATTCCATCGTTTGCATTTCTCCGCCGGGAAATTGAACAGCTGGTGAAGCGGTTCGACATTCCGGTGCTCTGATGTTCACCATTTAGCCATTTTCGCCTGCGTATAATAGTAGTGAGAGGCAACAGGTCAGTTTCATTACCTAGTCCCTCACAGAGGGGCCTCTGCACGGTCCTGAATCAAACTTCCCCAATCGTGCGGCTGCTCCTCTGCGAAGTGGAATGCAGAGTGGAGGTGCAGCAATGTTTAGGCGAGTTTTGCTCGGCATCGGGGCATCCGCGATTGTCGGCGCTGCTTTGATGCTAGGCGCGGGAACGGCGTTGGCTCAGCACCACGGCGGCGGTGGCGGCGGCCACGGCGGTGGTGGTCATGGCGGTGGCGGTCATGCCAGTGTTGGCCATGCCAGCGGTGGCTGGCACGGCGGTGAGCATGGCGGCACGGCCTGGCGCGGCGGCAACAACTGGGGCGGTCGCTATGGCGGCTACTACGGTCGCGGCCGCGGGGGGTGGTACGGCGGTTGGGGTTGGGGCCTGGGGGGCTATCCTTACTGGGGTTATGGGTACGGAGGTTACCCCTATGGGGGTTACGGGTCGTATGCTGACTACTCCTCCGATTACTTCCCGTACTATTCCAGCGGGGTCTACGCGCCGGACTACAACTACGGCGCCATACCGGACAACAGCTATAGCAATTACGTGACCACGGCGCCGGATAACACCGCGCAGATCACGGTCCAGGTGCCCGATGCGAATGCCAAGGTCTGGTTCGAAGGCCAGCTGACTTCACAGCGCGGTAGGGAGCGCGAGTTCATGTCGCCGCCGCTCGACCCGGGCCGCACCTACACCTATGACATCCGCGCCCAGTGGAACCAGGACGGCCGAATGGTCGATCAGACCCAGCACGTCCAGGTGACGGCCGGTCATCAGGTGCTGGTGAACTTCAATGCGGCGCAAGCGTCCGCTCCGGCTTCGGAATCGGTTCCGGCGCCGGCTCCCGCCAGCAGATAGTGCGTCCTAGATGCACGTCATCCTCTTCACTGGCGACCCGCGGAAGCGGGTAGTCAGTGGAGAGGATGATTTTTTTATGCGCTTCGTCCGCGCGCTCCGCGAAAATGATTGCCCCATTCGCAACGAATACAATGACGTGGCCAAACGTCCAAGGGGTAATCTTTTGCACTAAAGGAGCAAGGCTAATGGGGCCGCGACTAGTAATCGTTTTGCTGCTCAGCGCAGGCGGTGCCGGCAGACTTGGCGCGGCCGACTCCAAAGAAGAGCTGTTCAGCGCGGCCCGTAAAGGGGACGTCGCCATGGTGAAAGCCTTGCTGGACAAGGGACTCGATGTCAATTCGAAGAACGCTTACGGCGCCACGGCCCTTTCCTACGCCGCAGACAAAGGGCATCTCGAAATCGTGAAGGTCCTGCTCGCGCACAAGGCCACGGTCAACGTGAAGGATACCTTCTACAACGCCACGCCCATGACGTGGGCAGCTTACCGCGGTCATGTGGATGTCGTAAAGGCACTTCTGGCAGCCGGGTCGGATGAGGCGGATAGCGCGCTGGGCGTGGGGATAAGCCGGGTTAACGTCGAGCTGGTGCGCGTCGCACTGGCAAGCAACAAGGTGAAACCAGCCACGCTCAATGCCGCCCTGGCCATGACACCCGCGAATCAACCGCAGCTGCGGGATTTGCTCGTCAAGGCGGGCGCCAAGCCTCCGGCGCCTGGGTCGTTGCGAGCCAACCGCGACACTCTTTTTCCCTACACTGGCGTGTACCGCGGCAAGGAAGGCAAGGAGCTACGCATCGTCTTCTATGCAGATCGGCTGGCGATCCAATTCGACAACGAACCGCCGCAGGTGCTCGATGCCTTGAACCTGAGTACGTTCCAGCTTCCCGGCAAAGCCGCGGCCACTCTAACCTTTGAACGTCAGGACGATGCCGTCAAAGCAGTAACCGTGAAGCGCGCTAACACCGAACTCCATCTCAAACGAGTGGAGCAGAAGCCGTTGGTAGCTGAGGACGTGGCTCCCCAACTTGAAGAGAAGCCCGTCAAGGTAACGTCGCCCCAGAACTGGCCGTCCTTCCGAGGCAGCCACGCATCAGGCACGGCCGATGGTCAGATGCCACCCACGGTTTGGAATGCCGCTACAGGCCACAATATTCAGTGGAAGACGCCCATCCCCGGCCTGGGTCATTCTTGTCCCATTGTCTGGGGCGACCGCGTTTTCGTCACCACAGCCGTCAGCGGCAATCCGAAGTCGGAGTTTCGGCCGGGACTCTATGGTGACGTCGATTCGGTCAACGATAATACCGAGCACACCTGGCGCGTTTACTGTCTCGACAAGCGCGCTGGCAAGATCCTCTGGGAACGGACGGCGCACGAAGGCGTGCCGAAATTCAAACGCCACACCAAATCAAGCCATGCCAACTCCACGCCGGCAACGGACGGCCGCCACGTGCTAGCGTGTTTCGGCTCGGAAGGGCTTTATTGTTACACCGTGGAGGGGAAACTTCTCTGGAAGCGCGATCTGGGCACGCTCGACTCCGGCTGGTTCTATGATCCGGAATATCAGTGGGGCTTCGGCAGCTCGCCGATCATCTATCGCGACCGGGTCATCGTGCAATGCGACGTGGGTAAGAATTCCTTTATCGCAGCGTACAACCTCGCCGATGGCAAACCCATCTGGCAAACGCCACGCGAGGAGATACCGTCCTGGGCCACGCCGACGGTTTACGAGCGGAAAGACCGGGCGGAGTTAATTACGAATGCTACGAAGTTCATCCGTGGCTACGATCCTGCTACCGGCAAAGAGCTGTGGCGGCTCACGCGCAACTCCGAGATTGCCGTGCCCACCCCTGTGGCCGGCCATGAATTAGTGTTCATCACGAGCGGCTATCGTCCGATCCAACCCATTTACGCGATCCGACCTGGAGCGGTGGGCGATATCTCGCTGAAGGAAGGCACAGAAAGCAACAGCCAAATTGCCTGGAGTAAGAAACGCGGGGGAACCTACATGCCGACGCCGATCTTCTATGGCGACTATCTCTACACGTTGGCCGACCGCGGCATCGCGACCTGTTACGAGGCGAAAACGGGCAAACAAATCTATGAGAAACGACTCGGCGGCCGGGGCGGCTACACCGCCTCTCCGGTTGCGGCCGACGGCAAGCTCTACTTCACGAGCGAAGAAGGCGAAATCCGCGTCGTCAAAGCCGGCCCCGAATTTGTCCTGCTGGCAACGAACAAGATGGACGATCCATGCATGGCCACGCCGGCCATCTCGGACGGTATGCTGTTCGTACGCACGCAGCATTATCTGTACGGCATCAGCCGTAAACGGGTAGAAGATCAGAACGCCGGCAGATAGTCGTTCAAAAGGCTAGCGCGCGCGTCTGCTGGTCGAAGACCTCTGCATAAGCGCCGCCACGGGCGATTAGCTCCTCATGATCTCCCTGCTCGAGGATCCGGCCGCTCTCGAGGACGACAATCAGGTCGGCGTGGCGAACGGCGGAGACCTTGTGCGAGACAATGATCCGCGTCCGCCCGGGCAGTGAATCCTGCAGGGCGCCTTGAATGCGGGCTTCCGTCTCGGCGTCCAGAGCACTCGTGCAATCGTCCAGAAGCAACACGGCCGGGTCAGCAATCAGGGCGCGGGCGAGGGCCAGCCGTTGGCGTTGGCCGCCCGACAGGCTGAAGCCGCGCTCGCCGACCGGCGTTTCCAGGCCGAACGGAAAACCGGCAACTGTGTCCGCGAAATCTGCTGCCGCCAGCGCCCGGCGAATCGCCGCGGCCGACGCTTCTGGACGCGCATAGGTCAAGTTCGAGCGGATCGTGCCCTCGAACAGCATGGCCTGCTGCGGTACCAGCATGACCAGCCGGCGCAGGTCCGCCAGGCGCAACTCGCGCACATCCCGCCCGTCCAGGAGCACCGTTCCCCAACCGTCCGGGATGTCGTAAAGTCGCGGCGCCAGGGCCAGCAGCGTGCTCTTGCCTGCGCCGCTGGCGCCCAGAACGCCAACCGTCATGCCGGGCTCAATGCGCAGATAAATATGCTCCAGCACCTTGGGGCCGTCGGGCCCATAGGCGAAGGAAACCTTGCGGAACACCAGCCGGCCGCGCGCCTGATGAATAGGGCGGGCACGCGCCCTGTCGGTTATGGTCTCGGGCTCATCGAGCACCTCGGTGACGCGATCAACGGCGACCTGGGTCGTGGCGAAGGTGATGTTGAATTGCGTGAGCCGGACGATGGGATTGTAAAGCTGGGGAATGAGTGCATAAAAGGCCAGCAGTGCTCCCACCGACAGAGTGCCGCCGCCGACCAGACGAACGCCGTACAGCAGCACGGCGACCGTGCCCAGGCCGCTGATCAGCGTGGCCAGCGCCCCCTGAAGCGAGCCCGTGCGCATGTTGGTCCAGTTGAACAGGCGATGCGTATCGATGCGCCGGTCAAACTCGGCGACCTCCGCGGTTTCCTGGGCGAAGGCACGGACGACGCGCACCGCGGAGACGCGCTCGCTGATGAGGGCGTAAAGCGTGGCGATGTGAGCCCGGATCTGCCGCGATAGCTCGCGAATGCGCGAGGCAAAGACGCGGTGGTTGAGCGCGTAGAAAGGAATGGTCGCAAAACTGAGCAAGGCCAGGCGCCAGTTCAGCCAGGTCAGCGTGGCCGAAATGCCAAGGGCCAGCACCAGGTCGGAGACCAGTTGCAGCGAGCCGCTGCTAAGGAAGACCAGGAGCGAGCCGACGTCGTTGGTGATGCGCGACATCATGCGGCCGGTTTGCTCGCGGTCGAAATAGGCCATCGGCAAGCGCTGAAATTTCTGGTGCAGGACATCGGTCAGGTCGCGCACTACCTCCAGGCCAACGCGACTCATGGTCTGGGCCACTTTCCAGGCCAGCACCATCCGCGCCAGGTAGCAAGCGATCGAGGCGGCCAGGACAACCAGGATCGTCTGCAGCGCCGCCGCCTGCGCCTGAGAAGCCGCGCCACCCCGCGCTTCGACCAGGCGATCGAGCACCCAGCCCTGCAGCAAGGGAATGGGCACCAGCAGCACCGACTGGAGAAGCATCCCTGCCAGCGCGAGCACGATGGTGCCGCGGTACGGCCTGAGGAATTGCGCCTCGAGCCGCCGCAGCCGGCTCCAGGCGCCAGGAGATGGTCGAATTTGATTGGCCGCCTCCATCCGATTCTCTTCTCCTGTGCGAAGGGGAGATGGCTATGCTACCGTGCGGTATTGCCGCACACTCACGCCGATTACGCCACAGAGTTTGTCTTGCTTACATCGTGCTCCGGCGAGCCGAACTGCCGCACACAGAGCTGGCGGTACAAACCGTCGGCGTCTGCGAGCAGTTCCCTGTGGGTGCCCATTTGCATGATTTCGCCGCCGTCCATGACCACGATGCAATCCGCGTCGATGACGGTGGCCAGCCGGTGCGCGATGATGAACGCGGTCCGGTTGCGCAGCAGGTTAGCGAGCGCGGCCTGGATAAGCAACTCGCCGGCGCTGTCAAGCGAGCTGGTGGCCTCGTCGAACAGGATGACCGCCGGATCGATGCACAGGGCGCGGGCGATGGCGACGCGCTGCCGCTCCCCCTGACTAAGCTTGTGCGCGCCCTCGCCCACCAACGTGTCATAGCCGTCCGGCAAGCGCATGGCGAACTCGTGCACGAGGGCGGCGCGGGCGGCGGCATGTACGCGCCGATCATCTGCGCCCGGCGCGCCGTAGCGGATATTGTCCGCGAGGCTCTGGCGGAAGACCACGGCGTCCTGGGGCACCACGCCGATTTGACCCCGTAACTCCGCAAGCGCCAGCGCGCGAATGGGCGTACCATCCAGCCGGATTTCACCCCAGGTCGGGTCGTAGAAGCGCAGCAGCAGGTTCAGCAGCGTGGTCTTGCCGCAGCCGGTTGGACCGACCAGGGCGATCTTCATGCCGGGCTCCACGCGCAGCCGGATGTCCCAGACCACGGGTTGACCGGTCTGGTAACCGAAGCTCACGCGATCGAATTCGATCAGGCCGCGGACGTGTGCCAGCGGCGCCGGCTGGTCGGCTTCGGCAACATCCGGCTGCTCACGCAGGATTTCATCAAGGCGCTCCAGGCTGGCCGACGCTTGCTCAAATACGGAGGCCAGGTCGGCGAGGCGCGCGACCGGGCCGAACAGCAAGGCCGCCAGGGCCGCGGCCGCGACCACCTGGCCGGGCGTCATGCGGCCGTGCAGGGCCTCGAAGGCGCCGATGGAGAAAACCAGGCAAGTGCCGATGCCGCTGGTCGCCACGCTCAGGCTCGAGAAGCCGGCATTCAGCCGGTCCAGCTTCAGGCGTGGCCCGTGCGCGGCGTGAATCTGCCCGGCAAACTCCACCATCTCCGCGGCATCCCGCGCGCACGCCTTGACGGTAAGTACGCCGTCAAACTTCTGCTTCAGGTGGCCGAAGATCGTATCCAGGCGGTCGCGCACCGCGATGCTGCCGGCACGAATGCGGCGGCGAAACCAGCGGAAACTCATCACGTAAAACGGCAAGGAAGCCAGCACGCCCAGAAAAAGACGCGGATTGCTCGTCAAGAGCCAGGCGGAAACAACTGCCGTGGTGCCGAGATCGCTCAGGATAGTGAGGGTCTGGCCGGTGACCAGGTTCTGCACGGTGGCCACGTCGTCCATGAGGCGCGAGATGATCGTGCCGCTGGCGGTGCGATCGTAAAAGGATAAGCTTGCTTTCTGCAGATGGGCATACAGATGGTGCCGCAGATCGCGCACCACATTCAGGCCCACGCGGCCCATCATGAAGGTATTGGCGAGCCCGACGCCGGCTTGCAGCGCGAATACGGCCAGCAGCCCCGCCGCGTAGAGGGGTAGAGCCGTGGCGCCGCTGGCGGCGGCGTGATCGACAAGTCCCTGAATCAGCAGCGGTAAAGGGAGGTTCAGCAGACAGGCGAGAATCGCCAGCCCGAAGGCTGCCAGAACCCGACCGCGATGGGGTGCCAGAAACTCAAAGATGCGCCGAAAGGTTCGCACTGGACTTCCGTGTCCGGGTTCTCCTGCCGTGGTGTGCAGCGCGGCCGTGCGCCGCGACGCCTGGGATCGCTGTCGCGCTACTATAACAGCCCGCCTTGTTATTGCTACCCCGATTCGAACCAGGGTTGTCAAAAAGGCGGACCGACCAGCGCCAGACTGTGGCGTGAAAGGCTTAATGGTGCCGCTCCGCGAATCAGCACGTCGCCTTCAGAGGTGCGAGCGGTGCCAGGGCGGCGTGCAGTTCATCGTCGCTCAACTTCCGCAAAAATTCACATTCCACCAGCCAGCCGCTGCGGACGTGCTTGCGCACCTGCATCACGCGGGCCGTCACGGGAGGCGCGAAGCTCTTGGGTGCGCGCAGAAATTCAATGGTCAACAGCATACCGGGACGCGGTTGGCGATGCAGGACGATGCACAGACCGGCCACCGAGACGTTTTCCAGTTTCGTCATGGCGTACTGGGCCGTGCCGGCCTCCCAGCTCGGATCTTCGGGACAAGGACACGACACCCATCCGGTTGGCTCGTGCTCCGTGAGCATGACGTGATCTCGATTCCCAAGGCGGAGAGGCGTTTGACCCAGCATGGCCGACTCTGCCTCATGCGGGGCCGGTGAAGCGATAACTTGAACCTAGTTCATAGGCCCGTGGCGGTCAAATCTTGCGATAGTTCGGGCTCCCGGCACGGCTACAGGGGATTTGATTTCTTGCCGAACTTGAGCTAGCGTTCCAGTAGCTGCTCGTCTCAGGAGATCCATGGCATGTCGACTGCGCAGACGCTGCCCGATACCGACCCGCTTGATTCCCTTCCCGAAGAGCGCCGCTCAGAAAGCCGCTACGGCTGCCGCCTTAAAGTTCTGTACCGGACCGAAGTCAAGGAGACGCGCTGCGGCGACACCTGGGTGATGGCCAAGGTCGTGGATGTTTCGCGCAACGGCATTGCTATTGTGACGCGACGCCAGTATCCGCCGGGCACCATGGTCCAGCTCGTTGTCATGAGCCCTGGCTGGCAGCGCGACCGGCATCTTGAGGCGCGCGTCACCAACGTCAGCCCGGCGCCCGACTCCGAGTGGCGCTCCGGCTGTGAGCTGACCGAACCGTTACGCGACGGCGAGCTGCAATTCCTTTTGCAAGGGGCCGGCTAATCCCAGCCGACGTTCGTCGGCCGCTTTTGCTCTTTCCGCAATTCCCTAAAAATTCGCGCTCGTTCCGGGCACGCCCTTTCGTTCTCTACTATATGGCCGTGCGCGAATTCCCTGCACCAGCCCGAAGCGCCAGCGAGGACGGGTGTGCCGGTAAGCTCCGCACGCACAAAAGCAAACACAGGTGCGTCTTGAGAGAGACCGCGGGGCGTGATCTTGTTGGTACCCACTCACACCCGCGGCTCTCTCAATATCCGCCGGACAAGCTGTCCGTTTGCCTGGAAGAAGTCACGGAACCGCGAAGGCCAACCATCGTGCGCATACTCATCATTGAAGACCATAAGCCGCTGGTTCGAGCGCTCAAACAGGGCCTCGAGGAAGAGGGCTTCGCCGTCGAGGTCGCCTACGACGGCGAGCAGGGGGCTGCCAAGGCCGACGGCGGCCAATTCGACGTCATCCTCCTGGACCTGATGTTGCCCAGGGAAGACGGTCTGTCCCTGCTGCAGCGCTGGCGGAAGGCGGGGCTCAAATCGCACGTCGTGGTGCTTACGGCACGGCACGGCCTTGAGGACAAGGTGCGCGGCCTCGATCTCGGCGCCGACGATTACCTGACCAAGCCGTTCGCGCTGAAGGAACTGGTGGCACGGCTGCGCGTGCTCATGCGCCGCGGCGAACAACACCGGGAGGAGTCGATCTTGCGGGTTCACGATCTGGAAATCGACACCGGCGCCCACAGCGTCAAGCGCGCCGGCAATTCCATTTACGTCACGCCGCGCGAGTACGCGCTCCTGCACCTGCTGGCGCGCCACCGCGGCAAGGTGATCACGCGCTCGATGATCTGGCAGCACCTCTACGATCAAAACGAACAGCAGACCTCGAACGTCGTCGATGTCTTCATCCGCCATCTCCGCAAGAAGATCGACCGAGGCTATGACCCGCCCCTCATCCTCACGCGCTGGGGAGAGGGCTACGTCATGCGCGGCGATAGCTGAGCCGCCCCACGGACTCCGCCAAAACAGCATGCCTCGTGTTCCGTAGCCAATGGACACACGGTCATGTACCATGACCTTCATGGCGACCCTCTCGGCCGCCTCGTAGAACGGAATTCATTCCGTTCAGCACCCGCAAGCCCAGGAGCAGCCCGGGATCTCGGTGCTGAACGGAATGAATTCCGTTCTACGAAACACGCCAACCCCGGCAATTCGTTCGGGTCATCTGTGACCCCCGAACTTCAAAGGTCAGGTACGGCCATGCATCTGAGATTTTGCCGTTCGCACTTCTGGGCAAAGCTTGTATTCGTGATGCTGGGCATGGGATTGCCTGTCGCCGCCGTCGCCGCGGCGGACAAGAAGGCGCGCGACATCTTCGACTATGAGGCGCAGAGGACGGCGCAGGAAGCGAAGAAGATCGTCTTCGTTGCCGACACGGCGCCGCATGGAGGGCGCGGCAATCATGAATTCCTGGCCGCCGCCCTTTACCTGGCTCGGACCATCAATGCCCACTATCCTCATGCCTACGCGGTGGTCTATACCAAGGACAAGTGGCCAAAGGACCTCCGGCATGCCGACGTCGTCATCGTTCTCCTGAATCACGGCGGCTCCGCGGTCAACGACGCGGTCCGGCAAGTCACCGAGCGCGGCGCCGGCTTCATGGCTATTCACTATGGCGTGGAGGTCAACAAAGGCGAGCAGGGACAAGCCTATCTCAAATGGCTCGGCGGGTACTTTGAGCCGTTCTGGTCGGTCAATCCCTGGTGGACGCCGGAGTTCAAGGAGCTGCCCGAGCACGCCGTCACGCGCGGCGTGAAGCCATTCAAGATCAATGACGAATGGTACTATCACATCCGTTTTGTCGAGGGGATGAAAGGCGTGACGCCCATTCTCGCGGCGCTGCCGCCCTTGAATACGATCCAGGGCGGCGGCAAACAGGCCAGCTCGCACGGCGGCAATCCAGCCGTCTGGGAGGACGTGTCCGCCGGCCGCAAGCAGGTCATGGCCTGGGCCTTTGAGCGGCGAAACGGCGGCCGCGGCTTCGGCTTCACCGGCCTGCACAAGCACAGCAACCTGGCCGACGACAACTTTCGCACGCTGCTGCTGAACGCGGTCGCCTGGGTCGCGAAACTGGAAGTGCCGGCCGGCGGCGTGCCATCGCGGACGCCCGACCGCGACGCGCTCGAGCGCCTCATCGATGACGGGAAGCTGGCCATCAAACGCCGCGGCATCTAAACGGCCCCCTTGACCCAAAAGCGGTACACGGAATGCAGGATGGTCACGACGCCTACGCGGCGTTACGCAATCCCCATTATCGCCGGCTGCTGCTCGGCAGCCTGCTCGCCAGCGCCGGCCACGAAATGCAGAGTGTCGCCATTGGCTGGGATCTCTACCAGCGCACCCATTCCGCCACGGCGCTGGGCCTGGTCGGCCTGGTGCAATTCCTTCCAGTCTTTCTCCTCGCTCTGCCTGCGGGTCACGCCGCCGATCGCTTCGACCGCAGGCGCCTGGTGCTGGCGTCGCAAACGGGCATGGCCGTCGCCTCCCTTGGGCTGGCGTTTCTGTCTTTCCTGCACGGCCCGGCCGTGCTGCCGTTGATGTATGTCTGCCTGCTCGCCGGCGGCATTTGCCAGGCCTTCAACTTCCCTGCCCGCTGGTCCTTGCTTCCCGGCGTGGTCACCGACGCGGAACTGCACAACGCCATCACCTGGAATAGCAGCACCTGGCAGGTGGCCAGCGTCGTGGGTCCGGCGCTCGGCGGTCTGGTGATCGCGGCCACGGGGAGTGCGGCGGGCGATTACCTGCTGGCTGCTTTTTGCGCGCTGGCCTGCGCCGGACTAATGCTCACCATCCGGCTACGCACCACGCGGCCCGCGAAGGCGGCGACCTCTCTGGTTTCATTCCTGGGCGGACTGCGCTTCGTCTGGGAGACCAAGCCGGTGCTGGCGACCATTACCCTGGATCTTTTCGCTGTTCTTTTGGGTGGTGCGACCGCTTTGTTGCCGATTTTCGCAGAGGATATTTTGCACGTGGGCGCCACGGGACTGGGCTGGCTACGGGCGGCGCCGTCCTTGGGGGCGCTGGGGATGGCGCTAGTGCTAGCGCACCGGGCGCCGCTGCGGCGGCCGGGCCGCACGCTCCTTTGGGCGGTGGCCGGTTTCGGCGCGGCCACCATCGGCTTTGGCCTGTCGAAGATCTTTCTGCTTTCTTTTGTGCTGCTGGCGCTGACCGGTGCGCTGGACAACATCAGCGTGGTGATCCGCGGTACGCTCGTGCAAGTATTGACGCCGGACGAGCTGCGCGGCCGGGTCACGGCGGTGAATGCGGTATTTATTGTGTCTTCGAATGAGCTGGGCGCATTCGAATCGGGGATCACGGCTCAGGTTTTCGGCGCCGTGGCTTCCGTGGTCGGCGGCGGCATCGGCACCATCCTGGTCGTCATGGCCGTGGCCTGGACCTGGCCGGAGATTCTCCGCCTGGGCCCCCTCAAACCGACGCCTACGGCAGAAGACAGCCGGGGCGAGCCGATGGCAATTTAGGCGCCAGGAATCAATCGCCGTTTGCCGTCTTCGGCCGGCCGACAGTGCGCTCGGCCGGAGTGGGCGGCGGATAGGCTCTGCGGATGTCCGTAAGGGTCTTCTGGTAATCGGCGGGCACCGGCTCAAATCCGGTCCAGCGGACCGCGGCCAGGAGTTGACGGCCGACGGCGGTTTCGTTGGCCCGCGCCATGCCGTCTTTGAAGCGATCCAGCCTGGCGGCGCTCAGCCGCCCCGGATAATAGACCACGACGGCGGCGGGAAATGTCTCCGAAACCTTGATGGTCTTGAGGCGTTCGAAGCAGCCCGGCTTCTCGTGCTGGTACGATGCCAGGCCAACCGAATCCACGACGGCCGCCTGAACCTTGCCGCGCACCACATCGTCCAGCCCAAGCTCTACGCCGCGGGGCCGGTCGATATGCGCAAAGAACTGCTCCATGTCCTGACCACGCTCGCGGCAGGAGCGCTGCAGGAACAGGTGGCAGTGTTCCCGGCTATGCCGCGGCAGGGCCACGTCCTTGTGCCGTAAGTCATCCCAGGTCAGCGCCACGCTGTCGCTACGGACCACGAGGCAGGCTTCCAGATGCCGCCGCTTGTTGATCGCAATCATGAGCGGCTTCAGCTCCGGGCACTCTTGCTGGGCCCAGGCGAATTCCACGCCCTGAAAGACGGCTAGTTGAAAGTGGTTGCTTTGCAGGCGCTGGGCAAGATTGCGGGCATCGCCCCCCATGACCATCTGGCCAGGCACGCCGGTCTGCGCTTCCATGAGCGAAGCGAACGGTTCCAGGATAATCTGCACCAGGGCTTCGGGAGTGTCGCGCGCCAGACTGCTCGCCAGGCCGATGCGGACTGGTTCCACGCGTGTTTTCGCCGGTTCGTCGCCGCGCGCCGTGGCCGCGAGACCTGTCCACAAAATGCCAAGCGCCGCCAGCCGCACGTACGAACCGCCACGCCGGACCATGGAAAACTCCTGTGGGGCAATAATACGAGCGCGCACCAAGGGCACAGAAAATAGTTCAGCCGCAGCCAGAAACAGGGTGCAGCGGCTCTGAAGTTAACGGGCTAACGGCAACGTCGCTGAATCAAGACGTGAACCGGCAACGCGACGGGAACGGGCAACTCGCCGAGTTGCTCTGACATGGAAAGATGCTATCTAACAGCCGCTTTGTCAAGCCGAACTGCTGCACAATCCTTGTCTGAAGAAATGGATTTTCTGGCGGGATGGCGGCCAAAGCCCAATGTTGCTCGCCCGGTTAACCGGCCGAGCAACATTGGTTGGTGGGGGCTTGAGAGGGAACAATTACCGGGCTGCCGACGAGCCGCTGGAAATGGAGGGCAGCTGCGACCGGCTTCTTTTCAAGGCGTCCTTGAGCTCCTCGATCTCTTTCTGCAGGCGGTCGATCTTCTTTTCCAGATCGCCGGCCCGGTCACTCGGCGAGGCCTTCGGAGCCGCTTTCTCACCCGTGCGATTTTGGAACTCGTAGCGGTAGGTTTTTAGTTCGCCCGGCGTAACTTCCGGAATTCCCTTTAGCTCGTAGCGGAAGGCTTTCTCACCGGGCTTTTCGGCCTTGGCATCCGGCGCGTTGATCTTGTATTGCCAGACGCGCTGCTCTTCGGTCTTGGTCCCCGGCTTGGCGTCTTGCTTGGGCACCGTGTAGAACCAGGTATCTCCCTTTTGAACCTTGCCGCCTGGCTGAACTTCGACCCGGAAGCCGTCCTTATGCAGGTCAAGAATTTTTCCCTGCACCGCGTCATATTTCTCATCCGGGCTCACGTGCAGGATGATGCGCTTCTCTTCCTTGCCGCCTTTCTCGGTGGGGACCATCCTCACCTCGGAGCGGATCACGTGCGGCTGCTTGTTGGTTTGGCCGTCCTCCAACCAGAAGACCTGGGGTTGCCCGGAAGTAATCTTAAAGGTCTTCTTGCCTTCGAGCGCGGCCAGGTGGGCCACGGCTTTGTGGTGGCGCTGCATGGCTTCCTCGAAGACTTTGCGCTTGGCTTCCGCGTCCTTGGCAAATGCGGCCACCTGTTCCTTGGCTGCGGCGATTTCCTCGGCGCTCGCCTTTTTCGCGCCGTCCTGCTCGCTGTGCAGCTTCTGCTCGAGCGCGCGCAGCTCCTGCTTCAGCTTGGCGATCTCCTGTTCGGTTTCACTCCGCTGCGACTGGGCCTGGACAGGCAAGAGCAGCACGCCGAGCCCGAGAAGCGCCAGAAAGCCGGCCCAGGACAGCGAGCGCGGGGTTTTCCCCTGCATGATCATGGTCAATCTCCTCCGCAAATGACGGACTTGCCCGATGCCGCTTGCCGCTGCGGGCAGCGGACACTGGGACTGGGATACAAAAGCCACCGTTTGTAAAAGCGCGGTGGCATAGGCCCGGTCGGCGCCGGCCAGGGTCCACACCACCCACGCATCACAGCAATGTTCTTCGGCCTCGTGCAGCTCATGCCGCGCCCACCACACCACCGGGTGCCACCAGAACAGACCGACCACCAGCATCTCGACAAAACGCAGCCAGTGATCGCCCCGCCGGTAGTGGGCCAATTCGTGGACCAGCAGCGTGGCGCGCTGCTCGCGGTCGAGATGGTCGAGCAGTTTTTTGGGAAACAGCAATCGCGGCTTGCCGCCTATCGACCAAAGCATCGGCGACACCGCGCCCGGCAGCAGCCAGACGGCGGGACAGTCTTTCAAGCCCATGCGCGCTGCCAGCGTTCGTGCCTGCTCTTGCAGAGACGCAGGGGCACGCCTAGCGAAACGCAGCAGGCGTTGAAAACGATAACTATTGTGGACCGTGCAACCGAACCATAACAGCGAGACGCCCAGCCAGACCGGCACGCCGACCTCGCCCATCCAGGGCAGCACCCAGGCATGGACCAGCTCTGCAAGATTGGCCGGCGGAGTTGGCGCCCCTGCAGTGGCGCGTTCGCGAGCAGGCGTGGTTTCGTCGCCGCCCAGCACCCATACATATTGCAGGGAGCCCGTAGGCTCCGCGGGTTCCGCCTGCCCATCTTTGAGCGTGAAGGACGCCTTCGGCGATGCGCTCTCTGGCGCCGGATTCTGTGCCTGACTGAATCTGAGGGGCAATGGGATCGATTCGAGGGACAGCCAGGACAGGGATATCGGCACCAGCGGCGGCGTCAGGAGCTTCAGCAGCACGAGCAGCCACAAACCATGAACCAGCGCCGGCCGCCTGCAGACGCGGGCAATGGCCGCCACGAAGACCGCGAGCACCATGGCCAGCACGGCATTGCTCAACACGATTTCGAGAAAGGTCTGCATGTGTTGCGATCCCGGTTTTGCTGCAACGGGGTCCAGTCTTCGTTTAGCCGCGACCGGCTAGGGGAGCGCGTTCGCCGCGCTTGCCGGTATTGCTGTCCGCGCTCCCCTAATGGGTCGCGGCTAAACCGGCCGGCGCTTAGCTGCCGCGCTCTTTCTTTCCTCTGGAACGCGTGTCCAGACGGTCCACCAGTTCCAGGAGCTCGCGTAGCTCCGCGGGCTTCAGGCGCTTGGCGCGGACCAGGTTGGTTAGCAGAGGCTGCAGGGAGCCGCCGCACATCTTGTCCACCAGTGTCTCCAGTTGCTGGCCGATAACGGCGTCGCGGTCGATGGCGGCCCGAAAGACATAGACGCCGCCGCTGCGGCCGCGCAACACGTAGCCCTTGGTTTCCAGGCGCTCGAGCAGCTTGTGCACCGTCGCATACTCGGACGGCCCGCCCCGGGGATAGAGCACCTCGGTCAGACGGCGCACCGCCGCCGGCCCTTTGTCCCAAAGGAGCTGCAACACCGCCCATTCCGCGTCCGTTACATTGGGGAGCATCCGAGTCATGGCGTCCTCGTAATAGACAACCTGTCTAGAGGGAAGTATATAGACGACCTGTCTAGTGAGTCAAGAGAAAAACAAGCGTGTTTGGCTTTATTAATTGGCGCAAGTCTGAAACGTACAAACCCCAGCCATATCGTTTTTCGTTGACATCCCGCCTCAACAGGCGTAAAAGGCCATACACTTGAAGTCTATAGGCTTAAGCCCAATCCTACATATCTCGGAGTAATTCGCATTGAAAGAGTCGGCCCCCGCGAAGCGATCGGAAAGCCAATTCGCAAAGTAAAAGGGACAACGCTTCAGAAAGGCGACCGGGTGTCTAGTGAAATTGAAACTGACTAGCTCTGGGATCGCCACTAGGCGCAATGGGCTACGGTTCTTCTAGCAAGACCGCGCGAAAGCCCGCTTGTCGGAAATGCTCATCCGAAGTTAAAGCATCGACCAAGCCCTTGCCCTGCATCACAGAAAAGGAGATACAATCGGTAAGGCTCCAAGCCTTATCCGGCCGACTGCGGTACAGGTCCCAGCCGCGCTGCCAAAGATCTTCGGAAAGCGCCACCACCTCCACGTCCGGACGTTGCCGGAGATGATCAAGAAGGGCAACCGCACTGGCGCGCCAGGCGGGCCGGGCCAAAGCATTGGCCGTTTCCAAGAGCACGGCGTTGGTTGTGGTGATGCGGCCGGCTATGCGGACCGACCATCGTTGAGCCCGGTCGTGGTATTGGTCTTGTTTCACGATCAAGGCGATCCAGAATGCCGTATCCGCAAACACGTCCTGCAATCCGGCCGTCATCGCCTAGGACTTCCATATAGATAGTGATCGTGCTGAGCGGCCAAGTCTGGCGGCGCGTCCGGCAGGTCCGCCGCGAATTGCAACAAGTCAGCAAAGGGCGCGGCGGAAGCGACGGGCAGCTCAACATGAACTTGCAATGGCTGCCCGATAGGAAGCTGCACAGGCTCATCGGGAATAAGCACCTTTCCGTCAAAATGAGCCGTAATCGTACGCGTCATGAATGTACTTCTCCCCTGCAGCTGCAGCGAGCCCGTAGATTGACATCGCTCTCAAATCATTGTACCTGGAATGTGAGCATGCAACAGACATTGCGCCGACCATTTTCTTGCAATCAAAGACCCCCGCCCGTATAGTTGCATCCGAGACTTTGGCGCAGCGCCCGACGCCGGTAAGACGAAACAGAGGTCAGTCCCGGATTGGAGTGCGAGGGATTGTCATGGCCAAGCTGAAGCTACGACGGATCGATTGCGCCGCCGCGGATGCGGGCCTGGATCAGCTCCGGGCTCAGCTCAGCCCGCAAGGGGACCTGGTCACGCCGCGCGGCCGGGAACTCACGGAAGCAGTGTTCGGCGAAGCGTTGCCGCCGGTGCGCGTGGTCGAGCGCATTTGCAACGACGTGCGCAGCCGCGGGCTGGCGGCGGTGCTGCATTACACCGAGAAATTCGACCGCGCCCGGCTGAGCGCGGACACCATTCGCGTGAGCGGCGCTGAATTTGCGGAAGCCCATGCCGAGGCCGACAAGGATTTCCTGGGTGCGGTTCGCCGTGTTCGCCAGAAGATTCTCTCTTTTCAGCTCGGCCTGCTGCACGGCGACGCGGTGCTGAGCGTGGCCGGCAGCCATGAGCTGCGGCTGCGCTATCGGCCGATGCGCCGCGTGGGCATCTGCGTGCCGGGCGGCGCGGCGGCCTACCCGTCCACGCTGCTCATGACCGTATGCCCGGCCCAGGCGGCGGGCGTCAAGGAGATCGCCGTCGTCATGCCGCCGACCAAGTTCGGCGGCTACAATCGCGACCTGCTCGCGACCTGTCACGAGCTCGGCATCACCGAGGCGTATCGCATCGGCGGCGCCCAGGCGGTGGCCGCGCTCGCCTATGGCGTGGACGGCATCCCGGCGGTCGATATGATCGTCGGCCCGGGCAACCTATTTGTCACGCTCGCCAAGCGCTTCGTCTTCGGCCACGTCGCCATCGACATGCTTGCCGGCCCGACCGAGGTCGTGGTGCTGGCCGATGATTCCGCCCCCGCGGATTACGTTGCCGCCGATCTCATCTCGCAAGCGGAACACGCGCCGGGCTCCAGCATTCTTATCACCTGGCACAAACCGCTGCTGGACGAGGTGGCGGCTGCGCTGGAGCGGCAGCTGGCGCATCTGTCGCGCGGCAATCTGGCCCGCGAGAGTCTGGAAAGCTTCGGCGCCCTGGTTTTTGCCAAAGATGAGCGCGCAGCCATCGCCTGCGCCAACCAGCTTGCACCCGAGCATCTTCATATTGCCACGCGGGCGCCGGAGGCGATTCTGCCGCGCATCGACAATGCCGGCGCCGTCTTCCTGGGGCACTACACGCCGGTCGCCCTGGGCGACTACGTGGCCGGGCCGTCGCACGTTTTGCCGACGGGCGGCACGGCGCGCTTCGCCAGCGGTCTGACGGCCAATGATTTCCTGCGCCGTTCGAGTGTGATCTCCTTCACCAGGGCGGGACTTGAAAGTGTCGCGGACGACGTGCGCCGCCTGGCGGAGAAAGAAGGTCTGACCGCTCACGCCGCCAGCGTGGACGTGCGCCTGCACGATGACAACACCCCGCCCGTTACGACGAGCAAATCGAGCCAGGCGCATTTTCAGAAGTAGCCCTCGCCGGCGCTCTCTGAAGTTGCGCTTTTACAAGAATCAGGAACCCTGCCGGCTCGTTCGGCACGTGAAACAGTTCAGGCGGCCAGGCCGTAGCCAGCCGAGGAACTCCTTCACCTGCCGGACAAGCCGGCAGGGGTCTGACGATAAAGAACAGGCTCTGCTAGCTGCCGAACTGTTTCACCTGCCGGACGAGCCGGCAGGGGTCTGACGAGACTAAGGCTAAGGAGCAAAGCGCAACTTCAAAACTGTTGATTCGACTTGCGATATTAATGGAGCGCACGCCAAATTAGAAAAGCAGTTGTTGCCGCGGCTCTTCGCGCAAGGCCGCCAGCGGCGCCACCAGGTTCATTTCCGGCGCCATGCGCTCCAGTAGTTCGCGCATACGCTGCGCATTGGCGGCTGCCTGGCTGCGCTTGCAGTTGTTGAAGAGGACGAACACGGTTTCGCTCATGCTCCCACGAATGGCCTGGATCCATTGGCTCAGTTCCTGATCGGAGAAACTGTAGTCGTAACGGTTCACGTCGGATTTGTACCAGTTCTCCGCCTGACGGGAATGCAAGCGCAGATACGAAAGCGGCGTGGAACATACCAGGCCGCGCGGATAAAGGCTCGGGAGATCCGGGACATCGACCGACACCAGGTGCATGCCGCGCTCGCCCAACCAGGCGTTGACCTCGGGATGCGCCCAGGAATGATGGCGAAATTCGATTGCCAGCCGCTTGCCCGGCAGCTCTGCGGCGAGGCGTTCCAACCAGGCGCGATGCCGGGAAGAATTATGAGCGGCCTGGGGCAACTGACAGAGCACCCCGAGCAGGCGCCCCCGACGCTCGAGCTCTTCCAGGGCCAGGCGAAAGCCCGGCAAATCATCCGGCTTCTCTTCATGGCTGAGCGTGCGCGGCATCTTGACGATGAACTGGAAGCCGTCCGGCGTCTGCTCGGCCAGTCGCGCCAGCATGGCGGCAGTCGGTGTGCGATAGAAGGTGAAATTCAGCTCCACGAGCGGGAAGTGTTGCGTGTAGTAAGAAAGCATCTTCGCTGCCCTCAGGCCCGCAGGATAAAACCCGCCTACCCAGTCAGGGTAAGAGTAACCGGACGTGCCGACCCAGATTTGCATGGTAGTCAGTAGTCGGTATCAGTGGTCAGTACCCAGTACTCAGTACGTACCCAGTACTCAGTACTCAGCACTCGGCACTCGGTACTCGGTACTCAGTACTCAGTACTCGGTACTCAGTAATTCCATTGTACCTCGTTATGGGCAGGCCACTCACCACTGACTATTGACTACTGGCTACAGACTGCTGACTCATCACGCCGCTAACCGGCTCGTTCTCGGCCTGGGCCGCCCAAGACATGACGCGGCGGGTTACCTCGGCGGCATGGCGGCTGTTGACTGGCGGCAACGGCTGGCCGATGGGGAGTCCGAGATCGACGTTCAGGCAACGCTGCACAATGGCGGCGGTGGCCAGGGCGATTTCGCGGTTGGGCAGGCGGGCCACATCATAGATCGTGGTCAGGGCGCGCGGATGGGGGCCGCTGTCCAGCAAGGCCTCCGCGGCCTGCAGGCGCAACAGGGCAGGATTGGCCGGATCGAGCAGCCGCTCCTGAATGGTGTTGTCCAGCCAGCCGCCGGCGCGCAAGGCGCGAGCCACCTCCAGGCGCAGCAAGGGGGGGGCATGCGGATCGGTGAGCTGTCGTCTCAGCTCGGCAAGCAATTCCGCTTCGGGCTGATCTTGCAACACGCGGTTATGATGCACGCCGAGCGTATGCACGGCCCGGACGCCCAGAATGCCCATCTCGGAAGCCCAGGCGTTCAGATCGGCGACGGCCTCGGCACTGAGCAACTGGCCACTGCATTGCAGAGGGCCGTCCTGTTGGAAATCGGGGCTGGAAAGGGCGGCGCGCACGGCATGGCGAATCCAGGACCAGCGCTGCTCGCAGTTCCAGAGCAAAGCCTCGGTAGCGGCCTGACGGACTTCCCGGCAGGGATCCTGCAAGAACTGCGCGACCGCCTCGACCAGGATGCGTTCGTCCAGGTTCGCCAGGGCATTCATGGCGGCGATGCGCAGCACCGGCTCCTGGGCTTTCTGGGCGACGTGCAGGACCAGTTCGGCCTGCCCGCGCCGCCAGTTCTTGCGAAATTCGAGGGTGGCCAGGGCCGCGACACGCACCCCCAGCTGCGGATGGCTCAGCAGGTTCAAGGCCGGCGTGGCGTCCAGGTGCAGAGCTTCGCGCAAGGCCTTGACCTCGGGCAAGTTTCGACAGGTGGACAACTCGGTCGGCAGATCCCTGCGCCGCGCCAGACTATCCGCGAGCACGCGCGCCCGGCGGATGGCCGGCGCGCCTGAATTGATGAGGATCTGGAAAGCGAAGACCGTTAGCGGGACGATGAGCAGGATGGCCTGGGCAAGATGGTGGTACCAGTCGTCCAGGCTCGAGCCGCCCAGCCAGAGCCAACCCAGGGCAATCAGGTACAGCGAAATCACCGAGGGCGCAACGGGCTGCCGCCAGCTGCGGCTGCTCAGGAAGGCGAGAAAGCACACGACCGCCTGGAAGCCCGCGCCGATCAGGAGCATAATCTGCGAGGCGCCGCTGGTCCGCGGCATGCCGATGAGCAAGAGGGCCGTCGGCACGAGGAGCACAAAGGCTCGCACGGCTGCGGAAACTACCAGCGGCACGGGGTTGCGGGATTGTGATGGCATAACAGCGCGCATGGCATGGCTCCCAACTTTGATGGAGACCGGGCCGGTCCCGAGCTTCTGCTCGAAAGAAAGGTCCTGGTGCAAGCGCGACGGGAGCAGGGCGTCGCTTACACGCGGGGTACGCTAACGAGTTCATTGGAAGTATGGCTTAAAAGGAGGCGCCACGCCAAACCTTCGTGCGGGTGAGCTAGTTTTTCATCGCAAAGAGATTCAGGCGTAGGCAGAAATTTCCTGCGTGAAATGAATGAGATCCGCTAGCCGACCCGAAATCGCGCCACGACACTGTCATCCAGCTCGATGCCGAGACCCGGTTCCTCCGGGACGGCGATATCGCCATCGCTCACGGGGAACTTTTGCCGTGTCAGTGTTTGCCGCAGGGCGCCTTGCTCCACACAGTACTCGAAGTACTGCGTGTTGGGCAGAGCCGCGACAAAATGCAGCGAGGCTGCGATGTTGATGCCGGTCTTGTAGGAGTGATTGACGCACAGGCGGTGGCGCTCGGCAGAGTCCCAACCGATGCGCTTGGAGCGCGCCAGACCGCCGACGCGCGTGACATCGACCTGGACCACGTCGATGCCGCCAACGTCCATCATCTGCTGAAATTCCTTGACGTCGCAAATCTCCTCACCGGCGGCAATGCGGATCGGGCTCTGGGCGCTCAGACGGGCATAGCCCTGCAGATTGTCCGGGTGCAGCGGCTCCTCCAACCAGGTGAGCTGGAACGGCTCAAACTGCCTGGCCCGGCGGATGGCGGTGGCCGTGTCCCAGCACAGACCGGCATCGACCATCAACTCGACGCCGTCGCCGAGCCCGCGGCGGGCGGCGCGCACCTGCGCCAGGTCGCCGGCTTCGCTTTCCCCCATGGGACCCCAGCCGAATTTGACGGCCCGGTAGCCCTGGTCGACCAGGCGCCGGCCGATTTGTTCCGTCTCCGCGGGCGTAGCCCCGAACAAAATGGACGCGTAGGCGCGCAGCTTCTTCCGGAAAGCGCCGCCGAGCAGTTGGTAGACGGGCCGCCGTGTGGCCTTACCGACAATGTCCCAAAGCGCGATCTCCACGCCGCTCATGGCCTGGATGACGGCGCCTTGCCGGCCAAAGAAGATGCTGCCCTCGTACATGCGGTGGATGAGGAGGTCAATTTCGAACGGGTCTTGGCCGAGGACGCACTCCGCCAGGCCGCGGCAAATCTTGTGGGACAGGGGCGCCTCGATAATGGCCCGGGCCACGAGAGAAGAGGAATCCACTTCGCCCACGCCGACAATGCCCGCGTCGGTATGCACCTTGACGACCAGCGTTTCCTGACTGCCGTCGCAGCGTTCATTGACGTCCGGCAGGCGGAGATGGATCGGCTCAACGCGAGTGATTTTCATGACGGCGCCGCATACTTATTTTTTGCCGTTGCTGCTGGCCAGTATCAGTTTTTCGAGAGGTCCCAAAGCCAGTGTCGTGGACTGGTCCAGCGGATAGCGGTCCAGCAGCTCGCGAATGCTCTTGAGCGTGACGGCGTCGAAGGCCTTGAGATCGTCGTCCACGGTGCGGTACTGGTGCAGGTAGGTCCAGGCCATGCCGATGGCCTGCATGCGGCCCATGGGCCGCTCGCTGGCGCGGACGACGCGCGAGCCGATCTTGCTCTTGGCCTGCTGTAATTCTTCCTCCGTGATGCCCTTTTGTTGCACTTCATGAAGCACCTGGCGGACGATTTCCAGGTCCTCCTGCGTCTGTTCAGGCTGGCAGCTGAAGGAGGTGTAGAAGGAGCCGGTGCCCTCATAATCGTGGAAGCTGCAATCCGCCGAGTCGGCGAGACCCGGATCGACCAGGGCCCAGTACAGCCGGCTGCCGGAATCATCGCCGATGGCCAGGGCCAACGTGTCCGCGGTGTAACGTGCCGGCGATTCCACCGGCGGACCGGGGGACAGCAGGAAAACGTGCTCCTGTACGACCTTGTTCTTGGTGAGCACAGCGAATTTTCCCGAACCCCTGGTGTCACGCACACCCTGGCGGCCGACCGGGCCGGTGCTCCAGACGCCGCAACGCTCTTCGACCAGGGCCACGAAGCGTTGCCAGTCAAAATTGCCGGCAATCACTGCGGTGATGTTCGGGGCCACGTAACGTCGCTCAAAGTAGGTTTGCATTTGATCGCGCGTCAAGGCGCGGATGCTTTCCGGAGTGCCCAGAATGCTGTTGCCGAGCGGATGATCGGCGAAATAGGTGCGCTTGGCATGATCGTAGGCCGACCACATGGGCTGGTCCTCGTACATGCCGATTTCCTCGATGATGACGTTCTTCTCCATGTCGAAATCATCGCCGCGCAGGCTCGGCCGCAAGATATCGGCGAGGATGTCCACGGCCTGCGGAATGTACTCGGGCAGAATCGCCGCGTAGAAGACCGTGTTCTCCTCGCTGGTGAATGCGTTGTAATGGGCGCCGATGCGGTCGAAGTCGCGGTTGACGTCCAGGGCTGTTCGCCGCGGCGTGCCCTTGAAGACCATGTGCTCGAGAAAATGGGTGACACCGGAGACATCGGCGCTTTCGTCGCGCGACCCCGTGCGCACAAAGAACCCCAGGGCCGCGGAGCGCGCGGCGGGGCTGTCCTCGCCGATGATTTGCAAACCGTTGGCTAATCGGTGGCTATGAAAAGGCACTTTTTGGCCTCCTAATGCGACATTGCCCAGGCGCCGGCAGGACTATTCCCTTATTTCCAGCGGCTTGGGTCCAAGCGTTACGATCGTGAAATCCCGGGCCGGATAGCGATGCAGGTAAGCAACGATGCTTTCGGGAGAGAGGGCATTGATTGCCGACTGGATCTCATCGAAGCTGCGCACACGGCCCAAATAATACCAGTCCGAGGCCAGGGATCCGGCCCGGGACGAGGTCGACTCTTCCTGCATGATGAGCGACGACTTCAAGCCCGCCTGAACGCGTTCGACCTCTTCCTGTTCGACGCCTTCCTGCAGGCGCTTCAGCTCGGCGAGCGTGACATCCAGTGTCTCCTGAGCGCGTTCGTTGGTGGTGCCGGCGTAGCAAAGAATGCTGGCGCGGTCCTTGAAGGTCTGGTAGTTGGCGAAAACGGCGTAACACAGACCGCGTTTCTCGCGTACCTCCGTGAATAGCCGCGCGCTCATGCCGCCGCTGAGGACATTGACGGCACCCATGGCCGCGTAGTAGTCGGGCTGGCCGATGGGCACGCTGGCATAGGCCAGGGCAATCTGGGTTTGCGTGGTTTCCTTCTCGATATGAGAGCGCTTGCCGGGTTGGGTGCCGAGGCGCAGGGGGAGTTCCTGGCCCGGTTCCCAGTCCGCGAACAGGCGTTCCACCTGTTCGCGCAGGGGTTTCCAGTCGATGTTGCCGGCCACGGAAAGAATGGTGCCGCGCGGCTGAAACAGACGTCGGTAATGGGCGCGGACCAGCTTCGCTGACAAACTTTCGATGCCTTCCGGCGTGCCGCGGCGGTCGTGTCCGAGGGGAGACGGGTAATGCAGTTTGCGCAGTTCGATCAGCACTTTTTGCCGCGGCTCATCCTCCAGGCTTTGTAAATCCTGCAGGGCCAGCGCTTGAACGGCTTCCATCTCTTCTTCGGGCAAATGCGGCCGGCGCAGGATGTCGGCATAGATCTCCAGCGCCGCGGGCAGGTTCCGCGCCAGCGTCGCTCCCCAGAAACGCATGTGCATGGAGCCGACGCTCTCGTCGCGGTCCAGGCCAAGGTTGTCCAGGGCCAGCGACAGGGCGCGGCTATCGCGCTCGCCGGCCCCGCGCGTGATCAGGTCCGACAGCACGGAGGCAATGCCGGCATGTTCCGGCGGATCGTAGACGCAGCCGGCCGGCACCATGACGTTGAGCGCCGCGGAGCGGACATGCTCCATGCGCTCGGCCAGCAGAGTCAGCCCGTTGGGGAAAGTATGATGAAAGACTTCCTGAGGCACGGAGAATCCTCATGGGTTGCCAGGTTGGTTAGTCATTGGGTCAATATAGCAGTCTCGACTGCCTTATAGAGCGTCTTGCAGCGCAAGAAGCCGAGCCGCCGATACAGACGGACGGCGCCGTCGTTCTGCGCGGTGACTTCCAGGTAGGCTCGTCCCAGGCCCGCGCGGCGGAAGCCGTGCAGCGCTTGCAAGATCAGGGCGCTGCCGAGGCCGCGTCCGCGATGGTCCGGAGTCACGCCGATATTTTGAATGGCGCCCAGACCGCTCGATTCGCGTAGCCCCTGAATGCTGCCGCAGTAACCTGCAGGCGAGCCGATCAGCCAGGTGGCTTCCGGCAGGAAGCGGCGCTTGTGGCGAATTTCATGCATCAGGTTGAGACACCCCTGCCGGCTCCCCAGGCTCGGGAACACGACGGCATCAATTTCTTCTTGAAAGCAGGCACACAGCACGGCGGCATGCCATTCAAGCAAGTTCTCCTGCCACGGCACCCAGAAGTATCCCGCCGGCAGCACCGGCAAGGGCGGCGCCTCGTAAAGGCCGATCTCCATCTTGAAGCGCTTGAAGTAAGAAACCGGGCGGTTGGCTGTGAGCGAAAACATAACTTGGTCATTCGTCCCTGGTCAATCGTCATTCGCCGGCGCTCGGCGACTGGACTCTACCCAGTGTACAATGATCCGAATATCTTTGCTACGGACCGCGGGCATGATCAATGACCAGGGAACCAAGGAGCATGGGCGATGTCCTCTCCCGGAACGTCCAATATTACCAGCGTGCTCAAGGAAACGCGGGTCTTTCCGCCGCCGCCGGCGTTTGCGGCCCGAGCGCACATCAAAAGCGTGGCCGACTACGAGAAGCTCTGGCAACAGGCCAGAGATGATCCGCAGGGCTTCTGGGGCGAGCAGGCGGCGACCCTGGATTGGTTCAACCCCTGGGACCAGGTGCTCGTCTGGAATGAGCCGCACGCCCAGTGGTTCGTGGGCGGCAAGCTGAACGTCAGCTACAACTGTCTCGACCGGCATCTCCAGGGACCGCGCAAGAACAAAGCCGCCATCATCTGGGAGGGGGAGCCGGGGGACAGCCGGGTGCTCCGTTATCAGGACCTGCACCGCGAAGTTTGCAAGTTCGCCAATGTGCTCAAGAAGCTCGGCATCAAGAGCGGGGACAGGATCACCATCTACATGCCCATGGTTCCCGAGCTGGCCATCGCCCTTCTGGCCTGTGCTCGCATCGGGGCGCCGCATAGCGTCATCTTCGGTGGTTTTAGTGCCGATGCCGTCGCCGACCGCAACAACGACGCGCAAGCCCGGCTGGTGATCACGGCGGACGGCGGTTGGCGGCGCGGCAAGGTGGTGCCGCTCAAGCACAACGTCGATGCCGCCCTCGAACGCTCGCGCACGGTCGAAAAGTGCATTGTCTTCAATCGCTGCAACCAGCCCGTGGACATGAAAGCGGGACGCGATTTCTGGTGGCACGACTTGATGGCAGACGCTTCCGCCGACTGTCCGGCCGAGCCGCTCGACAGCGAACATCCGCTCTTCCTCCTCTACACGAGCGGTTCGACCGGCAAGCCCAAAGGCGTGCTGCACACCTCCGCGGGCTATTTGCTCGGCGTTTCCTTGACCCACCAGTGGGTCTTCGATCTGCATGAAGAAGACACCTACTGGTGCACCGCCGATATCGGCTGGGTGACCGGGCACAGTTACATCGTCTACGGTCCGCTCTGCAACGGCGCCACCACCCTCATGTACGAAGGCGCTCCCAATTATCCGCGCGAGGACCGCTTCTGGTCGATCATCGAAAAATACCGCGTCAATACTTTTTACACCGCGCCGACCGCCATCCGCGCCTTCGTCAAATGGGGTGACGACTGGCCAAAGAAGCACGATCTCTCCAGCCTGCGCCTGTTGGGCACGGTCGGCGAGCCCATCAATCCCGAGGCGTGGATGTGGTATCACACCGCGATCGGCAACAAGCGCTGTCCAATTGTCGATACCTGGTGGCAGACCGAGACGGGCATGATCATGATCGCGCCTTTGCCGGGCGCCATTCCCACCAAGCCGGGCTCCTGTACCCGCCCGTTGCCGGGCGTTGTGCCCGAGGTGGTCGATAAACAAGGACGGAAGCTCCCGGCCAACCAGGGCGGGTTGCTTGTCATCCGCCAGCCGTGGCCGGCGATGCTGCGGACGATCTATGGCGATGACGAGCGCTACCGCCAGCAGTACTGGAGCCATGTGCCGCACGCCTATTTCACGGCGGACGGCGCCCGCCAGGATGAGGACGGCTACTTCTGGATCATGGGCCGCGTGGACGATGTGCTTAACGTCGCCGGCCATCGGCTCAGCACCATGGAGATTGAAAGCGCCCTGGTCCATCATGAAGGCGTCGCCGAGGCCGCGGTTGTCGGCCGGCCTGATGAGATCAAGGGCGAAGGCATTGCCTGCTTCGTGACACTGGTGAGCGGCACCCAGCCGTCCGAAGAACTGAAGACAGAACTGCGCGAGCACGTGGCCCGGCAAATCGGCGCCCTGGCCAGGCCCGATGACATTCGCTTCACCGAGGCGCTGCCGAAGACGCGCTCCGGCAAGATCATGCGCCGCCTGCTCCGCGACATCGCTGGCGGCAAGCAAACCAGCCAGGATACCACGACCCTCGAAGATTACAGCGTCCTGGCCAAGCTGCGTGAAGAAGAGGAAGGTTAAAATACTATTGACAACAGGCCGTCAGTTGCTTAATCTACTTTGCATCACAAAGTTATTTGCGGAGGTCAGTCGATGGATGCTCAGCAGGCCGCGCGAAACCTTGAAGTCATTCGCACGCTCATGGAACGCACCTGCCATTATCAGCTCCTGACGGCGAAGGCTGGGTTAGCTGCCGGAACCCTGGCGGGTCTGGGATCACTGGCGTTTCTCTTTCTCAGCCCGGAAAACCCCTGGCATTTTGGCGCGATCTGGGCCGGAGTTTTTGTGGGTTCCCTGCTGGCGACGACAGTGAGCACGGTGCTACGCGGCCGCGAACGCGGTGAACGGGTTTGGTCCCGGCAGGCGCGCGCGGTGCTGTTGGCGTTGGCTCCTTCGGTGTTTGCTGCCCTTGCCCTGAGCGCGTATTTCTTTGCGCGCGGTGAGCATCTCTGGCTGCCCGGCGTGTGGATGCTGTGCTACGGCCAGGGAGCCCTGGCGACCTCCGCTTACGCGCCAACGCCGATCCGCTGGCTCGGCTGTGCCTTGCTGCTGCTTGGCCCCGTGACCATGCTGCTCGGACAGGCGTGGGCCGTGCCCATGATGGGCATCGGCTTTGGGCTGGGCCACATCGGCCTCGGCTCGGCCTTGCTCATTGCGGAACGGCGCGAAAACGCCATTCGCCTGCATCGTTCGGTGGCGTGAGATCTTCCCCCTCACACGAGTTACTCCCGTGAATGCACTGAAGCGTCTGGTTGAAGAACTCGATCCCATGCTGCACGAGCGTGGCCGGCTGGCCATTGTCTCGGTGCTCGCTGCCGCGGACAGCTTGACCTTCACCGACCTGCGCGACGCTCTGGAAATGACCGATGGCAATTTGAGCGTGCACCTGCAGAAACTGGAAGACAAGGGTTACGTCGCCATCGACAAGAAGTTCGTCGGCCGGCGGCCGCAGACCACCTGCCGCCTCACGCGGGCCGGGAAGCAAGCGTTCACGCGCTACCTGAATCACCTGCAGGCGATCGTCGAGCAGGGACGGGAGCAAGCGGGAGCGGGCTGAGGTTAAGTCCTTCGGAATATTGCGGTTGCCCTGCAGAGGAGAGCGAAACATGAGAGTCCGCATGGCCGAGCACCTGGGAATGTGCTTTGGCGTCCGGGATGCCATTGACATGGCGCTGGCCTTGGCCCGGCGCGGTCCGGTGACGATCCTGGGCGATCTGGTTCACAATGAGGATGTGGTCGCGCATCTGGAAGCCGCCGGCGCCGCCCGTGCGCGCAGCCGGGAGGAGGTGCACACCAGCACCGTCCTGCTGACTGCGCACGGCACCGCCAAGCGCCTCCGGTTGGAGCTGGAAAAGGACGGCTTCGACGTCCATGACGCCGCCTGCCCACTCGTCACGCGCGTCCATCAGGCGCTGGCCAAGCTACGCGCAGAAGGCCGGCACCCGGTCATCATCGGCCAGGCCGGCCATGTCGAGGTGCGCGGGCTGATCGGCGATCTTGACGAATACAGCGTCGTGCTGTGTGAGGCAGATCTCGATCAACTGGAAGGCCGGCCGCGCCTGGGTGTCGTGGCGCAAACGACGCAGCCGCTGAGCACGGTCCTCGAGCTGGTCGCCGCCATGCGCCGCCGCTTCCCCAAGGCCGACGTGCGCTTCATCGATACGGTTTGCCAGCCGACCAAGGAGAGACAACAGGCCTTGCTGGACCTGGCGGAGGAATGTGACGTCGTCGTGGTCGTGGGCGGGCGCGACAGCAATAACAGCCGCAAGCTCACGGAACTGGCGCAGCGCCTCGGCCGGCCCGCTTATCAGGTGGCCAGCGCCGACGAATTGCGTCCGGAATGGTTCGCACAGGCGCAGGTCGTGGGCTTGACGGCCGGAACGTCGACGCCGGAGCGGATCATCCACGAGGTCCGCGCGCGGCTGGAAGCGCTGAATTAAGCCCTGCCTTGCTTCCTTCTCGGAAAGAGCCATGCCTCAAGACTTCCGAAAATCTTCTCTGGAGGTGCAGGGCTGGAGCGCCACGCGCGTCTTGCTGGCACTGTTCCTCTTCGGCGCCAGCTTCGCTTACGTCGAGGCTGCTGTTGTGGTCTACTTGCGGCCGCTCTATGAACCGCTGCACGAGCGCTATCATCCGGGCTTCGAAAAGGGGGAACTTTTCCCCCTGCTCCGGATGGAAGAACTGGAAGCGGCGGGGCCGGAAGCGAAACGCTGTCTCCTGGTAGAACTGGGTCGGGAAGCGGCCACGCTGGTCATACTCGCGGCCGCGGCCCTGGCCGCAAGCCGAAATTTCCACCAGTGGTTCGCCGGGTTCGTGCTGGCCTTCGGGGTCTGGGACCTCTTCTATTATGTCTTTCTCAAACTGCTGCTCGGTTGGCCCGCTTCGTGGATGGAGTGGGACTTGCTGTTCTTGCTGCCCGTACCCTGGGCGGGGCCGGTGCTCGCCCCGGTTCTTGTCGCTCTATCCATGGTCGGTGCGGGCGCGCTGGTCTTGCGTTCGGAGAGCACAGATAAACCCATTCGCCCCGTCGCTCTTGACTGGGTCGCCATCGTCGCGGGTGGCTTCTTGATAGTCTCCGCCTTTTGCTGGGATTGCCGCAATCTGCTGCAGGGAGGCGAACCGAATCCATTCAACTGGGGTCTCTTCGCTCTGGGGGAAAGTCTCGGCCTGGCAGGGTTTGTTCGTGCCTGGTGGAAAAGCCATAATGAATATTATGGTACCGTGGCCGAATCTTGTGCGGCACGTTCTTGACGCTCCGCACGCCAGCCGACCACCCGCAGAGAACCAGTCTCCATGAGCCAGGACAAGAATCCCATTCCCTCCAGCTACATTCATGGAACCGCCGCAGAGGAACAGCGGCGGCTCGCCAAGCTTAACGATCTGATCAATGAAGGCAGCTTGAAAGAACTGGCTCTGCGCGCCGGGGAGAATGTGCTCGACGTGGGCAGCGGACTCGGCCAGTTCGCGCGGCTCCTGGCGCGCACCGCCGGCCGGGGCGCACGCACGCTGGCCATCGAGCGCGACGAGCAGCAGCTCACCGCGGCGCTCCGGCTGGCGCAGGAAGAAGGCGAGGAAGGACTCGTCGATTTCCGTCGCGGCGATGCCATGGCGCTGCCTTTGCGTGATGACGAATGGGGAACGTTCGACGTCGCGCACGCCCGTTTTGTGCTCGAACACGTCACCGATCCGCTGGCCGTGGTGACGAGCATGGTGCGCGCCGTCAAGCCGGGCGGCCGCGTGGTGCTGGAAGACGACGATCATGATGTCTTGCGGCTGTGGCCCGAGCCACCGGGCGTTCGCCAGGTATGGGAAGCGTATGAGCGCACCTACGACCGCCTGGGCAATGACCAGTTCATTGGCCGCCGGCTGGTGGCTCTGCTCCACGAGGCCGGCGCCGTTCCCCAGCGGAACACGTGGATTTTCTTCGGCGGCTGCCAGGGGCATCCCGCTTTCTCGGCGCTGGCCCTCAACATGATCAAGATCCTGGAAGGCGCACGCGACACGGTGCTGGCGCAGTCGTTCCTCAACGCCGAATACTTTGATGCCGGCATCCAGGCGCTGCAAGCCTGGCGTCACCGGCCCGAGGCCGCGCTCTGGTACGCCATCAGTTGGGCGGAAGGAGTTCGTCCGCCGACGTAGCATTACGCCCCCTGGTGGGATACGATGCCAGGCAATGGTCATCAGTCATTGCTCATCCGCAAAGCGAGACGCAAACATGGATCGTCGCTGCCTGGGCACGAGCCGGACGCTGAGGTTCTGGGTGGTCCTTGCCAGCGCCTTCGCGCTCGGCATCCTGGTCGAACGCTATAGCGGCCTGCTGATTCCTTCCAGTCATGCGCCTCCCGGCGTCGAGCAAACTTTCCGGCCCTTCTGGGAGGCCTGGAACCTGGTCGATAAATTCTATGTCGATCGCAAAGCGGTTCAGCCGGAACGCATGACGCGCGGCGCGATCAACGGCATGCTGGCCAGCCTGGGAGACATCGGCCACACCTCCTATGTGACCAAGGAGGAATACGAGAAAGAGCTTGGTCATTTGGCGGGGAACTATCGGGGGATCGGTGCCCGCGTCAGCATGCGCGATCGCCGGCCGACGATCATGAGCACCATGGCAGGCTCGCCCGCGCGCGCGGCGGGTTTGAAAAGCAGCGATGTGCTGCTGGAAGTAAACGGCAAGTCAACCATGGGTCTGAGCCTGGAGCGCGTGGTCGGCATGCTCCTGGGTGAGCCGGGCACCATCGTTAACGTTCGCGTGAGCCGGCCGGGGCAGGCGCAGCCCCTCGACCTGACGATTACGCGTGCCGAGATCGATATTCCCCATGTCACCTGGCGGATGTTGCCGGGTTTGCCGATCGCGCACATCGCCATTGAGCGTTTCGGCAAACAGACGGATGCCCAGCTCAAAGAAGCCCTGAGCGCGGCACGGCAGAGCCACGCCAGGGCCCTCATCCTGGACGTCCGTGGCGACACCGGCGGCTTGAAGGACCAGGCGGTTGCCGTCTCCAGCGAATTCCTCAAGGAAGGCAACGTCCTGATCGAGCGCGATGCCGACGACAACCTCAAGCCCGTGCCCGTCCTGCCCGGCGGGGCGGCCGTGGACTTGCCGATCTGCCTGCTGATCGACGGCGGCAGCGCCAGCTCCGCCGAAATTTTTGCGGGCGCCATGCAGGACCACGCCCGCGGCAAGCTCGTGGGGGTGCGCACGTTCGGAGCGGGGACGGTGCTGAGCGCGTTCGACCTGAGCAACGGCGGCAAACTTCTGCTCGCGATCTACGAATGGCTCACGCCAAACGGCCGCAGCATCTGGCGGCAGGGAATCAATCCGGATATTCCGGTCGCCATGCCCGAAGGCGCCGCCGCTCTTCTTCCGGAGAACGAAGCCGATCTTACCGTTGCGGCACTGGCGAAGAGTGAAGACAAGCAACTGCTCAAGGCCATTGAAGTGCTGAAGGAACAGGTTCACTAGGGTGCAGCGTGAAAATCGCAGACGTCCGTATCACGGGACTCTCCGGCGGCACGGTGGAGGGGGGCTGGGTCGATGATTTGAAGCCGGACGAGGATGTCAACACCATCGTCGAAGTCCTTACGGATGATGGACTCATCGGCATCGGCAGCGCCATGACGAGCAAGGCGCTGATTGACGCCTCCGTGAAACTGCTGCGGCCGCTGCTGATCGGTGAGCGCGCCGACGAGCCGGCGCGCGTGAGCGAAAAACTGCGGCAAAGCCTGTTCTGGCAAGGACGCGGCGGCGCTGTGGAGCATGCCATCAGCGGCATCGACATCGCCTTGTGGGACCTGATGGGCAAGATCTGCCGCCAGCCGGTAGCCCGGCTTCTCGGCGGCTGCTACCGGCAGCGCATCAAACCTTACGGGTCGCTCCTCTTTGATGAACCCGAGCGCCTGCGCGACAAGCTGAAAAGTGCCGTGGCGCGCGGTTTCAAGGCCATCAAGCTAGGCTGGCGGCCGTTCGGGCGCCGCGATTCCAAGACGGACGAGCTCTTGATTCGTACCGCGCGGGATGCCGTCGGTCCGGATATCGAGCTCATGGTGGACGCGGGCGGCAGCGAGCAATTCTGGCCGCATGGCTATAAATGGGCTCTGGAAACGGCAAAAATGCTGGCTGGTTACGGTGTGGTCTGGTTCGAGGAGGCCCTGCCGCCCGATGATCTCGAAGGCTTCATCGAGCTACGCCGGCACGCGCCGTTGCCGATCACAACGGGAGAGGTGCTGACGCGCCGGCAGAGCTTCCGCCCCTATCTCGAGCGCCATGCCGTGGACATCATTCAGCCGGACTGTACCAAGTGCGGCGGACTGACTGAGGCCTGGCGGATCGGCTGGATGGCCTACGAGCACAATATTCTGCTCGTGCCACACGGCTGGAATACGGCGATCGGCCTGGCCGCGGATCTGCACCTGACGGCTGCCCTGCCGGTGGCGCGCTACGTCGAATTCTTGACGCCGTCCCCCTATCTCGATGATCTGATCACGCAACCATTTCGACCCGACGCCGAAGGCTATCTGGAGGTGCCCGCCGGTCCCGGCCTGGGCATTCAGCTCAATGCCGACGCCATGAGAGAGTACGGCATCTGAGAGTCCCATCTGGGAAGTTTGGGTCAAACCGGTGAATTGCAGTTGCTTTTTTTAGTCCGGTCAGTCTAATAATGGATTACTCGGTCTAAATCAGCGCGTCGGAGCAGCAGCCGATTCGCACAAATCCGTATACTTTGCGGCGGCGGATAGGATGGATGCCTCGTCATGAAGAACAAGCGCATTGACGTTGCCAGCATTCGACGCGAGCAAATCGTCGAGGCGGCGGTCGCGGTCATCACCGAGCAGGGGTTGCAAAATCTCTCGCTTTCGGAAATCGAGGCCAAGGCCGGCATGAGCCGTGGCCAGCTGACGTACTATTTTCCAACCAAGGAAGAGATTCTGCTGGCGGTGTTCGACCATCTCGTGCTGCTGATGTACCAGCGCATCGGTGAGCCAGCCGCGGCAGCGGGCCAGGAGCCCAACGCCTGGGGATGGGTGCAGCATCTTCTTGAGAAGTTGCTCGCGCAACCCCCCGTGAGTCCGGAATTTGGCTGTTTGCAGTGCACCTTTTTGTCGCAAATCGGCCACCGCGACGATTACAGGCAGCGGCTGGCGCGGCTGTACGAAGAGTGGCGCAGCAATATGGCGCTGGGTTTTGCGAATGACCTGATGCAACGGCGCACGGCGCGCGCGTTTTCGCCGCGCGCCATGGCCACGCTCGTTCAGGCCCTCCTGCACGGCCTGGCCATGCAACGCGCCGCCGACCCGAAAGCCTTTGACGGCGCCGAGATGCTGGAACTCTGTCTCGATGTCCTGGGTAGCTACTTGTGGAACAATCCGCGAACCTCCACAAAGAAGAAGCGTGTCCGTAACCAGAAGCCTTCGCTAAAACTCCCGGCGAAGGCACGGCGGTCACTCAATGGTGCTTCTACCAGGGGAGTGAATGGTGAGCGCGCACATGACTAACGATCTTTCCACGCGGCCGGCGGAAATTGTCTCCGACGAGAGGCGGCCGGCGCCGACAACTCTGAGCGACCGTGTGCGCTCCTTACGCCTCAAGGAGAAGACCGCCCCCTCACGCGCCGGCTTTGCCTGGCTTCCCTGGACGCTGTGCGCCTTGTTCGCCGTCGCCGCCGGCACCATGGCCTTTCTCGCCTACGGTCGCTGGGAAGCGCAAAGGTCCAGCGAATCCTCGGCCGCTCCGGAGAACGCCAGGTCCACGGAGACGACCAGGAATGACTATCAAACCGCTTCTTCCGGCGAGATGGTGCTGGAACGCAAAGGCTATGTCATCCCTGCCCATCAGATCCTGGTCAGCCCGAAAGTCAGCGGCATGATCGTCCAGCTCGGCGACGGCAAACGCGACCTCGAAGAGGGCATGCGCGTGCAAAAGGACGACGTGCTGGCGGTCCTGGAATCGGTTAACTACCAGGCTGACTACGATCATTGCAGGGCGTCGGTGAATTCTGCCTGGCAGAGGTTCATTGAACTGTACACGGGCAATCGCGAGCAAGAAATCCGCCAGGCCCGCGGCGCGCTCGATGAAATGGAGGCGAACCGCAAACAGCTCTACCTGGACTGGCAGCGTAATTCCCGTTTGCGCGGCGCCGCCGTCGCCGAGCGCGATATGGAGCTCGCCGAGAGTCAATACAAGGCCATGGATCGCAAGGTGGAGCAAATGCGGCAAGCGTACAGCATCATGCTCGAAGGCGTCCGCCTCGAACGCATCGAGGCCGCCTGGGCCGATCTGGAATTAGCCGAAGCCGACATGATCAAAGCCAAGTGGAACCTGGACAACTGCATCATCCGCGCCCCCGTGTCGGGCACCATTCTGACCAAGAAGGCGGAAATCGGCAACCTCGTCAACTCCATCGCCTTCAACGGCTCGACCAGTTTGTGCGAGATGGCCGACCTGTCCGATCTGGAAATCGATATCTCCATCGAGGAGCGCGAGGTTTCCAAGATCTTCAAGGGGCAGCTCTGCAAGGTACGGCCGGAGGGTTTTCCGGAGCGGGTCTACGAAGGGCAAGTGTCGCGGCTGATGCCCACGGCCGACCGCGCCAAATCTGCCATCCCGGTGCGCGTCAAGCTCAAGGTGCCCAAGGAAGAAGAAGGCGTCTATCTGAAGCCGGAAAGCGGCGCGATTGTCGTCTTCCTGAAAAAGACCGAGCCGCCGTCAACGAAGAAGTAGTGATTAACCTTGTGGCGGCACGTTGAAAACGTGCCGCCACATTCTGGAGAGCAGTTCGCATGGCAACCAAACCCATCGTCCGCGTCGTCGAAGTCCACAAGAATTTTCACCGCGGCAGCGAACAAATCGACGTCTTGAAGGGCCTGAGCCTGGACGTGCCGGAAGGCGAGTTCATGGCGCTCATGGGACCCAGCGGCTCTGGCAAGACCACGCTCCTCAACTTGATCGCCGGCCTCGACCGGCCCAGCGAAGGCGAAATCTGGGTCGGCGGCCAGCTCATCTCCAACATGAGCGAGGGACAACTGGCACGCTGGCGGACGCGGCATGTCGGCTTCGTGTTCCAGTTCTATCACCTCCTCCCCGTGCTCACTGCTTATGAGAATGTCGAGCTGCCGCTCTTGCTTCTGCCGTTGTCGGCGCGCGAGCGCCGCGAGCAGGTGTTGACCGCCCTTGACCTCGTCGGCCTGGCCGATCGCCTCAAGCATCGCCCGGGCCAACTCTCCGGCGGGCAGCAGCAGCGCGTCGGCATCGCCCGCGCCATCGTCACCGACCCGACGCTGATCGTCGCCGACGAGCCGACAGGCGATCTCGATTCCAAGTCCGCGGACGAAATCTTGAACCTGATCGGCGTGCTGCGCCAGGATCTGAACAAGACAATCATCATGGTGACGCACGATCCGCGCGCTGCGCAGCGTGCCCAGCGCATCTTGCACCTGGAGAAGGGCCTACTGGTCGAGAGCATGGCGGGGGCCGGCGCCGCTTACGAGCATGGCCGCGACGGGCTGCACAGCGAAACCGCCTTCAAGGCTACGCCTTGACAGGAACACCTCTTGTCAAGCCGACGACCCAGGATATTCCGACTACACCGAGCTGACTGAAGCAAGCCTCGGAGGTTTTGCATGAGCTATCTTCAAGTCCCTCTCGAAATGCTGTTCCGCAGCATGAAGCAGCACCCGGAATACCGCCTGTATTTCATGGGCGGCGGCGGTCTGACCTTGCTTCTCGCCGCGCTCGTGTTTTGGTTTTTCCGGAAATACTTCACTTTCATCTTCAAAAGCTTGTCGCGCAACCTCGTCCGCACTATTCTGGCCAGCCTGGCGACCATGGTGCTGGTGTTTGTCTTCACGATTCTCTGGTCGGTCCTGCTCATGCTTGACTTGATGATGACCGAGCGCGGCAAGGACCTGCGCGCCATCGTCACGGAACGCTATCAAATGCCCAGTCGCATGCCGTTCCCCTATGCCGCCACCCTGGCGGAAGGGGCGGCGCGCCCGGATCATCCTGAGGATGTCAAGCCGGAGGACAGTACGAGCTGGCAGTTCTACGGCGGCACCCAGGACATCACCAAGATGACCTTTGAAGACTTCATCTTCCTCATTGCCACCGATCCGCGCAAGATTCCGACGATGTTCGATGACATGGACAACCTCGAGCCGGGCCTGGTCGACAAGATGCTGGCCAACAAGCGCGGTGTGCTCATGGGCCGCGACGCGCTCAAGCGCGTGCACAAGAAAGTCGGTGATCGCTTCAAGCTCACCGGCCTTATCTTCAAGGGCATCGACCTGGAGTTCGAGATTGTCGGCCAGCTTCCGGAGGGCCGCAACGACGGGACCTCCCTAATGAACCGGGATTACCTCAATGACGCGCTCGATGCCTATCCCCGCCAGCACAACGGCCAGAAACACCCCAACGCGGACGCGTCGATGAGCCTCTTTTGGATGAAGATACCGGACATGCAGAATTTCCAGAAAGTCGCCGACCAGGTCATGACTTCCGGCCTGTACTCCAGTCCGTCGGTAAAATGCGAGACCGCGTCGTCCGGCGTCGCGTCCTTCCTGGAACCGTGGAAAGACATCATTCGCGGTGTGCGCTACGGACTGGTGCCGGCCATTTTGATCGTCATGGCGCTGGTGATCGCCAACGCCATCAGCATCAGCGTTCGCGAGCGGCGCACGGAGATGGCGGTCCTGAAAGTGCTTGGCTACGGGCCAGGACGCATCCTCGCCATGGTGCTAGGCGAGGCCGTCGTGGTTGGCGCGCTGAGCGGCTGGCTGAGCGGCACGATGACTTATGTTTTTGTGCACTGGGTTCTTCACGGCATCTCGTTTCCGATTGTCTGGATCCCCAAATTCGACATTTTCGCCGACGCCATGTGGTGGGGTTTTGTCATCGGCGGACTGACCTCTCTGGCCGGCAGCATCGTGCCTGCCTGGTCGGCGCGCACCGTCAAGGTTTCGGAAGTGTTTGCCAAGATTGGCTAGACTGAGAGATGACCATGTTAAGCGTACACTTGCTGGATGTCTCGCACATCTCGTTAAGTCTCATCATCGGTCTGGCGGTCGTCGTCGGCGTCCTGCTGCTGCTCGTGGCCGTCAGCAAAGTGCCGTTGAGCTATAACGTCCGCAATTTGCTCGTGCGCTGGCGGGTTACGCTGCTGACCGCGCTGGCCTTCACTCTGGTGGTGTCCCTTCTCACGGTCATGCTGGCCTTCGTCAACGGCATGAAAAACCTCACCGATGCCAGCGGGCAACCCGGCAATGTCATTGTCCTCTCCAACGGCGCCAACGACGAAGCATTCAGCACCATCCCAATCAGCGATACGGCCAATCTGGAAAGGCAGCCGGGCGTCCTGCGCGACGAAAGCGGCCAACCCATGTGCAGCCGCGAGGCGTACATTGTGGTGAACCAGCCCGTGGCGCCGAGTCCAGAGGAAGCGACTTCCTCTATGCAGTATTTCATTCAGCTTGCACTGGCCGCGGGCGTCGCGGCCCTTGGCTTCTTGCTCCGCAATCTGCTGCGCTGGGGCGCCTTGCTGCTGGTGGGCCTGGGCCTGGCAGGCGTGGTGTTCGTGCCTGCCCTCTTGCCTGCCAATCCCAAACCGCAGGGTCAGATCGTCCGCGGCAAGATCACCTCGATCTTCCCCGAGAAGGCCGACGTAATTGTCACCGATCAGGACGGCAAGGTTTGGAACGTGCACGTCCCCGACGACGCCCGCATCCTGATCAACGGCAACCCCAGGAAACTTACGCATCTCAATGTCGATCAGAAGGTCTGGTTGATCGGCGAGCAGCAGGGCGGCAACCTGGAAGCACGGGAAGTGCGCGGCAGCGAGCAGCGCCGCTTCGTGCAGGTGCGCGGCATCGACGACGCCGTCATGACAGGCCGTATTCACGGCTTCACTCTCTACGAGGGAGGAAAATGGTTTTCGGAAGCCGGCATTCAGGACCTATCGACCAGAACGAGCGACCAGAAACCGGAGCAGGCGATCCAGGTGGTCCTCGGCGAAGGTCTGGCGCGGCTGCTGGGCAGCGACTCCGGCAAGGAACGCCTCGAGGCCGGCGACGTCTTTGAATTGGGGCCGCGCAAGTGGATCGTCACCGGCGTCATGAAGTCCGCGGGCTCCACCTTCGATTCGGAAGCCTGGGCCAAGCGCGGCATTGTCGGCCCGATCTTCGGCAAGGAGCAGCTCACCACCGTGGTGGTGCGCACCAAGGATGCCGAAGGCGCCCTGGCCCTGGCCGAGGATTTGAAGGTCAACTATCGCCCTGCCGTGAGCGCCGACCCGGAAACCGTCTATTACGAAAAGCTCTCCGAAACCAACAAGCAATTCACCATCGCCATCTACTTTGTCACCATCATCATGGCCATCGGCGGCGTGTTCGGCGTCATGAACACGATGTTCGCCGCCATTGCCCAGCGCACCAAGGATATCGGCGTGCTGCGCATTCTCGGCTTCGCGCGCTGGCAGGTGCTGGTGTCGTTTTTCCTGGAGACGCTGGTCATTGCCCTGGTGGGCGGACTGATCGGCTGCGCGCTCGGCTCCGTGTCCGACGGCTGGACCGCCACGAGCATCGTCAGCAGCGGCCAGGGTGGCGGTAAAACCGTGGTCCTCAAGCTCGTGGTCGATGCCAACACGCTGGCCGTTGGCGCCATGTTCACGCTGATCATGGGGTCGCTAGGTGGTCTGATCCCGGCCCTGTCGGCAATGCGACTGCGGCCCCTGGAATCATTGCGGTAGCCGCCGACATCCCGGCCTCATCGATTTGCCGCATCCATTCCCCCAGCAGGTGGATGGCAATCCGGATTTCGTCTGCCGTCGCCTGCGGACGCAGTGGGTTGCCAAAGACGACCTGCATCCGGCGGATGACAGGCCGGTGGCCGGGCTCTGCGTGAGACAGCTCACCGCAATAAACCGGCACGATCGGCACCGGCCTGTCCGCGCGGAGCGCCTCCAGCAACTCGACCATCTCCGGAACCGGTCCATCGCCATCGGCGGTCACGGCCAGCAGATGGCCTTGGCCGAGGGATTTGCTCGCCTTGGCCAGCGCCTTGTCCCAGGCCTCGGACGACGCCTTGTGTTTGGGCAAAGCGACCAGGCCCGTGCGCCGCGCCAGGTAGCGCAGCAGCCACGGCGGACTCTCGTCCTCGTCGCTTTCCAGCAAGATGAAGCGCGTATAGCGATCCGTCGCCGTCAGGACCTGCATGCACGTTTCGAAGCGATCGCAATTGGTGGCCAGGATCACGGCGCCGTCGCACGGCAGGTTCTGCTGGCCGATGACCTTGAGCCGGTAGCGGCCGTGCGAGCGCAGCCACAGCAGGGCGCGCACAAAGAAGTCCGGCAGCTTGCGGCACAGGAGCAGCAGCATGCCGGCGATCATGAAACTCAGCAGCAGGAACAGGATCTTGGGGATGTGGATCTTTTGCACCAGCTCTTCTACGTATTGCGGCAGCTTCGACGGGTCGTGGGCCACGTCGCGATGTTTCAGGCCCAGGCCGAACGACAGCTCGACTCCAAACGTCACCAGATAAAAAGCCGCGACGGCCAGCAAGCCGCCCGCCACATTGATGAAATTGCTCATGGCGACCAGGTTCCCCTTGCTGTCCTTGGGTGCCCGGTGCTGCAGCAGCGTGTACAGGGGCACAATATAAAAGCTGGCGCTCAGCCCGACCATAACCAGGCCGATGCGGGTCGGCCATTTCCACTGGATCAGCACCGACATGGCCGCGGTGAAAACGATCAGGAAGACAGCGCCAATCGGCACCAGCCCCAGCTCGACCTTGTTCCCCGAAAGCGCGCCCGCCAGCGGGCTGCCGACGCCGACGCCCAGTCCGATCAGGGCGATCAGCAGCGCCACGCGCATCTCGGCCGCCTGCGCTTCGCTGGCGCCCTTGGGCTCCATGACGGCCTCGACCTCGCCGTCGTCGAATTCCGGAGGCGGCTCGCGGCGGTGGGCGGCCGCGTCGCGGAGCGCGGTCTGGTAGTCCTTTTCGGTTTCGCCCTGGTAGAGCAAGGTCTGCCGCGCGAACAGCGTGATGAACGTGAAAAAGGCGATGCCCAGCACGGCGAGAGCCAAAGGTCGCGATTTCAGGAGGACGCGCAGGTTGTTGTTGAGTGGCTGCCACAGTTTCCACGTCAGGGGCCGATACGGCGCCGCGGGCGGCACCGGCGCGATGAAGAAACTGGCAATGGCTCCAACGATGGCCAGCACGAGCAGCAGCACGCCGATCAGCCATTCATTGCCCAGTTCCAGGACCGTGCCGCTGGGCTGAGCGATGGGCCTGGATTGCAGGTTCGTATACAGCAAGGCGCCGCAAACCGTGCCGAGGATCTGCGCGACAAAACTCGTCCCCTCCAGGATGCCGTTCCCCTTGGACAGCACCATGGGCTGCAGGATCTCGGGCATCACTCCATACTTGGCCGGCACGAAGAACGCGCTGTGCGTCCCCATGAGGAACACGACGGCCACGATCAGGATCGCGCTCCATTGCGCGACCAGCCGCGCCGTCGCCTCATCGGGCCCGGCGAAGTGCGGCAGCAAGAAGCCGGCCAGGGCTAGCGCCATGATGCCGACCTCGGCCAGTTTCCAGAAAACCAGCGTCTGCCGCTTGCTAAACTTATCGGCGAGCATCCCCGCCAGGGTCGAGAAGAACAGGAACGGCGAGATGAAGCAGGCAGTGACGATGGAGATAATGGCCTTGTCGTCAATGCCGCTGCCGACGTAATGCACGAGCATATTGCCGGCATAGAAAATGGCGACGATGTGAATGGCCTGGTCGTTGAAGGCGGCGAGGAACTGCGCGAGGATGAGACCGATATAGCTGCGCGATTTGAGCGTATCGCTGGCTTGAAACTGCATGCTTCGTCCGTCGCCATCCATTCGCGCCGGCCGCAGCCGGCGCCACATAGCAGGCCGACGCAAAGACAGATTGCGGCACGACTTCTGTTTGTTTCAGGAGTCCTGTCCCTCTGTCCGGACTGGCACGAGAGTAATACTTAAGGATAACCTGAATTCATGAAGAGGCAAGGCGGTCCGTGGCGCGGCGTGCATACCCGTAATTGCAAGGCTGGTTGTTTAACCCGGAGGCAGCGACGGCGGGCGCTGCCAGCTCCGCCGTCGCCGCTGGCTCCGAAGGTATCCTCCGAATTCCTCGCGGCACGCGCTGATTTTATGCCGCTTTCGTCAAATGGTTTATGTCGCTCTCATGCGCTGCGCGCAAGGCGCTAGCAATGCGGCGGCCTGATGCGCTGAGCTGCTAGCGGTGGGACTTTGGCACTTTGACGATCAGCCCGTGTGCCCGCAACAAGGCCAGTAAACGCGTGGTCTTGGCCGACTGCAGCCGCCGTTGCGCGAGGTCCGTCGTTGCCCCAAACAACCCCTCACGCACATCGGCGCTGCGGAAGCCCTCCACCAAGTACTTCCCTTGAGCCAAAAGGCGAATCAGGGCTCCGTCTCGACCTGTCAGCGGATTCAACGCCCGCGCCTGCCGCTTGCCGTGCTGGAACACCGGCTCGCCCAAAGGCTTGAGCAGCGCGCCCAGCGTTTGCGTTTCGCTCACCGTCGCTAAGCTCTCGAGCAAGCGGTTGTTCACCGCTTGACCGATTTCCGCACGCCAGGCCATGTCCGCAACCCCTTTGCGCAACGGTCGCCAGGTTTGCCTCGCCGGTGGGGTCGTTCTCCGCCGTGCGAAAGGCCTTGTACTTGCCCGGTTGGTTGATCGTGTGCTCGGGCCGAAGCGACTGACCTTCTTGTCGTAAAACTTGAGCGAATTCACCCCCACCCAAAATTTGACGCGGCTGCCCTCAACACGTGGCGCCAGGTCGATCTTCACAACCACCCCTGGGTTGCGGGCGAAGCCCGCCTATGGGTTAAACGATTTGGGGGCAACGGCGCCACAGCACGTAGCCAGACAACACTTCATGTGTCCCCTTGCCCAAATTGCTTCATCCAAACCCGTCAAGTTCATTTGCCTGCATATCCGATACAACTTGTACAGACGGAATCACGAGGGCCAGCCTATGCCGACCCCTTACGGCCTCTTTGACTTGGTACGAGTCCGGCAGGGGCTCCTCTGGTCCGTGGTGCTGGGTATCGTGCTTGGCTGCAGCCAGGATAGGTATGGAACCCAGGAAGGCCTGACCGGGCGAATTCTTCCGCCGCTGGACACCGACATTCACGAAGCACACGCCTCGGCCAAAGAGACCGGGCCAGGGCCGGTGAAACCACGTCGCGAGGCGGAGCCGCCCGACATCAAGCCGGCGCCGCAGCAAGCGACTGAGGTCCCTGGTGAACCTGGCCAGACTCTCACTCTTAGCCAGGCGATCGACACCGCTTTCCGCCAGCAGCCGCGGCTGCGCGTCTACCTGGAGAGCGTCGAGCAAGCCCGGCGCGGCGAGGACATCGCCTTTGCCCCCTTTCTGCCCATGGCAGTGGCCAGCTATTCGGTTGGCGGCTTCGATCTGAAGGTCGGTGGCCAGGGCTTGCCGCTCGGGACGCTGCCCGGCTTCACGTTTCTTCCTTCCCTGGGAGCAATCCCCATCGGTCTAAACATCGACACCGGCTATGAGCTGGCCGACCTGAAGCTGCAGTGGCTCATCTGTGACTTTGGCCGGCGGCTGGGCCGGTATCGCCAGGCCGGCCTCGCCGCCGACATCGCTCAACTGCAGACCGAGCGGGCTTACCAAACGGTAGCCAATGAGGTCGCGGTGGCATACTACCAGGTCCTGCGCACACGGGCCTTGAAGAAGACGGCCCGCGACGCCGTGCGCCGCTCGGAAGACGACCTTGACGTAGCCAGAAAGCTGGCCAAGGGAGGCGTGTTGGAAAAAGAGAAAGTGCTGCGTGCCGAGGTCCAGTTGGCCGAGAGTCAGCGCCTGCTGGATGCCGCGGAGGGTGCCGAAGCGGTGGCCATCGCAGCCCTGAATCTCGCCATCGGCTTGAACGTCAATGCGCCGACCGCTATTGCGGAAAGCTCGGACATTCCAGCTTTCACGCAATCGCTGGCTGAGTGCTTGCAGAGCGCGGTCGGCCTGCGCCGCGAGTTCCAGGTGGCCCGTCAGTCTATCGAAGTGGCGGACGAAGGCAGGCGCGTGGCCCGGGCGGACTTTGCCCCGCGCATCGTGGCCGAGGGCTCCTTGATCGACTTTCAGCAGTCGGCGCCGAGGGGCCACGCCGACCTGGCTCTGGGCTTCATCAAACTGGAATGGGGCCTTTTTGAAGGCGGTAAACGGGTGGCCGAGCTTCGCGTGTCCGACTCGAAGATCCGGGCGGCCATCGCCCAGGCGGAGTCCATCGCGGATACCATCGCCTTCCAGGTCACCGAAGCGTATCGCGTACTAGTCACCGCCCGGCTGGCGATCGACCGTTCACGTCCGGCGGTGACCCAGGCGGCGGAGAATTACCGGCTGGTGCACGCCCGCGCCAGGCAAGGAGACGCCACGGCCGCCGAGATCACCGACGCCGAGAGCACTCTGACCCGCGCCCAGCAAGCCTACCTGAATTCGATTCACGATTACCTCATCGCCTTGGTTCGGCTGGAGTATGCGATGGGTGTTACGCCGTCTTCGAGCATTTTGGCACCGTGATCGGTGAGCGATTTTTCTGCCCTCGCTCCTTGCAACAGCTCGCCTCCTGTGCCTGGAGTTTCTTGCGCGGCTGTGTTATCCTGAGCATGCGTTTGGCCGAATGAAAAGCTTGCAAAGGAAAAAGCCATGCCCGCAGCGGTAAAAATCAAAGCCGGCAAGTACGGCAGCGCCATTGGCCTGCTCCTGGAACGTGGCGGCGCGTTTCAAACGCGACACGAGAGAACGCTGATCGTGAATTCCGATCAGAAGAAGGCTCTGGAGAAAGCCGACCTGGTCGAGGCCAACGGATTCAAGGAAGGGTCGGGCAAGGAACATGGCCACGAAAAAGACGCCCGCTGATAGATTCCGCGCGCGGCTCGACGGCCTGAGCGATGCCATTCCGGAAGATCTCCGCCTACCCAGTCTCGAAGAAAACCGCCTTGAAGGTTACGCCTACCTCTATCGCCTCGTTCTGCCGTTGCTCAATGCGCAAGGGAAACGCGTTTTCACCGATCCGATCCTGGATGAGCTGTTCCAGGTCCTCGACGACCGTTTCGGTGGCTGCATGGTGGCTTCGTCCTCCTCGGCGCCGCCGCTGTGGGGACTATGGCATCCGCCCCAGGAAAGCCGGGCGGAGAAAGACTACCTGACCACCGCGGAAGTTCTAGCCAACCCCATCGAGGCGGCTAACCGGTTCTTTGCGGGCCTAAAGCCGATCCTCAAAATCGCCGGTCACATCGAGCAGCAGGAGATCTTGATTTCGCGGATCGAATGCCGGTTGATGTGACGGTGGCCGCCGATTTCAGCGATCCTCTGCTGGCTTTTATCAAGTGTAACCAGCCCCAGGATGCGCGCGCAATCCCCCTGCCGCTTGCCACAACAGCAGCGCGACAATCAGCCCGAAAGCCAGCATCGTCAGACTCAGGACGCGCAAGCCCAGGCGGAATCCGAAGGCGACGCTCTCGACCGTGGCGAATGTGCCCAGAACTCTCCCGGTCTCCTGCTGCAGAGGAGGCCCGCTCAAGCCGCGCTGCTCGTAGTAGTCGGCGATGCGGGCGCCTGCCTCCGACACCGCGGGGCGGTTGGTGCTGAGGTTGAGGCGGTAGGTGTCCAGCGCCCGGTCCGACCAGGCCTTGATCACGGTCCCTGTCGCCGTCGGCACGGTGATGATGGGCACGACAAGGCCGACCACGGCCAGGGCACCGGCGTAGAGGAAGTCTTTGGGGTTTAGTCCCTCGATCTCGTCGGTCAGGAAGGCAGGCGGGATCAGGCCGAGGAACGCCCCCCAGCAGGCCAGGATCAAGGCCACGTGCTCCTTCGGGGTGAAGTTGTCCAGCGACGACAGCCACCACACGCACGCCGCGGTCCCCACCATGCCGACGACCAGCCACAAGTGGCGCAGGCGGCGTCGATGGAAACAGGTCGTCAGCAGCGTGGTCGATGCCATGGTCAGCGTGGTCGGCACCATCAGCCAGCCTGCCGTGATCCGGGGGTAGCCGCGCAACTCGGTGGCATACATGCCCACGATGGTCAGCACGGCGACCAGGTTCAGCAGCATCAGCCCTCGGGTGGTCATGGCCAGGATGAAGACGCGGGTGCGCAGCAGCCGCTTCAGATGCTCGTCGGGGCTGTAGCCTGACCCGAGCCAGACCGCCAGGATCACGGGCAGAGCGACGCAGAGGATTACCGTCCCGGCGAACGCGTTCGACGTCCAGCCGCCCCATTTGCGATACCAGCTGAAGGCGAAAGTGATCGCCACCACCCAGGCCGTGAAGAGCGTGACGGCCAGCCAGTCGATGGGCAAGTGCATGGGCCGAGGCGGGCGGTCCGGCCGGAAGTACCGCCACACCAGCCCCAGAGCCAGGAGCGCTACCGGCACGTAAACCCAGTACATCCAGCGCCACGACAGCCCCACATCGAGCGCTGCCATGAGCAGCGGAGTCGAGTTGCGTGTCGCGTAGGCGAAGATCCCGTAGAAGCCGATGGCCACGAGCAGCAGCCGGTCAAACTGCTTGTAGAGGGTGGTCCGGGCGAGCCCCATCACCATCATCTTGCCGAAGCCATCGACGAACCGGCCCAGGGCCAGGCTTAGCAAGCCGCCCGCCGCCCCGCACAGCACGTTGCCCACGGCGAATCCCAACAGCCCCAGGGCGATCGTGTAGCGCGCACCGATCCGGAATGACAACCACAGCGCCGTGAACAGTCCGTACAGAACGCCGACGCCGTAGGCGACCTGCACCCAGGTCATGTCGTAGTCGTCGGCCTGGACGCCCTTGCGGACGGCGTCATCGGTGATGACGGTCTGCACCAGGGTCTGGTAGGGTGCGAACAGCACCACGAGCATTGCCAGGGCCGCCAGCCAGTGACGGCGCTCGAGCGGCACCAGCGGCACTGTGACGGGTGGCATGCTTTCGCGGCCCCGGCTCGGCTCGCCAGGCGACCCGGCCTCAACAGGCCGCGAAAGCATGGCACGCGGCTCGGTAGCGGAGGTCATTTCTGGTCCCCCGAAGGCTGGCTCATCCAATCCGTTTCCTGGCTCTTCGCTTTGATGCGGCGTTCGATCAAACGCATCAGGAGGGCGAAAATCAGGGCCGTGGAGATGCCAAACATCACGATGCCGTCAATCGTCTCCAGCGGTCCCAGCAAGCGCCAGCGCGTCGACATCACGATATCACCGTAGCCGAGGGACGAGTAATTCACGGCGGAGTGGTAATAGGCGGCTTCAAAGCCTGCGAACTCGCCGCACAGACAAAAGAGCAGAGCCCAGAGCCCAATGTTTACCAGATGGGCGAGCAGCAAGAGCGCCGCCATCAATTGGAGCAAGACGAAGTTCGCTCCGTATGATGGCCGCATCAAGCTACGCGGGTGCTTGCTGGTGGCGATATGGATGAAAATCACCACCGGCGCCATCTGGACGGCTAACGTCAAAACATACATCGCCAGGCCGAGTGCCAGTGACAGGATCATCGATTGTAACGCGTCTCCAGCTCGGCCATGTCCCGTGCCGCTTGTTTGGCCCATGCCGGATCGCCCGCTCCGTGCGCGATGGCTGCCGTGACCGACAGGCCGGCCCGGAGCTGCTCCCAGCGCTCGTCCTTTTCAATCTGGATCCGCACGGGCACGCGCTGTACCACCTTCGTAAACTCACCCGAGACGACGTTGCGCGGCATCAGGGCAAACTGCGCTCCGGTCGACTTGTCGATCCAGACGACACGGCCGCGGAACGGCTCGGCGAAGGCGTCCACCTGCAATTCCACAGCATTGCCCGGGGCGACGCCGCGTAGGCGCGTCTCTTCCAGATTGGCCGTCACGTAGATCAGGTCGGGATTGTACATGCTCAGAATCGCTACGCCGGGGGACTCGAAATCGCCGAGGTGGCGGTAGCGCTTGACCACCACGCCGGGAAAGGGAGCGCGGATCTGCGTGAAGCTCAAGTTGTCCTCGGCCGCGGTCAGGGCCCGGCGTGCATCCTCGACATCCTCCTTTTTAACGGCGGTCAGCAATTCAACCTCGCGGATCTGGGCATAGCCGGTTTCGGCCAGATCGACGCCCTTGTTGGCCTTCTGCGTCGTCTTCTGCGCCGCTTCCAGGGTCCGTTTGGCGACGTCAATCCGCGTTCGATCCGCCTGCGCCCTGGCGAGTTTCGCCACGGCCAGTTTCCGGCGTGCCTCGGTCGCATCTCGGGCCTGGGTAACTTCCTGGGCGCGGCGGAGCGGCACTGCCTCCTCCTTTTGCAGGTTGGTGAAGCGCGTGTATTCTTGCTGCGCCAGGACCAGGTCGGCCTTGGCGGCTTCGAGCCCGGCCTGGGCCTCCTCAATCCCCTTCTCGACCTCGTCCTCGGTGAGCTTCAGCGCGTCCTGGCCGCGGGCCTGGTCGGCCTGGGCGGCCGCGAGCGTGCGGCGCGCGATCTCGACCTGAATGGGCACTTCCAGCCGGAGCCGGGCGAGCCCCGCCTCTTGCCGGCGCAGCTCCGCCTGCGCGGTGTCCACCTTGCTCCGGGCAATGTTGACCTGATCGTGGTAGGGCACCGGGTCGATCTCCGCCAGCACCTGGCCCTGCTCGATCCGGTCGTTCTCCTCGACCAGGACGCGGACGAGGCGCCCCGACACCGTCTGCGGCGCGATGTTGACGATGTGGGCCTCGACAAAGGCGTCATCGGTGATCGAGTGGGAGAGACGGTACATGAACCAATGGATGCCAAAATACCCCACCACGATCAGGATCAAGACGGCTAGGACGGCGAACCATATTCGCGGCAGCGAGCGGTGAGTGGTTAGTGGTGAGTGGCCCGCAGGCGCTGAAGCCGGAGGCGCGGGCGTCGGATTTGAAGGGGGAGCAGAAGGTGGCGTCATGGTGATCTTCCCGTACGGTAAGGTTTGTGGTGGCAAGTTTTCAACATGCCGGTGGCGACGCGGAACACCTCCAAAAATGAAGCCGTGGCGGAGCAATAATCGTGCCGAGTCTTTTGTATGGTTCCTGGCCTGGCCAGAAGTCAGAGGTCAGAAGTTCTCTGGTCTGACTTCTGATTTCTGACCCTCTGACTTGCCGGGCTTGGTAGATGTTCCCACGAACCGGGTAAATTCGCTACCACATCGACAATATTCCGGCCAGCCGACACGGCTCCCTGGCTTTGGCTTCTCTGCAATCGCCGCCAATGCCCTCCCCGACTATAACACCAGCACGAAGATTGTCTCGGGCGGGTCCATTCGCCCACCGCTACCGCTGGAAACACGTACTTTATTGGTACGGCGATTGCCTTACGCTGACGGCAAGACCGGGACCGTATTGAGCTCGCTGCCTCTACGTGGGAGTCACGCCATTGAGCCAGACAGCCGCTGAGACCCCTGAGCGTCCAGCCATGAGTGCAGATTCCCACGCGCCGCAAACGCGGATCGTGATCCTCGGCGGCGGCTTCGGTGGCGTCTACACCGCCCGCCACCTGGAGAAGCTTTGCAAAGGCCGCCAGGATGTCGAAATCGTTCTGGTGAGCCGGGACAATTTTCTCCTGATGACGCCGCTGTTATTTGAGGTGTGCTCGGGGACCCTGGACTTGCAAAATTGTTCCTTCCCCATCCGTGCCTTCTTGCGCACCGCCCGGTTCGCCGAGGCCAAGGTTCAAAGCATCGACCTGGAGCGGCGCGTGGTGCACTTGACCACGGCAACAGAGACTGCCGAATTGGCCTACGACCAGCTGGTGCTGGCTCTTGGCGCTATGACCAACCGAGTCATGATTCCCGGCTCCGAGTACGCCTTCACATTCAAGACTCTTGCCGACGCCCTCCTGCTCCGCAACCACGTGATCGAGCGCCTGGAGCGAGCCGATGTGGAAACCGACCCCGAGCGCAAGCGCAGCCTGCTCACATTCGTGATCATCGGCGGCGGGCTGGTCGGGGTGGAGTTGTTCGGTGAGTTGACCGCTTTCATGGACGGCATTACGCCGCTCTACAAAAACGTGAATCGCGATCAGGTCCGCTTCATCTTGCTCCAGGGCGCCGAGCGGATCATGCCGGAAATGAACGCGAAGCTGGCCGATTACGGGGCGCGGGTGCTCAGCCAGCGGTGCGGGGCCGATATTCGGACCAGGACCATCGTACGGGCCATCGAGCCCGGCAAGGTCCATTTGCCGGAGGAAACCATCGCAGCGGACACGATCATCCTGGCCGCCGGCATTGTTCCCAATCCGGTCGTGGCCGGCCTGCCGGTGGAGAAGGACAAGCGCGGACACGTCATGGTCGCTGGCACCATGCGCTGCCCAAGTCACCCGGACGTGTGGGCGCTCGGGGACTGTGCGTTCATCCCGGGGCCCGACGGCAAACCCTATCCCAACCTGGCGCAGCATGCCCTGCGCGAGGCCAAGGTGCTGGCCCGTAACATCGTTGCGGTTTTGAACGGCCTGCCCCCGCAGCCGTTCGTTCACGACAACCTGGGGATGATGGGCTCCCTGGGCCATGGCAAGGCGTTTGGCCAGCTCCTCAAGGTACGGGTGCGCGGCGGCTTCGCCTGGTTCGTGCGCCGCACTTACTACTTGCTGCAGATGCCGGGCTGGGGGCGACGGCTGCGCATTGTGACCTCCTGGACCTTTGCGCTCCTGTTTCGGCCGGACATCGTCAAGGTCAGCCTGGACAGCGAGGCGGCCTTGATCCTCCGCGAGGCTGCGACCGACGAATCGCCCCACGGTCATCGGACCGGAACACAGCCAGTGGCCGGGGCGGGACCTGTTGCGCCGCCGGCGGACGGGCCTCATCAGCAAGTGGCCCGCGGGTCCCTTGTCCGCTAACACGGAGTGATCTTGGTGATTCCTTCACTGTTAGCCAACACACTGGCGTCTGCGCAGAACCTGTCGATCTTCGACCCGGCCTCCCCGTCGGCCGAATCGATCCGCAAGTTGGCCGTGCTGGTCCTCGCCATCACCGGGTTCATCTTCATTGTGGTTGAAGGAATCCTCGTCTACTCCATCGTTCGCTTCCGGCGCCGTGCCGCGACCGGCAGCGCCAGTCACCCTACGCTGCCTCCGGAAACGGCGGCAGAGAGTAGGGTAAGGCAGCCGGAGCCGCCCCAGGTCTATGGAAGCAAGCCGATTGAGATCGCCTGGACGGCGGCGCCGGCGCTGGTGGTCTTTGTCCTGGTGCTGGTCTCGGCCCGCACTCTCTGGGAGGTGAACGTTCCGCCGCCGCCCCCGCGCGCGGGGGACAACACGCTCTTCGTCACGGTGGTCGGCCGGCAGTGGTGGTGGGAGTATAGCTACGACCACTACAACGGCCGCGAGCTGGGCTTTACCACGGCCAACGAGCTCCACATCCCGGCCAGCGAGGAAGGCATGGCCCGCCCGGTTTACCTGACCCTGAAATCCGCGGATGTGTGCCATAGCTTCTGGATACCCCGGCTTGGAGGCAAGACCGACCTGATCCCGGGGCGCGTCAATTCCATGTGGTTCCAGACGGACAGGCCGGGGCTGTACCTCGGGCAGTGTGCCGAGTATTGCGGCACGCAGCACGCCAACATGCTCCTCCGGGTCGTCGTCAATTCACCCCGCGACTTCGAGCGCTGGCTGGAGAACGAGCGAAAGCCGGCCATAGCGGATACCCAGGTCAGTGCCGGCCGGTCGGCTTTTCTCGCCCAGTCGTGCATCAACTGCCATCGGGTGCGCGGCACGGCAGCGCAGGGCGGCTACGCACCGGACCTGACACACCTGATGAGCCGCCAGACGCTTGCGTCGGGGATGATCCCGAATACGCCCGAGAATCTCCGCCGCTGGGTGGCCGACCCGCAGCCGATCAAGCCGGGCTGCCTGATGCCGGCTTTCGGGCTGGGCGACCGTGAGCGCGAGGATATCGTCCGCTACCTGTTGACGCTCCGCTAACAAGCGTCTTATGACCGACTCAGACGCCAAGGAGGAAGAGTAAGATGAAGATTAAGATTGGGATTAGGAAGAGGATTAAGAGCAAGAGCAAGATAAAGAGTAGGAGCGGGCCCGGCAGTCTTACTCTCACTCTTACTCTTGCTCTTAATCCTCTTCCTAATCTTAATCTTACTCCTAATTCTTAATCTGCTTCGTGCGTGCACTCCGGCTCGCGCCGGGTCGAGATGTCTTCTGATGTTGATTCTTTAGGTTTGGACATGGCCATCGTTGAGGAACCACTGAAGGCAACCCCTCAGCCGGCGGCGCTGCCCTGGACGGCCGTGCTCCACGACTGGGTGACCACGGTCGATCACAAGAAGATCGGCATCATGTACGTCCTCATGGCCGTGGTCTTCCTGGTGGTCGGCGGCGTTGAGGCCTTGCTGCTGCGCTGGCAGTTGTTGTGGCCGCGCTACGACTTCCTCGGGCCGGACGTCTTCAACCAGATGTTCACGATGCACGGCACGACTATGGTCTTCTTCATGGGCATGCCGATCCTGATCGGCATAGGCAACTACCTGGTGCCGCTCATGATCGGGGCGCGCGATATGGCCTTCCCGCGCCTGAACGCCCTGGGCTTCTGGGTCACGCTGTTCGGCGGGCTGCTGGTCTATTTCAGCTTCGCGACCGGCGGCGCCCCGGCCATCGGCTGGTTCGCCTATTCGCCGCTGACCGAGCGCACCTTCGCCCGCTCCACCGCCACCGACTTCTGGGCACTGGGCCTGATGGTCAGCGGCGTGGGCACGCTGGCGGCCGGCGTCAACTTCATCGCCACCATCCTTGCCATGCGCGCCCCCGGCATGGCCCTGCACAAGGTCCCCTTCTTCGTCTGGACAATGCTCTGGACCTCGGTGCTCATCATCTTCGCTATCCCGCCGCTGACGGCCGGCCTGGCGATGGTCCTGCTGGACCGCAACCTGGGGGCGCACTTCTTCGACGTGCAGAACGGCGGCTCGGCGCTCTGGTGGCAGCACATCTTCTGGTTCTTCGGGCACCCGGAGGTGTACATCTTGATCCTGCCGGTCTTCGGCATGGTCAGCGAGATCATCCCGGTCTTCGCCCGCAAGGTCCTGTTCGGCTACGAGTTCATGGCGGCCGCCACCGCGGCCATCACCTTCATCAGCCTTGGCGTCTGGGCGCACCACATGTTCACCGTGGGCATGAGCCGGACCGCGGATCTCTTTTTCATCATGTCCACCTTCATGATCTCCATCCCGACAGGCATCAAGTTCTTCAACTGGCTGGCCACCATGTACGGCGGGCGGATCTCGTTCGCCTCGCCGATGCTCTTCTGCATAGGCTTCCTCTCCATGTTCCTGATTGGCGGCCTGACGGGCATTATGCTGGGGGCGGCCCCGTTCGACTTCCAGCTGCAAGACACCTACTTCCTGATCGGCCACTTCCACTTCGTCCTGATCGGCGGCACGCTGTTCGGCGTCTTTGCCGGCATCCACTACTGGTACCCGAAGGTGACCGGGCGGATGCTGTCCGAGCGCTTGGCGCGCTGGCAATTCTGGCTGCTCTATGTCGGCTTCCTCCTGACCTTCGGGACCATGCATATCTCGGGAGTGCTTGGCATGCCCCGGCGGATCTATACCTACGACGCCGACCGCGGCTGGGCGCTGTTGAACCAGCTGACCACGCTCGGGGCAATCATCCAGGCGCCGAGCTTCGCCATCTTCGTGTACAACGCGCTGTGGTCGCTGCGCCACGGCCGGCCGGCGGGTGACGATCCCTGGGACGCCTGGACGCTGGAATGGGCTACTACATCGCCTCCGCCCACGTATAACTTTGACCTGATTCCGACCGTGCACAGCCGCCGCCCGCTGTGGGACCTGAAACACCCGGACGATCCGGATTGGCAGTATGACTAGACGGTGAGTAGTGAGTGGTTAGAAATTGGAGAGCTACGACGTGAGCGCAGCAGGGATCGTTACAGCTGGCCAGGCGACGGAGCGGACGCTTCCCGTCCCTCCCGCCATTGTGGCCGAGCGAACGCTTAGCCCGGGCCAATGGGGACTGCTCAGCTTCCTGGTGTCGGAGGTGGCGCTCTTCGGCACGCTGATCGTTACCTACGTCTTCTACCTGGGCAACAACGTGGTTGGCCCCACTCCCGCCCAAGCACTGAAGCTGCCCCTCGTCCTGTTTACCACGGCGTGTTTGCTGGCCAGCAGCGGCACGGTGCACCTGGCGGAGCGGAACTTGCGGCGCGGCAACCAGGGCGGCTTCATGCAATGGTGGCTGGCAACCATCGTGCTCGGCGCAGTATTCCTGGGTGGCACCGGCTACGAGTGGCATGACCTGATCTACCGCTATCAACTGACCATCAGCCGTAACCTGTTCGGGACAACCTATTACACGCTCGTCGGCCTTCACGCCTTGCATGTGACCGGTGGACTGATCCTCATGGTCATCGTGCTCGGCCTGGCCTTGCACCGTCAGGTGACGACGGCGAACCCGGAGGGTGTGGGCCTGGTTTCCTATTACTGGCACTTCGTGGACGTGGTCTGGGTGGTGGTGTTCACGGTGGTCTATTTACTGGGTCGATAACGACGATCAAAAAGGGGACATTCATCTTTTTTGTCGCTCGAGGATGCGACCGGTTGGACAACACTAGGACAAAAAAGAAGGATGTCCCCTTTTTGAAAGGATCGCATCAATGGCAAGCGCGCCGCTGACAAACCCGCCGACCGAGGGACCGGCTGCACCGGAGTCCGTCCAGATGCCCCGGCCGACCGCAGCCCCGTTCGTGCTGGCGCTGGGCATGGCGCTGCTGGCCGCCGGGGTGGCACTCGGCATGGTTTTCTTCGTTGTCGGCGCTGCGGTCCTTGTCGCGGGCCTGAGCATCTGGATTGCCCAGCTTCTGCCTGGCCAGGGGCATGTTCACGAATCTCTGGCCGAGCCGGCGCATCGGCCCCAACCTGTAACGGGCGCGCCGGGCGGCGTGGAGCGCTTGCAACAGGGAATGCCCGGCTATCGCCTTCGTCTGCCGGAGGACGTGCATCCCATTTCGGCAGGCATCAAGGGCGGCATCGCCGGCGCTGTGACCATGCCGGTGCCTGCCCTCATCTGGGGGCTGGTGAGCCATCACAGCCTTTGGTACCCGATCAACCTGTTGGCCGGCATGTTGCTGCCCGTTCCAGGCCGCATGGGCGCCCAGGAGTTAGATGAGTTTCTGAGGCAGTTTCACGGGTCGCTCCTACTCATCGGCATCGCCATCCATGCGGTCATGTCCGTGGTTCTCGGCTTGATTTACGGCGTGTTGTTGCCGACGTTGCCGCGGGTGCCGCGGCCGATTGCCTGGGGCGGGCTGGTGATGCCCATCCTGTGGACGGGAGCCAGCTACGTGGCGATGAGGATCGTCAACCCGGCGCTGCCGGGGAAGGTGAACTGGCCGTGGTTCATTGTCTCGCAGTTCGTCTTCGGCGTCACGATGCCCGCCGTGGTCCTTGGGCTCAAACGTTTGCCGGCACTGCTCGCCGGAGCCGTGGGGGGCCTGGCCGGCGGCGCCGCAATGGCAGTGCCGGCCCTCTTGTGGGCGGCGACGAGCGGCCACGGCCTGTGGTATCCGGTCAACCTGCTGGCCGGGATGGTCCTGTCTGGTCCGGGCAATGTTGGTGCGGCGGAATTGGGGAGTTTTCATGCTGAGTGGTTCTTCACGGCGGGCGTCATGCACCTCGTCCTCTCGGTCGCCTTTGGAGTGCTGTTCGCTTTGACCATCCCGCAACTGTGGCCCATCCCGGCGCCGATCGCCTGGGGCGGCCTGGTCCTGCCGCTCTTGTGGACAGGCGTCACTTACGGCCTCATGGGAGTGGTCAACCCCGTCCTCCAGGATCGTGTGGACTGGGCCTGGTTCATCGTATCGCAGTTCGTATTTGGCGTGACTGCTGCCGTGGTGGTGCTTCGCTCCGAGTTGGTCCACATCCCGCCTGCCGGGCGCGGCCCGGACCGCGTCGCCGACTTCGTGGCCGGTGAAGGAGGAGGGCGGTCGTGATGAAGCTATGCCCCACCAGCCGGCGCCTGTTGCCTCTCCTGGCCGTGCTGGCAGCCGGCTGCGGTTTTCCCGGCCGGCCTAACCCGGAAGACCGCCCGATGCCGCCGGACAGGGAAGTGCGTTTCACCGTTCTTTACCGGGAGAACTGCGCCGGTTGCCACGGCGCCGCGGGTTCTCTCGGTCCGGCCCCGCCGCTCAATGACCCCGTCTTTCGGGCCATTGTGCCAGACAAGGTGCTGGAAAACGTTATTTCCCGTGGGCGGACAGGAACGCTCATGCCGGCCTTCGCCCAAGCGAATGGCGGGACGTTGACGGCAACGCAGATTCAGATCCTCGTGCATGAGGTAAAGGGCACGCCTTATCGGATTGTGGAATCAAGTGATGGGGAAGCGAGCCACATCGAAATCGTAAACGACGCCGAGGGCGTCGCTCCCCAGTGGGGGCCACCTGGTTCACTGAAGAGCGGGGCGCCGCCCTACCTCGCGGAGCCACTCAAGGGAAATAGCAGCACGGGGGACGATAAGCGGGGCGTGGAGGTCTTTGCCCGGGCATGCGCTAGCTGCCACGGCGGCCAAGGCCGGGGGGGAGAGAACGAGGGACGGTCCATCGGCTCGATCCGCGATCCGGCGTTCCTGTCCCTGCTAAGCAACCAGGCCCTTCGCCGCCTGGCGATCACCGGCCGGCCCGACCTGGGGATGCCGAACTTCGCCCAGAAGCACGGGCGCTCCGCCGACTTCCAGCCCCTGACGGACAAGGATGTCAATGACCTGGTCGCCCTGCTCGCTTCCTGGAGGTTGTGAACAACCATCGGCACGCGGCTTGGGTAGTCCGAGCCGGACCGAGTCGCATTCTTGACGAGGCGCAGAACCATGCATCCATCTGACCCGGCCCCGGCGCCCCCGGAAGCTCTTCCGGAGCGGCGCAGCTTCTTGCGGTGGTTGACCTACGGCCTGAGCGCCGTCGCCGCGGTGGTGATGGGCGTTCCCTTCATCGGCTACCTGCTCGGGACATGGAAGAAGCCGGTCGAATGGGTGCGACTCGGCCCGCTGAGCCGGTTCCCGCGCGAGGAGACGCGGACGGTCGTCTTCGACAACCCGATCCGGCGTGCCTGGGACGGCGTGACGGCCCGCACCGGCGTCCACGTTCGCTACCAGGGCAAGGACAGCCAGCAGAAGGATCAGTTCCTGGTCCTGGCGATCAACTGCGCCCATCTGGGCTGTCCGGTCTCGTGGTTCCCGCAGTCCGGTCTGTTCATGTGCCCGTGCCACGGCGGCGTCTACTATGCCACCGGCGAACGCGCCTCGGGACCGCCGCCGCGGGGGCTGTTCCATTGCGTTTGGCGCGTGCGCGACGGCGAGCTGGAGATTCAGGCGCCCCATTACCCGACCTTGCAAGACACCCTGACCGAGTCCGACAATCCGACAAGGCGAACCTCATGAAGCGCTCGCTGTACACCCTGGGTCACTGGTTCGACAAGCGCCTGGGCTTCCGCGACTCCCTGCTGCCGATGCTGACCCACCCGATCCCGCGCGCGGCGGCCGGGCCGATGGGCTGGTGGTACATTTTCGGCAGCGCTTCGCTCACGCTCCTGGTCATTCAGATCCTCACGGGCATCGGCCTATCCTTCGTGTACGTGCCGTCCGCCGACAAGGCTTATGACAGCTTGCTCGATTTGAATTATTCGCAGCCGCTGGGCTGGTTCCTGCGGGCGCTGCACTACTACGCGGGCTCCGGCATGGTGGTGATGGTGCTGGCGCACATGACCCAGGTCTTTCTGCACGGGGCCTACAAGTATCCGCGCGAACTAACCTGGGTGGTGGGCGTGGTGTTGCTCCTGTGCACGCTCGGCATGTTCTTTACCGGCCAGGTGCTCCGCTGGGATCCGGACGCTTACTGGGGGCTGGCGGTGGCCGGGTCCATGGCCGGCCGGGTGCCGTGGCTCGGGCCGGACGTGGTCCGCCTGGTGCTCGGAGGACCCGTGATCGGCGGCGATTCCCTCAGCCGGTTTTTTGCCTTGCATGTCTTCATAATCCCCGGCGCGTTACTCTTCTTCCTGGCCATTCATCTGTGGTTGGTGATCAAGTGCGGGGTCAGCGCCCCACCGGTCCCCGGGCAGGTGGTCGATCCCCAAACTTACGATGAGGCGTATCACCGGGAACTCAAAAGCGGCGTTCCCTTTCTGGGCGACGCCCTGTTGAAAGATATTGTGTGCTCCGCTGTTGCGGTCATTGCCGTTGTGGTCATCGCTGCCGTCGTCGGTCCCAAGGGCCCGACCGGGCCGCCCGACCCTACGCTGGGCGGCGCCAATCCGCGGCCCGAATGGCCGTTCCTGTGGCTGTTCGCCCTTCTGTCGCTGAGCCCTCCGGAGGCGGAGACCTTTATCATCCTGGTCTTCCCGGTCCTGCTCATCGCGGTCGTGTTCCTGGTGCCGTTCCTATCCAACCGAGGTGAACGCGCTTCCAGCCGCCGGCCCGTGGCCGTGCTGGCGGTGGTGGTGGCCTATGCGGTTCTTGGCGTGCTGACATACCAGGGAGCCACTTCGCCCTGGTCGCCGCAGATGACGGCGTGGAGCAGCGACCCGGTTCCCGAAAACCTGGTTCGCAATAGCACTCCGCTGCAGCTCCAGGGCGCGGTGGTGTTCCAGAACAAGAACTGTCGCAACTGCCACGCGCTGGAAGGCGTGGGCGGACGGCGCGGTCCGGACCTGACCATGGTCGGCACGCGCCTGACGCGCGATCAATTGATCGATCAGGTCAGCAATGGCACCCCGGGCGGCGGCAATATGCCGGCGTACGGCAAGCAAATCAGCCCCGCCGAAATGACCGCCCTGGCCGAGTTCCTGACAAATATGCGGCCGCAGGGGATGCCAGCGGCCAAGCCGGCCTCCGCGCGGCATGATGAAAAAGAATACCCATGAGCCCCACGCTCGACGCCTTCCTGCGCTCCTGGCCCTTCGATCCCTGGCTCCTGATCGCGCTCCTTGTCTGTGCCGGCGTTTACGTTCGTGGCTGGAAGGCGCTCAGCCACCGCGACTCCCGGCGCTGGCACGCCGGCCAGGTCGCTGCCTTCCTCGGCGGCCTGGCGGCGCTCTACCTGGCCCTGGCATCGCCGATCGAGCCGTTCGCTGCGCTGCTCTTGCAAGTCCACATGGTGCAGCACCTGCTCCTGATGATGGTAGCGCCGCCACTCTTCTGGTTGGGCGCGCCGCTGTTCCCTTTCCTCCGGGGTCTGCCGCGCTCTATCCGCGTTTACTGGGCAATCCCGCTGCTGTCCTCGCAGCCGCTGCGCCGCCTCTTCGGGTGGTTGACCCATCCGCTTACGGCCCTCCCCCTCTTCGTCGCCACCACCTGGCTGTGGCACTTCCCGCCGGCTTATGACCTGGCCGTGCGCTCAAGCGCGTGGCACTACCTGCAGCACGTTTGCTTCATCGGCGCCGCCTTTTTGTTCTGGTACCCCGTCGTCCGGCCTTACCCCAGCCGGCCCCGGTGGTCGGCATGGCTGCTGTTTCCATACTTGATCGTTGCCGACCTGTCGAACACGATTCTCTCGGCCCTGTTTACATTCACCAACCGCGTGCTGTACCCGTACTACGCAGAAGTCCCGCGCCTGGCAGGAGTCTCTGTTCTGGAAGACCAGTCGGCAGCCGGCGTTCTCATGTGGGTGCCGGGGTCTGTCGCCTTTCTCCTGCCCCTGTTCGTCATCGGCATCCGGCTCCTCTCCGGCCCGGAACACGACAAGGCAACCACGCGACCACGCGACTTGCTGGCGAAACCAGCGCGATCTGGCGGGCGGCTCTCGCTTCCGGTTGTGGGCTTGGCGGCGTCGCCTACCACTCACGGCTCACCACTCGCCACTCACCACCTTGACTTGCTGCACGTCCCGCTGCTGGGCCGGTTTTTGAAATGGCGGCACGCACGCCTTGCCTTGCAGATGCCTGTGATGGCCCTGGCGGGAGTCGTGATCCTTGACGGTCTGCATGGTCCGCAAGTCGGCCCCATGAACCTGGCGGGTGTGGTGCCGTGGATTCACTGGCGTGGCCTTCTCATCCTGGGTTTGCTCGCGCTGGGCAATGTCTTCTGCATGGCCTGCCCGTTTACGTTGCCGCGCACCCTCGCCCGGCGCTGGCTCCCGCAGGGACGGCATTGGCCGCGCTGGTTGCGGAGCAAGTGGCTCGCGGTCGTCTTGCTCGCCCTCTTTCTTTGGGCCTATGAGGCGTTTGCTCTCTGGGATAGTCCCTGGTGGACCGCGTGGATTGCGGTCGGCTACTTCGTGACAGCCTTTGTCATCGACGGTTTCTTTCGCGGCGCCGCGTTTTGCAAGTATGTTTGTCCGATCGGCCAATTCAACTTCGTGCAGTCGTTGGTGTCGCCGCTGGAAGTGAAGGTCCTGGACCCGAAGGTGTGCGCGAAGTGCCAGACAAAGGATTGTATCCGTGGCAGAGATGGAATTCCCGGCTGCGAACTGCACCTGTTCCAGCCCCGGAAGGCCGGCAACATGGACTGCACCTTTTGCCTCGACTGCATCCATGCCTGCCCTCACGACAACATCGGCATCCTGGCCGAACCGCCAGCAAGAGAGTTGTGGCGCGATTCTTTTCGCTCCGGCCTCGGCCGGTTCAGCAAGCGGCCTGACCTGGCCGCTCTCGTTGTGGTGCTGGTCTTCGGCGCCTACGCCAATGCCGCCGGAATGGTCGCTCCTGTCCTGGAGTGGCGCGATAAATTCGCGCCGCTGCTCGGTGGGACGGATTGCCAATCCGTCCTACCCACCAGCTTGTTTTACCTGTTCGGCCTACTGGTATTGCCTGTGCTCATGCTCGGAATCCCGGCAGTTCTAAGTCGTTGGCTGGGGCAATCCAAGGAATCCTGGCTGGCGGTAGCCACCCGCTTTGCGTATGCCCTCGTCCCGCTAGGGTTCGGCATGTGGCTGGCCCACTACAGCTTTCATTTCCTCGCGAGCCTCGACGCGGTGACTCCTGCGCTCCAACGTTTCGCCGGCGATTTCGGCTTGGCCCTTGGGCAACCGGACTGGCGCTGCGCATGCTGCCGGCCTGTCGCGGATTGGCTTCTCCGCCTGGAGATCGTATTCCTTGACCTGGGCTTGCTGCTTTCCTTGTATGCGGGATATCGGATTGCCCTGACTCAATCCCCTGTTGGGGCGCGGTCTCCAGACCAGGCCCCAATGCGGGCCCTCAAGGCCTTCTCACCATGGGCAGTCCTTATCGTACTTCTGTTCGCAGCCGGCGTTTGGATTGTTCTGCAACCCATGCAAATGCGCGGCACACTGCAAGGATGAAGACTGAAAGCTAACCGAACCATGCGCTCGACGATCTATTTACTTCTGGCTTCACCCCTCATCCTTCATCCCTCATCCCTTCTTCGGGCGGATGGGGGCACGGTGCGAATGTCGGAAAAGAGGGGCGATTTGCTGATCACCGTTTTCACCGCGCCGGCGCCCTTCCGGGCAGGCCCCGTGGACGTCAGCGTGCTCGTTCAAGATGCCTCGACCAGGGAACCTGTGCTGCATACGCGGGTGACTGTGCGCATGAGCAAACCTGGTCGGCTTGCCCTGGAATATCCGGCCACAGGCGAAGCTGCGACCAATAAGCTTCTCCACGCGGCCCAGTTTGAACTCCCCGAGCCGGGCCGTTGGCAATTGCAGGTTCAGGTCGAAGGTGTGCAGGGGCCGGCCGTGCTTGACGGGGAACTGGAAGCGGCCGCTCCCTTGCCGCCCTGGCGAGAGCTGTGGCCATGGATTGGTTGGCCCGCCCTGGCAATCGCGCTCTTCGGTATTCACCAGGTGTTAGCGCGACGCTCGTCAACTAGGAAGCCAGTACGACTTTTGCCTCAGAGCCCGGAATAGCCGCACCGGTCATGCGCGCGCTCGGCAGGTCGCACAAGCCGGAGTCAAGAAACGTATGGTGCCAGAGTTGCGTGGCCAGCACGCCTACCAGTCCCATTTCTGTGAAGGTTCGCTGGTACGATCCCACCCGCAGCGTACGGAAAGCTTGTCGCCAGTAGTGTACTTGTTCCGTCGCGAAATAACCGCTCTTGCCCAGGGATTCCGCGCTGAGCAACTGGTCCACCCACGGGGGAAGCTCCGCCGTGCAAAAGCTGTCCGTGGGCGCCCGGAACATGGCTTTCGGTCTCCAGGCAATAGCGGCCGGCAGCCGCCGCGCGGCCACGCGTCGCAAGATCACCTTGTCCTGCAAGCCGTGCAGCTTGTAGCGCGGCGGCAGCCGGGCCAGAAAGTCAAACACCTCTTCGTCCAGAAATGGGTAACGGGTCTCGACCGCCGAATGCATGGCGACGCGGTCTCCCTTGGCCTGAAGGAGTAGACCCGGCAGCATGACGCGGCCGCCCAGATAAATGGAACGATTGAGCGGATGCCAGCGGCGCATGCGCTCGTGATCGATTCCCAGATCATCATAGGGACAGCGCGCGGCCAGGCTCTGCTGGAACTCCGGAGTGAAAAACCGCAGCCGCGACATGGTCATCAGGCTGTACACGTCCAGCCACGCATTGGCGCCGCCGGCCGCTCGCTGAGCCCGCCGGTAATGGTTCCACGTCGAACGAGGCGCACCCATGAGCCGGGTATAAGCCCTGCGCGCCAGGGCGCTCAGCGGTACACCGGGAACCACATCGAGAAGGCTCAAGAGCCAGTGCGCCTTGAACCAGGGGTAACCGGCCAGCCATTCGTCGGCGCCCTCGCCGGTCAGGGCCACCTTGTAGCCATGTGCGTGGACGTCGCGCGCCAAGAGGAGCAGGGCCGCACAGGCGGTGTCGATGACCGGGCCTTCCGCCGCGCGAATCAGCTCCGGGAACGTCTGTACGAGCTGCTCCGGACCGAACTTTGTGGTGATTGGCTGTATTCCCAGGTGCCGGGCGGCGCGTTCGACATGCCGGCTCTCATCGAAGGCGGGCGAGCGAACGTGGACGCTGAAACTGGTGATCGGCTTGCCAAGGACATCGCCCGCCAGGGAGGCGATCAGGCTCGAATCGACCCCGCCGCTCAGGTAGCACACGACCGGCACATCGGCACGCAAGCGCCGCTCGACGGCGCGATGGAGTACGGCTGCAAACTCCTCGGTGAGCCCATTACGGTCGGCGGCGACCTCATGGCCCCGGTCCGGAAAGTCCATCGCCCAGTAGGTCCGGTCACTCAGGTACGTGGTCCCATTCCGAGAGTCGCCCAGGTCGCCATGAATCTCGAGGTAGTGTCCGGGGAGAAGGGCGCTGATGCCCGCAAAGCAAGTCGCCGGCCCGGGCAGGGCAAAGAAGGTGAAGAAATCCTGGAGGCCGCGGCCGTCCGCGCGGGCCGCGACCATGCCGGAGGCGAACAGGGCCCGGATCTCCGAGGCAAAGAGCAGCCAGTCGCCCTGCCTGGTCCAGTAGAGCGGGCAGATGCCGAACCGATCGCGACCCAGGATGAGCCGGCGTTGCCGCGCGTCCCAGACGGCCAGGGCAAACTGTCCGCGCAGGCGGCCGAACATGTCCGCCTGATATTCTTCCCAGAGATGGGGCAGCAGCTCCGTGTCGCAACGGCCGCGGAAGCGATGGCCGCGGCCTTCCAGGTCCGCGCGCAGCGCCTCATGCTCGAACAACTCGCCGTTGAGGACGGCGGCCACGCCACCGTCCTCGTTGGTGACGGGTTGGTGGCCGCCGGCAAGATCCACAATGCTCAGGCGGCGCGCCCCCAAGGCGATCCCCGGCTGCCGCCAGAAGCCTTCGTCATCGGGGCCGCGATGCTCAAGGGCATCGGCCATGGCCTGGATGATGTTCGGCGAGATAGAACGCCGGCCTGCCAGATCGAAAACACCCACGATGCCGCACATGAGCAGCCTCTGTTTCAGTTGCTGGGACGGGCGCTACTAAAGAGGAAACGCAATTCATGTACCCGACGAGAAAAACGACCGGGCCGGTCACCGTCGACGGAAATGCGGGCAATCCGCATCTTCGCCGATGGCAAGACTATACACTTATGGCTCGTTAGTTTCCAGCACGTAACGTGCAGAAGGAGGAACCCAACCACAACGCTTTGTCCGCCGAAGAAGCCTCGCACATCGCGCGGCTGGACGCCGAAGCCGCCCCATGACCGCACCGGCAACACTCGGCGATGGCCTCCCGGCATGGGCCATTGAGCGCAAGGGCGCGGCCGCCGATTGGTTGCGGTATGATCTGAAGACATTGCTGGCCCGTTATCGGCGCCCGGGCAAAGCGGCGCGCAGCCGCCGGCGCATCATAAGGACGCGGATCAAGCGCCACTGCTGATCTTGCACGCATGAAGCAGCATGCCTCTCCGGCAAGGGAGCACAAAAATGACTCGGTGCATTGCAGCCTCGCTCTTCATGGCCCTGCCGGTCCTGGGGGCCGTCGCGGAGGCGGCGGAAACGCCGGACGCGCCGCAGGTTCGGGTGCATTCGCCGAACGGTCAGGTTCGCATCGAGGTCTTCCTTCCGCGGCGCCAGGAAGCTGAGGCCGTTCCGCACTACCGTGTATTCTTCAGAGACCAACCCATCATCCTGGCGTCGCGCATGGGGATCACCCTAGCGGATGGACCGCCCCTGGGCGGAGTGTGCCTCATCGAGTCTGTGGCAACCGGTTCGCACCGCGCCAAGTATATCGTCACACCGGGCAAGCGTCGCCAGGTCCTCGACCGCTGCACGGAAAGCGTCGTCGCTTTGCGCGAACGCACATCGCCCGGACGACGGTGGGAAGTCGTCCTCCGGGCCTACGACGACGGCGTGGCCTTCCGCTACCGCTTCCCGGCCCAGGAGGGTTGGCCCAGACTCATCATCGCGGGCGAGCAGACGGAGTTTGCCCTGCCGGACGACGTCCGTGCTTACGCCCTGCCGCTCAATAGTTTCACCACGTCTTATGAAAAATATTACCAGAAGAAGCCGGTGAGGGAGATTCCCAGGAACTGGCTGCTCGGTCTGCCGCTCCTTCTCGAATGTCCCGGCCGCGGCTGGGCGGCCATCAGCGAAGCCAACCTCACCGACTATGCGGGGATGTACCTGGCCCGGGCGGACGCACGCCCGGCGGTGCTCAGCAGCCGTCTGTCGCCCCTGCCCGGGAAGCCAAAAGTCGCCGTCAAAGCTTCCCTGCCTCATGCGTCCCCGTGGCGCGTTGTCCTGGTGGCCCGGGAGGCCGGGCGGCTCATCGAATCGGACCTGATCCTCAATCTCAACGAGCCCTGTGCGCTCAAGGACACTTCCTGGATCAAGACCGGCAAAACGACTTTCCCGTGGTGGAATGGGTTTTATTTGGAAAACGTCCCCTTCAAGCCAGGGCTCAACACGGCCACCATGAAGCACTACATCGACTTCTGCGCCGAGGCCGGCATCCCCTACCACTCTCTGGACGGCATCGAAAATATCGGCTGGTACGGCTGCCAGATCATGCCTCACAAGAAGGCCGACCTCACCCGAGCGGTTCCCGCCATCGACATGCCCGAGCTTCTTCGCTACGCGCGAGCCAAGGGCGTTCGGCTCCGTCTCTGGATGCACTGGGAAGACGTCAAGGACCACATGGAGCGGGCTTTTCCCCTGTACCATTCCTGGGGCATCGAGGGCGTCATGCTCGACTTCATGGACCGCGACGATCAGGAGATGGTCAACTTCCTCCGCGCGGTGCTGCGCCAGGCGGCGGCGAACCACCTCACCGTAACGCTGCACGGCATGTCCAAGCCCACAGGTCTGGAACGGACGTACCCGCATTTGCTGACCAGCGAGGGCGTGCTCAACCTGGAGTACGACAAGTGGGACAAGATCGGCTGCCCCCCGGAACATGAGGTCACCATTCCATTCACGCGGATGCTGGCCGGGCCGCTCGACTTTCATCAGGGGTCGTTTCGGGGCGTGAGCGTCGAGCAGTTCAAGCCGCGGAACGAGGCCCCGCTCGTGATGGGCACGCCGAGCCGCACGCTCGCCAGTTACGTGGTGTACCAGAACCACCTGTCGATGGTAGCCGACTACCCTTCCGCCTACCGCGGCCACCCGGGTTTGCCGATGCTGGCGCAGATCCCGACCTCGTGGGACGACACCAAGGTCCTCAGCGGCGCCGTCGGCGAGCATATCGTCATCGCGCGCCGGGCCGGCGCGGATTGGTACGTCGGTGCCATGAACGATCGCCGCCGGCGCAGCCTCGACGTGCCTCTCGAGTTCCTGGGAGCGGGCCGCTATCGGGCGGAAATCTGTGCCGATGATCTTCAAGCTTCCACGCGTCAGCTTCTGCGGCGCACCGAGGAAGTCAGCGCCCAGGACGTGCTGAAAGCTCGGCTCGAATCGGCCGGCGGGTACATGATGCGCCTGACGCCGCTACGGTAGAAGGGGCCGCGTAACACCGCCAGAGTAATACCGCCACCTGGCATCGCGTTGGCGGTGTTACTTTCCGTTCGCAGGAATGGAAGCAGGCATCATTTCTTGCTCGGCTGCCACTTCGTCATTTCGGCAAGTGCCCATTGAGGAGTCTTATCCGCGTGACAGCTATTGCAACTGTTGGGCACACCGTACTTGATCGAATCAGCCGGGGAGATGAAATTGAACGTGTGATTGCGCGATTCGCCGGGCACCGCATTCTTCCCCGTCCTGGGCATGTGGCATTCGATGCAGCGGCTGCCCGTGCTCAGCGGAGCGTGGTGGGTGTGGTCGGAAAGTATCTTGTACTGCGGACCAGGACTTTTGCCCGGTCCATGACAGGTGAGGCACAGGGCATTGGAGTCGGCCGCTTTGATGGTCAGCGAGCGATGCCGCGAGCCGTGCGATTCGTGGCAATTGCTGCATTGCAGTCCCGCGTGGGACATCACGCTCTGCAGAAACGTGTTGCCCTGCACACGATTCTTGTGGGCGGTCCCATTGTGCCAGAACTCGGCCGTTTGCTTGCCGGCCTCGGGCTTGAAACCTTGCCAGAACTGGGAAAGCTCCAGGCCCGCTTCATAACCGACGGGCCACGCATACTCGGTGCCCGGCGGCTTGCCTGCTTGATGGCAGGACAGGCATATCTCGATCGAGCGTTGGACGCTCAACCGCGCGGGGTTGACAATATTGTCCAGCTTTGGCTTCTGCGCGTGGGCCTTGCCGGGTCCGTGGCAACTTTCGCAGGTAATGTTCAATTCCGTCCAGCTCTGCGTGTAATGATCGGGGCCGGTGCTGTGACACCCCGCACAGAGCTTGAAATTGGACCGCGTCTTCCAGTCCTTGTGGTAAGGATACCACCAGTCATTGCGGGCCTCGTACGGCAGCCATTTCCTGTCCTTGACGCTCCACTCGGCAGGGTACACGACTTCCAGGCCATTCACCTCGCCGATAAATCGTTGTTTCCAGCGATGGCCGATTACCCACTTGACATCCTTCAACTCGAATTCGCGCTTCGGAAATGGCTGGCCAAAGTCAGCGAGAACGGTCGGGTTCGGCCCGTGCGCTAGCGGCGGCCGGATCATCTTGTTGTGCCCGGTTTCTTTCCAACCGTCGTAATGCGCCTGGTGACACTCGGCACACCTGGTCGAGCCGGCATAGCGGTTTTGCTCAATGCGGCGCCATTTCACGCTTGCCGGCTCTTCCGCGCGCCCCCGGTCGACGCTCCTTGTCACCAGGACCATCAGGACGACACAGGACAAGCCAGTCCAGGCGACGGGTTTCATGATCGCTCTCTCAGGATTGGCTCGGGATGCTGCGCACTCCAAACACATAACCATTTTACGGTTGCAGCCAGATGGAAACAACTTCCGGCGCTCTTGGCCCGGTCCTCGGATACGGCATCCCCTCCGCAGTCGTCTTACGGGAGTTTTTGAGGCACATCTCGATATCTTTCATGACACCGCGTGCAAGCTGAACTTGCCTTGCGAAACGCAGCTTCCGCTGCCGTCGCATCGGCGGCGGCACGCGTTTGCTGATGGCGGCGCAAGGCTTTTTCCAGCACCTGCGCATCTTGTTCTGCCTCGGACAGCCATGCTCGGAACTCCTCCGGCCGTAGGCGCATCTCGTCGAGGCGCGACGCCTCGCGATAGTGCTCGGCAAGTTGCAGCGCTTCATGAGGCGGGTCCAGATCGGGATGCCGCGTGGGCGCTTGCCAACCGGCTTCACGAATCTCTTTCAGATGTTCCAAGGTGTGGTCGATCCGGACCATGAATTGTGCCAGGCGTTTCACGGCCGCCGTTTCGGGAAACTCGACAAGAAGACCGTCTAGCTCTTGACGCGTTGGCCGGCGAAGCTGCACAGGCGCCGCATAGAGGCCCGTGTAACGCGGGTCCGTACCAGCCCGGCGCATTTGTGTCAGGGCAGATTCGACAGCGCAATTCTCGTCCAGACAGAGATGGGCAACGGCGGCGGCGGCGGGACCTCGGTGTTTGCCGTGGTGGCAATGAATGTAGACCATCCCCGGCAAGTCGCGAACGGCCTTGGCGATACGTAACGCTTGGTCGCGGCTGATGCCGTCATATCCGATCGGCAAATGGACGTAGCGCATGCCATACTTACGCGCCAGAGTCACCTCAGGCCGCGCCCCATCAACGGAAAGAATGGTTTTCACATTGAGTTTTTGGAGTGAAGCAAATCCCGGCTCACCGTCCGGGCAACTGCCGCTGAGGAGTTTCTCCGTGATGCGAAAGACGTTGTGCAAACCCGCAGCCTGAATCGGATCTTGGAACTCCAGGGCGGCCGCTTTAGCTTCCGCGTTCTCTTGAGGAATGGATGCGCGGTGCTCGCAGCCTATTGAGAAAAAGATCATCAAGAATGCAACGACGAGCTTCATCGTCCCTGTCCTTCAAGTGCTCCGAGCAGTATGCCTTTATGTGTAGTTATTTTTCCAATAACCGAATCATTGTAGCAGTCGGGCAGCAAGCCACACCGTGAAGGAGAAGACTTCCTGCCCGCCGTGCCCGTTCTGGCATGACGGTTCAAGGCATCGCCACCGAAGACGCCGCCGACAAGACGGCGCCTTCTCCGAGCGCAATGCCGACGCCTTCACCATCGCGGGCGGCGGCGACCCCCGGCAGGACGACTACGACATCTGGCTTGGCACCGGCATCATCAAACCCTGGATCGCGGCCGAGCGCCACAGTGGGGCGGCGAATTATCTCTATCTTGACGGCCACGTCGCGACCCTGGCCTGGGGGGACGCCGTACGCGACATGTACCCGGATAAGATCGTCCTGACCCAGGACGGCACGTATCCTTATTGAGAAGGAACGGGAGCCGTGTCAATCATGATCCGAAATCTAGCTGCGGTTCTTTTCCTGTTCACTGTTGTGGCCGGCTGCAATCAAGCGCCGTCATCGCCCGAAGGTACGGGCGCGGAGGAGGCAGCGCAGGAATTCTATCTCGCCATGCTGAACGGGGATTGGGCGAAAGCTTACGCTGCTCTGGATCCGGCCAGCCGCCAGCACCTCCCCGAACAGGAGTTCAACCGAAAGGCACGCAGTCAGCGCCTGGCGGTTGGCTTTGAGCCGAAGGAATTCCATGTCCGCGCCTGCGAGGAGCACGGCGGCGAAGCGATCGCCCATATCGTCGTGATCGGCGAGACAGCTGCCGGGCGGCGTGTCTACAGAGACGATGTTGTGCTCCACCGCGGCGCCTCCGGATGGGGCGTGGTGCTGTCTGCGCATTTCGGCCGGCCGCGCCGTTAGCTCAGCCGCTCCTTTCGTAAGGAGCAGGCAAGACAAAAGCAGGATGTCGGAGCGCTGCGATCATGATTGTGCAAAGTATGTTGACGGCCATCTTGTTCGCCATCTTGCTCGTCCCCGAGGCGCCGGCACAGGCTGCGCGCTCTGCAGACGGCAAGCAGCCCATGCCGCTGTTTCTCGACTTGTTCAGGTCAAATCAGCGACCGGCGACTGTCACGACAACGATCACCGTCAACACCGCGGTCGGGCCGCTGCGCGGTTATTTGGCCCGGCCGGACACGGCCGAACGGTTGCCGGCCATATTGTTGATTCCCGGTGAAGAAGGATTGAATGACTGGATGAAAGAGAATGCACGAGACCTGTCCGGCATTGGTTATGTGGCCCTGGCTCTTGAACCAGCGCCCCGCAATGCGGGCCAGGCCAGGGGAAAGTCCGACGCTGCGGCTTTCCTGGCGGATGAGCCCACCCTTGCCAGGCTGGCCGCCGCCGTGCGCTGGTTGCGGCGCAGACCCGATGTTTTCCCAGACCGCATTGGCGTGGCCGGCTGGTCTGTGGGGGCAGATCAGGCCCTCGCCCTGGCAGCCACAACGCCGCTCCAGGCCTGCGCCTTCTGTGATGCCTCGGTCGTAATTGATTCGGCTTTATTCGCCGGGCTGCGCGGGACGCCATTGCTTGGTATTTTCGCAGGCAAGAGCGAGGCTGCCGGCCGGCTGCCGAACTTCGAGAAAGCCCTCACCGAAGCGCACATCGCTCATCGCCTTCGCAGTTACGCCGGCGTAAGCCCGGGATTCATGACTCCCGACCAGGCAGCTCCCGCCGCGGAAGCGGCTGGGAAGGCTTATTTCGAGATCTATGAATTCTTCGCGAAGTTTGTCGAGGATGCAGACATCATCGCGGATACCCGGTTGTCCAGGTCCGGTCCTGCAAAGGAGCCTGTAGCCACCATAGCCGACATCATGCGTTCGGTGAACCAGCCGACGGGCGTGCATGGCGATCTCCTGAAGTCCTTGAAAGAAGAACCGGCCGACCGGCATCAATGGCATCGCGTGCGCGCCGATGCCGCCCTGATCGCCGAGGCCGCCCAACTCCTGGAGAAGCATGATCCGCCAAGGGGCAAGCACGACCAATGGCTGGAACAGTGCCGGGCATTCGGGCTGTCCGCGAAAGCCGTGGTTGCAGCGGCAGACCGACGCGACTACCAAACGGCATTAAGTAGCTCAATGGCCTTGAAGACGCGCTGTGCTGCCTGCCATGACCGGCATCGATGACTGCTTCGGCGTGGAAAAGGTGTCAGGACCGTGTCAGGACCCTTTACGGACCGTAAAAGGGTCCTGACACCTTTTTCACGCTGGTTCCGGAATCAATATCTCTCTTAAAACGAGCTATGTCCCCTTATTCTTCTCCGCGGCGAATTTCCTTGACACAAGAAAACTCAGATTGCAAGATCGCACGCTGAAGCCCCCGGTGAATGTATTCGGCAAATGAGCGACTATTCCCGCATAGACGTTACCACTGTCACTTGGCAGCATGTAGACGGCGCCAAGGAAAGGGCAGAGCGATTGCGCAACGAATGGCAAGAGTGCCAGCGGCTGGCTGAGTACCACACTTCTCTCGACAGCCGGCGGCCGACGGAAGAAGGGAAGCTGACATTTGTCAGGCCGGTGTATGGCAGCGATGGGGGATGCGGTGACTTGGTGGGAGCGGATTACCGGGAACTCCCGCTGGATAATCTCCTGCAAAAGATAAACGGTCTCGTTGCATCGCACGACGAATTGCGCGAGCAGATCACTATCCTTGAGCAACGGAAGGAAAAGATAACAGGGCGGCTCAACGACCTGGCGATGCAAGCGAAGTCAGCAGGCCCAAACACGGCGGCTACGGTGCTTCTGATTCTTGGCGGTACGCTGGGCACATTTATCATCGGATTTTTCACGTGCCTCTTTTCAACGTTTTTCCTGTCCTTTCTCAACGCGCTGTCGATGTTTCTCGGTGTCCTTGTCCTGGCGCTAGCGCGGTCATGCTCTCGCAGTGGTACCAATCCATGCGGGCAAGACGCACGCGTGCGCGGCTGCGCGAGCGGGCAGCTGACCTTACGGGACGGCTGCGGGATATTGAGGCCACGCTCGCGCCAGCCTTAAGCAATGCCGATGCAATCTATCGCCAGTGGACAGAGTGGCATGAGTACTATCAAAAGGCCCGGTTCCCTGACCGCGCCCGACAAGCCTACGCGCGTGCTGAATATGAGTATCAGCAACTCGTGGCAATGATCAGCAGCCGGCAGTATGAGCTACTTCATCACAATTGGCGCCAGCTTGGCGGCACAGAATTTGAGGACTTTTTGGCAAACGTCTTCCAAGCGCTGGGATTCGAGGTGACGCGGACCGGAAGAACAGGGGATGCCGGTCTTGATTTGCTGGTTGTGGGTAAGGGGAAACGGCTTGCTGTTCAGGCTAAGGGATACCCAAGCGGCGCGTCCGCGGGGACAGCGGCCGTACAAGAGGCGGGCTATAGCAAGTTGCGACACAATTGCGACGAGGCGATTGCAATTACCAATACTTACTTTTCTGGCCCTGCGAAACGTGCGGCCATGAACCAGGACACGGGAGAGACAATCGTCACGCTCATTGATCAAAGCGAAATTGAGAACCTAATCTCCGGCAAGCTGTATTAAGGTCTCCTGCAAGCTGTATTAAGGCGCGGTACTTGCACGCGCCTTGGCGACGCGGACTATCCACCCCGCGGAGAAGGCGGTCATTGGTCCAGGTACAAACGGCGCGCTCCAGGACGCGACCGCCAGGGATCTAGACGCGGCACGAGTCATATTCGGGACCCGTTTTATCCACTAAGTCCTGGCTGGACGGCTGTTCGTAACAGTGTCACCTTGAGCCCCTTGAGCCTCGACTCTCCGGAACGCTTGGGGAGTTGTTTCATGCCCATGTCGTCGATGATGAGCAGGTCGGGCTTGAGATACTTGGCCAGCACCTTGTCTTCCCCGCCCAGAGCTTCATCGTGCAGGAAGTCGCGCACCACGTCGAGTCAAGCGGGCTGCTTCACGGGGCGTGACTCGTCCACAAGGCGCTGGGCAAGGCTGGTCAGAAATTGCACGGCTTCCACGTCAGAGGCCGGGGAAGCAAACCCGTGAACGATCTGATTCCTCACCTGATGGAGCCTCTCCAGCTGCAAGAACTCGTCCCGCGAAAGGACTCCAGATGAGTAAAGTTCGTTCATCATTGTCCGGGGCATTGTCCCCCAGCCGGCCTCCTCGCCAACCGCGCGGAGCCGCATGCGCATGGCCGACTCCACCGCGGCCCATGCGGTGATGACCGCAGGACGGATGAACTCCATGCCGACCATCTGCCTGGCCTCAACCAGGGCTCTATTGATGTCTTCGCCAGACAGCTCCTGGGCGCCGCGCGCCTCCCTGGCCCCTGGCCGCTCTGCCTCAAGAATGACAAAGTCGAACCGCCACCCCGGCTGGGCGCTGGTGAGCTCGGCGTAGCGGGGCATGTTGCCGTCCGCCGCCATTTGCTCGCGGTTCCTTTTCACGGCGACGAGGACGCCTTCGGCAGCGCGCTTGCCGAGGATCTCGACCTTGAAGTCTTTGGCGAAGGCCGGCAGGTCCTCTGGCCCTGGCCGGACAACGACCTGGAACCCCTGGCCCGCGTAGAGGCCCGCCACCTTTTTCAGTTCTTGTTCAAGGTCCATAGCATCACTTGGGAAGTGGGAATGGATCCACAGGGTCCTCAATCCGCACATACACGAACTGGTTCCCCGCTTGCACCGCCGACACAATTATCTTAGAAGCCCCAACGATGGCGAAAGCCGCGTCAATGCGGACATGCGTGATCTCGGCCTGCCTGATCTGACGGTCGTTGGCATAAACGATCCCTTCCATCATGTCGAAGATAGGCTTCGACATGTTGTCAATGTCCAGCGACGGCTTGTCGCCCAGGTGGAAGTTAATCAGAACTCCCTTTAGCTTCCCGGTGAGGAGCGGCTTATGCCATTGTTTGCGCGCTTCCGCTGCGACCGCGTTGCGCCAGCCGTCGAGATTGGGCCCCGGCACCTGGTTCGAGATGGGCACGCCGACGACCACGAACTCAAGGTACATCATCGCAAGGCTCTCGACGCTCCTCCACATCTTAACACGAATGGAGCATTCTATGAAACGGCTCATCCCCGCGCCAAGGCATCGGCCCTGCCAGGTTTCCAGATCCTCGCGATGGCGTAGCAGCTCCTGGTAAGCCTCGAGCAGGCTGCGGCGTTGCGCTTGTCCCAGGCGAACTTACCTTTCATCCAGACATCGGCCCACTCGTCGGTCTCCGTTTCCTTTTTGCCGCCCACGCCGGCCAAGAGACACAACGAAGGCTTTCAATTCGGCTGCAAGCGTCAGCGGCTTTTCCTCTGCCTTTTGGGTCACGCGGACGCTTCTTGTTCAGCAATTGGCTTTCGAGGTCAATTATTCTTTTGCCTTTAATTCTCTAGGGTAGGCCCGGAAAGGCAAATGCCCGCCGCCAAGTTGCTGCACGATCCAGGTCTGCTTGCCGTTCTTGTCAACGGGGCCAGCTCCCTGAGCTTCAACCTCGATCTCGACCACGCCTCTTTTCAGCAGATATTTTTTGCCCCGTTCAATCTTTGGGCTTTGACCGGCGCTCATCCTCTCCTTCGTCAGATTGATCATAAGGACGTCTATCTCGGGGTCAAGCGATAGGCCAAGCCGATCTCGAACAATCACAAGCGCTCCTGAGAATAAGCGACAGGCTCCCAGCAGCGGTACGCCGACACCTTCACAGTCAGGTCCTATAGCGGTATTAAATGTCGAATTTGCGCGATCGAAGTCGACGAAATCGTGTGCGTCACCCGCATGGGAACCCGTGGCTTGCTGGCCATAAACGGCGACATAGTAGGGTAACAAACCCAAGCTTTCGGCGAGGGATTTGATCGTAACACCCGCATAATTTCGGCTAGTCCTCTGCCGCTCTTCCCACCCCAACCCGATTGCCTTTCTTGCCTCAGCCGCCAGGCACGCGATTTCAGCGGGATCACCAAGGTATTTAGACAGGCCCTTTAGCCGATGTGTGTTGCGAAACGTTCTCAGCTGCTTTTCACGTTTGATTGCTGCGTGGGCGAGGTATAGATCTGCCCGAAGATCGCTCGTGAGCCGCTTTAAAGGTTTAGCCGGTATTCCCTTGATCTTCGTCCTATTTTCGCGCAAAACAAGTCTTGGCCTTAAGAGAAAGTGAAGCGCGAGCACCGACTCAAATAGGGCTCGATTGAGCGTCTCGGCATCTTCACAAAGTCCGAGGACACAGAGTTCCAGGATAGACCGGAATTGTTTGCACGCCTTGGAGAAGAGGCCGACAGCAAGTCCTGCCGCCTTCGGGCGGACGCCTTTTCCAAGATGGAGAGGAGCACCTTCTTCGCCGGTAGTGGCGGCAACCGCGTGTGAAAGTAACTTTCTCGCAATGCCGAGTTCGCGTCGATACATTCGCTCAATTAATTTCTTTGCCACATCCTCTTGAGGGAGCATTTGCCACTCTCATTTCTGTGCCTACTAAGAACCGTATCCTTTGTGCTCATATCACTTTGGTGACCGCGAAAGCTGAGTGTGCCTTGGTGCCCTCTCCGGGAGGTAGTTAATGAATGCCGAGCAGGCTATCAACAACAAGCTGGGCTTCGTCTGGTTGACTATCGTCAAGCTCGGCCAAGCGGGTCATCCTGAGGAAGTGGGCCGCCTTCTCGGCCGGCACGCGGCGGATGCGCATGCCGTCGGCCAGGGCAGAGAAGCGTTCGGCCACGTCCTGGGTGATTGCTTCGACCGTCTCGCCGGGTTCCAGGGCGTTAGGATCGGTGAACAGCTTGCGGAGAGTGTCCAGGTTGGCCGGCTCGGCCAGGTGATCGAGATCAAAGGCAAAAACGACGGTCGGCTTGGCGGTGAAGTTGGTGTGAATCTCGAACCGGTCCAGGTCGCAGACGACGAGCAGCGGCGGGTTCTCCAGGTCCTCACGATAAAGGAGAAGCTGCTGGTACGCCTCCTGCAGACTGCGGCGCTTGCGCTTGTATTCCCAGGCGAACTTGCCTTCATCCAGACATCGGCCCAGCCCTCGCCGCCGCCGGTCTTGTGCGCGCCGCGCTCGAAGGTGTACCAGGCGCCCTCCGGATCGGCGGCCGCCGGCTTGGGCTGGCCGAGCAACTCGCAGAGGTCAAGAAAGTGCTGCTGCGCGGCCGAACGCTCGGAGAGCTGCGCCTTCTTCCATTTAGCAATGAATTCCTGCGGCGTCATGAGGATCGGCGGTCACGAGTCTGTTGCATTTGCCTGAAATGAGATTCTAGCTGAGCCGTGCCGATTTCACTAGCTGGAGCCAGAAGACCTCAAGGTGGGCCTCTGCCCGGCTCCCCTGCCTCTGCTGCGAACCGCGCCACCTCCGCGTCCTCTTTCGCAAGCTCCTCGAGTCCGTCGTGGCCTGGCTTGAACCGAGCAAGGTCGCGTTGGAGCTGCTGCACCTCGGCCCGGCCGCCCTTGGTAGAAACGAGGAAAATCGCGCCCTTGGACAGGTCATATTGTTGCCCGTCGATGCGGACGACGCCGGTTCTGCCATCGGACGTGTCGCACCGCCACTCGATACGCGAGCGTCCGGGTGGCGCTGAAAGGCCCGAATAGGTGACGCTGCCCTCCGCGACGCTCACCCCAGAGCTGCCCGAGCTTCTATCGAACCAAACGACGACCGCGATAGCCTCTCCCCAAGTTCCGTAGACAGGTTTGGTGGCGCCAATAAAAGTGCCCCCGGCACCGACCCGAGGCACGCTCGGCGCCTGACCAGGACGGCAACCGACTAACCCGGCGAGACAACCGAGAAGGGCTGCTACCAACATGCTCGCTGATTTCGGTATTCGCATTGGCTCCCCCTGCTCGGCTTGGCGGTGAAGTTGGTGTGAATCTCGAACCGGTCCAGGTCGCAGACGACGAGCAGCGGCGGGTTCTCCAGGTCCTCACGATAAAGGAGAAGCTGCTGATACGCCTCCTGCAGACTGCGGCGCTTGCGCTTGTATTCCCAGGCGAACTTGCCTTTCATCCAGACATCGGCCCAGCCCTCGCCGCCGCCGGTCTTGTGCGCGCCGCGCTCGAAGGTGTACCAGGCGCCCTCCGGATCGGCGGCCGCCGGCTTGGGCTGGCCGAGCAACTCGCAGAGGTCCAGGAAGTGCTGCTGCCCGGCCGAGCGCTCGGAAAGCTGCGCCTTCTTCCACTTGGCAATGAATTCCTGCGGCGTCATGGGGATCGGCGGTCACGAGTCCGGTTGCATTTGCCTGAAATGAGATTCTAGCTGAGCCGTGCCGATTTCACTAGCCGTTGGCCGCAGCAACGACTTCACAACCTGCCGCCTGGAGTCCTCTCCGGGCTGCGGCGTACCTCTCTCGTTCGTCTTCGACAATCGAGATGCTCAACATGGCCACATTTGGCCATCTAGACCGCGTCGGCGGGAACCATGCACAATACGAAGCTTCCGTCAATATGTTTTCCGGAGTTTCCGCTTGAATTTGCCAGTTTTTTTCCAAGATCGCCATAGTTCGCCAGGCGGTTGGCGGGCGAACTACAATCTCCGATTAACCAATGTGGCATTTCGCGTGTGTGCGACGCAGCGCAGTGCAATCCATTAACCGTTTGGCCAGGGGTGGCCGACTAACCCCGTGGGACTTGGCAAACTGGCACACTTGGGATTGTCTCAAAACCATCATTTTTGGGAATGCGCAGCTGGACAGTTGAGGGGTGAACAGCTGGAATGACGGGATTGTGAAAAACACTCGTCATCGACAGGAGGTCACCCCCATGCGTACTCTATT
>Ga0185299_10000585_pt1 | contig 93424 bp, 59 predicted proteins | sample PaiPotPPA55metaG_FD_128002 | JGI IMG/M metagenome (GOLD analysis project Ga0185299, IMG submission 128002) | Iron sulfur acid spring bacterial and archeal communities from Banff, Canada, to study Microbial Dark Matter (Phase II) - Paint Pots PPA... ...
ATTATGCGCGCTCTGATCAAGCACGTGGAGGTGGGCGAAGACGGCGTCCGTGTCGTCTACAAGGTGCAACCCTGCCCTTTTGAATCAGACCCCCAAGAGGGGCGTTCGCAACATTGTTGGAACGGTAGCACCTGAGCCACAGGGTAGAGGGTGGGTGGTTAATTCTGGGCAGGGTCTTTGCCTTCCAGGTTGGGAGTAGGCTGCTCTGGCGTGTCGCCAGTAACCTAAATGACACGCTGCATCATATCGAAGCCAAACTTCGCGGGGTCCGGCTTCTTTCGTTTGCGTGCTTTCTTTGCCATAATGCGCGTTATCGAAAGCGCTCAGTAGACTTGCAAGAGCGGTCACGCATCCCTGGCATAACCGAGAATTGGACGGATGAGAAATATCATCTTCGGCGTCATCGCCTTGGTTTTTGGAGCTTTCGCCTCAATTGGCCTTTTGGGTGCTTGGACCGAAGCTGGACTGACCAATTCTTGGCAAAGGAGGATCGTCGCTCTGGGCCTTGGCATCTTCGCATTTGGCGCAGGCATTTATTATCTTGCGGTCGGGATTAATAAGGTCCGCACGCCTCCAGGCAAAAAGAACTCATCAACACACTGAGGGCCCACTACCTAATTTTGCAACAGTCTCTTTGCTCCGTGGAAAGGACGAGCTTAAGTTTTCGAATTGATTCCCACTAAATGCGGTTGTTTCCAATAGGGGACAGGGGAGATGGAACCAAACCAAATTGGGAATCTGTGGCGCCTTATTCATAAGCAATCGCCTCGGCAATCCGCAGCCGCATGGCGTGGATGGCCGGACCCACTCCGGCGAGGAAGGCCGCGAGCATCGCCAGCAAAGCGATGGTGCCGCCGGCCGACCAGGGAATGCGCACAGGAAAGGCGAAGCCCGCTTCTTCAAAGAGCAGAACGTGCACGACATACCATTGGAGGGGAATGCCGACAATTAAGCCGATGAGCGTGCCGATGCCGCCCATGAGGATCGCCTCGGCCAGCACAGAACGGAGCACCTGCATTTGGCTCGCTCCGACGGCCCGAAGCAGACCCAATTCGCGTTGCCTTTGCAAGACGGAGATCATGAGCGCCGACAGCACGCCCAAAGACGCCACGATGCCGATCACCCCCAGTTGACGATAGGCCAGCCCGTAAAGTTGCCGAACCATGTCCAGTATGTGTTCGCGCATCTCGCCTCGAGTTAGGGCGAACAAGGCCTGCTCGGCCCCCAGCGAGGATTTCTGCAAGTGATCGCGAGCGGTTTCGACCTCATCCGGGCTTGAACCCGGGGGCAAGTAGAGATGAAAAAGGTCAACCAATCGCAGATCAAGCGAATCCACATAGAACGGCTGATGGACAAAGACCGTGCCGCGATTCCAGGAGTAGTCTTCGATCGAGCCGATGATGCGGAGAGAAACCGGACCATTCGCTCCGGGCAAGGTAATCGTGTCGCCGGTGTGGTAATTGTGCATCTCGGCGAAGTTATTGGAAACGACGGCCGTGCCAGGCTCTTCGGACATGGCTTGAAAGAGTTCAAGAAAAGGAATTGGCGAGCGACGTTCCGAATTGGCCTCGAAGTAAGTCTTGGCATCCAGGGCGACAAGCAAGATGGAAGTCTCCTTTCCCCCCGAACTCCACTGGAAGTTACGAAAACAGACCGAAGCGGTGCGCGCTCCGGGAATATCCAGTTCCTTGATTATCCTCTTGCCCACCTCGATATTCATCGGCAGAGTTTGCCCGCTGGCGGAGAACGGGCCGCCTGAACTGATCACCAGATCAGGGACGACAGTATGGTCGAGCCAATCCAGAATGGCGTCTTCATTACTGCGGATCACGCCGGCCGTTTGCATTAGCAAGCCGACCGAAGCCGCCAGCGCGCCGATGACAAGCCCCGTGCGCCCCGGCGCGCGGACCAGGTTATCCGCCGCAAGCCGGCCTTCGAGTCCCAGCAACCGCCGAGCGATGGGCCGGACCAATCGAGCGGCGACGGCGGCGAGAAGCGGAGTCGCCAACATCGACGCCACGAGAATGAGGACGAGGCCTCCGTAGGCGCCCCAGCGCTCCGGCAACTGGTTCTTCCAGTAAATGGCCACCAGCCCGGCCGAGACCAGAAGCGTACAGGTTCCAATCTGAAGTAAGCGGTAGAACAAGCCGGGGGACGGAGGGACGCGGCGAACGGCATCGGCCGGTTCCTGCGACGCCGCATGGGCGGACGGGATCCAGGCGGCCACCAGCGAAGTCGTCAGTCCCGCCAACATGCCGGTCAAGACATTGGTCTTGTTGACGACGATGTCCTGAGCCGGCAACGGCAGAAAAATGTCGGAAACCACCTGTTGCATTTGGCCCAGCAGCAGATAGCCCAAAGCCAAACCGAAAGGCACCCCGAGCAAAGTGCCCAGGAGGCCCAACAGAAAGGCTTCGCCCAGGAATAACGAGCGGACTTGACCACGGGTCGCTCCCAGCGACCGCAGGATGCCGATGTCGTGGGACCGCTCGGTGACCGTGACGGCGAGGGCGTTGTAAACCAGGAACATGCCGACGACCAGGGCCCCCGCCCCGCAGAGTGAAAAGCCGACCTGCACGCCAACGAGCACGTCGCGGACCTGGTCCTCGCGGGCCTGGGGAGTTTGCACCTTGGCCTGACTTTCCGTTCCCGTTGAGCGGAAGGCGGCATCGTCGAGGGCTTGCTGAACGCGAGCCTTCGCTTGTTGCGGATCCTGACCTTCTTCCAATACGACATCAAGCCGGGAAACTCGGCCCGGCTTCTGAAGAATGCGTCCTGCGTCATCGCAATCCATGAAGAGCACGAACCCCCCCAGCGTGGCCGCTGGTCCGGTCGCATTAACCGTCCCGGCGCGCGCCACGTGGTGAAGATCCCCGGCCGCCCGGATCGTAATGTCGGTTGTTCCCGAGGGGAGCGCTTCCACTAGCCCGCTTCCCAGAAAGGCGAATTCTCGACCTAACAGAAACTGGCCCAGAAGATCGAGCTTGAACTCCTTTTTGACCGTGATTCCCCATTTGCCGGTCTCCTCGGTTTCCTGCGCTTCCTTGCTCATGCCCAGCAGAATGGCGGATTTGGCAGTGCCATCGGGCAGCAACACTTGAATTGGTTCATGAATCAAGGGCTCGACGGTCTTGACTCCCGCGACTTTGTCAACAATTTCGGCCAGGTCGCGAGGCACCCATACTTCGCCGCTGGTGACATAAAGATCCGCGACACCACCCAGAGGGGAAGCGGCGGATTGAATGGATTTTTCCAGGCTGCTATTGAGAAGACCGGTCGCCACCCAGGCGGCCACGCCCAGCGCGATGCTCAGAGTGACCAGCAGAGCGCGGGGCCACCGCAATCGTATATGCCGCAGGCCAACGGTCCGATAAATGGCGAGCATGGTCTAGGGACGTCCGATCGCTGTGCTTTGAAGGGCTGAATTCTCGCGGCCATCGGCGCTCTGGGCGGATTCCCCGTCGGATTCGATAAAGCCATCGCGAAGGCGCACGGTGCGCTCGCTGTAAGCCGCGGCCTGGGGATCATGCGTGACCATGACGACCGCGCGTTTGCCGGCTTCCGGGAGGCTGCGCAGCAAGCTCAGCACATCCTTGCTGTTGGCGGAATCCAGATTGCCGGTCGGCTCATCGCAAAGGATGGCTTCGGGCTCAGTGACCAGGGCGCGGGCAATGGCCACGCGCTGCATCTCGCCGCCGGACATTTCCTCGGGGAAGTGATCGACGCGCTCGAAGATGCCGACCCGCTCCATCGAAGCTTCCGCCAGCCGACGGGCCGCGGAACGGCCCACGCCGCCGAGGAGGAGGGGCAAGGCCACATTCTCGCCGGCGGTCAACGTCGGCAGCAGATTGAAGAACTGGAACACGAACCCAATGCGGGTCCGCCGGAGCGAGGAGCGTTCTTTATCGGAAAGGGACTGCAAGTCCCGGCCGCCAAACAGCGCCTTTCCGGTGGTAGGGGTGTCCAAGGCTCCCAACAAATGCATGACGGTCGATTTGCCCGACCCGCTGGGGCCCATGATGGAAACAAATTCGCCACCGGCTATCTTCAGGCTCACGCCGCGCACCGCATGCACGGTTCGGCGTCCCTGCTGATAAACCTTGGTGACCTCTTGCAACTCCATCATCTAAAAAAGTCCTTTCGTTTAGCGGCGAGCCTCCGGCGAGCGCGGGTGCCACGGGCGGCTTGTCCGCCCGTGCTGCGGAAACACGGGCGGACAAGCCGCCCGTGGCACCCATCAGATGCACCCATCGGAGGCTCGCCGCTAAACGCAACTCAATGAGTCAGTTTCTTGTAGCGGATTCGATGCGGTTGGTCCGCATCGGCCCCTAAACGTTGCTTCCGCTGACTCTCATAAGTTTCAAAATTCCCCTCGCACCAAACGGTTTTGCTGTCCCCCTCGAAGGCAAGGATATGGGTGGCCACCCGGTCAAGAAACCAACGATCGTGGCTGATGACGACCGCACAGCCGCCAAAGTTCAGCAAGGCTTCTTCGAGGGCTCGCAGTGTATCCACGTCGAGATCATTGGTCGGCTCGTCAAGCAAAAGCAGGTTACCGCCGCGCCGCAACAGTTTCGCCAGGTGAACGCGGTTGCGTTCACCGCCCGAGAGTTCGCCGACTTTACGCTGCTGGTCGGGTCCTTTGAAGTTAAACCGCGAGACATAGCCGCGCGATGCGACCTTGCTCTTGCCGAGCATGAGATAATCCACACCGCCGGTGATTTCCTCGAAAACGGTCTTTGTGGCGTCGAGATTGTCGCGATTTTGATCGACATAAGCGGGCAGCACGGTTTCGCCCACACGAAGCGAGCCGGCATCCGGTTTCTCCTGACCGACGATCATGCGGAAGAGCGTTGTCTTGCCGGCGCCGTTGGCGCCGATGACGCCGACGATGCCGCCGCGCGGGAGATCGAAGTTCAGGTCTTCCATCAGCAGGTTGTCGCCGTAGCTCTTGCGGAGGTTCTCGGCTCGAACGACGAGGTCGCCCAGGTGAGGGCCGGGCGGGATTTGGAGGACCAGCTCGTCCTCGCGTTCCTCGTACTCCTGGCTGGCCATCTTCTCGTAGGCGGCAAGGCGAGCCTTATTTTTGGCGACGCGGGCGCGTGGGGCCATGCGCGCCCATTCCAGTTCGCGGGCCAGGGCTTTGCGGCGAGCCGTTGCCTGTTTTTCCTCCTTGGCAAGGCGACCCTGCTTTTGTTCGAGCCAAGAGGTGTAATTGCCCTTCCAGGGGATGCCCTGCCCTCGGTCCAACTCCAGGATCCACTGGGCTACGTTGTCAAGGAAATAGCGATCGTGGGTAACCGAGACGACGGTTCCGGGGTATTCCCGCAGGTGGTGCTCCAACCAGGCGACCGATTCGGCATCGAGATGATTGGTGGGTTCATCGAGAAGCAGAAGGTCCGGTTTCTGAAGGAGGACCTTGCACAATGCCACGCGCCGCCTTTCACCGCCGGAGAGCGTGGTGGCCTTGGCGTCGCCGGGCGGAAGACGCATGGCGTCCATGGCGATTTCGAGTTGCCGATCCAGTTCCCAGGCGTTGGACGCGTCAATCACGTCTTGCACTTTGCTCATTTCTTCCATGATCTTGTCGAATTCCTCGGGCGACGCCTCGGCCATCTTGTTGCCGAGTTCCTCATGCTTGACGAGCAAGGCTCGAGTCGAGGCCACGGCCTGCTCGATGTTGCCGCGGACATCGAGGCTTTCATCGAGCCGCGGTTCCTGCGGCACAAAGCCGATGGAAATGCCGTTCGCCGCGCGGACATTGCCCATGAAGTCGTTGTCCTGCAGGGACATGACGCGGAGGAGGCTGCTCTTGCCGGCTCCGTTGCTGCCGATGACGCCGATCTTGGCGCCGGGAAAAAATGCCAGCCAGATGTTTTTGAGAACCTCGCGTTTGCCATAGGCCTTGGTCAGGTTTTCGATCGTGAAAATGTATTGCTCAGCCATGCCTTGCTCGACAGGGTTAAAGGACGCTTTCGAGATTAAGGAAGATTACGCAACGATATGTTCAACGTAGCGGCCTGTGTCGGAAGCGTCAAACCGAAGTGATATGGGACAGTATTTGTGAGCGTCTCTTCAAATTCCAGGGTTATCTTGCCCCCCGTCTCCCCTGCGTACGGTGGAGAGGGGCAATCTCTTGCTCCCCCTCTCCCCTGTACTCAGGGGAGAGGGGTCGGGGGTGAGGGGTTCAACGACTCTACGGTAACTGAACGCTAAACACCGTATTGAAACGATTTGTCCACATGGCCAGGCTGACGGTTGCCGCCAGCGTGACCAGTTGGGCCGGGGTCAACTGGCTTTCCAATTCCTTGATCACCTTGCCGTCCACATGGACCTGCTTGACCCACTGTTCCGCAAAGCGCAAAACGTTCTTTTCCAGGGGGCTGTAGGCGGCACTCTGCTCGTAGCCGCTGATTTCCTTCACTTGCGCGTCGGATAGGCCGCTCTTCTTGCCTAGTCCCCGGTGATAATGCGAGCAGTAATCGCATTCATTGACCTGGCTGGCTTTCAGATATGCCAGTTCGCGCAACTTGGGGTCCAGTTCTTGATGTATGGCAGCGTCCATGGCCAGGGTCGCTTGCAGCACGGGGGGCGCATGGCCCATGGTGCGAAAGATATTCGGCACCATGCCGAAGGCCGAATTAATGGCCTGAAACTGTTTCTTCGCGGCCTCCGAAGCTTGAACGTCGGCTAGGGGAGCGAGGGTCGGCATATCAACCTCCTGTGAAAGAGTCGGCAAACAATTGTACTTTGTTGCCGGGTCATCTTATCCTCGCCTTCGTGGGTATGCCACGGCTTGTCGGCGGGTGTTGCGTTTTTCTCTATCATGGCATTCAATCGACCAATTACAATCGGCGTCCGGGAAGCGACAACTACCGCAGCGAGCAACGACCATGATTTCCCGCTCAGGCCCTACTGATTTTGGATGTCAAAAAAGCGATGGATGAAACGAAGCCTTGAAGGGGTAAACATGCCACGTCTCGACGCGCGAAGCAGTAGGTCCGTCAAACTAGTTCCTCGGGTCAAGGTCTGGCTGGAATGTGATGGCTGCTATGCTTTCGGGTTTGGATTGAGCGAGATTCTGCAGGCCGTTGAGCGGACCGGTTCGATCAAGCATGCGGCACACGAACTTGGCAAGAGTTATCGCTATATCTGGGGCCGGATCAAGGAGGCCGAGAAAGTCCTTCGCCGACAATTGGTCGAAACGCAGATCGGCGGCAAGGAAACGCAGCGCAGCTTTCTAACCCCGCCGGCCCGAGAACTCGTCGCGGCTTTCTCGACCTTGCGAAGCACCATAAAAACCTCCGTGGACCAGGAGTTTCGAATACAATTTACAAAGCCTGGCAGCCTCGAGTAATCCCGATGACTTAGTTCCAATCAAGTCTCAGTTAACCGAGTGCGTCTAGAGTTTTGGCAGCATTTCTAACCCTCTACCCGGAACACAGGAGAGAGGCTTAACCTGCCCCCGGCAAAATCGATCGGCATACCCAGTCAGCCTATCTTTGTAGCAGCGCTTCCTTGCCTCTTCCGCCCTCGCAGCTTATAGTATCCAGCCTAATGGTATTACTGTGCCATTAGGTTTTGGACGTAGAAAAAAGATTACAAAAGGAGCCGACCATGCCCAGCCGACGTGGATTCACCCTGGTGGAACTGCTTGTCGTCATAGCGATCATCGGCGTGCTCATCGCCTTGTTGCTTCCTGCCGTGCAAAAGGTACGCGAGTCGGCCAACCGGATAACCTGTGCCAATAACGTCAAGCAGATGGGCCTGGCGCTGCACATGTATCACAACGATCTCGGTTCATTCCCTCCAGGGTTCGTCTCGACTCTGAGCAATCCCGGCTGGGTTATCCCGCCCGGCAATTGCAATGGCGAGCCTCCTGAACTCGGGCCTGGCTGGAGCTTTTTCGCCCTATTGCTTCCCTACATCGAGCAGGACAATCTCTACAAGAGCATCCGGCTCGACCTACCCATCACGGACCCGGCCAACGATGCGGCCCGGCGCACGACAGTGAAGACGTATCTCTGTCCGAGCGACACGAGCGCTAAGTTGGTCAAGGTCCTCAATTGCGGCAACCCGCCGTCCACCAGCAATACGCCAACCGTCATGACCGACGGAGCGGTGTGCAGTTATGTCGGTTGCCTGGGGGGAGGAAGCGCCGCCAATCCCGATCCCCTGTGCGGCTGTTATGAATGGCAGCCCTTCAACGGCGTCTTCCATCGCAACAGCCGGATCCGCATCGCCGATATTACCGACGGTACGTCCAACACGGTCGGAGTCGGCGAACGAAACAGCGGCTTCGTGGAGAGCATCTGGGCAGGAGTCGTGCCCGGCGAAGCACTGGTCTACAATCAAACCACCCGTCCGAAACCTTACAATCCCGCTTTGGCCGGCTGCCAAAACTTTCGCCCGTCCATCACGTCTGCCTTGGTCCACAGCCGCCAGTACACGGTCAACGCGCCGAATGGCAGCCCAGCCAGTTTCCATTCGGCCCATACCGGCGGCGGCAATTTTTTGTTCATGGATAGTTCATGCCATTTCATAAACAACTACATAAGCCTGACCACCATGCGGGCCCTATGTACCCGGGATTACGGCGAAATCATCCCCGGCGATGCCTACTGATATTAATTCCACTTGACACGCCACCGCGCCCGAGGCCTTGGGTTAGTAAGAGAATGATGGAGGAGGGTGGGATTGCGGATCTGTTCTCCCTCCTTCAGGAATGCCCCGCCCAGCAAGCTTGACGCGGCAAACTCGCCGCCTTTACAATATCGTCATGACCATCGAACAATTGCGAAGGATGCTCCACGCCGAGCCATTTCAACCATTTGACATCCATCTTGCCGACGGCCGAGCACTCCCCGTCGAACATCCGGAGTTTGTGGGCCAGTCGCCTGCGGGCCGCACCATTGGCGTCGGCTTAGCCGATGAGACCATCGAAATCATCGATTTGCTGCTGGTCACAAGTCTCAAGCCGCGCCCGAATGGCTCGCCGCGCACGCGTCGGCGCGGGCAATGATCCTTCCAAATCGGTCCGGTCTCGTAAAGTGACCTCGACTGCGATCTCGCCATGCCGTAAAACGTCCGTCTCTTGCTCGCGCCGGAGGATCGTGGATGGAGTCGCGCCGCCGGAAGTGTTGTAGTCCCCGCGCCGCCTTGCTCTGGGGTTTTTGGGGCTTTCTGGTCTTTCAGGCGGCTTTCACGGTCGCTCTGGACCGCGGTCACCCGGAGTTATACGACCTGGAATACCAGCGGCGGTTGACCACTTTGCAAGCGCGGCAAAGCGAAGCGCCGGAGCGGCCCGTCTTGCTCGTTCTGGGGAGTTCGCGGACACTTCTGGCGTTCCGGCCGGAGATTATGCCCCCGCTGGCGACGTCCGCCGGTCCTGCCGTCCTCCCGTTTAACTTTTCGCATTACGCTGCCGGCCCGTTGTTTAACCTGATGGAGTTGCGCCGCTTGCTAGCGGATGGCGTACGGCCGACTTGGCTGGTCGTCGAAGTCTTGCCGGCGTATTTTGCCTACGATGGTGAAGCCTGGGTCATGCTGCACGCGGCGCTCCGCGACTATGCTCTGCTTTGCCGTTACCTTCCGGCGTGGCGGCTTTACGGCGATTATCTGAAGCGGCGCGTTAAGCTCGCCCCCAAGTTTCCGGCTGAATATTTGCGCTCCTTTCTCACCGACTGGGATCGCCCCGGCGAGGAATCTCAGTTAACGGGAGTCTGCTCGCTGGGAGGCTGCCCGCTTCTGGAACAAGAGGTGGACGAACCCTCCCGCTGCCGGCGCACCGCCGCGGCCTTCGGCGCCATGGGACGTCACCTGGCTTCCTTTCAGATCACTCCGACGGCCGAACGCGCCACCCGCGAACTGCTAGAGTTGTGTCAAAAGGAAGGGATCCAGGCCGTTTTGGTAATCACGCCGGAAGGGACCGAATACCGCACCTGGTACAGCGCCGACGCCTACCCGCGCCTTGTCCGATCGCTAACAGGACTATGCAGCGATTACGGCGTCCCGCTAGTGGATGCCCGTGATTGGCTCATGGACGGCGAATTTTACGATTCTCACCATGTCCTTGAGCGGGGCGCGCTCCGATTCACGCGACGGCTGACGGACGACGTGCTCCGGCCGCTTGTGCGGGGGCGGCCGTCGAATTCGCTGCTGTTCCGGCCCGCCGTAGCATCCGCTCCTTAAGTCCGGAAATGCACATCTTCTAGGTTTCAGATAAGATTTTGTTGTCTTTGACCATCAATAGCAAAGAGCTGGCCCCTGTGGACCAGCTTTTGATCCTGTGAACCAACAAAACGGGTCTCCAGGATGGGTTTGGCGCTAAGCGCAGTTGCGCTCCCTGGATGTCAGAAGGACTCATGCTTTTACAGCTGGACCCTCTGGGCCACCCCTTTGACCCTGAGGGTCAGGTTCAGACCCTCTGGGCCCGCACCAGTTGGTCCACAGGGTCGGAGGGTGGCCAGTTGAGCGCAGTTGTTCTCTTTCGACTGCAGAGTGTGAACTGACCCCACCATGCCACGAGTGCTTGGCATCCTGACCAGGATGTTAAGTAGCGGGAGTGAAATATGCTTGACAATCTAAGCGCCAAATTGGCCGCCTTCGACCCAACCCTGCCGCTTGAACGGGCCAAGACCATACCGGCCTCGTGGTACGTCGATGCGGACATTCAGGAAGCGGAACAGCGCGCGGTCTTCGGCAACACTTGGCAGGCGGTGGGGCGTGTGGACCAAGTGGCTTCGCCCGGTTCCTACTTTACGGCGGACTTGGCGGGCGAGCCGATCTTGGTGGTCCGCGACGAAGCGGGCGTATTGCGGGCTTTCTACAACGTCTGCCGGCACCGGGCGGCACGGGTCATGGTGGAGTCTGAAGGGCAGGCGAAGAGCCTGCGCTGCCGGTACCACGGCTGGACCTACGACCTTGCCGGCCGGCTGCGCGGGACGCCGGAATTCGGGGGCGTGGCGGACTTCCGGCGCGAGGACAACGGCTTGCCGGAGGTCGCCGTCGCTGTCTGGGGGCTCGTGGTCTGGGTGCATTTAGGGCCAACACCGTCGCCGCTTGCCCAGTTCTTGGCCCCGCTCCCCGAGCGCACTGTTGGCTTGGCTTTGGAATCGCTGCGGTTCGTCGAACGCCGCGAATACCGGCTGGCCTGTAATTGGAAAATATTCGTCGATAACTATCTCGATGGTGGCTACCACGTCAATACGGTGCATCCAGGCCTGGCCGAGGTGCTCGATTACTCCGGTTATCGGACCGAGGTGGCTGACTTCACCAGTGTGCAGATCAGCCCGCTCAAACAGCAGGAGCACCAGGACGATGTAGGCAAGGTGCGCGGCGGGGACAACGCCTATTACTGGTGGGTCTTCCCAAACTTCATGATGAATCTTTACGAAGGCGTCATGGACACTAACCTGGTCTTGCCGCTCGGGCCGGACGCTTGCCGGGTCGTCTTCGATTTCTACTTCACTAAATCCGAGGGCGAAGAACGCAAACGCTTCATCGCGGACAGCATGGCGGTGGGGCATCAGATCCAGCTTGAGGATGTCGGCATCTGCGAGGAGGTGCAGCGCGGGCTGGCAAGCCGCTCCTATGACACAGGCCGCTTCAGCGTCCGCCGCGAAGCGGGCGGACATCACTTCCATCGCTTGCTGGCGCAGGCGCTCCGAGGAAATGAGACCTAACAGGCAAAACACCTAGGTAAATGCCGAGGATCGAACCCAGGACAATACGCCCCAGTAAAACAAAAACGGCATGGCGCCAAACAGACAAACGCAAAAAGCGCAGACTATCGCAGATGGCAACTGAACTAAGGTAGATATACGTGCGTCCTCTGCGTTTTCTGCGTAATCTGCGATTCAATGCCGGTGTATCTGACCACGAACAAGAGGCTCGCGATCCCTGGCCGTTCCCCTATTATGAACTAAGGATTTGAAGTGAGCAGTGCGTTTGCAAAAGGATTAGCGGAATGAAGGTCCTGGTCGTCGGCAAAGGGGGGCGCGAGCATGCCCTGGTCTGGAAGCTGGCCCAATCGCCGCGGGTCGAGCGCGTCTATTGCGCTCCGGGGAATGCCGGGACAGCGGAACACGGCGTCAATGTGCCCATCGCACCGACCGATTTTGACTCCCTCATTCGCTTCGCCAAGAAGGAATCGATCGGCCTGACGGTAATCGGTCCCGAAGATCCGCTCACCCTGGGGATTGTGGATGCATTCCAAAAGGAAGGCCTGAAGGTGTTCGGCCCCTCCAAGGAAGCGGCCCGGCTGGAGGGGAGCAAGGTCTTTGCCAAGAAACTGATGCAGCATGCCGATGTGCCTACCGCCGAGTTTCGGGTTTTCGATCATCCCGACCCGGCCCGCCAGTACATGGAAACGCGCCAATATCCGGTTGTCGTGAAGGCGGACGGGCTGGCGGCCGGCAAGGGAGTTATTGTCTGTTCAACCAAGCAAGAAGCATTGGCGGCGATTGACCGCATCATGGTGCGCGAGGAGTTTGGCCGAGCGGCGGGGCGGCAGATCGTCATCGAAAAACGCATGGAAGGCCAGGAACTCAGCTTGCTTGCTCTGGTTTCCGGCCGGACCATTCTGCCTCTGGAGCCCACGCAAGATCACAAGGCCGCTTTCGACGGCGACGCCGGGCCGAATACCGGCGGCATGGGGGCTTATTGCCCGGCCCCGCTGGCAACTCCGGAACTCCTGCAAAACGTTGATGAGACGATTCTCGTTCCCACCGTCCATGCTCTCAAGAGGAGCAAACGGCCCTTCCGCGGCGTGCTCTATGCCGGGTTGATGATCACCAACCAGGGGCCGCGCGTCCTGGAGTTCAACGTGCGCTTCGGCGACCCGGAATCGCAGCCGCTCCTTATGCGCTTGAAGACGGATTTGGTCGATTTACTGGAAGCCACCGTTGATAATCGGCTCGATGAGTTCCCACCCGAGCGGCTCGAATGGGATCCGAGGCCGGCCGTCTGCGTGGTCATGGCAAGCCAAGGCTATCCCGGAAACTATGTCAAGGGACGGGTTATAACGGGACTTGATGAGGCCGCCAAATTGCCTGACGTCAGAGTTTTTCACGCCGGGACTGCCTTAGAAAACAACTTTATTGTGACGGACGGAGGACGTGTACTCGGCGTGACGGCGCTTGGCGACACGTTGGCAAAAGCTCAAGAACGCGCCTACGATGCCGTCGAGCGCATTCATTTTCAAGGAGCATTTTTTCGACGGGATATTGCGAACAGGGCGTTGGCCGGCGAGCGAGGTCGCGCTGGCGCCCCGAGTGAGGACGCGCCTGATTCCTCGAGGCTCTAATGCGGCCCTGCTCTCTTCATTCGGCCAAATCCAATGCTTGCAAAACGGCATCATGAATGGCGGTCATTGGCACGGCCTCCACGTCCTTGCTTGGGAAATCCGTTATCCAAATCGGACCGTCCCGAACATCGCGGCTCGGCAAACCGTGGCTTCCTTGGACTAAGGTTGGGTCAAGCGGAATTACATCGAACAGAGTTCTGAAGCCAAGTTTCTTTTGAAGTAAACGTCTTGCAACCCGGAACGCGGGCGCGCGCAGCTTTGGATCCATGAACAATTCGCATGGATCATAGCCGGGTTTGCGATGAATATCGACGGTGCGGGCGTAGTCCGGAGCATGGCGATCATCGAGCCAAAACGGATAGGCAAACCAGGCGTCCGGCTCCGCCAAGACTACTATGTCGCCGGCTCTGTTGTGATCGAGATTCAATTCGGCCCGCTCGTCCCCGACCAGCACGCGGGCCACTCCTGGGTTGGCGTGTACAATGTCGCGTGTCTTCAGTAAGTCGATGCCTTCCTTGGTGTAGATGTGTGCGACTTGATGGTCGCAAACGGCGAAGGCTTGGCTTTCAAACGTATCCAGGGTCTCGCCGAACGGACCAGCGCGGGCTACCAAAAGGCCCGCTTTTCTGAGCGCCTGATTTAGCAAGACGGGCCGGTTTACTTGAACATGACCATATTCACTGACGACCCAAACGCGGGCACCGATTGATTTGGCAGTATCTAAAAGAGGCAAACAAGCCTGGTCCAATTCCTTGACTAATTTGGTTAAATCGCAGCCCTTGGGCCCGAAGCGTTGCGGGTCGTAATCCAGGTGAGGCAAATAAACCAACGACAAATCGGGCCGTTCGTCGCCCAATACCTCGGCCGCGCACTGGCCAATCCATTGCGTACACGGCAACCCCGCGCGCGGTCCCCAAAACGCATGAAACGGGAATGGACCGAGTTTCTTTTCGAGTCGGTTCGTCAAGCCGGCCGGTGATCCGGCGATGCCGAAGACTTTGTTGCCGTCGGCCCCGTAATAAGGCTTTGGCGTCACACTGATGTCCACGGCCGCGCCCTGATTGAACCACCAGAATAGCTTGGCGCAGCGAAACGTTCTGCCGCGCTCGGCGGCCCTGCGGCGGGCCGTTGCATACAACGGCTCCGCCTGGATGAGTCGATTGGATTGTTGCCAAAAACGCACTTCGCCGGTGTCGCGAAACAGCCAACCATTGCCGACGATGCCGTGCTTGCTGGGCGGCTGGCCCGTCAGCATGGTCATCTGGGCGGTGCAAGTGACGGCTGGGACGACATCGCGCAAATAGGCGACGTTGCCGGCGGAAGCTAGCTGACTCAAGCGCGGGGCGAGGGACAGCAATCGCGGCGTCAAGCCGACTGCATTGATGAGCAGCAAGGGCTGCATGGCTTACATCTCGCGCCCAATTGCGGTCGCCACCTTGCGGCACTCGGTCATCATTTGTTTGAAAGCGGCGGGCGTCAACGCCTGGTAGCCGTCGCTCAGCGCCTTCTCCGGATCGGGGTGGATTTCGACAATCAGGCCATCCGCCCCGGCCGCGACCGAAGCGCGGGCCATGGTGGCGACGAGACTCGCCTTCCCGGTGCCGTGGCTGGGATCGACGACGACCGGCAGATGGGTGTGCTGGTGCAAATAAGGGACGGTCGCCAAGGGGAGAGTGAAGCGCGTGTGATCCTCAAACGTACGGATGCCGCGTTCACAAAGCATGACTTGGGTGTTACCGGTCTTGAGAATGTACTCCGCGGCGAGCAAAAACTCCTCCATCGTGGCGGATGGGCCGCGCTTGAGCAGAATGGGAAAGCCGGATTCGCCCACTTTTTCAAGCAGTGGATAGTTCTGCATGTTGCGGGCCCCGACCTGAAGGACGTCGGCGTATTTCGCCACCAAACCGACCTGGTCGGCGGCCATGACTTCGGTAACGACCGCCAGGCCGGTCGCGTCCCGGGCCTCGGCCAGGAGTTGCAGACCTTTTTCCTTGAGACCCTGAAAGCTGTAGGGGCTGGTGCGCGGCTTGAAGGCGCCCCCACGCAAGCCCGCCGCCCCGGATTCGCGGACAATGTGAGCGATCTCCAAGATCTGCTCGCGGCTCTCCACGGAGCATGGGCCGGCAATGACGCCGATGCGGCCGTCGCCGATTTGGAGCTTGCGTGCCTCGACTTGGGTGCGCTCCTTTTTGACCTCGGTGCTTGCCATCTTGTACGGCGCTAAGATCGGGACCACTTTATCGACCCCTTCGCCGGTTTCCAGCGCCTGTTTCGCTCCGTCGCGTTTCTCACCGAGAGCGGCAATGACGGTGCACTCCGTGCCGACAATGACATGGCTACGCAGCCCCAAGCCCTCAATGCGTTCGATCATATGTTCGACCTGTGGCTTGCTGGCGCCCGGTTTCATGACCACGATCATGGCAAGTCCTTTCTTTGGAAGGTTACCCGAGATATTGTAACCGCATCTGTCTTGGCTCCTTTAACCGTTCCCTCTCGGTCCTAGGCTCTGCCTAGGACCGCACTGCAGCGAAGCTCTACTTTGCCTCCGCCAAGACGAGGCAGAGGCTCTTGTGCGGTGCGGTCCCAGACATATTTGCGTGGTGGGTCAAGTTGCCAACTTGACCTACGAAAAACAGATGCCCGGCTGGCAACTTGACCTACTACCCAGATCTGGGGCCGAGGAGATACGGAACGCAGCCAAAAAAGAAGGCCCTGAAACCTGGTTGGGTTTCAGGGCCTTGCGGTTATTAGACTATTGGTCAGCAGTCATCCGCACTCCCGGAATCCCATGAATATGGAGTAAAAAACCCATACGAGGGTTGAAAGCCGGAAGAGCGAGTTCCGCTCGATGCCTTACTGGCTGACCAGGATTCAGTGGATCGCAGCTGAAGGACCATAGGGAGCAAAGCAACAATTCGGGAATCAAGGGAAACCCCGGTGAGATAGACACCGGGGTTTCCTACAAGAAAGTCTGCGGCTGCTTTTCCGACGGCAGCCCGTCGGCTGCGTCAAAGCAGCCGCACCTGTTTACCACTACTCACTGGACCACTTCCTTTCGCTAGCGCCGCCCGCGCCGATCCATTAGCTAGGATCATTGACAGGCATCTAGCCCTTCGTGCCACGTTAGCACGACCCATGACCTTAAAATTCTAAGAATTAGCAACTACCGTGGTCAAGTACAAAGTCGCAGCGGTGTCAACCAGGGAAAAGATAATAAGTCTTTGTCTTCCGTCTGCGACGCGGTATACTCGGTTTGGTCTGATGGCCTTTTTCCTTTCTTGACCATTCCCCCCAGGGGATGTCATCGAATCAAACTGACCATTTCTGAACGGTAGCAATTCTACCGCTCCTAGAAGCTAGGCTCCGCACAGTCCGTTTTTCTCAAGGGGCGTCTTTTATGGACGATGAATGGTATTACGAACATGGCGACAACCGTGGTGGTCCCTGTTCAGGAAGGCAGCTCAGGGAATTAGCTGACTCTGGAAAGATTGTGCCCAAGGACACTATTTGGAAAGAGGGCGTCGAAGGAGGAGTGTTGGCCGGTAAGGTCAAGAACCTATTCCCGAAGGCTGGCGCCGCTTTCATCTTGTCAGTAAGCGGTCCCGTGCCATTGACCAAGGCGCCATTATCGACTCCGCCGGCAGTTGCGACCTCGCTCAAAGGAGACAGCACCCCACAAGTCCTGTCGAAGGCGTCCTCGCCTCCTTTACGCGACCCTCTAAATCCCACCGATGTGGCAACAAGAGAAATGGCTGGCAATTCATTGCCGAGGGAGTTGGCCGGTCCTGCCAGCCCCGATTCCACCTTAATGACGGGCGACATCGAGCTAAAGCCAATTGAAGAAACGGCACCAGTTCCTTTCCAACCGATTTCGCAACCGAAACATGCGGCCGGCCGGGCACGAGCCATGGCGGGCAAGGGGGCGGTAATTGTTGGTCAGGACGGCACCAATGTCCAATACAAGAAGAAATGCACGGTTTGTGGTTACGAGGACAACTGCCGAAGCCGAATGCCAATCAAGAATGGTGTGACAAAGGTTGGCTTCTTTTGTCCGAAATGCCGGAAATTGCGTGACGTGGAGATACAAGGTTTTCCGATGTAACCCAGATCTGGTGCCGGTGCGCACCTTTAACGATCGAGGCCTTCAAGGCCGGGATCGTTAAAGGTGCGCACCAACCATGTTGGATCTCTCCTCAAAATGGTCTTTTGGGCCGGATAATGAGGTTTTTACGCGTCGGATAGCCCTGTCCGAGCCCGTCCGCCTCCCCGTTTCGCTGCTTTCGTTTCATCGCCCGCTGATCTACGTCCAAGTATTAATGCTTTCGTCTCACCGCACCTTGCCGCGTTTCGCATGGAATTGACCATCTTGACCAATGCGGATATAGTTTCGGCTCGGCGCCGGGTTTTTGAAATATCCTCACTGATCGCAAGGATGCGGCCTGATGATTCTGCCTGCCTTCCCGCCTACTTTGGCGACCTCCGGAACCGCCTTTTTCGTGGAATGGGAAGAAACCGCATGCCTCCTTTGTGGCGGGCCGGACTCTTCACCCCTGGTCGAGGCGCCCGATGCGATCGCGGGCGGGAGCGGGCTCTGGTTTGCCGTCGTTCAATGTCAGAAATGCGGCCTATGCTTCACCAATCCCCGCCCTAGCCCCGGGTCAATTCAGCGCTTTTACCCGCCGACTTACCGGCCGCACCGAACTCCAGAATTCAGAGGACGCCTGAAAAAGCAGGCCCGTTCCTTACAAAAGGAACCTCGCTGGGGAAAAGTCGGCAAAGTTTTGGCGCGTCGCGGTCAAAGTCGACTTCTGGATTTCGGTTGCGGTGGCGGTCGCTTTCTAAAGCGCATGCACCGTGAAGGCTGGGACGTCACCGGGATCGATGTGTCGGAAGACGCGGTCAAACGGATTCGTTTTGGTTTGGGGCTCCGCGCCCATGTGGGAACGCTTCCCTGTCCCAATTTGCCCAGCGGCAGCTTTGACCTGATTACCATGTGGCAGACATTGGAACACGTTCATGAACCACTCGAGGCGCTCCGGGACGCCTATCGCTTGCTCGCACCCGGCGGAGAACTGATCGTCTCATTGCCCAACATTGATAGCTTGCCATTCCGGATCTTTGGACACGCATGGCTGGGACTGGATTTGCCACGCCATCTGACTCACTTCACCCCACCCACTTTGCGCGCAATGCTCGAACGCGCGGATTTTTCGCCCGGCCAAGCGCGCATGATACGGCACAGCGGCTGGCTCCGGGCTTCGGCAAAGCTGGCTTGCCGTATTCGACCGGGCACGCCCTGGCAACGCTGGCTTCGCTCCAAATCTCCGTCGCGCCTGCTCACCTGGTACAGCTATCTGACGGCCCAATCCGATTGCATCCTGGTAAAGGCATTCAAGTAAAACAAAATGGACCCGTCAATTTCCAAGCGAACGGACGCTGATCCAAGCTTCTCCATTCATTCGTTCGGTAAACCGGCACGTCCTAATCGCGGTTGCAAGTCAAGAATGATCTCCCTCTCCCAGATGGTTCGCTGAACCACGAAGTCCGAAGAAATTGTCGACATATGTAGTGGACAGTTGAACGCAGACAGTACACAACAATAAGAGAAAAGGCGATCTCCGTCGCTTTCCATTTGTTTACTGTCTACTTTTGTTTTGGGACCACGCTATGAAAGTGCTGCCGCATTCGATTTGTCTTGGCATTCTTCTTGTTCTAACTGCTCGCCTCTATGCTGCCGATGAGCCCAAAGGCGGTCCGCCGGAGTTCAAGCACCTCAAATTTCGGTCGATTGGGCCGGCAACCGGCGGACGGGTCTCGCGTTCGGTTGGCGTTCCCGGCGATCCGCTCACTTACTATGCCGCCACCGCATCTGGAGGGGTATGGAAGTCCAGCGACGGCGGCCTTAATTGGAAGCCTGTTTTCGACGACCAGCCAATCACCTCGATTGGGTCCATCGCGGTGTCGCCGTCCGATCCCAATGTCGTTTACGTCGGCTCCGGCGAGGCCAACCCGCGCGGCAACGTTGCTCCGGGCAACGGCATTTACAAGTCCACCGATGCCGGCAAAACCTGGCAGCATGTGTGGAAACAGGAAGGCCAGATCGGGACCTTGGCGGTTCATCCCAATAATCCCGACATCGCTTTCGCGGCCGTCTTGGGCCACGCATTCGGCTCCAATCCCGAACGGGGGGTTTACCGCACCACGGATGGCGGCAAGATCTGGCAAAAAGTGCTTTTCAAGGATGCGGAGACCGGCGCGTCGGATGTCTGTCTTGACCCGAATAACCCAAGAATCGTTTTCGCGGGTCTGTGGCAAATGCGGCGGCGCCCGTGGGAAATGACCAGCGGCGGCCCTGGGTCGGGCCTCTATGTTTCCCATGACGGCGGCGACACCTGGAAGCAACTCGGCCCTGGAAGCGGGACCCTGGCGAGCGGGGGCAGTAATTTCCCCGGTAAATCCGACGAAAAACCCAACGGTCTGCCTGAGGGCATCTGGGGCAAAATCGGTGTGGCCGTTGCCGCAGCCGATAGCCGGCGCGTTTACGTCCTCATTGAAGCCGAGAAAGGCGGCCTGTTCCGATCGGACGACGGCGGCGGCAAATGGGAGCGCGTCAACGGAGGACATTACTTGAGCCAGCGAGCCTGGTATTACTCAACGCTTACCATTGATCCGACCAACGCCGACGTCGTCTATTTCCCGCAGGTTCACCTGCTGAGAACGATCGACGGCGGCAAAACGATCAAGCAAGTTAAAGGCCCGCACCATGGCGATCATCATGACATTTGGATCGATCCCAAGAACTCAAAGCGGATAATCGACAGCAACGATGGCGGCGTGGACATTTCGACGAACAGCGGCGAGACCTGGCATGCGCCACCCCTGCCGATTTCGCAGTTTTATCACATTGCTTGCGACAACAGCGTGCCCTACCGGGTTTCCGGCTGCATGCAGGATTTGGGCAGCGCTTGCGGGCCGAGCAATAGCCTGAGTGGCGCGGGCATCGGCCTGGGCGATTGGTTCGAGGTCGGCGGCGGCGAAGCGGGCTTCACGGCCCCCGACCCGGCCGATCCTGAAATCATTTACGCGGGCGAATACGGGGGCATCATCACGCGCTACAACCACCGCCTCCGCCAAGCGCGCAATATCAGCGTCTATCCCACCAATCCCTCCGGTCACGGCGGCGAAGATCTGAAATACCGCTTTCAGTGGACCGCTCCCATTGTCATTTCGCCTCATGATCCGAAGACGATCTATCATGCCGCCAATGTATTGTTTAAATCGACCGATGGCGGGCAGACGTGGCAGCCGATCAGCGGCGACTTGACCCGGGACGACAAGGCAAAGGAAAAATGGTCGGGCGGCCCGATCACCGGCGACAATACGGGGGTTGAGATTTACTGCACCATCTTCGCGCTTGCCGAGTCGCCCAAGCAAAAAGACTTGCTCTGGGCCGGCAGCGATGACGGCCTGGTGCACCTCTCGCCCGATGGCGGAAAATCCTGGACGAAAGTGTCGATTCCCGGCCTGCCCGAGTGGGCCACGGTTGCCTGCATCGAACCGTCGCCTTTTGACGCGGCAGCGGCTTATGTTGTCGTCGATGCTCATCGCAATGATGACACCCGGCCCTATCTTTTCAAGACCGAGGATGGCGGCAAGACTTGGAAAAGCCTGGCATCCAAGCTGGCCCAGGATACTTACCTGCACGCCGTCCGCGAGGACCCGAAACGCAAAGGGCTCCTCTACGCCGGCACGGAACGGGGCGTTGTTTATTCCAGCGACGACGCCAACACCTGGAAGGAACTAAAACTGAACTTGCCCGGCGTCCCTGTCCACGACCTACAGGTGAAGGACAACGACTTAGTCCTTGGCACCCACGGCCGATCTGTGTGGATTTTCGATGACTTGACGCCCATTCGAGAATACGACCCAAAGATTGCCGCGGAAGACGTGCATTTATTCACTGTCCAGCCGACAGCCCGTTTTCGTTACCACGGTTCCTATGCAGGCAAGGGCAGCGGGGAGAATCCGCCTCCTGGAGCCTTGATCGAGTACTACCTAAAGAGCAAACCGAAGGGCGAAGTAACCATTGAGATTCTCGATGATAAAAACAACCTGGTAAACAAGCTCACTAGCAAGGAGGACAAGGAGAAACTCGATGAGGACGATCCAGATTATCACGAGCCAGAGTTGAAAAAGGAACCGCTGACCAAGAACATCGGCGTCAACCGCGCGATCTGGCCTTTGCGCCATGAGGGCGCCCGAAAAATCAAGAATGCGAAGGTCGACACGGGCGATCCCGAAGTGGGCCCTCTGGTCGTCGGGGGAGAATACACAATCAAATTGACGGTCGACGGCAAATCCCAAACGACCAAGGCAACCGTCGGGCTTGATCGCCGGATTTTGCTGGTTTTCAAAGCGGAGTCGGATGTCTCCGGCCTGGCGACTTCCGGAACAGGCAACCCGCCAGGCATCAAGATTAAGGTCGAAAAAAGCTCTCCTGTTGTCAGGCCGCCGGATTTGGAAAGGCAGCTCGATCTGGCTCTCAAAATACGCGACGATGTCTCACGGTTTAGCGATACCGTCAACGGACTGCGCGCCCTGCGCAAACAGTTAAAGGACAGAAACGAACTGCTCCAGGAGGATCCGAGAGCTGAGCCGCTCATCAAGGCATCAAAGGCGTTCCTTGAGAAGGTCGAAGCGCTGGAAGCCCGGATGCACAATCCCAAAGCCGAGGTGGTCTACGATATTTTGGCTCAAAAGGGTGGCGCCCAGCTTTATTCCAAGCTCGTCTTTCTTTTCGATGTCGCCAAGGAAGGTGACGGCCCGCCGACGCAGGGCCTCAAGGAGGAATACGCAGAGCAATCCAAGGAATTGCACAAGTATCTGGACGAATGGAAGAACCTCCAAGAAGGCGACCTGGCCAAGCTAAACGAGCAGGCCAAAAATCTCGACCTGCCGATTGTCATTGTACCGGCGCCTCCCAAAACCGGATACAAATGAACATAGTCACATATATCGAGTCGCCGCCGAGGGGAAAAGGGACTCCCCCCCCGGCGGCGCATTCGGCTCACGCCATAATTCACTTTAATAATCGACCCAGTCGCGGTTGCCCCGATTCGCTAAATATGTTAGGTTTTCGATAACTCTCCCACCTTCGGAAATGCTCCCTTGATAACTCGGAAAGGAACCTTCCTTGCTGAAGATACAACGAGGTATCTCCGCGCGCAATTGTCAAGGAATGACAAGGCGTACCGCTCTCAAAGCGGGTTTCATGGGTCTGCTTGGCTTGTCGCTGCCCGAAATCCTGCGGGCGCGCGCCGAGAATTCTTCGATCCGGAAGAATAAATCCGTCATTCTTCTCTGGCTTGACGGCGGTCCCAGTCAACTCGAAACCTACGATCCCAAACCCGATGCTCCGGCCGAATATCGCGGGCCGTATGGCGTCATTAATACCAACGTCCCGGGCATTCGCATCTCGGAGATGTTGCCCCAACACGCCAAGCATGCCGACAAGATGCTCTTCGTCCGCTCGCTGCACCACGGCTCGGGCGATCACTTCGCCGGCGCGCACTGCATGTTGACGGGCCGCATGGGCTCGACGGCCGTCAACCAAGCGCAGCAGTCTCCGTCCGTCGGCTCCTATGTCGCGAAGGTTCTCGGCCCGAACGCACCGGGGCTGCCGGCGTACGTCGGCCTCCCTTCCGCCGAAAGCGTTTCCCTATTTCCCGGTTACCAGGGTTCGGCCTATTTGGGGTCCGCCTACAATCCTTTCGATGTTGACCGGGAGAACCGGTACCTGCCCGCCAACAGTACGGCCGCGATTCATAAGCCGAAATGTCTTGAGAATCTCTCTCCACGCGATTCGGGAAGCATGGAGAGCCGACTCGACCTGCTAAGTCGGTTCGATACCCTGCGCCGCGATCTCGACGCCACCGGCATGATGGACTCTATGGACCGCTACCAGCAAGAGGCGGTCTCCATCATCATGGGCGGCAAGGCCCGCGAAGCGTTTGATCTCGATCGGGAGGATCCGCGGGTCGCCGACCGCTACGGCAAGAGCCCCTGGGGCCGATACACCTTGATGGCAAGGCGTCTGGTGGAAGCCGGCGTCACGTTCGTCACCGTGGATATGCCGCACTGGGACGATCATTCCAACATCAAGGAAGGCCACGGCTACAAACTGCCCGTGCTGGACCAGGCCGTCGGCGCGCTCATGCAGGATCTGAAGGATCGTGATTTGCTAAACGACGTCCTTGTCGTCATCATGGGCGAATTCGGCCGGAGCCCCCGCCTGAACACCGGCCAGCCGGACAGCCCGATCCCTGGTCGCGACCACTGGGGTTCCGCTATCTCCGCGATCCTTGCCGGCGGAGGCTTGCCCGGCGGCCAGGTCATTGGCGCGACCAACGCCAAGGCGGAATACCCCGTCGACCGGCCGGTCAAACCGGCCGACCTCTTGGCGACGGTGTACCAGGTCATGGGTATCGATCCCCGGCAAACCTTCAAGGATCATTCCGGCCGGCCAATCGCCATCTTGGACGAAGGTAAACCGCTAGCTGAAGCAATTTGAACCTCGGTTCCTTATGCATGCGACCCGGCGAGCGGGGGGCATAAGCCCCCTGATGATTGAATCACCGTAATCGGGGGGCTCACGCCAACGCTCGCCGGGTCACGTCTTCCTATATCAGGAGGCTTACGCCCCCCGCTCGCCGGTGCAATTCTTTGAACACCGAACGCATTGCCTAATCCCAATTCCAAAAAACTGTCGTCAGAGCAGGCGCCAAGCCGGTAGGATAGTTTGTCACGTGTCAAAATCTCTGCCAATGTCTCTCTCGCATTGCTGAAGGATCGCTTCATGAAGGGTTTGTTTGTTGGCGGCTGTCTCCTATTATTCGCATCATATTGTCCGTTGATGGCCAGTGACAAACCTCTGTCACCGCAAGTGGCGCCCAAGAAAATGACGATGCCCGAGGGATTCAAGGCAACGCTTTTCGCCGGTGAGCCCGACGTTGTGCAACCGATCGCTTTTACCTTCGATGATCGAGGCCGGCTATGGGTCGTCGAATGCAATTCCTATCCAAAATGGAACGACAAGGAAGGCAAGGACCGGGTCCTCATCTTCGAGGACACGGACGGCGACGGCCATTTTGACACTTGCAAAGTCTTTTGGGATAAGGGCGCCAACCTGACGGGCATCGAGTTCGGCTTTGGCGGCGTCTGGCTCTGCGCCACGCCCAACCTCCTTTTCATCCCCAGCAAGGACGGCGCCGATACGCCGGCAGGACCACCCCAGGTGATTCTCGACGGCTGGGATATCAAGGCTCAGCACAATGTCTTCAACAGCCTGACCTGGGGTCCGGATGGCTGGCTCTACGGCTGCAACGGCATTCTGTCCAATTCGCGCGTCGGCGCGCCTGGAACGAAGGATGAGAAGCGCGTGCCGATGAACTGCGGCGTCTGGCGCTACCATCCCACGAAGAAAGTGTTCGAAGTCGTCGCCCACGGCACCACCAATCCCTGGGGCCTTGACTTCGATGACTACGGCCGAATGTTCATTACCAATTGTGTGATCAAACACCTGTTCCATGTCATTCCCGGCGCCCATTACCAGCGCATGTACGGGCAGGACCTGAACCCCAACTGCTACTCGCTGATGGAAAGCTGTGCCGATCACATTCACTGGGCGGGCGGCGATTGGACTACCTCGCGCGGCGGCAAGGGCGAGCATAGCGACAAGGGAGGCGGCCACGCGCATTCCGGGGCAATGGTTTATCTGGGTGACAATTGGCCCGACGAGTATCGCAATAATGTCTTCATGTGTAACCTCCACGGCAACCGCATCAATCGAGACATTATTGATCGCCATGGTTCAGGGGTCGTGGCCCGCCACGGCAAGGACTTTCTCTTTGCCAACGACGAATGGTTTCGCGGCATCTCGCTGAAGTATGGCCCGGATGGCTGCGTCTACGTCTCCGACTGGTGCGACACTGGCGAGTGCCACAACTACGTTGAAGTGGATCGTAGCAATGGGCGCATTTACAAGGTTACGCATGGGAAGACCAAACCGTTTCATGGCGATCTGGCCAAATTGAATGACGCAGAGCTGGTCAAATTACAATTGCACAAAAACGATTGGCTCGTCCGCCAATCGCGACGATTGCTGCAAGAACGCGCGATTTCAGGAAAGCTCGAAAAAAGAACACTCGGCGCCCTCATGGCGATGCTCAAGGATGATCCGGTTGCCACGCGGCGGCTTCGGGCTCTTTGGGCTCTTTTTGTCGTCGGCGGCTTGAATGAGGAGCGGATCGTGAGCCTGCTTGGCGATTCGCAAGTCGACCTGCGGGCGTGGGCGGTTCAGTTGGCTGTGGACAATCGAAACCCCTCTCAAGCAGTGGTCGATCAATTACTCAAAATGGCCGGCGACAAAGGCTCATTGCCGGTGCGATTGTCCCTTGCGTCGGCATTGCAACGGCTGCCATTGGAGCAGCGCTGGGGCATTGCTCAAGCCCTTCTGAAAAATGCGGAAGATGCTAAAGATGCCAATCTGCCTTTGATGCTCTGGTACGCCATTGAACCGTTGGCCGCGCTCAATCCAGAAAAGGCCATGTCACTCCTGGCACATGCGGAAATAACCTTAGTCCGAGAGTACGTTGCCCGCCGGGTTGCTTCCCAACCGGCGTCCGCGGGTGATCCCTTGCCCGGTCTTGTTCCGCTCATTGACCTTGCGAGCCGGGTTCGCCGAAGCGAGGTGCAGCGAGATATCCTGAGCGGGATTCTTGAAGCTCTGAAAGGCCGCCGCCAAGCGCCGATTCCCAAAGCTTGGGTACAGGCCTACCCAATCCTGGAGGCGAGCCCATCCGAGGAAGTGCGCGATTTGGCGCTGACGCTGGCGGTTATCTTCGATGACGAACAAGCGTTGGAGACGGTGCGAAAGACGATCCAAGCCAAGGATGGGTCGCCCACCAGGCGGCAGAAAGCGCTGGAGACGCTGATCTTCAAGCAGAAGCCGGATCTCTTGCCATTGCTCAAGGAACTGCTGGCCGACAAGGACTTGCGCGCCAATGCTATTCGGGGTTTGGCCGCCTTCACCGAGGACAAAATCCCCCTGCTTCTCTTGCAAAACTACTCCTCGTTCACTCCGGCCGAAAAAGCCGATGCCGTGCAGACCCTGGCTTCCCGGCCGGCCTATGCCCTTGTCCTTCTCGATGCCCTCGAAAAAGGCCACATCCCGCGCAGCGACGTGTCGGCTTTCGCGGCTCGGCAAATGGTTGAACTGAAGAATCAAGATGTCAGCCGGCGGGTCGCGAAGGTCTGGGGGGCCGTGCGTTCGAGCTCACAAGATAAGGTAGCCCAGATGGCGAAGTATAAGGCCATGTTGACGCCGGATTACATGCGATCGGCCGATGGCTCCAAGGGTAGGCTGGTCTTCACAAAGACCTGCGCCACGTGCCATCGCCTATTCGATGAAGGCGCACGGATCGGGCCGGAACTGACCGGATCGCAGCGGACCAATCTGAGCTATTTTCTCGAAAACGTTCTCGATCCCAGTGCCGTTGTGGCCAAGGAATATCAGATGACGTTGGTCGAACTAAATAGCGGCCGGGTTATTACCGGCATTATCAAGGACGAGAACGACCAATCGATCACCATCCAGACCGAAAAAGATACGATTGTAATCCCCAAGAAGGAAATAGATTCTCGAACCCAATCGCCCGTTTCCATGATGCCTGAAGGCCTTTTGGACAAATTGACGAAGGAAGAGGTGCGTGATCTCGTAGGTTATTTGGCCAGTCCGACCCAAGTGCCTCTCCCGAAAGCCGAGAAAACGAAGGTCGGGGCTCGCAAACCGTAGGGCCACTGCCTGGCTAAGGTAGGTGGAGGACTTTGTTCACCACCAAGGGCCAAAGGCCGCCGGGTTCGTAAACTGATAGTTGGAGATACTCGAGACCGCAGGAATTGAACATCATTAATGCCCTGGAGGAGAGATCGTGGCAACACCTCAGATGTCCAAGGAACAATGGAAGGCTATCCCAGCTCAGCGCAAGAAGAAAGATGCCAAGGGGGTCCGCTTTCTCAAAGTGAAAGAAGTCGAAGCGGAAAAGCTGATGGAAGTCCGTGTTTTCGCCAACGCGGAGCACATCAAAGATCCGGTCCCAGCCGAGTGGTTGCAATAGCGCCAAATTCCGTTCGGCCCGCTCAGGTCATTTCTGCAATTCCCTTACCATCGGTGAAATAACCTGGCAGCTTCGCCATAACCCAGGGGCGGTTGCGAGTTCTAAACTCTTTCGTTGGAACTGGCATCACTCTTGCTTGTCTCCTGCCCGATAATGGTTCAATTCAGCCTTAGATCGACCCTCTGACCCTGTTGCTCAATTGGCGCTGATCCAGAGGGTCGGAGCCTGATCCTCAGGATCAAAGTGGTGATCCAGAGGGTCCAGCTGCAAAACCATGAGGTCTTCTGACATCCAATGACCGCAACTGCGCTTACCGCCAAACCCACCCTCGAGACCCATTTTGTTGCTCCAGAGGGTCGTTACCTGATCCACAGGGTCATCGGTTGGTCCACAGGGTCCCGATGGGAATGTAGAGATCCCAGAGGTGGAACCCTCGCATAAAAGCGGCAAGCTCAGCAGGAGAATCTCTCTATCACTTACGAAGCCGGGATTGGTAGGGAGTGTCTCTCCCTTGAAATGAAACGAATTAAGTGCCTTGATGAGTTAGACTTAAGACTAAACAATGGAATCGTTTCAATTAGCGGGCCTATCGGAAGTGAGCGGTGAATGGATAATCAACAGCAGCCCGACGGCCCTCGGCCCTCCAGCCTGTTACTCCCTTCCCCGGAGACTTGCGAATCCTCGCCCCATCCGCCGAAGGTGGAGTTGATCGGCTTTGCCCGCCAGGTGGTCGTGGCGGTGCTCATTACGGTGCTGATCCTGGCCATTGCTTATTTCCTATGGCGCGGGATTCATGTTTTGCTTCAGGCGTTCGCGGGCGTGCTCTTTGCCGTGTTCCTGGCGGCATTGAGCGACTGGCTGAGCAAGCACACGAACCTTTCCTACCGCTGGTCCCTAGCCGTTGTTGTTTTGGGGCTTTTCCTCATTACCGGCGGGATTGGATACTTGCTGTGGAACCTCCTATCAATCCAAATTGGCGAACTGGTGCAAACCCTGCCGGTCTCCCTGGAGAAGATCAAGGCCTATTTGATGCAGTACGCTTGGGGTCGCTACCTGGTGGAGAATGCCCCCAGCGCCGCGAGCGGGCTCGCCGACGTAGGCCAGTTCACCAAGATTACGGGCTTTGTCTCCGGGGTAGCCGGTTTTGTTGAAGCTGGCATCGTGATTCTCATCGTGGGCATCTTCGGAGCGGCTGAACCGGACGTCTACAAGACGGGACTGCTCTACCTGGTTCCTCCCCGCCGCCGCCCTCGCGCTGGGGAGGCAGTTGATGCTATTGCCTTCAATTTGCGGCATTGGATGGTTGGCCAAGTGGCGCTTATGGTAATTCTCGGCATAACGACCTGGGCCGGGCTATCGCTGATCGGTGTGCCGCTGGCCTTGGCGCTCGCCGTCATGGCCGGGGTCCTGGAATTGATTCCTTACGTCGGCGCCTGGATTGCCGCCGTGCCGGCCGCGATGATCGCGCTGCTCAAGGGGCCCGAATACCTAGCGTACACTTTAGGGTTATACCTTCTCCTGCACCTGCTTGAGGGCTACGTGCTGCAGCCTCTCATCCAGCGGCGGGCCGTTCATTTGCCGCCGGCCCTGACTCTGGTCGCCCAAGTGCTGATGGGTGAAATGTTCGGAATCCTAGGCTTGTTTGTGGCCGCTCCGCTCACGGTGGCGGCGATGGTGCTGCTGAAGATGCTCTACGTCGAAGATACGCTGGGCGATAATGCGGTGAAAGTACCCGGCGAGCGGCGTGATGAGGTGAACGCATTGCCCCAGGCTATTGATGGGTAGTGGTAAAGTTTACCGGACCGAAAGACCGACGGACCGGAGCATTGGGCACGTCAATTGCTGTTTCGAGTCCTACTAACCTTGTCTGCGCAATAAGCAGTTTGGGATAATTGTAGCGGCAGACAAGAGAACATTTCTTGTAAAAGCGTTTGTAGAAAACTAGATCAGTGCCGCGCACTGCCTTACCATCGGTCGCATGCCGCCGCTGATCAAGTCCGAATTTCCTCCGCTTTTAGTGCCTGGACTGCACAACCGCACCGTTACGGAGCTTAAGCAGCTATGCGTTACAGGCTTCGCCAATTCAGCGACGCGCGGTTCGATCATGCTTGGATTAGAGGACGTTGTGACTAGACTGTGTGGAGCTGCTCTTGCGGGCGAAATCTGGATAGATGGCAGCTTTCTGACGCAAAAGCTTGATCCCGAAGATGTAGATATGGCGTTCGGCGTACCACACCAGTTGTACGACAATGGCTCACCAGAACAGAAGCAAACGCTTGAATGGTTTGTTCAGTCCAACCTGAAATCCTCGCACCATTGTGACACTTACATTTGGTTCGAGTATCCACTGGGGCATCCGATGCACGCGCAAACCCTAGACAAGCGTAATTATTGGCAAAGACACTTCGGCTTCAGTCGGAGACTAGAGGCCAAAGGTATCGCGGTGATTCTAATTCCTGATGGTGCGATATGAGCGTTCTTGCTGACATCCGTGATAAGCTACAAGACACGGAAGGAATGATCGCGCGCCTAGAACGTGATCTTGCTACTAATCCTCATCTTCCTTCAATCTTGTTAGAGATTAAGTCGCTAGAGAAACGACGGAAAAAGTATGAAGAAGAGTTTACAGTAGCGACCGCCAGCTTGGGGATAGACGTTTGCGCTTATCGCATCTTGCCAGAAACAGAGCATGTCAGAGTCGCTGGCTTGGCCTCGGCTCTTATTGACTACCAATCGCTTGTTTCGGTGTTTTACGATGCAGTCAAACGAGGAACCACCAAACAAAGATCCAGAATAAGCGCCGAGAGTTACGAAGAGTCAGCATTCGAGTTCGGCTATGCATTTGCGGGGTCAGTGGGCTTTGTGTTCACAGTCCCCAACGAACGCACCCTTTTCGACAACTCTCCGCTAGATCAATCAATCCAGATGATTTTCGACTTGTCGAGATCAGACCAGCCATCTCAGATTCTTGCATTCGCCCATCAAGTTGGTCCTGGCCCGATCAGTGCCATGTATAAGTGGGCCGCGAGTCACGTAAAACACGGGTTTAGCGTTGACATTCAATGGAAGCGCGGATCGGACCTCAAAATGCAAGCCCTGATTCAGCAGTCGGAATTCGCGCGCCTACAGGCCGCTATTGCGCAAACGAGTGAGGAAACAACAGTCGAGACCACGCTAACAGGCACCCTGTTGGGGGCAGATGTCGGCAAACGCACGTTTCGTCTAAAACCGGACGCTGGCGACGACATTTTTGGATTTTGTGGAGAGGTGATTGACGAGTCCCACACAGTTGAGCTTCCGAAGCGTTACACAGCTACGTTGCGTGTGACGACTAAACTGCATTATGCAACAGACCAAGAAGATATTTCTTACGCGCTGCTTCGGCTTGAGCCAGCATAACAGACCACTTTATCGCCGCTTGTGCATTGTTCCGATCTCTTTCCGCGCGGCAACCGGAAATTGCTTGACAGCCCCCTAAACGTCCGTCTCGCGTCAAGGCATGGCCAGCACTGTAACGTGTGACGGCAATTCACGCGTGCGGTAGACCCGCTGCGTCGCCTTTTGATAGTCGGAATCCTTCGCGCTGTAAATATCCACGAACGTCTGCGGATTGCGGTTCACCAAGGGAAACCAGGTTGATTGAACCTGGACCATAAGGCGGTGGCCGCTGCGAAATGTGTGATAGACGTCACTGAGCTGAAACTTCACCGCTGTCGGTTTGCCGGGAGTGAACGCCTCCGGATTCTCGAAACTGTTGCGAAACTTGCCGCGCATTACGTCCCCGCGCACAAGCTGCTGGTAGCCGCCCATTTTCACGCCCGTGGGATTGGGATTTGGATCGGGGTAATCACTGGGATAGACGTCGATCAGCTTGACGACCCAGTCGGAGTCGGCGCCCGTCGTGGATACGAAGAGATCAGCCTTGATCGGCCCGGCAATTGTGAGGTCTTCCTCGAGCGCGTCTGTCGTGAACACCAACACGTCTGGCCGGCGGCCGGCGAAGCGCTGGTCGGCGGTCATGTACTCGGCGGCCATGCCGATCGCTGTAGCGTCGATAAAAGGAACCGGCTTGGCCGGATCGCTCAAATACTCATCGTGGCCACTCTGGGGACTCGCTTCGGGAGGCAAGTCCTCGCGGAGTTTGCCGCCGGCATGAAAGTAAAGGGACTTCGGCTTTGCTTTCGGCGGGGGCCATTTATCGTGCTTGCGCCAAACGTTCGTGCCCGTCTCGAACACCCAGGCCTCCGGTTGACCGGCTTGGGCAGGCTTGTCCTTAAGGCGGCGCTCAAAGAACGGGAATTCAATATTGTCGCGATAGAATTCCGACGTCTTGGCGTTGAACGAAACGTCACCGAGCTTGGCGCCGTCGCCCCGGCTCCACCCGCCATGGACCCATGGCCCCATCACCAGGAGGTTGTTCGTCTTTGGTGAGTTTTTCTTGATATTGTTGAACACTTCCAGGGCGCCGAAGAGGTTCTCGGCGTCGAACCAACCGCCCACCGTCATCACGTCAGGTTTGATGTCCTTGAGATGGGGGCGCAGGTTACGGGCCTTCCAGAAGTCATCGTAGGTTTCGTGCTTAATCGCCTCGTCAAAAAACGCCGCCTCTCCCTTGAAATAGCGCTTGCCCGCTTCGCTGAGCGGGCCGAGCTTGAGGAAGAAATCGTAGCCGTCCGGCGTGCCGTGATCGAAGCGCTCGGTAGGCTTCTTCGTCGGCTCGGGGCGCGGCCGGTCAAATCCTGCCATGAAGTTAAACATATGCGGCAGAAAGAGCGCGCCATTGTGGTGCCAATCGTCGCCGATAAACCAATCCGTCACCGGCGCCTGGGGGGAAGCCGCCTTTAGCGCCGGGTGGGCATCGATCATGCCGGCCGCGGTGTAGAAACCGGGATACGAGATGCCCCACATGCCGACTTTGCCGTTGTTATTTTCCAGATGCTTGACCAGCCATTCGATCGTGTCAAACGTGTCGCTGCTTTCATCGATGCTGGTTGAGCCTTCTTTGTGGGGATTGTGCGGCCGCATGTTGACGAATTGCCCCTCCGACATCCAGCGGCCTCGCACGTCCTGGTAGACGAAGATGTAGCCGGACTTGGCGAACAGGGCTGACGGCCCAAGGTTGTCGCGATACTGGTCGGCGCCGTAGGGGCGGACGGTGTACGGTGTGCGCGTCAACAGGATGGGGAACTTCTGGCTTTGATCTTTTGGCACGAAGACGGAAGTGAAGAGACGTTGCCCGTCGCGCATGGGGATGCGGTACTCATATTTCGTGTAGTCGGCTTTGATCTGGGCCAGTTCCTTTTCCCTGGCATCCGCTCCAGAAGGCGCAGGTTGCGCGGCCAGGAAGCCCGGAAAGGCCGTACTCAAAAGCAAAACAGCCGAGAAGACACGATGGAACAAGGTCATGGTGCGGCCCCAAACTTAGTGAGGGTTAATGTACTTTTCTGGAGATGAGCTAAAACTAACGACAACGAACACCATGAGCAACCCAGTTGCTGCAACATTACGGATTGCCGGGCGTACTCCCGGTGCTAACGCAACCGGGCTCGCCAAAGGCAGCCGGGCTTGATGAGAGGACTTGAACATCCTCCCCCGTTAGAAGGACCAGGTCATGAACCTGTTATACCACTCCGTTCATTCATAGCGCAGTGCGTCGATCGGTTGCAACATAGCCGCCTTGAATGCCGGAAGAAGTCCAAAAAGAATGCCTACCCCCATCGAGAAGCCGAATCCAACCGCGACGGCCCACTCCGGGACGGCGACCAATACCATATCGGGATGCATCCGAGCGATAAACGAAACAGCATATCCGAGAGCGATGCCAAGCAGCCCTCCGAGCGTACTGAGGACGATAGCCTCCGTAAGGAATTGCAGAAGGATGTCACGTCGCCGGGCGCCTAGCGCCTTGCGCAGGCCGATCTCCCGCGTTCGCTCCGTCACGGATACCAGCATTACATTCGTAATGCCAATCCCACCAACTAACAAGGAAGTGCTGACCACGGCTACCAGAACCGCGGCGGCAATCACGCGTATCCGGTTAAAGGTCTGCAACACTTCATCCTGTGTGCTGATGCGGAAGTCGTCGGGCTCGTTCGGGCCCAGCCGGTGATGCCTTCGGAGCGCGCTAATTAGCTGTGCCCGTGCCTCGGGCACCTGCTCCGGGGTGACGGCTTCTGCCATGAAAGGCAAAGCTCTTACCGAATCTGGAAACATCTCGAGGGCTACCGGATAAGGGATCAGCACGACGTTGTCCAGGCTACGTCCCAGGAAGCTCCCTTTGTCCTCCAAGAGTCCGATTACCTCAAACCGCTTGCCGTTGATTATCACATGCTGGTCGAGAATGCCGTCGTCCGCCTGCATGTTATGGAGCACTTCGCGTCCCACGACGCAGACCTGCTGTCCATTACGTATCTCGACTGCGCCGAAGCATCTCCCCGCGTTGACAAAAAAGTTGCGAATGTACTGGAAGTTTGCCGACGTCCCTTGTAACTCCGCGCGGACCTCCCGATCCTGGTATTTCACCCGCACGTCGCGCACCACGAAAGGCGCCGTCCGGTTGATGGCCGGGCAAGATTCATCGACCTCCTCGATATCGGCCAACGTCATTTCCGTCCAGCCCTGGGTTTCATAATACCCCGGCGGTCGTCCGGGGAAGACCCAGAGGGCATTGGTGCCCATCCCCTTCAGAAGGTTGCCGACATGATGGGAATAGCCCTCGATGGCGGCTGTCACCACCAGAGTGCTCATGACGCCGATGATAATTCCGAGGACCGTGAGGAAACTGCGCAGCTTGTTCGTCCACAGCTGCTCAAAGGCGGTCCGGAGATTCTGGAAAAACAACATCGATCTTCTTCCAAATGAGGAGGAACAGGGTGCGCAAGCTCAGTCATCACGACTTCCTGACGTGGATTCATCGGAGATAATTTCACCATCAACAAGGCGAATGACGCGCCGACTGTGCTTGGCAACCGCGGCGTCGTGCGTGACAATTACGATGGTCTGTCCCTCCCGGTTCAGTTGCCCGAACAGCGTCAGCAGTTCGCTGCCGGTGCGACTATCCAGGTTGCCGGTCGGCTCATCGGCGAGGAGAACGGTCGGCTCCTGGGCCAGCGCCCGCGCGATGGCCACGCGCTGCCGCTGGCCCCCGGACAATTCATTGGGACGATGATGGATTCGGTGCGTCAATCCCACACGGTGAATCGCCTCAAGGGAACGTTGCTTGCGATTCCGCGCCCTGGCGTACACAAGCGGCAATAGCACATTCTTCAAAACCGTCGCTCGTGGCAAAAGTTCGAATGCTTGAAAGACAAAACCGATCCGTCGGCTCCGGATGGCAGCAAGCGTTGACTGCGGCAGAAGAGAGACATCATCCCCCTCCAGGCAGTATCGGCCCGAGGTCGGCAGATCCAGGCAACCAAGAATATGCATAAGCGTACTCTTACCCGATCCGGACGGGCCCATAAGAGCGACGTACTCACCCCGCTCGATTGTCAGGCTGACATCATTCAATGCCCGGATGGTTTCCTCACCTACTCGGTAGATCTTGCTCACTCCCTGAAGCTCGATGACGCGGCGCCTATTGGGCAAGGAAGCATTAGGCTGGTGCCGGGGTCTTGACCCTAGCGCTTGCGCGTAATCGGTACGTATATTTCCCCTCGTCCCACTCATATCGCCCGAGGTTTCCAGGGAACTCGGTTCCGGACCACCGCTCTGTGCAAAGACCGGGACCGGATTCGGAACGGCGGGAACGATGCACACTTGGCCGCAGAAGGGACACTCGGCGCGCTTGCCCGCCGCGTTGTCGAGCACCCTTAGATTGCCGCTGCAGCCTGGGTTCTCACACTGAAACCGGATGACCATACCTGGCCTCCCACGCACGGGTGTCGGATTGGAGCAAGAGCGTAAACGTGCGAAAATTGGATCGGGACCTTTAGCGGGCACCGTCCTCTTGGACATCGCCTTCACTCAATTCCGCGATTGGTCTGCCGTCTTTCAGTTTTTCAAAACTTCGGTACGGACCGGCAACAACTCGCTCGCCCGAACGAAGTCCCTCTAGGACTTCGACTCGTCCGTGCTCTCCGATGCCCGTCTTAACGAGACGACAAGAGGCTAGCCCACCGGCTTCGACAAATAAGACCTGGTAGAAGGCGCGTGCCGAATCGCGAGCCCCGATTCCTTTCAAAGGCTCCTTCTCCGCCAGGGATCTCAAGGATCGGGGCAGGTCCCTTAACCTTCGGAGCAGGACGGCTTGAGACGGGATGGTGAGTACCTTTTCGTGCTCGGCCACCAGAATCTCAACGTTTGCCGACATCTCCATACGCGCCTGGGGCGGAGGCGAATCGATCTGAATCAGCACCTCAAAGGTTGTAGACTCCGAATTATTACTTGCCGTTCCACCTAATGAGGTAACCTTCGATCCTTTAGGGCTGACGTGCTTCACAATCCCGGCGAACTTCACCGGGCTCTCGCTCTGGAGATGAACAAGCGCTTTCTGCCCCGGTTGAACGAGGGTCACGCGCGATTCATCGATCCGCGCCCGGACGACCAGACGGTTGGGATCGCTCAGGGTCATGATTACCGTACCCGGATTATTCATGGTCCCAACCAAAACCACCTCACCCTGTTTGGCGGAGAGCTGAGAAATCACCCCCGACAGAGGAGAGCGAATCGTCGCTTTTCGCAGATCTTCTTTCGCCTTGGAAAAGGCCGACTCGGCTTCGACCAATTCCTGTTTGGTCATGTTCAACCGGGCCTTTTCCTTCTTGTAGAGGGTGGCAGCGTCGTCATATTCCGAACGAGCCACCACCTGTTTGGCATACAATTGCTTGAATCGTTCGAAATCACGCTGAGCCTTTTCCACGTCCGCTTCGGAAACCAAAATCGATTCTTTGAGTCGCTGGACGCGCGCTTGCGTGGATCTCAGGTCCGCTTCGAAAATGGCCAGGTCGAGTTGCAGGAGTAGTTGATTACTCCGTACAGTATCGCCCTCCCGAACCGTGAGGTCGGCGATTCGCCCGGAGACCTCGGCGCTAATCTTGACCTCGACTTCCGCCTCGATTTTACCGTTCGCCTCCACCACATGGCGTAGATCGCCAAGCGTCGCCTCCGCCAGGGTGACTTGCACCGGCGCTTCCTCTCGCAACTGCCACTGCGGCATCGTCAGATTGCCGTCCGGCCTGAGCTGACCGAAAAGGATGAGGCCGATCGAACCACAAAGGAACATGGGGAAAAAAGTTCGCATCAAAAGGTTCATCGCGTTGCCCTTCTTTAGAAGCCGAGCACGAGCTGTTTCAAATTCGTCAGTATCAAGAAATCGCCGGCGGCCTGGGCTAGGACGGTTAGCGCTGCGAGCAAGGCGACCGTGCGGCAAGCGGCGCCGACCCGTAGCTGGCCGGTTTTCGACAATCCAAGCCCCAGCAAGCCCCAGTACCACAGGGCAAATGGATCGAGCCGTCGGAGCAGAAGATACACCGGAAGGCTGAAGTCGGTACCGCTAAACCATGCCGCGGCAGACGTGCTTACCCGTGTCGTCTGGGTCTGCCAGATGAGGAAGAGCACGACGACCATCCGCACAATCTCGACGCACGAGGCAAAGACGACGACTCCCGTCAACAACGGCACATCAACCTTCCGCCCCGCCATCGAAACTGTAATGAAGAGGAATCCAGTCACCATCGTCAAGCCGGTCAACAAACGAACAGAACCCCCGAGCAACCAGCCGAGCCGAATCAGGAGCTTGGCAAAAGCTGCTTCTTTTTCCACCGCTTCCACAGCCTGGTTTGCCGAATCGCCCGCTGGCGCCTCCTGCACTCTCTTCGCTACTCTGCCGAACCGTTCCTGGGTCCTAAGATCCTCTTCATGGTCCGCCACGCCCGTTGACAGGACCGCACTGCCAAAAAGAACCTGGAAGAAGACCAGAAGGAGAAGGGCTTGGAAGTAACGATTGCGCTCGGCCAGATGCGTGAAGAGTTCAGCCGGACTGACGAGCAAGCGCACCAGGTCAAGCAATACGAGTCCTTCTCGGGGTCGGTGTGGGTGCGTAGAAGCAGGAGAGGAGACTGGGGACGACGGACTCTGCACGTGCGCATGCGCATCCAGGCCGGGGAGAATCTCGGCATCAGCAACACGCAGGGCCATACCCGGTTGCATCATGGGCAGGGACTCTCGGTACACAATGCAGTTGCGCTCCCCGCGGTAGAACAATCGAACGCTTGCTCGATCAACCGCGGTAGGATTTTTCGAGCATCGAAGTATTCCTCGGCAATGGCCCGAGCGGCCTTGCAATGCCCCTCGTAATCTCGATCAAGGGAATCGATGGCCGCCAGAACTTCCCTGGTATCACGGAAGGCCAGCACCCCTTGGCCGGTCGGAAGCCAGTCCGAGAAGCCGGTATCCTTAACCACGACAGGGCGGCCGCTTGCGAGGTACGCCGCACTTCGCTCGCTGAACCAGCCGCTGTTCGAAGCTACATAACCATGCTTGGCGACCCCGAATTCCGCCCGCGATTGGTGCAAATACTCTTGGTAGGTCCACGGATCGCGTGTCACCTTCAAAGGATCACGCAGCTTCCAGCCCAAGTTGAGCAACTTTTTCCGCGGCGCCGATGCGCCTCCCAAAGCCAGCTCAAAGATGCGGCCTGCCCGCTGCGGCAGATCCCAATACTCGTTGAACGAATCGGATTTCATGCCAAAGTAGCGCCCTTCGTAAACACGCGCCTTGTAGCTGTCCCATTGCATAACAGTGGTAAATTGCCCGTTGAACGGTCGGGGCGTCACCGGCCACGCGTCGAGTACGATCGGTTGACGTGTCGGTCGCCAAGGAAGTCCGTCGTCGGGGATCGTACACGCCGCATGCCCGATGTTTTCTCCGAATGAGAGAAATGCCGTATGCTGCTCCGCTAATTGGCGTGCTGCGGGATCCTGGAGGTGTCGAATCTGAGTAAAGGCGGGATCCGTATCGACCAGCACGCGCACCGGGGCCTCTAGGCACCAAGGACGCAATGGATTCATTCCCGACAGGTTCAGAATCAGGTCGGCATTTACACATATGGCAAACATACGGCCGGCGCAAGGCCCGTGCCATAGTCCCTCGTGCGCGTTGTGATAGGCCCAGCGGTCACCTAGTCCGACCCGGCCAAAGCACTTCGCCGCAAATTCCAATCCATAGCTCGCATCCTCATCCATCGTGTCGCGAGTCGGATCGTAGCAGCCGGGATAATCATCGCTATCCTCCAGGAAATAGACGTCGTGCCCGAGCGCTGCCAAGCCCATCACATATTGCAGATGATGCCACGCCAGCCCGCCGATCGGCCCACGCACTATGTAGCCAAGAACGACGATCCGCAGACGGTCAGCCGCTGCCAGTCTCGCCGGCATCACCCGAGGTGTGTTCATTGGCGATCCTCCGGCGCTCTGCTCGCGGCAAAGGAGAATTCCTCGACATGCCGATAAGTCTTCTCACGAATCTCGTTCTTGTCCGTTATCGTGAGAACCAGCTCCTCTGCCGTCACCGTCACCACCTTTGCCTGAAGCTTTTTGAATATGGTAAAGGCAATCTCAATGGAGCTTTCATCTAGGAACTGGTATCGCCCGGGAAGCACACTCATTCCCTCCCAGGTGATACGGAACACTCCATCCGCGGCGAATTCGATCCCTTCCTTCTCGCCTTTCTCGTTTCGACCTTCCCATTTGCCACGAATTAAATGTCTGGAGGCAGCCTTTCGGTCGCCAACAACTTGTTGAGCGTCCCCTTCAATCCTTGCGATTCCTCCTTCTTTTCTCAAGAAGGCGAAGCTGTCCCCCAGCCACAGGAGGGCGGACGATTGGAGCGCAAACAACGTCAGCACGAGGAGCAGGATAAGCAGTACTGCGCTGGCGAGAATCATCAGAATCATTCGAGCCGTTTTCCTGGTTCTCGGGATCGCTGTCAGGTTGGCGGCGAGAAGTTCACGTTCGATCCTTCCCTCACCTACGATTCCGGAGTCTGACTCAATGCGGCCGTGGCTGTCGTCGCCTTGTATGAACGCCATCGCGCATCCCCATTGGAGGAAGTCATGGAGACTTCTTGCTTGATTCGCGGTTGTCTGATTTAGTTTCACCTGCGCCGCTTCCTTGCCCGTTGTTGTTCCTTGTGGATCCAGTCGGAAGGTCTTCGATATCGTGATGCCGCGAATCCCAAAACCCGTGAGCGCCCACGCTGAAGGGGCCTCGGCGCGGCATTTCGCGCCCAAAGAAATCAAATGGTCCGGGCTCAATCCCAAAAAGGTCCGCTAGGTCTAGACCGGCGTCCGTCAGGGGCGAATCGGCACGGAGCCGGTAGGCTACAACGGTCGGCAATAGGGCGGCGTCCCTCAGGGTGCCCGCCTTGCCGGGGGCCTGGAGCTTGGGGTCGATACTATGTCCTACGTCCTTGGCGCCCACGCGCTCCTGACCGGTCTGTGTGCGCCAGACCGCCAGGCTCGGGTAGGGAGTCTCCGCCCAGAGAATTTTGAATGGACCTCCTTCTGAAAAGTAACTGTTGCCCTGAAAAACCACGTCCTTTTGTCCCGGAAACACGGTAAGCAGGTTCACCCCGCCGTCGACCTGGAGGATATTGTTGCGAACACCGACACTCGACGCGGCGAACTCCTGCACGAAGAGTGCTGACGGATTGGCCTGGTACGAGGGGGATATGCAGACTGTATTGTTGTAGACCTCGCAATTCTCCACTCTCTGTGCGTAGTTGTCGTCGTGTATGTGAATCCCGCCGTAATTGTTCTTCCGCGCATCGTCCTGGCTGATGTTGAAGCGGACCGTATTGCCGCGGAACCTGCGCGCGCTATAGAACTGGCAGAGCATGAGCCCCGGCCCGTCGTTGTCGTGGGAATAGTTGTATTGCAGGACCGAATTCGTTACCCCACCGTCCAGGTCGAACCCGCCGCCGTCTTTTGACCCGCCGGCGTAGTTCCGAAAGGATTCGTTTCGTTGAATCGCAATACGGTTCGCATCCCAGATCCAGATACCGACCGGCCCACCCTGGCGGGAATTGCACAGGCGGCCGTTTTGGTAGGCGACGCAGGATTCAACGACGCCCCCGTTAACGTCCGACATCTGAATTCCACTTCCGCTATTCTTCCGGAACGGTCCTGGAATTCCCGTGTTGTCGTGCGCCTGGCATGACACAACGGCAACATCCTCGTGAGCATAATCCTCAGCGTATGCCGCGAACGTCCCAGAGATGCAGATGCCGGCCAAGGCATTATCGTGGGCGACGGCGTCGGCGATGCGAGCGCCGCGGTACCCACTCTTGCCTCGTTTGCCGCATACAACGATCCCATACTTCCCGAAGCCGCTTGTCTCCACGCGCTCGACGCGAATTGCCGGCAATTTGATGTGGCCGGGCAAGTCATTCTCAAAGGCGATGCCGCTCCCCCGGTTTATTGCCTTGCCCGCGCCACGGACAATTAGGTCGTGAATGTAAACTCCCATTGTGTTGCGGATGAGAACTCCAAAGCCGTCTCCCGCGTCGATCGTCGCGCGCCCGGCCCCATAAGATCCGATGCAGATAGGGTGAGCTGGCGTGCCCGCATCGTCCCGGTTAAGCTGGATGCCGCCGAAGAATGTTTGACCCCCCTCGAGCAAAATGCTGTCTCCTGGGCCAAAGGACGTACGGCTGATGCGTTTGAGGGATCGCCAGGCCCGCGTCGGAGACGTGCCCGGATTGTCGTCGTCCCCGAACGAGCTGACGTAATACACGGTGCCGGTCGCTTCATTCCCTTCATCCCGCGCACGCCGGTCGTAGAATTCCCGGTTGGCTCTCCCCAGCCAGAACTCAATACCCTCCGACGTGCCCACGGCGAGGAGAATGGCTGCCCATGCCGCCAGTGCCACCCACCCGCGTCTCCATGAAGCGCGTGCCGCGAAGCCGTCACCAGCGGATTGCCGATCGACGAGTCCTTTCAGACCGTTGATCGGCTTCTCGAAGAAGTGCCAGGAAAGAACGGGCACGATGAGGAGGGCAATGCCGATAAGAGCAAGCTGCCGGCGACCGTCGAGGAATTGGCTTTCAAGATCGTATTTGCCGATCACATACGTAAAGGCCGCCATCATGAGATACGGCAGCAGCACGTGATAGACGTACACCCCGTAACTGATTTTCCCGAGGTAGACTGCCGGCTTAACCTCGAGAGCTTTTCCCATCCAGCCGCTGAAGCCAACCGCTGCGGATCGGACTAGCCAGACGAATACAAGGGCCACGGCAAGGTCGAACAGCACTTCCTGGGGCCAAGAGATGCCGTACGAGTGCAACACCCTCAGAGTAAGGACGGCAACGAGACCAGCGGGCAGCGCGAACAAACCCAGGGCTCGATTGACAAATTCCTTCCAGCGCGGGTTATGACAAACGATCGCAAGCAGGCTCCCCGCCCCAAGAGTGTCGAGGCAGGCAGGAGTCGGGCAGTAGGTCCAGTAAACGCCCCAATGGCAGCTCACAGCCATCGCCCGGTAAAGCGGACCGATAGCAACAAGGGCCAAGCCGATCGCCCACAGCCAGCGGCGGGAGCTGAACAGTACGACTAAAGGCCATACGAAATAGAACTGCTCCTCGATCGACAGAGTCCAGAAATGGAAAAAGGCATCGACCCATTGTCCCCGCGCAGCGAGGCAGAAGTTAACCGTATGGGTGAGAAGCCAGGGCAGGATCTCGCGTACGGGACCAGCGTCGAACGCCAGCGCCAGGGCGATCACGAGGAAATAGAGGGGCCAGATGCGCAGGCAACGCCGCACGTAGAACTCTCCAAGGCTTTTCCACCTACTTTGATCGGTAGTCGCATCGCGGTAATTAAGGAGCACGGTCGTAATAAGATACCCGCTGAGGACGAAGAAGAGTCGCACTCCGGCATGGGCGAAGGGGAAAGTTTTCCCCAGAGACGGCAGGGCGTGCTGCACGACGACTGCCGTCACCGCGAAGGCCCGCAAAGCGTCCAGCTGCGGGCGGTACGCCAAGCGCGCGTCCGGCAGGTGGATAGAGCGGGTTGTCGGTTCGGCACTCACGTTGGGGGGGCTCCGGTTCCTGGCTCGCGCCGGACACAATGATCAAAGGCACGACAAGCGGCGGCCGCGGTGTCTTCCGCGTCCAATGTACGGATGATTCGCGGCGGGCTGCCGACCACCACGGCGTACGGCGGCACATCTTTCGCTACGACCGTCTTGCATCCGACGATGCAACCGCGGCCCAAGGTCACTCCTGGCATGATGACGCTATCGAAACCTACCCAAACGTTGTCTTCGATAATCACGGGTCGCGGCGGGGAAACGGGTGGCAGGAGCCGAAGCGGCTGACCTGCCGCGGCCAGCAGGGCTTTTCGCCGCACGCTCATTGGCACGTCACGGCTCGGCCACGTGTCGGTCAATACCACGCCCCAGGCAAGGAGGCAATGAGCTCCGATGGTAATCCGGTCGTTGCAAATCAACGTCGTGGCGTTCAGGCAGGTATAGGCGCCTACGGAAACCTGTCCTTTTGGTCCGACGTTAAAGTTCGTCCGGTCGTAGACACCCGCCGCATCTCCCAGGGTCAGACCCGGGCTACTCTGCGAATGGAACCCGGCAAAGGCGTAGGAAGTATCAAGGTAGACATCCGGTCCGCGCACAACGTTGGCCGGAATGCCGACGGGGTACCAATCGTTGTCCAGATGCCAGCGCGCCTGGATCAAGCCGCACCTCCTTCAACAACTCGGGCCGGGTTGCCGACAACATGTGCCCCCGCGGGCACATCCTTAAGAACAAGCGCGCCCGGCTCGATGACCGCCCCAGCCCCAACCCGGACTCCTTTCAGAATGGTGGCGTTGTAGCCGATCCAAACGTCATCCTCGATGACGATAGGCCGTGCCTCGACGACCGGACGACGGCGGCGGTCCCCAACCGGTGACAAGGCGATCGTGTCCGCCAAACGAGCCGCTGGCGCGATCGGGTGGAAATCCGAATCGGCGATTGTGACCCCGCCGGCGACCAATACGCGCGCCCCCAATGTTATGCGTGAGGAACAGACGAGCGAGGAATTCGCCAGGTAGCAATAATCCCCGATTTCGACGAATCCCTCGGGTTCTATAGAAAGAGCCGTCCTCCAAATTGTCACATGATGACCCACGCGCAGCCCGATCGGCGCTACAGCGTAATAGTGCTTGAAGCAAAAGGAAGAATCGATCACCACCTTCTCGCCGACGGCGATATTGTTGGGAATGCGACCGGAAAACCAATCGCCCGGCAGCATGGCTCCCGGAATGAGTGGGTGCAAGATCGCCGCAGTCATGGATCAGCCTCCAACCTGGTGCAGCATGTCGCTCAGGACACGGCTGCTGTCGAAAAACTCTTCGGCAAGCCCGCGGGCGGCGCGGGCATGGAATGCCGGTTCCGATTCGATCCGGCGCAACGCATCAACCGCCCCTTCCACGTCGTGAAACGGCAACAGCCCTCGGCCTGTGGGAAGATACCGAGACCAGCCGGTGTCTTGGGCAATCACGGGCCGGCCGGCCGCCAGATAACAGGCCGACCGGCAGGAGAACCATCCCGTGCGTGCTTTGACGTACGTCTCCTTGGCGACGGCGAACTCCCCACGCGATTGCTGGAGGAAGGCGCTGTAAGCACGCCAATCAGCTGCATGCTCGGCCGGATTCAGCACCCGCCATCCTTGGCGTCGCGCCTCCTCGGCGGGGAACGGTGCGCCGGTGGTCTGTCCGACGACGACGGCAAGGCGGAGGTGAGGCACTCTTCGAGGCAAATCGAAGAAGCGCCGAAACTCGACATCCTTTTGGCCCCAGGTTTCGCCGCCATAATGCAATGGACGTGCGGCTGTCCAGTTCATCAACGTCGTATACGCACCACCCGCGGGTGGTGGGATCGTAACCGGCCATAGGTCGAGCCGAACCGGCTGGCGCGTCCGTCGCCAAGTGACCCCACAGAAAGGCATGAGACAGTCCGGCGCTCCCACGTTCTCGCCGAACGTGAAGTGGTGCGTATGCCCCTCCAGCATCTCGCGCATGCCCGGTTGCCCTGGGGTGAATCCCGCCCGTGTGGCATACTGGACCTGTGTGAACATCGGGTCCGAATCGATTAACGCGCGAACCGGAATGTCTCGGTATTCGTCGCGCAGGAACGTCGAGCAGGAGACGTTGACAAAAACGTCGGCCGACCGGCACAGGTCGCGCACTGTGGACTCGGACAGACCGAAGCAGCGCCCAGAGGCCTCATCACGATATGCCCACCGGTCACTCATCCTAAACGCGTCCATTACCGAGGCGAGGTGCGCGACAATGGCCGAGCAGTCCTCCGAGCTAGGATCGGTCTGGTACATGGGCCACAGCCGCGTGTCCTCGATGTAATACGTGTCGTGCCCCAGCGCGGCGAAGCCGGCTGGGTACTGCACATAGTCCCAGGTGACCCCTCCGGCCGGCAACAGGCCCAGGTATCCACCAACGATGACGCGCATTCGACTCACCTTCTGGCGCCTGCCTCGCCCTCATAGGAGCGAATGTAGGTATCGAGCTCCAAGGGCGTTGGCACGTCGCAAATTCTCTGTCGCGATTTTAGGGATATCCCTTGGAGATCCGTCGGCGCCTTCACATCCAGGCCTTCAAGGATTGTGGGACATACATCCATGAGCTGCGCTCCCTTGACTTGTTCGCCACGACCTGGATTATGCGGGTCATGGAGGATGAAGATGCCGTTCTGAGCATGGTTGCAGTCGTCGGGACCGGTGTCGTTCTCGAATGTGTAGATGTCGCCATGTCCAAGTGAACCTACCGATCGCCAGAACAGATCCCCAAAGTAAACGATTAAATCCGGGGCAATGCCATTTACTTCGCGATAGATCTCATCGGGGAAATAGACCTTGGTTCCGATATCTCGACCGTGGGGATCAGGCACGGCCGTTAATTCCGCGGCCAATCTCCTGCGGACTTCTTCGTACTCCGCTTTCGGAATGATGCCTCGAGGCTCTCGCCCTTTGACATTCAAGAAAACCCGTCCGTAGTAGCCGCCGTTTCCCCAGGCGATGGTGCGTGGCCAATCGACCTCCAGATCTTCAAAACGGGAGATCTTGCCGGGCTCGGGGTTCTGCCTCAGATGCAAATAGCCCTTTGCCCGGAGCCATTCGTTAATACAGATGCCGCCGTCCATGCGCTTGGCGCCGTGATCCGATACGACCATTACCGCGGTATCGTCTCCTATTTTCTCTAACCATTCGCCGATCTTTTGATCGACGCGGACGTAGTAGTCGTGGATCGCACTTTCATGGGAATTGCCGGCTTGATACCGGAAATGCTTGGGGTCTTGACAGCTCCAGAAGCCGTGGTGCATGCGGTCCACGCCGATTTCCATGACCATAAAGAAATCCCACGGCTTCTTTTCCAGCAGATGATCGACGATCCTAAAACGAGCATCGGTCATTTGATGGACCTGGCGGAGCAACCAGTCTTTGTCTTCGGTGCGGAAATTGCGCACATCGAATTCGTAATCCGGGGCAATGCTCAAGACTTCCTCTTTGAGACTTGCAGGATAAGCGAAGTTGTCTTCCACTCCGGGCGTCAAGAAATCGGAAATCATGTACCCGTTCAGCGGTCGGATCGGAAAGGTCTGCGGCACCCCGACGACCACGCTCGTCTTACCCGCGTCGGTCAAGTAGTCCCACACGCGCTTCTGCTTGACCGAGGTTGATAATGCGGTAGACATTTTGTCGTACGAGTAGTCCGCGCGGTTGCGAAATCCGTAGATTCCGAGAACCCCCGGGTCCTTCGACGAAAGCATCGAACTCCATGCCGGCACCGTAATCGCCGGAATGCACGATTCGAGTTCGCCCCAGATGCCACGCTTTGCCAAGCGATTCAGATGAACCAGATCGTTGCGCCACTGGTCAAACACGAGTTCGGGTGCCGCGCAATCCAGACCGATGACGAACATCTTCCGCGCGCGGGCCGAGCTGTGACCGTTTTGAGACCGTTGCATGAGCAGCCTTTCCCCAATGGCTCTAGTTCAAAAAATCAACTGGTAATCTCGCTGCCTCAACCTCACCCACATGACGAGCGGCACGGTCACTCCACGTATCCAAGCGAGCGCAAGCGGCGCATGATTTCTGCTTCCGCTTCCGGTGCGATATTTGGCTCGTCTGCTTCTTGATTCGAAATCGGCGCCGACGAAACTGACATTTCAATGCTCTGCACGGGTCGTGATGACAGGTTGTCGCCCGCCAACACGCCCGTGGGTACGCGGCCCTCCATCGTAGTAGGGATAGGAAGGCTCAGGCTGAAAAGAAGAAACGGCGCGATATCCAAGATGGACAGGGCGGGTAGCATCGCTCCTTGACGCAATCCCGGTCCGCGCGCGAGAAAGATCCCCTCCGGGCGATGCGTTCCGGTCGGCTGCGGCCGGGGTTTGACCACTGTTTCCGAAGCAAGGATCGAAACGAGCCCACCGTCTCTAAGGCCCAGGGTGAGATCCGGCGCTAGATCTATAAACGGCCCCGAGAAGGCCTCCTCCCGAGTCCAAATACTGCGGACCATCGGTTCTCCGCTTTCGGGATCTCGGACCGCATGGAGTTCCTCGATGAGTTGGCGGCGCACGCGATCGTATTGCGCAACTGGGATTCCTGGTCCATCCTTGCCGTCGTTTACGACGAGGTGAATCCCGTTGGAACTTGGCGTGGCCGCGTAGGCGCTCGTTCGCTTCCAGTCGAGTTGATAGATATGCCGGCCGAGTTGGTCGAGGCCGAGCACGGCCAATTCGGACGGGTGTGGCGCGTCCTTCGCCCATGCGAGATAGCCGTGTTGCTCCAACCAGGCATTTACGAAGAACGTGGCTTGCTGCGGGCCAAAACCGTGGTCAGAGGCGAGTAAGATCGTGGCTTCCGGATCCGCGAGTTCGACGATCTCGGCTATTAACCCATCGAGTTCGCGGAAATAATCAAGGCAGCGCCGGCGAATCCGCACTTCCCAAGGTGACGGTTCCTGGCCTAGCCCGTCGGCGACGATGAAGCGCCAGAACAGGTGTTGAAGTTTGTCCACACCATCGAACAGGACCGCGGTCAGGTCGCAGGGATCCTCGCGCATCAACATGCGCAAAATGCGAAACCAATGCTGTTCTCTCCGAATATGAAAGTCAATCCACTGCTCGTATTCATCGGCGGGGCATCCTTCGATAGCCCGTTGTTCTAATTCCATGTCGAACGCCAGCTGTCTCGCGTCGAAGCCGGGCATGGTTCGCAGACGATCATAGAGGCCGTCGGGGTAGCACCCCAACTTCAGTTGACGCCAAGGCATCCACCCGGGGACCACATGGCCGTTGATGCGCGGGGGCGGAAACGTCATCGGGAAGTTGAGCACGGTCGCCCGCAGGCCGCTTTCGCTCGCCATCGACCAGATCGTCTTGCACGCGATGTCGCGGGCCGTCAGCAAGCGAATCTGTGGATTATCCGGAGACTCCTTGCGGAAAAAATCAAAGATGCCGTGGCGCCCCGGGGCGCGGCCGGTCATCAATGAAGTCCACGCGGGCGGAGTGAGCGCCGGAATCACGGAGCGCAGTTCGGCCCGAACGCCTGAGTCTACGAACCCCCTCAAGTACGGCATCACTCCGTCTTGCATCAGTTCATCGAGCACGGAGAAGGTCGCCCCGTCCAATCCGATCAGAACGGTCGGATTCGCTATCATGTTGCGATCCCCTGTTTTTGCGGCGCCAACGACCCATTCAGATTCGCGTGGATGAAGTCCACCCACTCGCTGACCGAAATGTCACGGACCTCTTTCTGGGCGATCCCGGCAAAGAACTCGGCAAAGGGGAACTGTTGGCCGTAGTGCTCCTGCATGTTGTTGGCCAAGTAGATTACTTCGATGGATCGCCAGTTCATGTTGCCGAGTAGGTACGTGTCCTCGGTAATGTCCGTGCCGCTATCCCGGTCCTCGCTGAGGCTTCGCAACAGTCCCAGAAAGTATTCCAAAACCTCTTCACGCTTGGGATTCATGCTTCATCTCCAGATTAAGGCCGTACAAACATGTCGCCATGATCCAATCGCCTTCTCGGCACGTAAAGGCGCTCAGGACCGAGGGCCGACCCTCGCCGCTCTTTCCTCGGCGCGCTAACTCTCCGACCAGGCGGATTTGCACCGTCCCGGAAACCGGATCCACATTCTGGGCGATCAACGATTGTGACCCGTTGGGCATGCCATACCCAAGCGCCTTGGCCACGGCTTCTTTCGCGCACCAAACGCGCAATGGCCATTCGTCCGTTTCGCCCTGCGACAGGGAGTTCAGCAGTTCTTGCTCCTGCTTACTGAACGCCAATCGCTTGGCTTCCGCACTCATCCGATCGATTCGCTCGATGTCCACGCCCACTCCCGTCCCGGGGCGACCGGGGCCCGCAACCGCGACCGCGGTGCCCCCGCAGTGCGCGATGGAGACAAGGGGCATATGTGGCCCGCCCGCGGACCACGGACCTTGGACCACGGGCCGCCCATGCTCGTCGGCCTGGATTTCCACGTCCGCCGGACAGAGTGAAAGCCCGTAATTCTTCTGCAAGCAGTCTCGCAGCGCGTCCTTGGCGGCAATCCTGCCGAGCAGCCACTCAATGCGACGCGGCGGTGGGAACCGCAGGTTGTGCCAAACCTCGCGCTCGGACCGACTTAACACGGTATGTGCAATAGCCCGCTGCCAGATGGCCCCATGATTGGTGAAAAACCCCTTCGGGAATGCTTCCAAACTCAATCGATACGCTCGGAAGCCCTCGGATTCGACGAAGGAACCCGCTACTCGTGGACACTGCTCACTTATTGCCGTGTCCCGCGGCGCCAAGGTAAGCCGCATTACGGACCATGGCACGTCAAAGCTCCTATCTTCCCAACCGCGGAAACGTATGCACGCGCGACCGTCCTTGTGCTCCACATCGACGTTGGCTCGTACCACGCCGTCAGCGACGCGCAGAATTTGTGCTCTGCAATTAAGCAATTCCCCTGCTGGGAGCGGAGGCCCAAAGAGGTGAAGTTCCTCCAAGTGGAATGGGAAGTAGGTGTGATCGGGCTCAAGTCGATCCATGGCCCACAGACCAACGACCTGGCCTAGTTGGTCCAACAGAACCGGGTCAAGTACGAAAATCGGATCGGGCGACGATCTGAGCAAACCTGTTCTGGGTAACACTTTCAATGTTGCCCGAGCGCCATCGTCACCTACACCGTCAAGAGAAACGACCCCACGCATCGCGGGTCCGTGGAAGGTCATTTCCTCATAGAGACGATCTGGAAGACACTTGGCCGGCCGCTCGTTGGCGAGGGAGAAAGGCTCGGGCGAGGTCGGCTCCGGATAAAGATGGGCAAAGAGTAATTTCCCCGTAAAGATCGGCATTGCTGCCTTATTCTGGTTCCCTTCCTTGGGATCGCCGTCGAAGATTCGAACCTCAACGTCTGTCGTCCCCGGCTTGCGTTCGGCGATAACTCGCAGGCATAGTCGCCCTTCATCAAGTGTTAGCCAGCGGGAACCGCGTACCTCCCGCATGCCGACCAAGCGTTGACCTGGCATAAGGACGGCCCCGGCCTCGGCCATAATCTCCATGGCAACAGTAAAGGGTACAACTGGCAGTCCGGTTAATTCCGGGTCGGCGATGGATACCTGCCGCCCGAATGTGTGATGTCGCAATATCAGATCTTCCTCGATGCTGATTTCGCGCAAAGTCTCCAGCTTCTCGCCGGGAGTCAGTGCAATCACATTGCCGAGCAAGGGCATGATCGGATCTGCGTGAACGGTTGGAGCAAGGGCGGAATTTTTGGCTGCGGCCGTAGGTGAAGCTGGAAGCGATTCGGAAACCGCGGCTTGACAACCTGCGAGAACGTCAATGATTTCCCGAAGTGTGCGCAGGCCAGCCAACGCTTCCATGTCCACGCCCTGAGGAGCGTTCGCCTGTTGCTGAAACGAGCCAAGAATCTCAACCCGCTTGATTGAATCGATGCCCAGGTCGGCTTCCAGGTCCAGATTGGGATGCAGCATATCGATCGGGTAACCAGTGCGCTCGCTGACGAGTCGCAGAAGGAGGTCGCCCACCCCTTCGGCGCCCGGTTGCTTTCTCGTTTCCGTGTCTGTGGTTGATGAGGCAAGGGGCGCGGGGGACGGCGCTGACTTTGTTTTGGGGGACCTCTGTTCATCGAGTAGGGCCGCCGGTCTCATTTCGCCGTCGAGGTTGGAAAACGAGGACATGGTAGATTGGCCGGCCTCCCGCACGTCGACAGCCGTGGAAGGAGCCGGACTACGCGCCGGCGCACCGATTCTTCCTACGAGGAACGCCTGCATCACATCGTGCTGGGCCGTCAACATCTGTTGCACGGTATTCAGGTGCGCCGCCATAACTTGAGCGGCCGAGGAAGGCGCCGATTCCTGTCCGCAGGGAAGACTGATAGGGTGGGCCGAGCCTTCGAGGCTCCCCAGTAGCGACAAGGCACGCTCGCCGTCATCGGTGATCTTCGAAGACTCGGCCCCCACTATGCCAACCTGGCCCGCGTGATCCGTCAGACCTGGCGCATTGAGCATAGAGACTGCGTCGCGCGACGTGAGGGGTGTCGTGGCAGGCTTCTCAGCGCCTGACGCTACGATAGGATGGGGTTTGGGGAGGAGCCGGCGGATGGCTTCATCGGACAGGGCCATTACGGGCCAGTCAGTGGGCAGTGTTATCCGGTTGCTGTGCGCACGATCGCTAAACTGCGAAGCTGTCTCGATGTCCCAACCAATCTTATGCGGAGATCGATGAGCGTACAGATAATTCAAGTTCATCGATACGCCGTGCGCGGCAAGCATCGCCACGAGATGGTTCAGCTGCGTTATGCCCGAGCGGTGCGGCAAATTGACCGGCGCTGCCAGATGAGGACGCCCCCGCAAGATCGCATCCACGAAGGCGCTTAAGTTTCCTCGCGGCCCCACTTCCACAAAAATGCGAACGCCGTCTTCATACATGGCCTGAACGGTCTTGCGAAACTCCACGCGGCTCATCCATTGCTCAATTGCAAGCTCCCGGATGCGCTCAACATCGACAGGGAACGGGCTGGCAGTCGTACAGCTGTAAGTCCGCACATGCGGCGCGGACACTAGCCACCGCGCGAAGAATTCGCGCAACGGTTCCGCGTACGGCCCAAACAAGGGCGTGTGATAAGGACGATCGAATGGCAAACGCTCGCACAGGAGTCCGCGCCCGCGCAGGCGTACGACGGCCGGCTCAATCGCCCATTCCTCCCCGACAATCACTGACTGCTGTTGGCAATTGTCCATCGCCACGAATACGCTGCCGTCGAGAGGCCCGATTGTGGCGCACACCACCTCCGACTCCGCGCCGACCGCCACCAGGGCCGCGAGACTCAGCGAATCGGAGCCGAAAACCTCCTCATACGTGTGGTACAAATCCCTGGCGAATTGATCGGTTTCGCCTTTGCTACCGAGATCGATCATGCCGGAAGCGCGCAGGGCTGCAAATTCGCCGGTGCTGTGCCCGACCACCACGTCGGGTTTGATGTCCAAGCGCCGGAGCAGGGAATGGAATGCGTCATCTGCCGACAGGACGAGTGCCGTGGCCCCGTCCATCTGCCAAAGTCGTTCGCTTAGGTCCTTCTGTTCGGTTTCGGAAAGAGACGGTCGAGGAAAGAGGAAGTCGCTCGGCAAGTAATCTCTTCCCTGCTCTGCCCACACTCGGTCCGCACGGTCAAAAATTTGCCGGACCTCGGGAAACTCCATGCACAGGTCGGCACACATGTTGACATACTGGCTTCCCTCGCCTGGAAACAGGAATGCCAGTTGGCCAGCACGCGCCAGAGGCTCCTCGGTGAAATAAACTCCCTTGGGGTCGTGAATCTTTCTGTGCTTTGGATCTGCCAGTTGCTTCGAGGTAGTGTCCAGCTTTCCTATCAAATCCGCATGCGACGAAGCCACAATCGCCACACGATAAGGCGCTGAATCGAGGGCGACGTTCATGCTGTAGGCGAGGTCTTTAAGCACCGCCGAATGAGCGGCCTCTATTTTTTGATGAAGCCGCCGGACACGTTCGATCAGTTCGGGACGCGAACCTGCGGAAAGAATGAACACCTCCGCGTCCCAAGATAGTCGGCGGCTTTGAGCCACGACCTCGCTTGCCGCCGGGTATTCCTCCAGAATGGCGTGGGCATTAATGCCGCCGAAACCGAAGGCGTTGACACCGGCTCGCCGTGGCATCTCCGGTTCCGGCTGCATCCACGGGCGTGACTCCGTGTTCAAGTAAAATGGGGATTTGTCCAGCTCAAGCGCGGGATTCGGCTCCTCCACGTGAAGCGTCGGCGGCAAGACCTTGTGATATAGGGCCAGCGCCATTTTGATCAGCCCAGCCATGCCGGCCGCCGGCATCAAGTGACCGAGCATCGATTTGACCGATCCCAATGCAACGCGCGGCACTGGTCCAACACGCGATCCGAAAACGTGCCGCAGTGCCCGGATTTCATTCGCGTCTCCAACCGGGGTGCCAGTCCCGTGGGCTTCGATGAGGCCAACGGTGCGAGGCAGCGTGCCCGTTTGCTCATATGCGCGTTCGAGGGCCAGGATTGCCCCTTCGGTGCGCGGGGCCGTGACGCTCATCCCCCGACCGTCGCTGGCGGTGCCTATTCCTTTCACCAGCGCATAAATACGGTGGCCATCGCGCCGCGCGTCATCCAGACGCTTCAGCACAACCATGCCGACACCTTCGCCCAGGATGGTTCCGTCAGCCTTGGAATCGAAGGGGCGGATCTGTTGGCGTCGCGAGAGCGCGCCGAGTTGGCAGAAAACTGGACCGAGAGCTGCTGGCGCGGTGACATGAATGCCACCGACAAGGGCTAAGTCGCAACGGCGGGCACGAAGATCCCGTACGGCGAGGTCCACGGCCACCAGAGAAGAAGCGCAAGCTGCGTCGATAGTGTAACTGGGACCCATCAAATCGAGTCGATTCGCGATTCTCCCGGCCGTAACGTTTGGGATGAGTCCTGACACGGTATCCGGTTGGAACCTGGGCAACTGCCGCTTCAATTCCTCCCGAAGGCGCTCGAGATCCGCGGTTGAGTATTCAGGGTGGAGCGCTCGGATGATGTCCACGGTTTGGTGGGCGACCAGCCCATGCTGCAGGACGCTAAAGTTACCGCGGTTGGGATAATTACCCTTCCCAAGAATTACCGCTGTGCGGTGTCGCTTCGGGATATCTGCGGCGTAACCAGCGTCCTTGAATGCCTCGTAGGCCACGCGGAGAGCCAGCCACTGATCCGGTTCGCCGCCTTCTGCTGCTACCGGCAAGACTCCGTGCGCGAATGGATCGAATTCCGTTAGCGACCCCAGGTATCCACCTTTCCGGCAATAAACCCGGTCGTTCGCATCCGATTCCGGGTCATAAAAGCGCTGAGCCCACCACGAATCCTGCGGCGGATCGATGACCGCATCGACTTTAGAGAGGATATTCTGCCAATAGGTGTCCAAATCGGGCGCGGCGGGAAAAAGGCAGGCCATGCCGATGATGGCGATGCCGTCCCCTAAGGTTCGGTCCGCGGCTCCATTAATCTCTTTGGCTAAACGCATTGTGCCTTTCCGACTCTGAATTCAATTGTGAACGAACGACTTCGGGGTCTCTTTATCCACTAGAGCCGCGCCGGCGAGCCGGTTCAAATCCTGGCTGCCATTCGCCTCCAGACACTCAAGCAAACCAAGCAACCGCTGGTTTGTATCCGCGAAAAATAACTTCACTTGGATGACGCGCCCCCCCAAACTCGCGCTTGCCTGAATGTGGCAGTGCACGGCATGTTCTGCCATCGTCCCGAACCGGCGATACCTTCGGAACCGCGAAGGGAGCGGGGTCATATCGTAGTGGAATCGCGACCAGAGAAGGACTAGTTGCAAGCCGCAGTCGAAGATCACGGGATCGACCATCCACGATCCCGCCGGACTGCCCTGCATGCACTTCTGCGGAAGAGATGGCTTCAGGCAAGCCGTCATGCCTTGGTCACTGATTCCCTCGATTTTCGCGATTCCCTGGAAAAGGGGTCCGTGGAACAGCCACTTTCGATAAGCGGCTTCGACGCTCAACGGGAATGCCACAAGCTCTGCTCCCGCCGGTATCTGCACCTGCGGCGGTTCGGCCGGCCGGTCGCCCAACTCTACAGTTCCCCGATAGTAAAGCTGATTAGGACTATCGGGATCCGTGATCTCCACGCGAACATCCACACCGGTCCCCTCACTGGAAGGACTCGTCGGTGTCCGAAGCGTTAGCCGAATAGTCTTCGGGCCTCCTGCCAGCACAATCCCTTTCAAGACGGATAGGTCGCGCAGGCCGAGCAAGTGCATGTCGGGCCACTCGCGTTGCACGGCTTCCGCCATCAGTTCGACCGCGACGGCCATGGGCACAACCGGGTTACCGTCCAGTCGGTGATGGTCCAAATAGAGGTCAAACGTTGGATCAAGCGTTCGCTCAATCTCGATGACGCCTGGGCTTCGCCTGGAATAGGTCGCGAGACCCAATAAGGGGTAGCCCAATCCGGCGCCTTGCTGAGCGACCGGCCGCAAATCCAAGGCGGCGGTCGGCTGCGGCCCCCAAGCGCCGCAGGCGAGCACCACTGCCGACTCTCCCTTGTGACCATATAGCAACTCCTGCTCGAAAGCCCGGCAACCGGCCGGGACCGAGATGAGTTCGATTCCCTGGGCCGCGAACTGCCGTTGCAATTCCGCCGTGACCATGCCGGTCTTCGCCCACGGTCCCCATCCCAGCGCGGCAACCCGACCCGGCCAGCGTTCGTCCAGGTAAACCGCCATTTTGTTCAACAGCTCATTCGCGGCGGCGTAGTCGCTTTGCCCACGATTGCCAAACACTCCCGCTGCCGACGAGAAAAATGTCAAGAATTGGAGCCGGTCGCTTTTGAGGACTCGACTCAAAATAAACGCGCTGTCGGCCTTGGTGTCGAAGACTCGGTTGAACGATTCTGGCGATTTATCCTCGATCAACTTGTCTTCGATGACCCCTGCGCCATGCACGACTCCTACAATTGGCCCAAGCTCGCGTTCGATGCGCTCCACGAGTTGAATCATGGTGTTTTCGTCGCACACATCTACTTGCTCATATCGGACGACTGCGCCGGTGGAGGCGATCCGTGCCAAGTTGGTGCGAAGCTCACGTTCTCTCATCAGGCGTTTATATAGGGCCTCGACTTGGCGTAAATCAACTGGCTCTCCTGATCGGCGAAGCTGGCCGATCAAAGCCGCCTTAATTTCCCCCTCGGAATTCAGCTTTGCGGTCTCGGAGGACTCGGTAGGTTCTGGCGCTGGCGACCGCCCGGCAATAACCAGCGTCGGACGGTATTGCCGAGCGATTTCAAAAGCGACTTCTCCGGTAATGCCACGCGCGCCGCCGGTTACGAACACCACCTGGCCAGATCCGAGGTTCACGCGGACCGGCTGAAGTCGATTCAACGGTGCGGAGCGGGGTTCAAAAACCAGCCTGCTCCTGCCTTCATACCCCACCTGGATTCGGCCATCGGCGGCGCCCAGTTCCTCTAAGAGGTGGCTCGCTAGCAAGCTGGGAGAGTCGGTGAGGTTCAGGTCAACCGCCTTGCAGCGGACTGCCGGCCATTCGAGCGCTAGCGCTTTAAGAAATCCCGCAAGTGCTCCATCTCCAGGGAAGAACGGCCCCGATTTACCAGTGCTTTTGCTGGAATCGGCTTTCGCGATCGCCCATGTACCACCCATGGAAACGGCTGCTAGGACACAAGCGCCACCGGCACCGGCGGCTTTCTTGAGATCCTCCGCCGCAGCACGAGCCAAATGGAAGAGACTTTTCACGTCGCAAGCAAGGCGCTCACGCCAGGCGGTAAGATCAAGCCATTCCAATGAGGACTGCGGGTTGTCTCCTTCGCACGGTCCATATCGCAAGGGCAACATGTGAATGATGCCGCCGACTGGACCTAGCCGGCTCCGCACCAGAGTCAAGACTTCGCTCACCTGCGACGGATTCGTGAGGTTTGCGGAATAGATGCCAGTCCCAACTTCGCCGACCCTCGTTCCCTGCCGAAGAAGCGCGCAAGGTGCCCCACGCATTCGTATCTCGCGCGCCACTTGCTCGGCGAGGCCGTCCTCGTCGTCCGTCAGGACAAGGACATGACCGGGGGCGATGCGCAGTCCTTGGGCTTCAAGCGCTGGGACTTCGACGGCGACGAATTGAAGACGCCGAATCTCGTCCCCTAAATCGGGAAATCCTACCATGTCAGAAACCGCTGAAGCGGTTTGCGATTTCGGCATCGCAACCTTGTCCTGGGCATGCATGGAAACCGATGCTTCATCGCCGGCATCGTTCACAATTGCGGATTCAAGCCAGGTGATGATTCCTTCGAGCGTCTTGATGCTGGTGAGCTGCTCCATGACGTCTTGGCCAAGTTGATTCTCGGCCCGTAAGTAGAGTTGCTGGAGAGCCCCGAGGATTTCAACGCGCTTGATGGAATCGATTCCCAGATGGGCCTCGATATCGACGTTCAGTTCGAGCATGTCGGTCGGATATCCCGTCCGATCGCTGACGATTTGAAGAAGGCGCTGTGTGATTTCCTGCCGGCTCGGCAAGATTCGGGCTTCCGGAGTCGCCGCGAACAACGGGCCAGACGCGGGAGGCTTCGGATTGACACCGCTTGCATCGAGATCCGAACATACCGCACGATTTACCACTGCGGGTGAGGGATCGGCTGGAGGCGTAGGATTAATGGGAACGCGGCTCGGCGTGAGGGGCTGAGCCGACGTTGCGATTGTTCTCACCTCTCCCGGTACTCCAGGAGAGAGATTGGGGGTAAGGGCATGTCCAGTTTCCGATCCACCGCGCAGGTATGCCAACATCACACTGCGTTGAGTTTCGATGGCGAGGTTGACGAATTGTTGGTACTGCAACATCACCTGAGCGAAGTCGTCGCTCGGCTGGTTGACAGCGAGGAGCGATTGGCCTGGCAATCCGCCTCTCGTATCCATCGGCTGCGCGACGGAGTGGGATTTCCCGACGGTCGATCCGTTGTGCTTGGACGGGCCAGCGAGACTGTCACGAAATGACGGAAGGTGCTTGATCTTGCCATTGCCCGCACTCGGGGACCCCGGCGGTTCCGGGGGCTTCCCGTTAATCGGCGCATGTGCGGCTTTACCGTTGTCCCTGGACGGTTGAAGGGACAGAGAAGAAAAGGGTGGTCGCGGCGCCGGCTGCGCGGGGCAGTGGGCCGGTCTGGCATGGGCCCCGTTAACAAGCCAGGTCGTTGTCGGCAAAGACTTCTCTTTGGTGTCCTCTACGAGCGTCGCCAGATTCAAGCGCTTGACCGGGCGATCTCGGAACAGTCGGCTGGGTCTGATTGCGACACCATGTGCTGCCAGATGACCAAGCGTATGTTGCAACTGGGTCAGCCCCGGCCGGCCGGGTTGGTCGGTCGCGACAGCCAAATGAGGGCGTTCGCCCAGGATTTGACTGGTGAGGGCCGTTAGGACTCCACGTGGTCCGACCTCCACGAAGATTCGCGCTCCGGCGCCATACATTCCTTCGATCTCTTCCGTGAACCGAACCGGCCGTATAAGATGATCCGCCAACAGTGCGGCGACCGCGGCAGGTTCCTTCGGATAGGGTGTTGCGGTCGAGTTGGAGAACACGGTCAACTTGGGCGCGCCGAAGCGAGTAACGGCAAGCACTTCGGCTAAACGCTTCTGCGCCGGGGCAACAAAAGGCGAGTGGAAGGCACACGAGACCGGGATTGATCGTGCGGTTATGCCGTGCGATCGCGCATGCTCCATAGCATGCTCCACGGCGTTCCGAGATCCCGAGATGATCGTTTGCCCGGGGGAATTGAGATTGGCGATCCAAACGTTTTCAAGGTTGCCCAAAATTGCCTTCACACGCTCGTGGCTCGCACTGATCGCGGCCATCGTACCTAGCTCATTTCTCGCCGCTTCCACGATACAGCGGCCCCGTGCCTCGGAAATCCCTACCAATGTCTCGTATTCGAAGACTTCCGCTGCGTAAAGGGCGGTGTACTCGCCGTAGCTGTGCCCCGCCGTCATCTCGGCGTGCAGGTCGAGGTTTTGCAACAGCTTCAACATCGAAGCGCTGGCAGCGCCCAGTGCGGGTTGCGCAATCTGGGTGTCCGTTAGCCTCGCCTGCTGGTCGCGCTCCTCGTCCGGAGTAAAAGCCGGTGCGGGGAAGATATAGGAACTCAACGGCCGGGGCAGCCGATCCGCAAGCGCGCGATCGGTCCGCTCGAACGTCTCCCGCACCTCCGAGAAATGCATCGCCAGCTCGCCAAGCATATTCGGGTATTGCGATCCCTGTCCCGGAAAGAGAAACGCCACCGCTTCCTTCGAGGCGGAATTCGTCTCGTCAAAATAGATTCCTCGCGGATCTTTCACCGCGCCGCCCGCGCACAAAGCGGCACGGGCCATTTCTAGCTTTAGCTTCAAGTCCTCAAGAGTTAGGGCCACGATTGCCAGCCGGGCACAGAATCTTACTAATGGCGACGGAAGGGAATCGCACAGCGTGAATGCCAAGTCGTGCAACTCCGGCTGGGCGCCTTGTTGCAGCGTCCGTTCGAGCGCCTCAACCGCGGACAATAACTCTTTTCGTGAGGGCGCCGCCCACAAGAACAATTCACTCGGCCAGCGCGGTGAAACTGCTCGCTGCGGCAAGTAGCCGTCCCTGTACTCTTCAACCACCACGTGGAAATTCGTGCCGCCAAAGCCAAAGGCACTGACTCCCGCCCGTCGCGGCTGGTCGGGCTCGCCGTGAACCCAGGGGCGGGTTTGAGAGTTGACATAAAGCGGACCGTCGCCGAAGCGAACCTTCGGATTCGGCGTGGTCACGCCCAGCGTGGGAGGAAGCACCTTGTGGTGCAGCGACAAGGCCACCTTGGCCAAGCCGGCAACACCCGCCGTTGCCTTGGTGTGGCCAATCATCGATTTCACCGAACCGATCGCATGCGCGCTGGCAGCCGCCCCGGCTTTCTCCAGATAGGTAGATAAGGCAATAGCCTCCGTGCGATCTCCCACAACTGTCCCTGTTCCATGAGCCTCAAATAGGCCGACCGTCGTCGGCGAAACGCCCGCTTTGGCATAAGCCCGCTCCAGAGCGAGCATCTGTCCCTCGGGCCGCGGCGCAGTTAGCCCCTTCGCCTTGCCGTCGCTGGAAGCGCCGACACCCTGAATCACGGCATAGATGCGGTCCCCGTCGCGTTCGGCGTCCGCCAACCGCTTTAGGACGAGCATAACAACACCCTCGCTGATGGCGATGCCGTCGGCGTCGGCATCGAAAGTGCGCGGTTGGCCGGTCGCGGACAGGGCGTGGGTTTTGCTGAAGCAGAGATATCCAAATGGACTCTGGACTGTGTCCACGCCGCCCGCGATCACCATGTCGGTGGCGTGCGTTTCCAGCTCTTTGACAGCCACGTGCACCGCCGCCAAGGAAGAGGCACAGGCAGCGTCAAGGATGACATTCATGCCGCCCAGATCAAATCGATTGGCGATGCGCCCGGCCGCGACATTCAACAGAATGCCGGCGAAAGAGTCCTCAGTCCATTCGGGGAGCAAACTGTCGGCCTGGGAAACGACCTGCGGCGCCGCGTCACCGAACAAAAGCGGTAGACCGGATCGCAGGTTGTACAGGGCGCCAAGGTCGCCGCTGCCGCCGCTCGCACCCAAGATCACCGAGGCGCGGCGGCGGTCGAAGGGGCGGTGAAGGTAGCCCGCGTCGTCGAGGGCTGCGCGGGCAGTCTTGAGGGCCAGCAGGTGCATCGGCTCAATCGACGGCAAAGAGTTCGGCGGCATGCCGTATTCCAAAGGGTCGAAGGGTACGTCGCTGATAAACCCTCCCCACCTTGAGTAGATCTTGTCCTTCGCGCGGGGGTCGGCGTCGAAATACAAGCGCCAATCCCAGCGATCCTCAGGGATCTCGGTAAGGGCGTAGAACTTGTTCTGAATGCCTTCCCAGTAGGCCCGAAGGTCCGGAGCCTTGGGCAGAATGCAACTCATGCCGACGATCGCGACCTGTGATGGCCGAACGGGCAGGGACGACTGCGTGCCCACCACAGGTGCGGGCAATGCTGCCAGACGATCGCAGCTTTCGACCGTAACCTGATGGTGGAGGTTGGCAACGGTGACGACCTGATGACGCAGGCCGGCTAGCTGGCCGATCATGAACATTCCCTGGGCGTGTTGCTCCTCCTCACCGACCGTGATAAACGGGGGCGCCTTCGGGTCTTGACCGTAGGCCGGATGGCGCTGGATGCCCTTAGAAGCGACTCGGAGACGGCCGATGTTTAGCTCTTCCAAAGCCTGGCGAATCTCGTCGGCCGATCTGCCTTCTTGGATGAGAAACTGCTTGACGCGCTCAAATTCCTCCGTGTAAGGATTCTCGACGCACCGGATTGCATGACCGACCCCACTCTCCACAAGCACGGTTCGCTGGCAGCGCAGCGCCTTGTCCTGGAAACCAGGGAGTATAGCCCCGGAAGCCACCGCCTCCTGCGTGAACAGATAGGCGGTGCCGAGCAAGACACCGATTCGTACGCCGCGTAGGGCAAGCGGTGCGGCCAGGGTTGCGACCATGGATGCGGAGAGCGCGTCGTGAACCCCTCCCGCAAAAAGGACGTGAAAGTCTTCCGCCCCGGTCTCCGGAATATGTTCCAGGAGCACATCCACCATCGCATTCCACAGAACAAAACTACTGCGTGGGCCCACGTGCCCGCCGCATTCCCGCCCCTCGAATACGAAACGGCGAGCCCCGTCTTTGAGGAAAAGGCGCAGCAGGCCCGCCGAGGGGACGTGCAGATAGGTGGCGATGCCATCCTTCTCCAGGTACCGCGCCTGGTCCGGCCTCCCTCCGGCGATTAAGGCAAAGGGTGGCTGATAGCGGCGAATGACTTCGAGCTGCTCTTGGCGCAGGTCCAAGGGCACGAAGCCCAGGATGCCGACGCCCCAGGGTCGTCCGGCCAGTAGTTGCCGTGTCTGAGCGAGGAGGGTTTCGACCTCCGCCGCGCGCATCAGGGCAAGCGCCAAGAATGGCAGGCCGCCACCCTCGGCGACGCTCAGTGCGAACTCCGCACGGTCGCTCACGCGGGTCATCGGCCCCTGGACGATGGGGTATCGCGTTCCATGTGAACGGGCCAGCGGCGCCTCGCCATCGAGAGGACGGCATATCCTCACCGCCTCGAGATGTGACATTACCGCCTGGCGCACGGCGTGAAGAATACCGCCTACGGTCCCATAGCGTTCCGCCAAGGGCGCCGCAAAGGTTGCATCCTGACCGAGAGGGTAGAGGCCCTCTTCGCCTCGGTCCCAACCTATCCGGCCTTCAACAGCCCTTCGCCACTCCATCGCTGCGATGGAATTGGCATGCGCGTTTCTAATAAGACCACGGGCTATTTCGGTTACCTCGTTGATGGCGCGCAGACGTGGGCGCGAATAGGCACGGAAGAGATGACCGACTTCCCTTCCCAACAGGATCGTTTCACTGCCGTCCATCGCAGCGATCGCGGTCCGGACGGGATCGTGGAGGGGGGACTCCCGGGCAAGGCCAAGCTGGTAGTCAAGCACGACCCCGGCAGCTCCGGCGGCAGCGCAGGCGGCCGCTGTGTGCAGGCCGATGCCGCCTTGTGCGAAGACTGGCAGCCTGTGCTGGGATAGCAGACGCTGGAGCAGGATGAAAGTCGTCTCTTCCCCAACCCATCCTCCCGCCTCATGCCCCTTGGCAACGAGGCCGTCAACTCCGGCTTGTTCGCCGAGCCGTGCCTGTTCCCCGTCACTGACTTCCAACCAGACTCGCCTTTTCTGATCGTGGAGAAAGGGGACCCAAATCTTTACAAGTTCCGCATTCGCGGCGGTAAAGATGATGATGCGAACGGTATCGGGTAAATCGGACAGTAGGGAATTCATCCCATCGGCAGCGGTGCTGTCAAGCTTGATGCCGGTCTCCCGCCGCGCGTGGCGCGCCATTTTGGCAACAGCGCCGCGAGCTTCGTGAAGCGCGGTTACGAACTCCAGGTTTAAGACACCAAGAGCACCCGCGCGACTGGCTGCGATGGCGATCGAGGGATCAGCCATGGCCGGGGCAGTTAACGCGATAAGTTCAAATTCATCCATAATGAGAATTCAGAGTTTACATAGACCGAGGAACCGGATCTTCTCTCACACGGGCCGGCCTTGTTTCAAAGCGCTTCTTACGGTTAGCGTCCAACGAGATCCGTGGGTCTACAAATCTGCCATGATCAAGGCTCACATAGAGACTGTTGCAAAATTAACCACCCACCCTCTACCCTGTGGCTCAGGTTCCGCTGGTCCAGAGAGTAGGCGCTTGAGCCAGAGGGTAGCCCTTGAGCCACAGAATCAAGCTGCAATAGCGGCCACATCATTCAATACCGGTCAGACGGCCCCAAGAGACGCCATGAAGCCCTTTGGAACCCAAAGAGATGCCATAAGGCTCAATGGATTCTTTGTGGAAGCAATCGCTAATTCTGCCACAGGCCCTTAGTTCATCGATCGCGTGCCCCAAGTCCGTTTTCCTAGAAGCCCGATTCCGAAATCTATCGCCATACGCCGATCGTTCGACGCCTTGGGATGCTCGGCGTTGCTAATCATTCGCGCTGACATACCACCTTGTCGGCGCCACATGTTCCTTGCAGACGGATGTATCCAGTGCATGTACCATCAATGGAAAGTCATAGTTATCACTTGCGAAGCCCAATCTCTGGAGCACTGGCTCCAGGACGCTTGTGGCCAGCACAGCCACCTTGCGGATTGGATTTTCCGGACCAGCCGCAAGTGAATGGGAGTGCGCCAGGTTGCAAACGGCCGTCAAGGTAGCCAAGAGGGACTCACCTGCATCGGCAGTCAGGAGGTCGCAGATGAGCCACTGGCTATCTCCTTTGGGCCGCGACGCGACCAATCCGACTAGATCGCCGTCCCGTTCGACGCCCATCAGCGAGTAATCGCCATTGCCAACTTTCCACGGCAGTCCACGCGAGTCGCGCACGACGAGACAGCCGTGGAGTTCAGCCGCCCGTAGCCACAGTTTATCTACTCGCTTGCCGCGCACCTCACCTGGGCCGACCGAATACGATGAATGGAGCGACAAGGCTTCTGGAAGCGGCAGCTTTAGACTCCAAAGGGGAAACTTAGTGCATTGGAGCGTGGGAGCGGGCGCCATTCCGAACAAGCGCAGCCACTGTGGGTCGGGGACCGAATAGAGAACCTGTGTGCCGCCGTTCCTAAGAGCCTGCACGGCCTCGCGATACATCCGGACCGCGGGATGTTCGAAGAAGTTCGGGGTGAGAAACAATCCACGGGCCGCCTTCAAGATGATTGGCGCGAAGGGTCGGTAGGCGGAGATCTCGCGCCCGTCCACGCTGACCAGTGAGGGAATGAAAGCGAATTGTGCGAGAATTTCGTGGGTCGCCGTGTCCTCGGTGACAGCGAAGCACGCCGGTCCAAGAGGCGTGCGCAAGAAACGGTTACCCCAGGCCTCGGCATCGACCTGATCCCAGCCGGTTTCCTCCGACCAGAGCTTGATCAGCGCTGGTTCGTCTTCCTTGACATGCATCCGGTAAACTAGCGCCATTACTTTTAACCTGTCTCGAACGACTCTGTTCGGAAACCGCGGACGATTCAACTCAGACCACGAGGCATCGATGACGTTGCAAACCTTGGTCTCTCATGACCAACAAAGGAGGAACTCGATCGATGCTAATCATTCGCGCTGGCGTACCAACGCTCGGGCGCCACATCTTTCTCGGCAACGGAATCATTAAGTATGTGAATGACCAGGGGAAAATCATAAGCGTCACGTACGAAACCAAGAGCCCGGGTCACGGGCTCGAGCGCCGGATTGACCAGCAACGCCACCTTCCGGAGCGGCGATTCGGGAGGCGTCTCCAGAGCACGGGTGTGTGCCAAATTCGCGGCGGCGGCGAGCGTGGCCCGCAAGGCGGCGCCTGTGTCAATCGCCAGCAAGTCGCCGATAAGCCACTGCCGCTCCCCTTTTGCCTGTGACGCTGCCAGTCCAACGAGATCCCCATCCTTCTCAATGCCCAGGACGAACCCGCCGCCTACCTTCCACGGCAACGATCGAGCGTCGCGCACAACCAGACAGTCGTGCAAGGTCGATGCTTTTTCCCAAAGCATGTCTACGCGCTGATCCCATTTCCGAAGGGGTGTGGCGCTGTATCCAGGGCCTAGGGATAAGGGGGCGGGGAGCGGCAGGCGTAGACTCCACAGAGGGAATGAGCCATAGAGCAACCCGGGCACCATCTGGAGGGCTCGGAGCCAACGCGGATCGGGTAGCATGTAGATCAGATCGTACCCTTGGTTTTGGAGCACATTCGTCGCGAAGCGATACATCGCGGCAACCGGGTGTTCATCTGGGTTGGTGTCGCGCACAGCCGCTAGCAGGTCTTTGCCCACGATCGGGGCCGAAGGGCGCAGCGCGCGCAGCCGGCGACGATTTGCCTGAACCAGCGACGGAGTGAACACGAATTGTCCAAGGATTTCCTGCTTGTCCTCATCGACGGCCACGACTACGCAAGCCTCGCCAAAGGGCGTTTCCACATACCAATGGCGCCATTCCTCGGCGGTGAGCGAACCCCACGGCGTTTCTTCCATCCAGAGGCGCAGTAGCCCCGGGATGTCCGCCTCTTGATACCGTCGATAAGTTACTCTCTCCGTCATTCACTTCTCCAACTGTTCGCCTGCCTACACAGTCGCCGCATGCTGGTGCATATAAAGCTGCGCGTAAACTCCGCCCTGTGCGATCAGTGATTGGTGAGTTCCCTTCTCGACAACGCAGCCGTTCTCGAGCGCGAGGATCTGATCGGCCCGGCGAATCGTGCTCAATCGGTGCGAGATAATAAACGTCGTCTTGTCGCACATCAGCCGCGACAGGGCTTCAATAATCATGCCCTCGGTCCGCGCGTCGAGAGCCGAAGTAGGCTCATCGAGGATGAGAATAGGGGCGTTTTTTAAGACGGCCCGCGCAATGGCGACTCGTTGGCGCTCGCCACCGGAAAGGGTGACTCCTTTCTCGGCGATTACCGTATCGTAGCCTTGAGGTAAACGCTCAATGAATTCGTGAGCGTGGGCGGCGCGGGCGGCAGCAACGATCTCCTCCCGAGTGGCGCCCGGGCGACCGAAGGCGATGTTGTCGGCCACGCTCATCGGAAACAGGAATGCTTCCTGCAGCACCAAGGCCACGTTCTCGCGTAACGAGCGCAGGGTCAGGTCGCGGAGGTCGTGCCCATCGAGAAGGATGCGGCCGCCCCAAGGATCGTAAAACCGGGATAGAAGTGATACCAAGGACGTTTTCCCGGCTCCCGTGGCTCCGACGATGGCCGTTACCTGACCGGGTCGGGCGCGGAAGGAAACGTGGTCCAAGATTGGACGTGCGTGGGAGCCGTCGTCAGACTTCTTGTACCCGAAACGGATGCCTTCGAAAGCCACCTCGCCACGGGCGACACCCAAGTCCAATGCGCCGGGGCGATCACGGACCTCTTCCTCAGCGTCGAGAATGTCCAACACGCGCCGGCCGCGGGCGGCAACGGCTAAGGCATACCCCACGGACATTGATAGCTGATTAACCGGCCCATAAAGCGCGGCCAAATAGCCGAGGAACACGAGCAGGTCGCCCACGAGAAGTTGCCCCGCAAGGACCCGAGCGCCGCCGAGGCCGAGCAACAACGCGGCGGCGATTCCCGTGATCAGCGAAGTGACGGCGTTATAGCCCCCCGACACGCGGGTGGCCGCATTATAGGCTCCTCCGAGTTCACGCGCTTTCCGCTCCAGTTTTCCGAGGATATAAGTTTCGCGGGCAAATCCCTGGACCAGGTGCATTGCCGACAGGGCCTGCTCCACCAGTGCCATTAGCGCTCCCTGGCATTCGTACTGGCGGGTCGTGGTTTCGTTCATCGGTCGTGTAAACAAAATCAGTGAGATTGCCAAGAGCGGAACGACCGCGAGGGCGAGCAGGGCCAGGGTAAGATCGAGATATGCCATGATCGAGAACATTCCTACCAGGCTCAACAGAGAGGCCGTGCCTGGGAGGACTACCTGCGAAACAGTGAAATGAACCACGAAGACATCGGCGCCGGCCCTCTGCATCAGATCCCCGACTTGATGCTTTGTGTAAAAAGAAAGTGATAATCGTTGGAGTTTTTCGTACACATCACGCGAAAGGTCGTACACGAGCCGCTGAGAGATTCGCACCACCAACAGGAGCACCCACCACGTCAATAATGCTCCAGCTGCAATCGAAACCACACCACCGACCACACACCAGATGAGGAGACCCATAGCCGAGTCCGCTCCTGGTAGAATACTAGTCGCGGCCGCGAGCGCGGGTGGAAGAGGGCGGTTTACCAAGGCATAATCGACCACGATTTTCACGGGCCACGGGCGCGCCAACTCCACCACCACACCCACCAGGGCGAGTGCGAAGGCCAGCGCTAGACCCGCCTTGCGACGGGCCACGTATCGCAATAACCGCCAAACCACGATCAAGAATCCGTACCTCCACTGCGATCCTGCCGCCTGGCCACCCTTGGCGATTTCTTGGTCTTCGCCCAAGGAAGCCCAGGCAGCGGACAAAGTCTCACCGAACAAGAATCCTCACGAGAAACAATTCGCGGCGAGGTTATGTCCTTGCCCCGAGCGGTTCCTTGTCCTTCTCTTGAGAAAACACCAAACTGACAACGGCTTCCAGCGGCGGGGTAAACGCCGCCCCGGGCTTCATAAAATCCAGTAGCAAGACCACCCGAACTGTGTCGGAGCGGTTCCACGCCTCGTGCTCGGTAGTGTCGTCGAAAACCATGCATTTCCCTTCTTGCCAGGGCATGGTTTTAGGCCCGACTCGCAAGGCGCACCCCTCGGGTACAATGAGCCCCAAGTGGCAGCGCAACACGGAGCCCGAATAGCCGACATGCGGCTTGATATGGGTTCCCGGCTCCAGCCACGAGAAACCGGCGGTCTTCAGTCCGGGAATGTCCTCAACCAGACGGGTCGTTTCCGGACAGAGAACACAGTTCCGCTCCATCTTCTGGCCAAACGCATACAGACCGAACACATCCCAACCGGCGCCCTCCATTTGCTGATCGGGCCTGCCGTACAGGTGTCGATCGGGCCAGGCTTTGAAACTGCCCTTGGGCAACCGATTGAGTTCACCCCGAACCGTCGTCCATTTCGCCTCAAGGGTCGCGGTGAACGGGAATTCAATAGGATCAAAAAACACGGCGATTCCTCCGAGTGTCTGAGGTGCAATGTGACAGCTGGTCACGTTTTCGGCGCGGCACAGGGCAAGAACCCCTCAAGGCGTTCAAGCACCTGGGAAACCGAGCGTATGCCGAGCACTTCTTCGTTTGGGAAGCGTACGTTGAACTCCTTTTCCATCTCATACAGAATGTTCAGCGCATCAAGCGAGTCGAGGCCCAGGTCGTCGAAGGTGCTTTCGGCGTTGATACTGTCGAGCGGACGTTTGGTCGCCAACGCAATGATCGCAATGACTTTTTCATCTAGCATGGCACTTGGCTCCCGGGGATTTACCACGTTGGACTATGCTCTCGATCCTGGCAGGGCTTCCGCCACATGGCACAAGTGCGGCTCCCACCGCCGAAAGGCGAGCACGGCATTGAGGCCGCCGAAGGCGAAGGAGTTGGAGAGGGCGAACTCTACCTCGGCGTGCCGCGCCCGATTAGGAATAACGTCAAGGTCGCACCTCGGGTCGGCCTCTGTGAAATTTGCTGTCGGCGGCAGGATACGGTCACGCAGCGCCAAAAGAGTGGCGGTTGCCTCCAAGGCCCCCGCCGCGCCGAGAGCGTGTCCGTGCATCGATTTCGTCGAACTCACGGCAAGACGATCCGCGTGCCGGGCAAAGACCGAGCGAATCGCTTGCGTTTCCGCGGGATCGTTGACGGCAGTGCCCGTCCCGTGAGCGTTGATATAACCAACCTGCTCCGGCAGGAGACGCGCATCCATCAGCGCCCGCCGCATGGCGCGGACCCCTCCCTCAGGACACGTTTGCGTGAGATGCGAAGCGTCTGACGACATCCCAAACCCGACGATCTCTCCGTATATCAATGCGCCGCGGGCGCTCGCCGCCTCCAGCGGTTCAAGCACGAGCATGGCGCCCCCTTCGCCGAGAATGATGCCGGCTCGATTCTTTGAGAAAGGCCGGCATGTGTCCGGCGCCACGGCCCGGATCGCTTCCCAGGCCTTGAGGTTGCCGAAGCTGAATGGGGCCTCGCTTCCGCCCGCGATCGCCACGTCCGCGTTGCCGTGCCTGACCATCCAGAAGGCTTGTCCGATGGCGTGGCTCGCGGATGAGCAGGCGGTGGAGATGGTGTAAACAGGTCCTTTGATGCCAAATTCCATGGAAATATGGCTAGCGCCGGCGTTGGCCATAATGCGCGGCACGGTCAAGGGATGGACCCGGTTGCGCTTCTGTACGTAGAGATCGACAAATCCCTCGTCTTCATAAGTTTGACCGCCGGTGCACGACCCAGTGACAACGGCTCCTTGTTCACGCAGATCCTCCGTCCACTCGAGGTGAGCGTCGCGCACGGCTTCGCGCGCGGCAATCACGGCGAATTGAGCGAAACGGTCAAGAAACATCAGAGTCTTTTCATCGAAATACTCGGCGGGCCTGTAACCTCGAACCTCCGCGCCATTTTCGAAGCGCAGCCGGGTCCGGTCGACTGTTTCGATCGGTCCAATCCCTGAGCGGCCCTGGCACAGCGCTTGCCAGAAGTCGGCCCCATTCAAACCAAGGGCCGATATCACGCCAATTCCTGTAACGACAACACGACGCATGGGTATGCACTCGACGAAAAACCAGGCTGCCCAATTCGATAATGACCTCACTCCGCTTTTGCCAGATCGACGCCACTTTCCTTCAACCGTTTTTTCGAGACTTTCTACCAAGTCCCGCATACTCCGAAAGTTCAAGGCCTAGGGTTCGGGGTGTTTAGCCGAGTGAACGTCAAACCTCCGGAATGGAAAGCAGGCTGGTCGTACGGCGCTCTACAAGGCATTCCATCGGTTTCCCCGCCGCCGACACGGCTCCGCACCGTACCCATTTCATCGCAGCCGCCACTGCGTCGAACAAGGCAACGACCCGTGCAGCCATCCGGGCGCCTCGCCACCAGAGGGAGAGAAAAACGACTGGGACTAGCCCGAGGAGAACCGTCCCGATGGTAAGGTCCAGGGCCATCGTCCCCACGGCCATGGCTACCCCGGCCAGTCCGAGTAACTTGGTGTAGCCGCGCAACCGTTGACGGTAGCGGACGCGGACCAAGCGCTTGCCACTGCCGTGATCCTCCTGGGTCGTACAGACCTGGACCGTCACCCAACGGTAGCAGAAAATCTCCAAGTCCCAATCGCACCAGCCGGAGTCGATCACTTTCCCCCACCGGTGCTTCTCCAGGTAAGCGATCACGCCGCGAAGAAGGTCCGTCCTCCCGCGATACTCTTCATTCCAGTAAGCTTCCTCGTGCCAGCCGCTCAGGGGCATGCGCGAGGTGTCGTGTTGCGTTGAGTCGAGTTCAAATCGATGCGGCCGCGGGTAAAGCAGCCGCGTACGGTAACGTGACCAGGAGCGAACCAACGGCTGGGTGTAGCACAGGCCGGCCACCGTCAATCGCGACACCAGCCCCTCATACTGCTTGGGTAGCCGTGCCTGGCAGGCGAGGAGAATGGCCACCGCGGCGGAAAGTGTGAGCATCGCGGCTACACCGAGCCAGCACCAGGGCCAGATCAAGGCAACGAAGGCGAGCAAAGCGATTGCCAAGTGCCACTCCAGCGTGCCCGGCAGCATCGCCCAGTGAGCCGGACCTGGCTGGTAAATGCACTGAAACAGACCCTCACCGAAGGTCCCGCGGTAGATAATTGGTTCCTTGAAGCGCACCCCCTGGAGAAATGCACCGTAGAGCACTCCTCGCCATTTGCCGTCGCCACGGCCGTTGAATTTGTCGGGATGTTTAAAGTAAAGCAAGGCCTCCGCTTCCCCGTAACCCGCTTGCTGCTTCAAGTAGGCGCGCGGTCCCTGCCGACGATGGTGCCAAACAAACGCCCCGGGCGCGAACGTAATCCATTCCCCGGCCTGCTGAAGACGCCAACAAATATCGACGTCATCACCCGCCTTGCGGTAAACCGGGTCGAAGCCGTTGATCGCTAGAACCACTTCGCGTCGAAAGGCCATGTTGCATCCGGGGATGTGCTCCGCGACTTGGTCACTCTCGAGCACGTGTGTGGGCTGCCCCGGCGAGGCGGCCACGCAGGCTGCCTTCCAGCCGTCCGCTGGAGTCAGATTGGGCCCGCCTACGGCGCCCGCGCCGCTCCGTAAGAGCTGATGAACCAGGTGAGTCAGCCATTCCGGATCGGCAAAGCAATCGGAATCCGTAAACGCAACGATCACACCGGTTGCCTCCCGCAGTCCGACGTTTCGGGCCACGCTCAATCCCATGTTCGCCTGGTGGATCGCGCGAACATCGGGAAACCGAGTCAGGATTTCGCAAGTGTCGTCCGTCGAACCGTCATCAACAACGATCACCTCATAATCCGGGTAATGAAGAACCTGAAGGGATTTCAGACATTGCTCCAGCGTTCCGGAGCCGTTGTAAGTGCAGACCACGACCGAGACGCGGGGAGTCTCTGTCAGTAGCGACGAAAGGGGCGTCTCATAGGCTTCCCGTAGGCTGTGGTAAGATGCCTTGGGCGAACGATCCAGGCGCGTGATTCCGAAGGCCCAGTCTTCGATTTGATGACCACCGGTGTGCCAGTCGTCGGTCCAAGAAAATACGAACGCGCCGGCCAGACCGAGAAGCCGGGCTTCCGTCACGTGGCCGCTCAGGAAATGAGCCTGTTCAAGCTCCCCTTGGCGGAGCGAGTCCATCCCCAGTTCGCCCAGAACCAATGGCTTGTCGGCCACGAGGTTTTGCAGTCGAAAGAGGTAGCGGCGAAAGGTATCCCGATCGTGCAGGTAGACGTTAAAGGTCAAGAAATCCAGGAACGAAAGGTCCAGATATTCCGTAGGCGGGTAACTGGCGTAGGTTACCAATCCTTCCGGGTCGGCTTGTTTGACGACGTCCATCAACTCGCGCAGGAAGCTCTCGATGCGCTTTGGCCCATACCAGCGCAAGATATCCGGAGTGATCTCGTTCCCGATGCTGTAGGCCAAGACGCAGGGGTGGTTCCGGGCGTTTTTGGCAGCGGCGCGTACGCTTTCCTCTGCCTCGCGACGGGAGTCGGCGCAGTCCAAAAAGCAGATGTGCTTTCGCCAAGGAATGTCGATGAAGACATTGGTGTGGTGTTCGTCCGCAAGGTGAAGCAGCCATTCGGGCGGTAGATGATATGTTCGAATGGCGTTGATTTGGGCGGCGCGCATTCGGCAGAAATCGTCAGCAACATGGCTAGGTTCGGGGAACGGCTGCCCTTGTTCGTTGGCAGCGAAGGGACCGTAAGTTACCCCCTGCACCCGCAAGCGTCGGCCGTCCCGGGAGAAGAATTTTCCATCCACCCGCACGCGCGAAAAACTTGCTGAGCAGCTGCCGTTGGAATACACCCTCGTGGTGGATCGCGCGAGGGACGGGACCGTTGCATTTATTGCCGCTGTGTTCACCTAGGTACTCTCCGTTGAGTCCGGACGGTTCATTCGATGATTTGGTGCTCACTCTACAAGTCCCATCGAACGGGACTCCAACTTGCTCAGCCCGTTGCGTCAACGGCCAATTAATCAACCTGAACGCGAACAAACTTCTTCCATCCCTAGACGTCTCATCGTTTCGCTGATCGCGTAAGTCCTACCGGAACGAGCACGGTCGGGTTGTTAGCATATCCCGGTCGTCCCAGAAATGGACTGTAGAATCCAAGCCTCTAAACGCGCCAACACGCGCACCGGCTTCAGGCGTTCCTGGCACAACTAGGTTACTGACTCCAAAAAAACCCCTTTGTACGAAAGCTCCCGCCTTTGTTACAATAAACGCAGTAACGCACCGGGCGCGCAATACAAGCACTCGGGCGCTATGAGGCCGGTGGGGATTCTGCTTGGCGGCGAAACCCACCGGCCGCCTTTATTGAGCTATCGATCGAGCGGCCTTTCCAAAGCCCTACTCGTTCAACCGTAAATGATTGAAGTTTGGTTGCTCGAACTCCGTTCGGGGAACAGAATAAGACGAACCACCAGCACTTCTTGAAAAACATCGTGTAGTGACCGTCCTCAAGCTTCAACAATTCAACTTACTTATCACTTCGTGGAAGCTTGAAGCGAGCCTGTCTACTCTGGCACAAGCCGGCTTCGGTTCTTGCTTGCGACTTTTTTGTGCGAGTTCATTGCCGTAATCCCATCAGCTGCTCAAAAGCAGGCTTGCAGTAATGGCAAAGCCATGAAAAAGCAGGCCTAATGTTCTGTCAACATTTGGATTTGGGGCCATTCTGGCAATTCTTGGACCAAGATTAGAGCAAATTTATACTTCAGCAGAACCTCGTGATACTCTCGCAGTGGTAACCCTTCTCCGAAGAATAACTTATCGATCCTTGATAGATCGTTAGAATCGTGATTCGATCGACTAAAGTTTTGCAAGTTTGTCGCCGGATTTTCACCCGACACGTCCAAACATTGGGCACAATCTGCTCTTATCTCAGGCAATTGAACGACCGGAATACCGGACAAAGTGACTAGTAAATTCAATCCGTCCAACACTAAGATTCATGAGATGATAATAATAGATAACTTTTGTATGCGGCATGTTTCCAAATGGAAGCAGTGCATGAGGCTGGATCCTCGGCTCGGTGAATGCGTAAAGGAGATCTTCCATTCTCGAGAAAGGAAATCCACTGCATTATTTTAATGTGGTGTACTGCGGATTGGTTGACTCCGCAACCGCATGGAAGGCAGGATAATCATAAGTTCGGAAGGTCGAAGCTACTTTGCTAGACGCCGAAGACATGCCGTCAGGTCCACTTCTTCGCCCAGTTTCAGTCTCCACACGTCGCCTAGCTTGTCAAACCGTTTGCGGATCGTAGGCACGGTGAATTCTCCGACGCCCAGAATGCGGGTGACCTCCCGCCACCGCAGCGGCGTGGATGCCGTGGCGCTCGGGTAGGGCCGGTTGGAATAAGGGGCGGCCAGCGTCTGTCCTCGCCGGTTCTGGAGAAAAACCATGTAAACTCGGGGCCGGCGCAGCGCCGGGGTTCGGACAAGGCTCGTGGATCCCGGCAATTGTCGGTGTACCAGATGCGCGAGGATCTCCGCAAGCTGATTGACCTGGTCGTAAATGTAAGGTGCCCCAACGGGACACGGAAACGCAGTCCCCGCTTTCCTAAGACCTTGCACGGGCCCCCTCCGCCCCAACCTGGTCCACCGTCTTGTGGACTGCAAGGGGGGTCTCGATCCGAACGTGGTCGCGTGGTCGCAGAAAAATTGTTGTCCTCGGTCCGTCAATTGGGTAATATCGCTCCCTTGAGTCGAAAATGGGTTTTCAGAGGCAGCGGAATAGTCCTAGGTTTGGCGATACTCGCGGCCACCACTCGTGGCGCCTACGGGCGGTTTTCTCTCCAGCTATCCCTTTCCGCCGGACCTGGGTTTCTCCCCGGCCTGTTCCTTATCTCTACGCAACTGCTTGTCGCGGTGCGCTGCTTGTCACAATACCTTGAGGTGGCCGGTCCCCTAAGATGTGGCCGGTTCCCTAATCTGACCCCTTTCCTGGAGAGAGTATTGACGATGAAGAATTCTTCCCCGAACAGTTGGTTCCATCGGTTTTCGCGGACCTGGCTCAAGGGCGGCCGTCAGCGCCGCCCGGCCGCCAGCCGCTCGTGCACGCGGCCTTGGCTGGAACGCCTGGAAGACCGCACCCTGCCTTCCGTGACCATCGCATCGACAAACAATAACGGCAACGGCTACACCGCCCTCGATTTCAACCAGAGCGGCGGCTATACACCGCCCGACACCAACGGCGCCGCCGGGCCCGGCGGCTACGTCGAGACCGTCAACCAAACCATCGCCCTCTATGGCAATAAATCCACCGGCACTCCTGCCACCACCGCCGCGCTCACCACCTTCTGGTTCACCACGGGCGGCCTAGCCCACGCCGACTTGGGATCCAGCCTTTCCGACCCCGTTGTGACCTATAACGACCAGATAGGGCGGTTCGTCGTTGCCGACCAGGACGTCGACTTCAACACTCATGTCAGCCGATTCGACATCGCCGTCTCCAAGGCCAGCAACCCAGGTACGCTGGGCACAGCGGACTGGACCTTCTACCAGGTTAATACGACGCAATCGCATGAAGATGCGGACTACCCTGGTAACTTCGGCTACAACCACGACGCCCTCGTTTTCACGCTAAACATGTTTGCCGTCGCCGGCACTACCGGCACCAATCACGTCCAGGTCATCTCCATCAACAACACCGACCTGGCCAATAACGTGTCTCAGTCCTCGCTGCACATCTACCAGAACAATCTCAACGACTTCGCCATTCGCCCCACGACCATGCACAGCTCTGTCGCCGGCGACCCAATGTGGCTGGTCACCGAGCACGGCGACAATACGACGATCGACGTCATCAAGATGACAGGCGTCCTCTCGACCTCCGCGGCCTTCGCCTACACCCACCTGACGGTTACGCCGTACTCTCCCGTGGTCAATCCGCTCAACCCCAATGGCACAGTTATCACCACCAACATCGACTCGCGGATCCAAAAGGCCTCCGAGTGGAACAACACCCTGGTGGCCGCTCACGCTGTCTCGGTCAGCTCGACCCAGGACGTTATTCAGTGGTATAAATTCGATGTAAGCAGCGGCACGCCGACACTGGCCGATCAGGGCCGAGTCAGCGGCGGCGCCAATACCTACCTCACCTACCCTGCTATCGACATCAATTCCTCGGGCCAGATCGGGCTGACCTACATGAAATCGGGCACCGATGCCAGCACCGATTACATGTCCATGGACGTCACCGGCCGCAGCACCAGCGATGCCGCCGGCACGATGGAGGCGTCTGTCCTTGTGCCGGCCGGGACTGGGAAGGCCAATTACAGCGACTTCGCCAGCGGCGGCCGGGCCGGCGACCTCAGCGGCATCAACGTCGATCCATCCGACGGCAGCTTCTGGGCGGCCAACGAGTTCGCCAACACCGAGGCCACGGCTAACTGGGGCACCGCTGTCGCCAACTTCACGCTCAGCAATCCGTTGCCGTCCACCGACATGGCCGTCACGGCCAGCGGTCCGTCTTCTGTCACGGCGGGCACCAACGCCACGTATACTATCACCATCACCAACAACGGCCCCAACGCCGCCCAGGGCGTTGTCCTGTCCGATACCCTGCCGGCCGGTTCGGTCTTCGTGTCGATGACGCAGACCACGGGCGCCGACACTTTCACCCTATCGCAATCGGGCGGCGCCGCCACGGAAACGGCCAACGCCAATATTGCCTCCGGCAGCTCGGATACCTTCTCTCTGGTGGTCTCTGCTCCCGCCAGCCTGGCCAACGGCGCTGCGTTCAACAACACGTCCTCCGTCAGCGCCCAGAACCCTGATACCAACACCGCCAACGACAGCGTCACCGTCACCGGGTCGGTCGTCAACACCAGTCCCAACGCTGACTTGGCAGTCAGCATTTCTGGGCCTGCTTCGGGCAACGAGGGCGACACCGTCACCTACAACATCACGGTGACTAACGCCGGCCCCAGCTCTGCCTCCAGCACCACCCTCACTGACACCCTTCCCTCCATCCTGAATTTCAAGTCCGCCACCGCGAGCCAGGGGACGTTCACCGTATCGGGCGGCGTGGTCACTTTCTCCCTAGGAACCATCGCGGCCAACGGAACTGTCACCGCGTCGGTTACCGCCCAAGCCGTCGAAGACGGCAGTGCCAGCAACACTGTCTCGGTCAGCAGCAGCAGCCCCGACCCCAACACAGTTAACAACAACGCTAGCGCCACTACGTCATTCGCCGAGCCGGGGATAAGCGTCTCAGGCGCCATTCGGACGAGGTCAAAAACACTGACCAACTTCCAGGTGGCCACCTTCACCCATGCCAACGCCGTGGAGCCAACCAGCGCCTTCAGCGCCACCATCAACTGGGGCGACGGCACGACCTCGGCCGGCGCCATCACACTTTCGGGCACCACCTACGCTGTGACCGGTTCGCACACCTACTCGAGCGGCAGTCGCCACACCATCTCCACGACGGTGACCGAGACCGGCAACTCCCCGGTAGGCGAGGGGGGCAACAAGGTGGACGTCAATCCCGGTACACTTCCCCTGGACCAACGGGACGTGGTGCGTCTTGCCGATCTTTCCGGGGACTCACCGTCCACAGGTGGAGAGGATTCTTCCTTGACCGCATCGTTCCCCGCTCCTGCATTGGTCAACATCCCTGATCCGGCGACCGGAGGACGTACCTCCTTCGGAGGACAAGTATTGCCAGCCGCCTTGAACGTCGATCCGCATCTCGTGGCCGCCCTGCTAGATTCATCGTTGCGATCTCCTTACACGACAGCGCTTTTGGCGGCTCCTTCGATCCCCTCCTTGATTGCTCAACCGCTTCCGGCCTCATTGATCCCCAACGAAACTGTTTCCAGGAAGGCGTGGGACCAAAGCCCGCCAAACCGGCCCGGGCAAGAGTTGATCTTTGCTAGCTATAATAGCAGTGAAGAAACGGATGACGTTTCTGCGGGAAATGCTTCGGAGCCGGTCACCGATCCTGATTTATTGGATTCGTATTATTACTAGAGCGGCAAATCAAAACTTGTGGGATACGATTCCGATCGTGTCATGCCCATATCATGATCGGAATCGTATCCCACTTTTCTCACTCCCGTATTGGTCCCCCCGCTGTTTGCGCGGCCGCCTTTGCCGTGATTTAACCGATGCAACCGTGGTAACAATACGTTGAACCTCCAGCCCGATTCCAACGCTAGATATTGTCCCCAAAAAGGAATATCCCAAATAAAAAGGACCTACGTCTTGTCGACGTAAGTCCGTGTGCTGATTACTGCCGAAGAGAGGACTTGAACCTCCACCCCCGTTACAGGGACCAGGTCCTGAACCTGGCGCGTCTGCCAATTCCGCCACTTCGGCTATAGCGATCACAACAGGAATCCGCAGGTTTCACTAATCCTATTCACTCTTAGGATAGGTCGTCAAGACAACCAGCCATGATCGAATTGTTGCGATCAAGGCTGTCGTCAGAGCCGACAACCCGAGTAATCTTCCAATGCCCCCTAATATTCTTCCGGAAAAGCTGACCTTGTTTAGATTCGTTTCATGTCGCAGGGTCACCCCCCCTTTTCGTACCCGCTTTAGCTACTTTTCAACGTCTTTCCCTGTCTAATTCCCCCTTTTCAGCAGGATTTTCCCAAAAGCGAAACGAATTCTTATGGCCCAGTCATAGGGGGGCATAACATCAGTTCCGCAGGGCCGGTCCCTGCGGCGGGGCTTTAGAATCATGCGAAGGGCCTACGGATAAATTATCCGTAGGCCCTTCGCAAGGCTTCGAAGTTAGAGGCCGGACCCTCCGGGGTGGATCTATGTTACTCGCCGCCGCCGCCGAGTTTCCCGCCGATCCCGGCTCCTCTATTGCCCGCACCGGTCGAGCCTGAAGCCGGTTGGTTTTGGGCCGCAACCATCTTGGCCGCTTCCTTGATCAACTCTTCGTGTTCCAGCGTGGTGGTACTCACAGTGCTTCGCCAGGTTTCGGCAAGCTGCTCCAGTTTCGTTTGATCGATCTTTTTACCGGTTTCGTCCACCATCAACTTGAAGGATCGTGCGAAGATCTCCATCAAAACTTGATCGTCAAACTCCAAATCTCGCGGCAGCTTAGCGAGTTCTTGATAGTATTGGAGCAAATCTTCCAAGCGATTCCTGGCCAAAAAGTAGCTCAACCCCCAGGCCATGGTCCGCGCCTTCTTTAGCAGGGCTTCCTTTTCGGCTGGAGTCTTGCCTTTGGCCGCGTCTCGGAAATACTTATCGGTCACCGTGTTTTTCAGCGCCTCAGCGGCAGTCTTGGAGCTGTTGGAACCGAGGGCCTTCAGGCCCCAATCCCTAAAGAGAGGCAGGTAGGTAGTATTCTGTGCCCCCGTCTCGGACCAAGGCGCTCCCTTGGGCGTGGCAAAAAAGCTAGCCATCCCAAAGTCGACCCACTGCGGGGCAACAACACCTTTGGTTAGCAAGCCGGCGCCGACAATCAACTGTCTGGTTCCCTCATGACTGACGGTTGCGCGTTCCCAATCCTCTTCGAGTGCCTTATGGAGAAGGGCGTAGGTCTGATAGGTTGCGGTCATATCAATGTCCGTACCCGAGCCATTCTCGCTCTGAATAGTTTTGCCCTTCAGAAGTCTGCCGCGCGGGTGTTTTACGAAGATATCTTTCGTGCGCTCGTCCAAAGCTTTGTAATCGGGATCGATGGGTTTCTGCGAGAAGATAGCGATATTATCGCGAAGGACATAGAACCCATCGCCGACCAAAGATGGCGAGCCGAAAATCTCAAGCTTGCGATCAAACTCCGAACTCACCAGGGCTACAACTAAACGCTGGTCGGGCACGGGGAGGGTTTTGCCTCGCAAGGCGAACCAGTAATAGAAGGCCTTCATATTGCCTTCCAGGTGATCCAGGAGGGTGGTAACCTCGGGCGATTTATCATTGTCCGCCCGGTGAATTAAAGTGTAGTGATCGCTTTGAACCGACTTAAACCTCTCATTAAGTTTATTCATCCAAAGCTTGGCGTCGTTTTCCTTGGCAACAGGTCTCTCGAGTGCTTGTTTGGCCTTCAAATAGGTTTGGACAATGGCATTGTCCTTATCTTTCTTTTCGACGCGGTCCATAACCTCGGAGAAGTGTTTCACGGAACCATGTTCCAGGGCCCAGGTAGCTAAGCCAAGCCAATCCTCCGTCTTCTTGAGCGATTCTTCCTTCTCGAATTTCGAGATCTTTTCCTTGAACTGTTGATTCACCGTTTTGACAGCCATTATCTTTGCCACGGAGAAGTCGGTCAGATCTTTGAGAAAGCAACGGGCGGCTTCGGGCGCCATCAAATTGTGCCTGACCTCCACCCACTTCCCCTGCGTGAAGCGTTGCTGATTGTTAACAGCGACCTCGATGATGGCTACGACGTTCAAAGGGGTGCCTGTCAAGTCTTCACCCGATCCACCACCTTTCGCGCCACCGGGAAATCCGCCCATGCCAGGAAATCCGCCTCCGGCTCCTGCCCCCGGAAAGCCGGGAGGACCGCCCCGATTGCCGCCGCCTGGAAAGCCAGGAGGACCGCCAATCGCGCCGAGTCCGCCTCGGTTTCCCGCACCAGGAAAGCCGGGAGGGCCACCCTTGCCCATACCGGGAAATCCCGGAGGGCCGCCGCCGGGAAAGCCGGGCCTCGCGGAATCCGCTGATTCCTTGGAGAGCCCCAAGTTCCCCACTATGATGAGATATTCCGCTTGTGCCAAGCCAAGAGGGACGGCCAAAAGTAACGCGGGAGCCAGTAACCAGCGCATCATAATATTGAGACCTCCGCAATCAGGAATTCTCCCGGTACTGGACGGACATCCAATACGTTTATTAATCTTCCAAGAACGCTTGACTTGGAGCAACAAGATTCTTTCCCCAGCCAGCCCATTGCTCTCGAAAAACCCATTCAGTTAGCTGTTTCGCATACCCTGCGGGCGGGCTATAATCCTTCAAGTCCGGCACACAACACAAACTCTTTTCCAGACACAATAAACCGCACGTCGTTCGCCTTGCTTCCAAGACGAGCGAGCAATTACAACAAGAGGAGCGAAAGCATCATGGGATTCAAGCTCGATCGTGTCCATGTCTGGTCTGGCGAGGCCCCCGATCGGGTGGGCGGCGTCGCCGGGCTTTTGGCGACCTTGGCCCAAGCCGGCGCCAATTTGGAATTTATCCTCACGCAGCGCCGTCTCGACAAACCCGGCGCGGGCTATATTTTTGTCGCTCCCGTGACCGGTCCTTCGCAGGTCAAGGCAGCACGAGCGGTTGGACTAACGGAGACGTATAATCCCGTAGTCCTTCGCGTGGAGGGAGACAACGAAGCCGGCCTCGGGCACCGAGTCACCCAACAATGGGCAATTGCCGGGATCAGCCTTCAGGGTCTAACCATGTGCGTCCTGGGCAACAAGTTCGTCGGCTACGCGGCTTTCGACACGAATAACGACGCCAACCGAGCGGCTGCCATTCTGGGTGACTTGGGAGCGTGCGGCTGAAAGACCGGCCATGGTCGTTTTTCTTTCGCCGCCGACCGTTGGCCGACCGTTCAAGCATCATTTCTTTTCCGCCTCGGGAGGCTTGGCGGCTTTGGCCTTGTCATCGGTCTTTCCGTCAGCCGCGGCATCCTTCGCCTTGACATCGGGCAAGCCCTTGAAAAGCGAGGTCGCCGTCTTAGGAGGGTGTTCGCCCAGCCACTGTTTCAACTCTCCGGGATTGACCTGCTGATTTTCTTCAATGCCATTGAGCACGGCCAAGCACTGATCGATCACGGCGATCAAGTCCTTGGACACCGTGTTTTCCGTACGAAACTCGTCGTAGGCCTCGATCAGGCGAGCGGCATAATATTTCCAGGGCTCTTTGGCATCGCGACCGCCGTTGCCTTTATCTTGGTAGCGGGAAGCGAACTCCACGACGAAGGGGGCAAACTGGCTAGCCGCATAATCCGCTTGATAAGCCGGCATCCCCTTCGCTCGCATGCGGGCCAGTCCAACCGCGGCCGCTACTTGCTCCTCAATTCGGGGTTCGGGCGTCATGCCTTCCTTTTTGAGCACCTCCAGCAAGCTCAGCGCGACGGGGAGCTTGATGGCTCCTTTCTCATCCACCAGAGCCGGCTTGCGGTAAACCGCCAGCGCTTCAATCGCTTGCAGACGGACTTTGCGGAAGCCGTTCATCTCCTCGAGAGTCAGCGCTTCCGGAATGGGCGGCTTGCGTTCAACCATGGCCACCAGAGCCTGGATTGCCTTGGCTTCGCGTTCCTTGCCCTTGGGACTAGTGAATACCGTTGATTTAGGTTGGGAGGCAGCGGCAATAAGCCCCCGGAGACCCTTGAGCGCGTAATACTTGACCGCTTCAAACTGATCGTTCTTGTTCGCTTCGTCGATGAGCAAATCGGCGGTTTCGTCGATTCCAGCTTCCGCGAGACGGGCCACCAATCGAATGGCGTTGACCCGCGCGATAACCTTGGAATTGTTATCAATCACGTCCTTGCTGTACTTGGCCATTTTTTCGCCGAGCATTTGCAGGAAAACCTCGGACTTGGCCTTGGTTGCCAGCGTAATGTCCTTTTCGAAATCCCTGTAAACCGTGTCCATTGCTCCGCCGGCAGGCTGAATTGACTGAGATGTCGGCCAGGTGACTCGGTAGCTGTAAAACTTTGCCCCAACATCAATGGTCTCGGCGTTTTCCTTTGCATCGGCCGTGCCGTCCCTAACCTGGGCGAAAAGAGATTTTTTTTCTTTAAAACTTGTTTCCAGTTTCGTCCAGTCCGTGGGCTGGATCTCCTTGGTCTCCGTGGAGGCTTGCTGGGCCAAGGTGGCGCCCGATAAACCGGGGATGAGCAACAATGAGAATGTCAAAATCGATAAATGGAAGCGCATTGACATTAACCTGACCAAAGCCATGACTTAACCTCAAGGACTGTCTACAGCAGGAAGGAACAACCAAGAGCGCAAAAAACAAACCTTGCCAACCTCTTCACAGATGGGACCTTATGGATGAGGCTATCACCCTTCCCCGACTCCTGTCAAGCACGCAACGCCGGCCGGATGATGATAAAACGGCTGCCGTTGGGCATTCGTTGGCAAAAATCGAGAAAGTCGATGGGGGAAAGCAAAGAAATGTCGGACCGCCAGCCTTTTTAGCGAGCGGGGGACGTAAGTCCCCTGATAATTCAATTCCTGCTGGTCCGTCATCAGAGGACTAACGTCCCCCGATCGCCAATTATTCCGATCAGCGTTTCGCCATGGGCTCATTTTCTCGGGCTGCGACTGCTAGGTACAAGCCCCTGCGCTCCGCTGGGGTGAGAGGACTAAAGGGGCATCTGTTTTCGGCATCCCGCAGGTTGCGCTGGGCGGGCCGCCTTTGTTCGAGCTGTACCCACACCTCGTGGAGATACCATGAAGGCCGAGCTTGGTCGGGCTTCTGCATCTTCGCCAGGGTCAATTCGCCGGCCGCCTGGCATAGCAGGCTTTCCACATTCAATTTACCGTTGGTTTCGCCTAACTCCGTGGATTGGCGGGCAAGATAAAACAGGCCGGCGCCCCGATGAAAATGTTCGCCATACTCGTCTTCATCGTTCATGGCCAATTCCATCAGCCGGCTATGGCCATGGATGAGTTGACGAAGTGGCAAAGGAGAAATGTCCTGAGCGTCGCTGATGAACCGGTCGAACTCCCTCCTTGCCTCGGCATCGCGATGCAGTTTAACAAGGTGTTCCGCATAATGAAGGCGAATAAGCAAAGACTGCAAGGCATCCTCGGAGTCCACGGCGGTCCCTATTTCTGAACCGGGCTCCTGCATTGCGACGAGGTTTTCCACGACGGCTGCGATGCGCTCGGTGGCGAGCCTGGGCTTGAGAGATGTAGTTTGACTGGTCAAGGTTTTCGCGTTTTCATCCGATTTGACGGATTTGTCATTTACCTCATCCTTGGAAGCCGCCTTGTTTACCTGATCTTGGTCTCTTTCGCCAATCTGCATAAGCGAATGACAACCCAGCATGAAGCAGCCCGAGGCAATCAAGGTGTATCGCCAGCGCATCGCGTACCCGTCCTGTTGATCGTTTCATGCCGGCAAGGAGTGTGCCGGCGCGAAACGCAAAGCAAGGATCATTGTTAGTTTGGTTATCGCCCTACCGATGGTAGGGGATTAAATGAAAGAAATGAATTTAAGAGTGCTGAGTTTCATTTACTCAGCACTCAGAACTTTTTAATCCGTTTGCATGCTTTCACTAAGCTTGCCGAGCGCTTCGCTCTCGATTTGGCGGACGCGTTCGCGGGTTAAGCCGAGGCGTTCGCCGATTTCCTTGAGGGTTTTGGGCTCCTCGTCATCCAGGCCGAAGCGCATGCGGAGGACCGTGGCCTCGCGTTTGTCCATTTTTTCGAGCAAATCGAGAACGTGATGAAGGTCGTCGGTCTCGACCATTTCAGTGTCCGGCGTCTTGGTATGGCCGTCCATCAGCATTTCGTCGAGCGACCAGCCGGATTCCGATTGATCGGATTGTGGGGCGGAATTGTAAACGCGAATGGCTTTCTTGATTATATTGAGCTTTTTCTTGGGCAGGTCCATGCTGCGAGCAATTTCTTCTTGGGTGGGCGTCCGGCCCAATTCTTCTTGCAGCTTCGCGGAAGCGCGGCGCCATTTGGCAAGCAGTTCCACCATGTAGGCCGGAATGCGAATTGTTTTGGCGGTATTGACTAGAGCGCGCTTGATAGACTGTTTGATCCAGTAGCTGGCATAGGTGCTAAAGCGGGTATTCATGGAAGGATCAAACCCCTCCACGGCCCGTAGAAGGCCCAAGTTGCCCTCCTCGATCAAATCTTGGAGACCCAGCCCCTTGCCGGTGTAACTGCGGGCAATGTTCACCACCAGGCGCAGGTTGGCGCGGACCATCCGATCGCGGGCCTCGCTATCGCCATCCTCGATGCGATAGGCAAGTTGTTTTTCTTCGTCGGCATTCAGAAGGGGAGTTTCATTGATTTCGCGAAGATACGTTTCCAGTGGGGACTGGACCGAATCGCTGCGAAGCCGGCGCGGTCGTGTCATGGGGAGTGTTCCAGCGCGAGGTATATCTCAGTGCAACTCAAATAGCTTAGGTTAGAAATCCGAAGAATGCCAAATTTGCGGGCAAAACAGTGCACAAAGTTCCACAGTCAGCAAACAATTCGGCTCATTCAGGAAGCGTCGTTGGCTCCTAAGATCCTATCGTCCAACCCTTCTGGCAATCTGAGTAAGCTAGATCCCTCTTCAAGGTGGACAGCTAACGAAGAGATAGCGCCACATGAGCAACCCGTCCTTTCCGCACCACGATGATTTTGCTAGGAGCGGACTCAACGGGCAAAACGCATGATGTATCGGGATTTTCCTGCGTGAAGGGGGCGGACCTGGACAACACGACGATGCGAGCGGGATGAAGTGCAACAAAAAACCGGCGGGAACTTATGTCCCCGCCGGTTGCTGATGTTGACGACAAATGGGATTACTGCGGCTCTTCGGAATCAGCAGCATCGGGCATCGAAATGAGTTGGCTGGATCCGGAACCGGTGCCGCCGCGCAGCTCACGCGGGGCCTTCGCGGTGGCCGCTGCAGCTGCTGCGGCCTCTTCAGCTGCGGCTTCTTCTTCTTTCTCTTTGGTCCAGTTGAGCCGTTTGCGACTCAGGCCGATCTTGCGGTCCGCCGCATCGACTCTCAGGACCTTGACTTCGATTTCGTCGCCGACTTTAACCACTTCCTCGGGACTTTCGATCTTCTGTTCGGACAGCTCCGAGATATGCAGCAAACCCTCCAGGCCAGGTTCCAGTTCGACGAACACGCCGAAGTTGGTGAGCTTGGTGACCTTGCCTTTCTTAACATCGTCTGGATGGTAACGGCCGGGGATGTCGCCTTCCCACGGGTCGCTGGCCATCTGTTTGAGACCTAAGGCAATTCGTTTGCGTTCCTGATCGACGTTTAAAACCGTACAGGTTACCTTATCCCCCTTATTGACGACTTCGCTAGGATGGGCAACCTTGCGCACCCAGCTCATGTCGCTGACGTGCAGCAAGCCGTCAATGCCTTCCTCGATCTCGATGAAGGCGCCATAGTTGGTGAGGTTGCGGACCACGCCGGAAATGACGGTGCCCGGCGGATAGCGCTCGGCAACCTTGTCCCATGGATTCGGCTGCACCTGCTTCATTCCGAGCGAGATTTCCTGCTTGTCCTTGTTGATATTCAGGACCTGCACTTCAATCTGATCGCCGATCTGCACCAGTTCACTGGGATGATTGATGCGCTTGGTCCAGCTCATTTCGCTGATGTGGACCAGGCCTTCGATGCCGGCTTCAAGTTTGACGAAAGCGCCGTAGCTCATGACGTTGACGACTTCGCCGGTATGCCGGCTGCCGATCGGGTACTTCGCCTCGACGTTGGCCCAGGGGCTGGCCGACTTCTGTTTCAGACCGAGCGCGATCTTTTCCTTTTCGCGTTCGACTTTGATGATATAAACCTCAAGCTGCTGGTCGATGTGGACGACTTCATGAGGGTTGGAGATTCGGCCCCAGCTCATATCGGTGATATGCAAAAGGCCGTCGATGCCGCCCAAGTCGACAAACGCGCCAAACTCGGCGATATTCTTGACGACGCCCTTGCGAATCTGCCCTTCTTGAATTTCCGACAAGAGGTCCTTCTTCATTTGTTCGCGTTGATCCTCGAGCAGCTTGCGGCGGCTGACGACGATATTGCGACGAGCCTCGTCAATCTTGAGAATCTTGCACTCGATCGTGCGGCCAATGTAATCGGCGATGTCCGGCGGCCGGCGAATATCGACTTGGCTGGCGGGCAAGAAAACGTTGACGCCGATGTTAACCAGCAAGCCGCCCTTGATCTTGCGGGTTACCATGCCGGAAACAACGTCGCCTTCCTTGTGCTTCTCGATAACCTCTTCCCATTCCTTTTGCCGTTTCGCCTTGCGGTAGCTCAGAACGATGGCGCCGCTTTCGTCCTCCACGGCGTCGAGCAGCACCTGAATTTGGTCCCCTGGTTGCGGTGGGACGATCTTATCAACACCTTCGTCGTACCATTCCTTGAGATCGATGATCCCTTCACTCTTGTAGCCAACGTCAACCAGGACGTCTTCGCCGATGATGTCAATGACCCGGCCGGTCACGATCTTGTTGGTTTCGAATTCTTGCTCTTCGACCGGCAACCAATCATTGAGGTCGCGGCCGGTGTCTTCCTGATGGAAGGCAGCTTCGAGTTCTTGTTGAAGTTCGGTCTCGGGGAGGTCGTACTGGCGAAGTAAATTGCGGTTGACCATAAGAAACAGATTCCTCGCATGGCTCTCTCGGTCCTTGGCGAACAGCGCCGACAGCGAAAAAGCCCAATCAAAAAGAGATAATTCCCAAGCCGTCCCGCCAACATGGCGGAAAATTACGGAACTCAGGAACCAAGCATTATAGCCAGTAGGAAGGGGATTCACCAGGACTGGTGGAGAATTGACGAGATTCGCTTGCGTTTCGCGCCCGTAGGTTCCCATGTGGGCGCGGAACGCAAGGAATGACCTGCGGGCGCGAAACGGCAAGCCTATTCGGTCGCGAAATTGCAAGCCTATCTTACTTCTTCACATAATCGTCCGGGTTCTTCACTTTCTCCGGATTGTTCTTCGCCCACATCATGAACTTATCCAGACAGGGCGGGCAGCAAAACTCGTATTTTTTGCCGCCGACGACCCAAGTGCATTGCTCTTCGGCTTTATTGTTGGTGATAGGACAAATCTTGTCGCCGACCTTCAAGTCGTCGTCGTGAGCCCAAACGGCGCCTTTGAACTTCTCGGAAGGTACGGTATTGCCGTTGGCCTTGATGTCTTCCGCCGTGTAAAGGCCGCCCGGTGTAAGGTACAGGTTACTTTCCCGATCACCTACCACGCCTTCAGGCATGCCGTCGTGGGACCCATTGGGATCATGGGCCTTTTCCTGGAAATCGCCCGCGAACGGTTTGCCGGCGATCAAAGCACTGACGCTGCCGGTGAACGACCTGATCTTGGCCAACTGATCGTGCTTGGCGGTAAAGACAATCCCTTTGCCGTCGCTTTTCTTAGGATCGTGCTTGAGTTCCAGGGTCAGGGGTGGAGAAACATTGGCCAAGTTTACTGTTACATCGCTGATCTTGTCCGGATCCACGGCAGCAGCACCCTGGGCCTGGCCGTCAAGGACATAGACCACGGCTTGGCGATTGAGGTGGTCCACCGTGAACTCCGCGTGATATTCATCTTGGCCCCACTCGACCAGGATGCCGTGATGCGGACCTTCCCCTTGATGCTTATGCGATTTTATCTCCAACCCGGAACCAGCGTGCTTATCTTCTTGCGCCGACCCGACTGGTTTTGAACTACAGCCTGCAATTGTGACCAGTATCCCGGCCGAAATGGCCAGGCCGCTGATCCAAATTGTGGACCTTTTCATGTCATCATCCTTTCCTAAAGAGTCCCCAAAACCCCCTCTTCGTCGTGCGCCTTTACCAAGCGTTCGGCGTCCTTGCCGCTGAAGCGCCAGAACAGGCCGGGGTGAATTAGGAACTCGCAAAACGTCGAAGTAAGCAGGCCGCCAAGGATCACCGTGGCGACCGGATAGAGAATCTCCCGCCCAGGTTGTTGGCCGCCGACTACCAGCGGCACGAGCCCGATACCCGCGGTGAGCGCTGTCATTAGCACTGGCGACAAGCGTTCAAGGCTGCCGCGGAGCACCATCGCGGGCGAGAACGACTCTCCCTCTTCCTTCATCAAGTGGAAGTAGTGCGTCACGAGCAAGATGCCGTTGCGAGCGGCGATGCCGCCGAGCGAGATGAAGCCGACCAGGCTCGCCACGGACAAGGTTTGCCGAGTCAGCACAAGCGCCAATACGCCGCCGATGAATGCCGTCGGCAAAGCGTTCAATATCTGCAAAACAATCCTCACGGACGGAAACAGAAGCAGCAACACGACAAACATGCCGACGCCGGATAAGACCGCGAGGATGCCGATGAGGGTGGTCGCGCGTTGCTGGCTTTCAAACTGTCCGCCGTATTCGACAAAGTAACCCTCCGGCAATTTGACCTCGGCCTTGACCCGCTCCTTGATGTCGGCAACCACGCTGCCCAGGTCTCTCCCCAGGGTGTTACAGCGAACAACCAGGCGTCGTTTGCCGTTATCCCGGTAGACCAGGTTCGGACCAAGTCCGGGGCCGATGTCCGCCAATTCGCTCAGGGCTACCTGACCGCGATTGCCGGGCATATCGAGACGCAAACGACCAAGGCTGGAATAATCGCTGCGATAGGGTTCTTCCAACCGGACGAGGAGATCGAAGCGCCGTTGGCCCTCGAAGACTTGCGAGACGACATCGCCCTGGAGCGCCGTCTGCACAAACTCGGCAAAATAGGCCCGGTTGACTCCGTAAAAAGCCAGATCATCGGGGCGGGGCCGAATGTGCAGTTCCTCGCTTTGCCGTTGGGCTTCGACCACCGGCGGAGTCACGCCGGGGACGGTCTTGATGGCCTCCTTGATTCGCTCGGCAGTGCGGGTCAAGCTGTCTAGGTCGTCGCCATAGACCTTGATGGCAATTTGCGAGGTCACGCCGGAAATCATGTGGCTTATGAGATGCGCCAGCGGTTGCTCCGCCTCAATATCAACGCCAGGCGCTTCTTCCTTGAGGCCATCGATAATCTGTCGGAGGATTTCTTCGCGGCTGCGGCCTGCCTTTGGATTAATGGTCAATACATATTCGCTGTTGTTCACTGGATCTATTTGTTCATCGAGTTCGGCCCGGCCTGTCCGGCGCACAAACTGGAGGATCTCGCCGCCCGGGTTCTCTTCGGATTTGCGCATAGCGCCAAACTTGGCATCGACTACCTCGGCCACCTTATTGGAGGCCTCCAATGATGAGCCCGGCGGCAGAACGATATTGACCTGCACACTGCCTTCGTCAAACGGCGGCAAGAAATCAGTGCCGAGACGTGTCAACGCCCACACGCTCAGACCCACGCACAACCAGGTCAGGATCAGCAACAAAGTCGCATGGGCCATGCTGAAACGGATGAGATGGCTCGCCAGCCATTTGAGGCCTTGCAACAGCCAGCCGTCATGAGCGCGATGCGTGGCCTTGGCTTGAGGCAGCAGGTAATAGGAAAGGACCGGCGTCAGGGTCAGCGACACCAGCAACGACGCAAGTATCGAAGCGATGTAGGCTATGCCCAGCGGAGCGAATAACCGGCCTTCTATCCCCGACAAAGCGAACAGCGGCAGGAAGACAAGTATTACCAGGACCGTTCCAAAGACAATGGCGCTGCGGACCTCCAGGCTGGCCTCGTAAACGACCCGGAGCGCCGGGCGGGGCTGCGCCGCGGCATTGTTTTCGCGCAGCCGGCGAAAGATGTTTTCCACGTCCACGATGGCGTCATCGACCAGTTCGCCCATCGCCACGGCAATGCCGCCAAGCGTCATGATGTTGATAGACAATTCCGTGCTGGTAAGCTTGCCCACGAACTTGAACACCAGGCTCGTGATTACGAGCGAAAGGGGAATAGCCGTCAGCGAAATGAATGTCGTGCGGAAATTCAGCAGAAACAAGAAGAGGATGACCAGGACCAACGCCGCGCCAATGGCCAGGGCCTCGCTGACATTGGCGATGCCGCGGTCAATAAACCCTTTCATCTGAAAGAGCTCGGCATTGATAATAACGTCCGTGGGTAGCGATGACTCGGCCTCCCGCAGTTCGGCGACGATTTGATCCGTCAAAGCTCTCGTATCAACGTGGGGCTGTTTAGCGATGATCAATTGGACGCCCGGATGGCCGTTGACGCTGGCGTCGCCGCGTTTTAGCTTTTCGCCTTCTTCAATGCGGGCGATTTGTTCGAGCAAGATCGTTCGCTGGGTACTTGCTTTAACCGGAACTTTGCGAAGTTGGCTAACCACCTGTTCTGGTTCAGGGCCAAGTCGTCCGAGAACTCGAATTGGTCGTTCCGATTCGCCCTGAATTGCGAATCCTCCGGTCGTGTTGGCATTGTTTTTCTTGAGAGCATCCTCCACTTCCTGCAATGTTACGCCATATTCCTGAAGCGCGGTCGGATTGACTAGGACTTGGTATTGCTTGCGCCCGGGCCCCATGACAAGTACTTGGGCGATGCCGGAAACCTTCAAAATACGAGGACGGATCACCCAGTCGGCAAGGGTCCGCAATTCCAACTGTTGATGCAATGAATTACTGAAAACAACCTCGTGCTTCTTGCCGCCAATCATTACGTGAGCTTTCCGTTCCGCATTCGCACGCTCATCAGCAGGCAACCAAGTAATCCGCCCCACCTCGATTTTTTCCCAGCTAGCGGGACGATTGCGGGCCGTCGGACTCCAGACCGTAATCGTTTCCTGCTTGTTGCCCATGGCCGGTAGTCGTTCCGCCCAGTAACCGGAAGCACCCACGGCGGCCAATTCACCTCCCTGCGGTCCCTTTTGCCGGTGCATGCCGACAATCATGATCTGTCCGAGAAGGGAACTAATCGGCGCCATTTGCGGCTTGATCCCCTCAGGCAACTCATCGCGCAGGGAAGCCAGCTTTTCCTGGACCACTTGACGGGCGCTGCGAATATCTGTCCCCCATCCAAACTCGACATAGACCACGGATAAACCCGGGCCCGACTCACTCCGCACGGTTTGTACGCCCGTCGCCCCCAGGAAAGCGGCTTCCAGTGGATAGGTGACCTGGTTCTCCACATCCTCCGGCGGCAAGGCGCCGCATTCCGTGAGAACAACGACTCGCGGACGATCCAGGTCCGGAAAGACATCGATGGGCAATGTGGTCGTCTCATAACCGCCGTAGACGAGGAGGGCCAAGCTCACCACGACAACGAGTAAGCGATATCGAAGAGCCAGACGAATAACGGCGTTTATCATGGCGCTCTCTCAGTGATCGTGGCTATGGCCGGCGTGGTCGTGGCCGTGGTTTTCTTCTTCGCCTTGCGCCTGAGACTTCAAAATCCGGTTTAAGGACGCCGCCGCGTTGTGGGCCAGGAATAGGCCAGACCCGATGCTGCCGTCATTGGGTATTACTACATTGCCGCGATCCTCGAACACCACCGTTACCGGCTTGCGTTCGAGAAAATCACCGTTTTGACGGAAGACGTAGGCCTCCGCTCCTTCGCGGACCAGGCCTTCCGCAGGCATTACAAACACTTCCTTGAATTGCTCAACGGGAACTTGCAGGCGGACTCGCTGGCCGGGCCGATAACGCCAAATGATGAAGGTCTTGCCGTCCTTTTCGAAGGACCGCGAGCTGTTAGACAGCGGAATGAAGAAAGGAAACGTCCGGCTGGCGGCGTCCATCGTGTTCGCCAGATAGCGAATCTGCAGCGGCTGATCCTGCTTGGGCCAGGCGCTGTCCGGGGCCTCCGAAAAGTCGGCCCGTAGCGGCCAGCCTTCTTGAGCGGCTTGTTCAATGGAGGCAGCCTCGTGCTTAAAGGCACGGCCTTCAACGACGAGGTTGCGATGGTTGGCGAGCAGACCCAACATCTGCCCAGCTTGCACTTGCTCGCCGAGTTGGACCTTTAGTTCTTGAACTTCATAAGCCAAGTCAGTGCCGGTCGCTGAGTCCGAGGATGAAGCGGTAGGGCCTCTGCTCACCAGCAATTTGCTGTCGAGGGACAGCTTAGGAGCTGAAACGGTAATCTCCGTGACGAAATTGCCCTCAGCGACGCTTCCGATTTGGTCAGGCGTCAGCCCGCGGGCCAACAAATCCTGGCGATACGCCTGAATAATTCCCTTGAGCCGGCGAAGCTGACTGTCGATCTCGATTAGCTTTATTTCAGGAACCGATCCAGTCTTGTTCACTTCCCCTAGACGGTTCTTTTGTTCCTGTACAAACTGAAGCTCACGGGTTGTTTTGAATAACTCGGTCTGGGCCGTCACGACACTGTCGCTGACGAGTCGCAAGGTCACCAGGTTTTCGCCGGGGCGAACCGTATCGCCGGGTAAAGCGTGAATCTCCTTAACCACACCGGCCACCGGGGCCGTGATGCCCCGATCGCTGCGCCCCGGCGAATCGATGACCAGGCCCGGCACCTCGATGGATCGCCAGTAAGTTTGAAGCTTGATCGGCTTGACGACCAGTTTGAGATTCCCCCTCGCCTGGGCGCTGAGACGCACACGATCCGAATCCTTGTGATCGTGACTGAGAGGATCGACCGCTTTGATCGGAGCGGATTGATCATTGAAGAGCCACGGTTGCCACTGGTTCCTCGTCAGAACCCCGGCAGTAACAGCAGTTATTAGCACGCCGCTGCCAACCGCTAAGGCGAGAGCAGTTCGAATTTTCATGATCGGCCTCGATGCAGAAGGCTGAAAAACCGACTTTTACCTGGGACAACACTGGAGGGGTCTATTCGGGATAGCGCACGGCCAAGGGCGTGCGCCTTGCGGGCGCGACCGGGCTACATTTCGGTCGAAGACTGTGTGGGAGAACTAACAGCGCAAGATGTGCAGAGTCTCGAATATGTCCCGAACGGCCGACGCAGGCGGCGCGATGATGTCCGCGTTTTCGCAGACCCAAAGATGGCGGAGCGCGGTCAAATCAAGTTTCGCCTGAGAATCGAGGAAGAATCGCTTCAGGAAATCATTCGAGCGGTCGACGGCTATCAGAGCGACAGCCGCGAATTTGTCTTCATAGCAATGGCAACGGCGTGGCGCAGGCGTCTCGTTCGCGCTCCAATACTGAATCTCGTAAGCGGTCGAATCATCGGTTTTGCGACAGCAGCAAGGACAAGTCGATTGAGAAGGCGGTTCCTGTGAAGCATCCTTGACCGTTCCCGCCTGCGATGGCGTGGTCTGGCATGCTCCGCAGCAACCCAAAGAGGGCCCGGTGAGCGTTGCGAGGATCAAGTAGCCAGCAATGGCCACCCGAATCATTCTTCACTTCCCTTTTTTGATTGGTAAACGACGACGGCAAAAAAGCCATTGAGATTATTGGCCGAAATTTACGCTGGGTCAATGCGAGTACCAATCCGGCGCAACGGAGTGCACAGGTCCTATTGCATCGTCACGGCTATCTAAATAGGCCTTGCCACGTAGTGTACAGACGGATACTATACATGTGCGGGCCGGCCGGATTCGTGGTATGGGGGTCCGCTGATTAAATAAATCTCTTACCCCCCGCACTCTGCCTTTTGGTTCAAGGGATGTATGGTCCCCTTTAACCGAAAGGAGAATGCTATGTCCCGTCCGCGCGCCA